>Ga0116116_1002324_pt1 | contig 12113 bp, 8 predicted proteins | sample June2015DPH_10_1_FD_89722 | JGI IMG/M metagenome (GOLD analysis project Ga0116116, IMG submission 89722) | Peatland microbial communities from SPRUCE experiment site at the Marcell Experimental Forest, Minnesota, USA - June2015DPH_10_150 | ecosystem: Environmental > Terrestrial > Soil > Wetlands... | reverse complement strand
GCCTGCGGCCGCGGGAGCGCGGCTGACGCCGCGACGCAGAACATCAGCGCGCCGAGCGATGCGAGAATCAAGCCTTGGAAATGGTGCATGAGACACTCCTACATTGGCCGGCGACAGGGCTACCAGGCACATCCTCATTGCCAATCTACGGCACGGCCTTGAGCGGAGCGGTGTGCCCGAGGCGCCGCGCCAGCTTGCCGTGCTCTTCGCGGATCTCGGCGGGGAGACGGTCGCCAAACATATCGAAGAATTCCTTGGCGTCGTCGAGCTCGTACTCCCAGTCCTCGGAGTCGACGGTCAAGAGCTCCTTGATGGCCTTCGGCTTGATGGAAAGACCGTCGAGGGTGAGCGCGCCCTTGGCCGGCACATAGCCGAGGGGCGTCTCCTGCGCTTCGCCGCGCCCCTCGACGCGCTCGAGAACCCACTTCAAGACGCGGACGTTTTCGCCGAAGCCGGGCCAGAGGAACTTGCCGTTCACATCGCGGCGGAACCAGTTCACATGGAAAATCTTGGGCGGCTTGGAAACGCGCCGGCCCATCTCCAGCCAATGACGGAAATAATCGGCCATGTTGTAACCACAGAACGGCAGCATGGCCATGGGGTCGCGCCGGGTGACACCGATCTTGCCGGTGGCGGCCGCGGTGGTCTCCGAAGCCATGGTGGCGCCAACGAAGACGCCATGCTGCCAATCGAACGACTCGTAAACCAGCGGGGCGATGCGCGCGCGACGTCCGCCAAAGACGAACGCGGAGATGGGCACGCCGGCGGGATCTTCCCACTTGGGCGATATACATGGCGCTTGCCGGGCCGGCACGGTGTAGCGCGAATTGGGATGCGCGACAGGATTGCCGCTGGCGGCGTCCCAGGGCTGGCCCTGCCAGTCCACGACGCCCTGGGGCGGCTGATCATCGAGCCCTTCCCACCACGGTTCCCGGTCGGGAGTCATGCCCACATTCGTGAAGATCGAATTCTTGCGCAGCGCTTCGAGCACGTTGGCGTTGGTGAGGTTGCAGGTCCCGGGCGCAACGCCAAAGAAGCCGGCTTCCGGATTGATGGCGTGCAGAGTGCCGTCTTCATGAGGCTTCAACCAGGCGATGTCGTCGCCTACGGTCCAGACGCGGTAGCCCTGCTTCTCCAGCGCCGACACCATCATGGCGAGGTTGGTCTTTCCGCAAGCGCTCGGGAACGCCCCGGCGATATAGGAAACCTTGCCGCCGGGCGATTCGAGACCGAGGATGAGCATGTGTTCGGCCATCCAGCCTTGTTCGCGGGCCATGATGCTGGCGATGCGCAGCGCGAAGCACTTCTTCCCGAGGAGCGCGTTGCCTCCATAGCCGGAACCCACGCTCCAGATCAGCCGTTCGTCGGGAAAGTGCAGGATGAAGCGCTTTTGCGGGTCGAGGTCGCCAAGCGAATGCAGGCCGGGCACAAAATCCGCAGAGGCGCCCAAGCGATCGCTCGCCACTTTGCCGATGCGCGCCATGATGCGCATGCTCGCCACGACGTACGGGCTATCGGTAATCTCCACGCCGATCTTGCTGATCGGCGAAGCAACCGGCCCCATGATGTAAGGCACCACGTACATGGTGCGGCCGCGCATGGCGCCGTCGAACAGAGGCTGCACCTTGGCACGGGCCTGGTTGGGATCCATCCAATTGTTGGTTGGCCCCACGTCGTCCTTCTTCGTGGTACAGATGAAGGTAAGGTGTTCGGTGCGCGCGACATCCCTGGGGTCGCTGCGGTGCAGGTAGCACCGGGGGTGGGTCTGAGGGTTGAGCTCGAACGAGTGGCCCTCGCGGACCATCTCGGCGATGATCCGGCGGTTCTCTTCCTCCGAGCCGTCGCAGAACACAATCTTCTTCGGCTTCGTCAGCTTGGCTGCGCCATCAACCCAACGCTCAAGCGCCGTGGTCACCATTCCTCCCTGATGAATGTGTAGGGCACCGCCTGACTGGCTTCCGGTGTCCTGGGAACTCAGGCCACGGTGGCAGGCGACAAGTATATAAACCAGAAAGTGTACGGTAGGGAGGCCGGTAAGGCAAGACGCGGCTTTCGATTGAGCTGGGCGAATCGTGGGGCAATCCCGGGGGCGCTGCTATACTCCGAATATGTACGCGCAGAGGCTCCGGGTCGAAATCGTTATCGGGGGCGAGCGCCGGCCTTGCCCTCTCGACTGGCTGGACAGCTTCGCGATGCGAAATTTTACGAATGCGGCGGAGTTTGACGACACACTCCCCGTGGCCGACGGTCTTGTCGAGGCTGGCTTCGGAGTGGATCCCCAGCGACTAGCTGCGGCACTGAGCGCTTGGCTTACGCAACGCGGCAAGGGCGCGGGCCAGCCGGTTTCGGTGGAGATTCATCCAAGCTAGAAGCGCTCAAAGGGCAGACTCCCGGAGATAAGGCGCTGGCGATTCGTGTAGTCGCACCAGACCGGAGCCGCCGATTTGGTGAGGGTGGCCGGGAGGCAGTGCCTGCAACCGCGTCCGCTCTTGGTTTACGCTGAAGCGGCCTTCGCCCGAAAGACAGGCAGGAATTTATCCGCCACGAAGGTTTCGATCGTTGTCGGAGTAGTGTTTTGGGGCGAGCGCGGCTCCAGGGCAGCCATGTGGCCGGATTGCAGCGCTTCGGTCATCTCCAGTATCAATTGCGCCATGTTCTCGGACATGCCCATCTGGGCGAGCGCGGCTTTGAACTGCGGAGCAGGCATTTGGACGTAGGCGAGGCTGGGTTTGCCGATCGCGGTGCCGATGGCCTTGGCCACATCGGCGTAGGTGACGTCGCGAGGTCCCAGCAACTCGCGCGTGGATTTCCCGCGGAAATTCAGTTTCAGGAGGGCCTCGGCGGCGACGGCACCGATGTCACGCGTGGCAATCATCGACAGCCGCAGGTCAGCGCGAAAAGGACCGGCCACCATGCCAAACCCCCGAACCACGTCCACCTGGGCAAGAGTGTTCTCCATGAAGTATCCGGCGCGCAGGTAGAGCGCGTGGAGCGCGGCGATCCGGTTCAGTTTCTGCTCGAAATTGTGAAGACCAAGGACCGGCCCGGTTCCTTCCGGCTTGTCCGCGCCGATGCTGCTCAACACGACGGCGTGCGTCACGCCAGCTTCCTCGACGGCCTGCGCGAGAGCGTCGCCTACTTGTTCCGAGCGCGCAAGAACATCCGGAGAGGTGATGGCCGGCGGGATTAGCAGGTAGACAGCCTTTGCTCCCGAAAAAGCTTCCGTGAGAGCCGTCTTGTCCGTCACATCAGCGACAAACGGCTCGGCCCCATTGTCGGAAAGCCGTTCAAGCCGCCTCGCGTCGCGTCCGATGACGCGCACTTCTTGTCCCTTGGCAAGCAATTTTTCAGCGACCACGCCTCCCGTGTTCCCAGTGGCTCCTAAGATGGCGTACATGGATTCCTCCCGGAGGGCCGCAGTGCGGACGACCCCTCCCCCGGCCTATTCGATGCTGCACAGATTTCCTAGGGTGCAGACCCGATGCGACTTTTCGTTTGCTTCCCCCGGGGCCGGTTCTGTAACCTGCAAGCGCCCTTTCCGGGCGGCCTCACGAGCGATCTCTCATGAAACGCGGCATCGAAAAAGCTGCGGTGCTGGGCGCGGGGACTATGGGCGCGCGCATCGCGGCACATCTTGCGAACGCCGGCGTGCCGTGCCTCTTGCTGGACAGGGTCCCGCCGGGACTCTCTGCGGAGGCACCCGCGGGGGAGCGCAACCGGATCGCCCGCGCCGGGTTCCAAGCGGCAAAAGAGTCAAGGCCGGCTGCGTTCTTTCACCCCTCTTTCGCCGGGCGCGTCACGCTGGGGAACTCCGAGGACGACCTTGTCCGCCTCGGCGAGGCCGACTGGATCATCGAAGCCGTCGCCGAAGACCTCGCGGTCAAGCGCCAACTCCTCGAACACGTGGCGAAGCATTGCAAGCCCGGCGCCATGGTCACAACGAACACCTCGGGGCTGCCGGTGCGCTTGATCGCGGAGGGCTTTCCTGAAAAGTTCCAGCAGCACTGGGCCGGCACGCATTTCTTCAACCCGCCGCGGTACCTCAGGCTCGTGGAGCTGGTGCCGGGGCCGAAGACGCTGCCGGAGGTGGTCGAGACCCTGGCTGAATTTTGCGACCGCCGTCTCGGCAAGGGCGTGGTCATTGCCAAAGACACGCCCAACTTCATCGCCAACCGCATCGGCGCGTTCTCGATGCTGAATGTGCTGCGGCTCACGGCGTTGCTCGGCATGACCGTGGAAGAAGTGGACGCTTGCACGGGTCCAGCCATCGGCTGGCCGAAGTCGGCCACGTTTCGAACCGCCGACATCGTCGGCGTCGATGTCCTGGCCCAAGCCGTCCGCAATCTGTATGAGAGGGCGAACGGCGACGAGTCCCGCGAGTTGTTCAAGGTGCCGCCGGTTATCGAAGAGATGCTGCAGCGCACCTTGCTGGGCGAGAAAACCGGGCAAGGCTTCTACAAGCGCGTGGAGAAGGAGAGCGAAAGCGAAGTTTTGGCACTTGACCTGAACACGTTCGAGTACCGTCCCCGGAAGAAACCTCGCTTTGCTTCGTTCGAGGCGGGCAAGACCGTCGAGGACGCGCGCGAGCGCCTGCGTGCGGTGCTTGCTCCGCTGCTTTCGGGTAAGCCCACGGCGGCAAGTTCGGGGCAAGCTGACAAGGCGCAAAGATTCCTCTGGAGCACGCTCTCGGAGATGTGCCTCTACGCCGCACGGCGCATACCGGAAATCGCAGACAGCATCGTGGACGTGGACCGCGCCATGCGCTGGGGCTTCGGATGGGAACTGGGTCCGTTCGAGATTCTGGACGCAATGGGCGTGGATGCGTTCGCTAGGCAGATTGGGCGAGAGGGCCGAGAACTGCCGCAACTCATCACGAAGCTGCTGGCCTCCGGCCGCAAGTCGTTCTATGAATCGGAGAAGGGCGAGAGGCGCTATTTCGATCCGCGGACCGCCGCTCTGAAGCCGGTGGCCGAGCCGCCCGGCCTCTTCATCCTGAAATCGCTAAAGGAAGCGGGGCGCGAGGTCCAGCGCAATCCGGGGGCGTCGCTCATCGATCTCGGCGACGGCGTCCTCTGCTGCGAGTTTCACTCCAAAATGAACACCATGGGCGGCGAGATCTTGGCCATGATTCATGCGGGGCTGAGGCGGCTGGGGTCGGATTTCGACGCACTGGTCATCGCGAACCAATCGGCGAATTTTTCAGTGGGCGCAAACCTGATGCTCCTGCTGGTCGCGGCCCAGGAAAAGGAATGGGATGAGCTGCGCCTCGCGGTACGGCAATTCCAAAACGCCAATCTGGCCATCAAGTACGCGAAGAAACCGGTGGTCGCCGCGCCGCAGGGGATGGCGCTGGGCAGCGGCTGCGAAATTCTTCTGCACGCGGCGCGCGTGCAGGCGGCCGCGGAAGCTTACATCGGCTTGGTGGAAACGGGCGTGGGGCTGATCCCCGGCGGCGGCGGCACGAAGGAAATGGCCATCAGGGCCAATGAAAGGGCAGGCGGAGATGCGGCCTGTCGGACGGCGTCTTCTCCGCAGAGTGCATCGGACCTGGATCTCTTCCGGGCGCTGAAGTCCACGTTCGAGACCGTGGCCATGGCCAAGGTCTCCACGAGCGCCGAAGGGGCCCGCGAATACGGATTCCTCCGCCGCGAGGACGGCGTCTCGATGAACCGCGCTCGCCTTGTGGCCGACGGCAAGGAAACGGCGCTGGCACTCGTGGATGCGGGGTACCGCCCCGAGGCCGCTTCGCCCGCTGAGGGCGCCGCGGTGACGATGATTCGCGTCCTTGGCGAGCAGTTCCTCTCCGCCGCAAAGCTGGGGATTCATCTACTGCTGCGCGGCGGCTATATCTCCGACTACGATGCGCACGTGGGGCGCAAACTGGCTCACACGCTCGCCGGCGGCGAACTCTCCGCGCCGCAGCTCGTCAGCGAACAGTATTTGCTCGACCTCGAGTGCGAGGCCTTCGTGTCTCTTTGTGGCGAGAAGAAAACCCAGGAGCGCATGGCTCACACACTCAAGACCGGCAAACCATTACGGAATTGAATCCATCCGCATTCCGGGGCGAGCTTACTCGGCGACGCAGAGGAGCGTCATTTGCGGGTCAATCACCAATTTGTGGGGCGCGCTCACCGTGGTGAAACGAAACGGCGTCTTCTGGCCGGTCGCGACCACGGTCCCCAGGTACACCTGCTTGCCGCCCAGGCCCGTTGCATAGACCGGCACCGGCGCAACAAATGACTTGGGCACGCCCGTCTGCAAGAGAGCGCCCCGAACGATGACACCCTTCTCCCCCGGCCGCGCGCTGAACTCCACCCGATAGCGAGGGATTCCCGTGCCGCGTACCCACTCAGCGAAGAACCATTCCATCGAATGCCTGCCCTCAAGGTCCATCGCCGGCGTCATCACCGCTTCCACCTCGCGCTGCAGATCCTGTGTCGTGAGCGGCTGGAAACGATATTTCGCGGCGAGCGTTCGGAGCAAGGCGCGGAATCGAGCATCCGGGTCGCGGCTGTCCGGCTGGCGGAGCATCATCCGCAGCATGTGAAACACCCAAGCGCCTTTCCCGTAAACCACGCGTTCAAAGCCACCGGGCGACTTCGAGGAAGTCAGCCGGCTGCCCATCACGAGCGGCCCGGCCTCATCAGCGATCTCCTCCTCACCAGGGAGGCGGCCGAGGAGCTGGGCTCGGTAGTACTCGAGCCAGCGGCGGAGCGAGCGCTCGGGCGACTTCTGGCTGTCGGCGAACATCATGGCCAGATAGTTGGCGATGGCCTCGTTGATCCACTGGTCCCGGTAGCTCGACCAGCCCACCACGTTGCCCCACCATTGGTGAGCCACTTCATGGAAAGGCATCAATTGCGAGAAAAGTTCCTGCTCCGTCGGGTTCAGTCCGGCGCGCGCTTGCACCTGGTCCGGGAGGAACGACAGCGTCGAAACGTAAAGCAGACCCGGCCATCCCTGCCCAAAGGCTCCCGGAATCTGCGACACGCTGAGATGGTCGAATGGGAACGGTCCGCTGAATTGCTCGTAGAAGCGGATCGAGGAGCTGACTGCGCGCCCCACGCGCTTCAGCGCGTCCGCAGGACTCGCGGTTACCGGGGATATGTTCGGCATGGGGCTCACCGACACCCCGCCCCGCCCGGGCGGCAGAGGGAGTACCAGGGGCGGCGGTTCGACCTTCGCCTCCAGCGCACTCTCGAGCTGACGGTTCGCGTACACGTCGATATGGAGATTCTTGTCGGTCACCGCCACGGAGCTGTAGTCGCCGAGATTGAATCCCGCCACGGGAATCGGCTCTTCCGAGCGCCAACGCCCGACTTTGAACTCACCGTCGTCACGCTCCTGGAGTTTTGTGCCGGTGGCGGCAACCTTCAACTGCCGCGGCCAGCGGAGTTCGATGTCGTAAGGGGTGAAGTTGTCCATGCCAGGGATATGGGGATACCAGCTCCCGCGGTCACCGACGAAAAGAACGCCGTTGCCGACATCACTGATCACGGTGCCCTTATAATGCAAGCGCAGCGCGAACTCCTCGCCGAGTCGGGTTGGCCGCGGGAGCACGACGAGCACCTCATCATTGCCGCGCGACGTGAGCGCGCGGCGATTGACGTCTTCGTTCTGAAAAAAATCGAGCGCCTCGCCGTCCGTCCACTCGGCCGACTGCACGGCGAGGAAGCGGGAAAGCTCGATCTCGATGACGCGTTCGCCAGCGCGGGCCGAGCGCAGGTGAATCGTCGTCGTGCCTTCCAGGGTGCGGTCGGGGAAGACGGTGGTCTCAATTTCATATCTGGCCGGCACGATCGCGAGAGGCCGAAGCGGAGCGCCAGGAAGCGCGTAAGAGGCCCAAACGTCGTAGTAGGCCGCATCGCCGACGACGCGCCGCTGCCCCAACAAGAGGTGCTCGCTTCGCCGCCTGCTGTCGAGCAAGACGTCAAATGAACCCGTCAGCACGCCTCGGAGCGCCGCATAGAAAAAGGGCTCCGGCTCGTCGGAAAGCCAGCCCTCAAGGATGCGCAAGGAACTGCCGGGATTCAGTGCGGCGAGCACATCATTCCACTGCTCAGCAAATGCAGGCTCTTGCTCGGGCGCAACGCCTTTGGCACTCAACTGCTCCTTGAGCTCCTCCGCGGTGGCATCGGTGAATCGCATGTAGGCGCTCGTGAACCACTGGTCGAGCAGCGGCGCTCCAAGGAAACGCGCCATCTGCTGCTTCTCTACTGGATCGCGAGGGATGGCCAAGGCGTGTCCCCGCCCGATGAACACGGCGCCAGTGACCCGCGCTTCGGCCGGCAGGCGAGAGTCCTCCGCAGACCCTTGCAGCGGCAGGATCGGCGTAAGGAATGCGAGCTTCCCGTCTTCCAAAGTCAAGCGCACATCTTCTTTGCGGAGCAGCAGATCTTTGACGGAATAAACTTCGGCGTGATCCACTCTCAGGCTGTTGAGCTGGCGGTAGAGTTCACGGGGCGAAGCGGGAAGCGACGAAACGGCCGCAACGGGCGAGGGGGGCGGGGCGACGGAATCCTGTGCCCTCGCGTTCACAGCGAAGCCCGCTAAAACCAAGCCCGCGGCCGCTGCCACGGCCCTGCCCACCTTCATGCCAGTCACTGTAGCAACTTTCGGCAAACACAGGCAAGCACGCGGCTGCGCGGACTGCCACCCAAGCTAGAATGGATGGATGATGCGGCGGCTTTCCTCCGCGCAGTCTCTTGCCTGCGTCCTACTTCTCCTCGTCGGCGCGTGCGCAGCGCTTGCCGACACCATCGTGCTCAAGAATGGCCGGCGCATCATCGCCTCCAACGTCGTTGAGGAAGATGGCCACGTTTCCTACGAAACACCCGCGGGTCACTTGAGCCTGCCGAAGTCTATCGTGGACCACATCGAGCGTGGCGGCGTGCTCCCGAGCCGTTCCGGCATGTCCGTGCCCCCCTTAGACATCGCGCCGCCAACCAACGGAGCGGTTGACGCCTCCGAGGAGATCTCGCGGGGCGCGGTCCACGAGGGGCGGATCGACCGCGAGTACATCGCCAAGCTGGAGCTGGCAGCACGCTCGGGCGCGGCGGGCGCCTCGGATCGCGCGGCGCTCGCACATCACGCCGCCGCGCAGTTCGAGCTCAGCCGCGGCAACATGGAGGACACCCTCGCCGAGGAGCGCTCTGCGCTCAACTTTGCCCCTCGAAATCCAGTCCTGCTGGTCAGCGTCGCCTACCTGTATCTCCGCCGCGGCGAGTACCGGGAGTCCCTCGAGTACCTTGAGCGCGCGCGCCGCGTCGCTCCCGATTCCGCCGATATCGCCCAGCTTGCCGGCTGGGCATGGTATGGCATGAACAATCTCGACCAAGCCATCTCGGAATGGAAGCGCGCCCTCGCGATCCGTCCCGACGCCAAGGTCCAGGCCGCGCTCGAGAAAGCCCAGCGAGATAGAGCAGTTGAGGAAGATTTTAAAGAGAACGAGAGCAGCCACTTCACACTGCGCTATCATGGCGGCGCCGAGCCCGAACTCGCGCGCGATGTCCTGCGCACGCTCGAAGCCCATTTTACCGCCATCGAGTCAGAGCTTGATTTCACGCCACGCGAGCCCATCGGAGTGATTCTCTACACGGAGGAAGCCTTCGCAGACATCAGTCGAGCCCCGAGCTGGGTGGGCGCGCTCAACGACGGCCGCATCCGCGTCCCTGTTCAGGGGCTCACTGCCGTGTCCCCGGAGCTGTCACGCGTGTTGAAACACGAGCTGACACACAGTTTCGTCACGCAGAAGACGGTGGGGCGTTGTCCCGTGTGGCTGCAAGAAGGGCTGGCGCAATGGATAGAAGGGCAACGCAGCGGCGAGAATGCCGCCGTGCTGGTGAAGGTGTATGACGACGGGCAAGCCTTGCCGCTCGGGGTCTTGGAGGGCTCCTGGATGCGCCTTCCCCCCGACGCAGCGGGGTACGCCTATGCCTGGTCGCTGGCCAACGTCGAGTACATCATCGAGACCAACGGCATGGGCGACATCACCCGCATTCTCGAGCGCATCGCCGCCGGCGATTCCACCGAGGAGGCTTTGCGCACAGTGCTGCGGACCGACTACACCGAACTCGCCCGATCCACCGCCAAGTATCTCCGCGGCTCTTACGTTCACTGAAAAACCAGCCAGAACATGCTTCCGCTAGGACTCCACCAGGAGCGCGGCAAGCAAGGCCGCCCACTCCGGCACGGTGCACAGGACGTGCGCGTTGGCGCTGGCGCAGCCTGCGCAGGAGCTTAGAGGGAAAGGCTTCAAAAGCAGCCTCATGGCCGGCCTGAAGGGGTTGCCGGCCCACTTCCCGGGGCTCGGGAGAACCCCGACCATCGCCCTGCTTCGCAGCAACTTCGTGCCCCGGGGTTTCCCAGGTTCGCATATAATGACGGCTTTGTGCGAGTGCAGACTGGCCCGCCGGGTGGCGCGCCGGAGAGTCCGAATGATCCTCGATACCATCGGCATCCAGAAAATCCTTCCGCACCGCCATCCCTTTCTGATGGTGGACGCCATCATCGAGATGGAGCGCTTGAAGCGCATCGTCGGGGTAAAGCACGTCTCCATCGAGGAATACTACTTTCAGGGGCATTTCCCCGGGAAACCCATCATGCCCGGCGTGCTCATCATCGAGGCCATGGCGCAGACGGGCGGCCTCCTGCTGCTCCAGGAAATCCCCGACCGCGAGAAGAAGTTGCTTTACTTTGTTGCCGTGGACGGCGCGCGCTTTCGCCGGCCGGTGCTTCCCGGCGACGATCTCCGTCTTGAGGTGACCGTGCTGAACTGGCGCGGCAATTTCTGCAAGCTCGACGGGAAGGCCAGCGTCAATGGCGAACTCGCCGCCGAAGCCACGCTGATGTGCAAGATGGTGGACCGCGATCCGGCTCCCGCGGGAGACGCGCCAGCCCCGGCCAGCGCTACAAACGAATGACCGATATCCATCCTTCCGCCGTCGTTTCCTCGCGCGCCCGCATCGGTTCGGGCGTGCGCATCGGTGCGTATGCGGTAGTCGGCGACGATGTTGAGCTTGGCGAGGATTGCATCGTGCATCCTCACGCCGTACTGCAGGGACCGTCGCGCTTCGGCCGCGGAAATGTCTTTCATCCCTTCTCGGCTGTCGGCGTCGATCCGCAGGACTTGAAATATCGCGGGGAGCGCACCGAGCTCGCCGCCGGCGATGAAAACGTCTTCCGCGAGAGCACCACGGTCAGCCGGGGCACCAGTGGGGGAGGCGGCGTGACCACGCTCGGCAACGGCAGCCTGTTCATGGCCTATTCGCACGTCGCGCACGACTGCCACATCGGTGACCAGACCATCTTCGCCAATGGCGCTACGCTCGCCGGCCACGTCACGGTCGAGGACTTTGTCACCGTCGGCGCCTTTTCTCCGGTGCACCAGTTCTGCCGCATCGGCCGCCATGCCTACATCGGCGCCTCCACGGTCATCACCCAGGACGTTCCGCCGTTCTCCCGCGTGGTCACCGAGCGCGAAACCAAGTGTTACGGCGTCAACTCCATCGGGCTCAAGCGCCGTGGATTCTCTCCCGAGCGTGTGCATGCCCTCGAGCAGGCTTTCCGGCTGCTCCTGAACTCGAAACTGAACACCGCGCAGGCGCTCGAGCAGATGCGCGCCACGCTCGCCGGTTCCGCCGAGGTCAAAGAGCTGATCGAGTTTCTCGAGTCCGTGCACGAAGGCGGGCGCGGCGTCACGAAGTAGTATTCCTGAGCCATGGCGAAGCCTGAACAAACCTCAACGCCACCGGCCTCCGGCTGGGGGCTGATCGCCGGGAACGGCCGCTTCCCGTTCCTGGTGTTGGAAGCCGCGCGCAGCCAAGGAATAGAGATGGCTGTGATCGCGCTGCGCGAAGAAGCGTCTGCCGAGCTCGAACAAGTCGCGCACCGGCTGCACTGGGTGAGCCTCGGCGAGCTGAGCAAGACGATCGACCTGCTTCACCGGGAGGGCGTGACGCGAGCCGTGATGGCCGGGCAGGTGAAGCACAGCAAGATCTTCAGCGCCATCCGGCCAGACTGGCGACTGGCCAAGCTGCTTTTCTCGCTCCCGCAGAAGAACACGAATGCGCTCATCGGAGCTGTGGCCAAGGTCCTCCAAGAGGAAGGTATCG
>Ga0116116_1002315_pt1 | contig 12150 bp, 15 predicted proteins | sample June2015DPH_10_1_FD_89722 | JGI IMG/M metagenome (GOLD analysis project Ga0116116, IMG submission 89722) | Peatland microbial communities from SPRUCE experiment site at the Marcell Experimental Forest, Minnesota, USA - June2015DPH_10_150 | ecosystem: Environmental > Terrestrial > Soil > Wetlands... | reverse complement strand
TTCTCTTAGATCGAATCGGGCCATTGAAAACAAGAGACATACCAGCGCTCACCAAGCCTGGCCTCCCGCTCACCAACGAGGCGTACAATCCCTCCTCCTCCGCCATAGCTTTTCAGCGGATTAAGAGCCTTCCTAATTCAGATCCTAAGAAATCCTCAAATCTGAGTATTAGCCAGAGAGAGGATTTTCTTATGGCTGGCCAATTTTCGATCTTCAAATACGTGAAGCTTGAAGGCAGGAATATGGCCAGGGGAAGATTTGGGTGGAAGTTTCACGGCGCCAATTGAAAGCGATGCTCCGGCGCAGGGGATTCTGAAATGCACCACTGCCAGGGAATCTCGCCATGACCGAAAGCTCCCATCTGCGGCTCGTCTAGCTGCAGGACGAGACGCTCGACGACCTCTGCCGCCATCCGTCCCCCTCGGCTGCATCTAATCCTGCAAACCGTGTTGGAGCGGCCCGGACTCCTGTCAAACTCGATGACACACCTTTGCGCCAGCTGCTGCCGAATCTGCACAAGACTCCCTAGGCGGAAGGGATTCGCGCAACGATCGACGCGATGCGGACCGGCGCTGTGAAGGCGAAGGCCACCTGAAGCAATGCAGGTGGAAGAACGAACAACTGACTCACACACGGCAGTGAGTTGGCCATCCTTTCTGAGACTTAATTAAGCGTTCCGCAGCCGGAGGCGTACCGTACCACACCAGACGCACACGGTCTTCACGCCGGGCAGTCTCAGCCTTTTTGCCGCTCTCAGGATCGCACGACTTTTGGCACTCATGAAAAGCGCATCCGCACGTCATACGGCGGCTTGCACCCCGTCAATCTTATGCTTGTGCCCGCTTTCGTTTCCCACCGCATATTGTGCTCGTCCCAAACTACTTCCTCGCACCCGATCCTCAGTACGCGTGTCTTCCCAAGGACAGCCTGCACCTGATTGGCGTCTGCATGCTCGACCACCGCAATGCCGTGGCCGAAGACAGCCACCCGGTCGCCCTGTTTGATCCGCCGTTGCTCCGCTCGACGGGCGTACCACGTACTGCACCGCTGCACGATCAGGTCAATCCCATCCGTATCGATGCCGGAGCCCATCCGCCACAGCGGCACAGTTCCGGTCTCGCCAACCAAGAAAATGTCGCAGCCATACGTCGCTAAGCTCGCAAGCCAGCATTCGACGCTGTCTATGCCGAAGGGCACCGCTGAAAGCGGTACGAAGAAGGTCTTTGGATAAGCGAACTGCGCACGCCACCCTCCTTCATGCTCGACGACCGTGCCCCATAGCCAGACCTCGCCTTGGAAGCGGTCTTGTGTGTAACCAATCCGGCGCAAGTGGTCGAGCGTTTTGGCGGCGTAGACTCCGCATGTGCAATCGGATCGAGGAGCTTCGTGGCAGCCCCGAATCCTGCATTGGGCGGTGAACGGTTCTCCGGGAATCCACTCGACTCCGTTCAACGACTTCAACCCCGCCACATCCCATTGCCAAACACGGCAACCTACGACGGGCGAGACGAAATCCGGCGCTCTCATGGCGCGACGGGCTCATGCACGGGCTCGGGCTCCGGGTCGTGCCTTTGGGCAACTGGCTGCCGCGGCTCAGGTTCAGGATCCGGAGTCGCCGTGGCTGGAACTGGGGATTCCAAGGGTTCGACAATGATCGTGCGAAGCGGCTTGCCGATCTGCATGAATGGCTCCTCCTATTTTGGGGGCTTAGTGCCTTACGAACCTCGCTCGCGCAGACTGTCTCAGTTGGTCGGGAGCACCGGGGCACTTGTCGGCGAAGTGGCGGTCTTCGATCTCCGGGCTGTAGTTCACGTATACGTGGTCGCAGTAAAAGCACCAGCCCACGACGTTGCTCAAGTCGGCGTCTGCGCATCCGCATTCGCAATGAGGTCGGTTTTGCCACTTCTGGATCAACTCAAGATCGGGCTCAGAAGACATTGCCTCCGCGATGGATCGTGATTGCTCTTCTGCGTGCTCTGGGCACGCACGAAGCTCGACGGGGCAACCGCTGTGGTCGTGCCCCTCCATCGGAAGGCCGCAGATGCATTCGCATCCTTCGCTGCACTGCCAATCGTGACCCGCGTAATCGCAATAATGACGGTGGCTCATGTTCCTCCCTTTACCCGGCAGCGACCATTTCTTGCTGCTTTGCTTCCCGCACTAGCCGTACCACGGTGGCGCGGGATACCCGGTGGCGTTTTGCCCCCTGAGTGAGGCTCATGCCGCTGAGGCGGTCCCGAACGAGTGCATCGCGGTCAATGTTCAGCGGAGCGCGTCCCAACCGCTGACCTTCGAGCTTGGCACGCCTCATTCCTGCCCGGATGCGCTCCACGATTAGGCTTTTTCCCGATTCCGCAATCGAGCCGACCATGGTGATGAACATGCGACCCATCGGACCGTTCGTATCAATGGCCTCTCTGGCACTAATGAATTCAATATTCAATGCATGGAGTTCATCGACAATTTCGAGAAAGTTTTTGGTGCTTCGTGCAATCCGGTCGAACGCTGCCACGAGCACGACGAAAAACTCGCCGCGCCGTGCATCCGTCATCATGGCATCGATACCCGGACGCTTTGCTTTTGAGCCAGGGACTCCACGGTCACAGTATTCGCGGACGACCTCAAAGCCCCGTTGCGCTGCCAGCTTTCGCAGATCGTATAGCTGCGTCTCAAGATGCTGGTTGGGCGTGCTTACTCGGGCATAGATTGCAGCTTTTTTCACGATTTCTCCTGTCCTGCCTCGATGAGGCGAATCGCTCGATTTGTCTTAGAGTCCACCAGCACTGCATTTGCATCCGACACACTACGAAACCCAGCACGCAGCATGCATGCTCTCGCCTCGACCACCCGCGGCACGAAGAATCCGTTGCTGGCGAACCTGTCCCGCTGGAACGGGAGCAGGATGTGAGGAATGCCCGACCGAAACAGTGCGGCTTCGGCATTCAGCAGTTCGATTCCCGCATCCCGAACGATTTGCCAATTCTCCTTGTATGCCTTGGCCGAAGATCGTAGAAGCCTCCGCGTGGCGTGCTCGCAAACCACGAAGTCCGGACTGAAGAGCCCCAGCCCGTCCTGCACAATGGACAGCAGATCCCCGATCTGGCGATCCGAGCACCCTTCCAAACGCTCTCCCAGCAATGCCCCGATCCACAGCGTCTTAAGTCGCTCATTCAAATCGTGCGATTTTGCCATCCTCCGTTGGTACTTGAACAGTTCGCTAACGGAAAGCTCGTCTGGAGGCAAGTGCTTCAAATTCCCTTCTACCCTCAATATACAAAGCAGCGGAGGAAATTGACTAGAAATGCCCTCATTTTTTTGAAAAAAACCTTCCCGATAAGTAGTCAATTTCCCCTTGGGCTCTGTATTTTATGGGTAGGGAAAGCGAATTGGAGTTACTGAACACATGCCATCAAGATCGGACTTTTGCTTTCGACTGAATAACACGTTCATTCCTGAGATCAATGTCCAGCGAGATCAGGCTGGTGAACTTCAGATCGCTGTCCGCGACCCCGAGGTCGGCTGGTTCGCCATCGATGACAGCCCCGACTTCATCTTGGAATACCGGGACGAAACGGCGTGGCAACTACTTCCATTGGAGCTTCGCCGAGCTTCGATCGACAAGGGCTGGAACCGCACGACGCCGCAGGAACTCATAGGAGTCTTGTGGGTCGTAGGCGTGCTCAAGTGAGTAGCGGAAATTGAGGGAGGAAAAGATGGGCGACCGCAAGATGAACCAATTGGCCGATGACATTTACCTAGTCGCTGCACCAGTGCGCATCGTGGCAAACTGGATCAAGATTCTCGTCTTCATCGCCATCCTGCCCATCGTCTTCATCGTGTCGGTCGTGAACTGGCTCGTAACGGGCAAGCCCATCATGAACCCGGATGAAATTTGGTTGGCCAAGATTCTCCTGACCATCCTCAGCCCGTTCATCGCATCGGTAATCTGTGTGTTTCATAAGCATTAGCGGCGTATGAAAGACCCGGAATATAGAAACCCGATTCCGGCTCCAGTGGTGTTTGCCATCACCCTCGTTCTTGTGCTCGCATTTGCAAAATGCAACTTCCTGTTCGGGTGGGGCTTTTACGGCGGGAGGTGAGGACGGATGGCGAAGAAGAACTTAGATCGAGCACTGCTTGGAATCTTTTGGCTGGTCAATGGCAAGCTGATCATCGACAGTTCGCGGCTGAAGGAAGCCGAACCGTATGGCAATCATCTAGGCCACCCCAGAGGCCATATCAAAGTTTGGGAAAAGTACCAGCGTGGCGGCAAGGTTCCTCTCGAAATGGAATACGAACAACCACCGCGTGGGCGTGTGATGTTCGACAGAACGAGCGACACCTTTACGATACTGGCTGATAAGTGCATCTTGAGGCGCAAAGACTTGATTGCAAATATCAAATCGGAGTTGAATCTCCCAAAGAGCACGAGGCTCAGTTCGGACTCCCACTATCGTTGCTTCACGTGCCTATACGGAACCGATGATGAAGAGTAGGGATGGTTCCTGCATGCTCCTCACAAAATCCAAATTCGTTGCCGGTTCGCAATGCCTCACGAGCCAGTTCACTGATGTTCTTCGCGCCTGCGCATGGGCCATGTATTCCCTGTGATGGAGAGCACTTGGCGCCTGACACCAATCCCGCCAAGGCCATAGGGAAACCGGGAGTTCATTGCATTTGCCAGGTTGCGGCTGACGGTGCGGTAATGCTTACGCCATGCGTGAGGCAAGCGGCGAGGCGGCGCTTCCTGGAAAACACCTAGAATAGATGGAAGAACGACCATGACTATTCCCCGCACAACTGCACGGTTCGTGGGGGCCTGGGTTGTGTTCCTTGGCTTCTATGCCCTGGTGTCTCATCTCCTGGGACCCGGGGCGAAACTCAACGCTTTTGGAAACATCACGCAGTGCTTTGTGCCGCTGCTGGCGAACGCGGGCCTGTTGCTGAATGCCGGCACGCCACACTGGCGGCGAAACATTTTCTGGATGCTGGTGGCGCTGAGCTGCACGCTGTGGATGGTCGGACAATTCGAATGGACGTACTACGAAGTGTACCTGCACAAGCCGGTGCCCGACTTGTTTGCAGGCGACATCATTTTCTTCCTGCGGAATATTCCGCTGATCGCGGCGCTGGCGATGCGGCCACACCTGAAGCGCGGCGAAATACGCATCGGCCTGGGATACATGGATTTTGCGCTGCTGCTGTCGTGGTGGACGTTTCTGTACGTGTTCGTGGTTCTGCCGTGGATGTACGCGACGCCGACCGTGGAAATCTACAATTTCAATTACAACGTGCTGGACTATATCCAGCACCTCATGATCATCGGGGGATTCGCGTGGTTGTGGCTGCGGACGCGCGGAGCATGGCGAGCCGTGTTTGCGCACCTGTTTGGCGCCTCGACGCTGTATATGCTGACGTCGCTGGCGGTGAACGTGGCGATCAGCCACAGCGAGTATTACACGGGGAGCTTGTACGACCTGCCGCTGCTGACGGTCTTCTTCTGGTATGCGTATGCGGGCTGGGTGGCGTACAAAAGACGTGATGAACTGGACGCGCCGATGGAGAGCAGCCCAGTCGGCGAACTGGAAACAGTGGTGGGCGACAGCGTGTGGGCCAGCCGATTTGCGATGGCGGCGGTGATGTCCCTGCCTGTGTTTGCGCTGTATGCGCTGTGGATGGAGCGCGACACACAAGCGGTCAGAGAATTCCGGCTCACGGTGACGCTGGTTGCCTCCCTGCCCCTGGCGCTACTTGTGTTTCTGCGTACGCACCTGGCGGACACCGATCGCGCGCGGCTGCTGGCGAAATCGGAGTCGTCGATCGAGAACCTGCAACGGTTGCAGGCCCAGTTGGTGCAATCGGAAAAGCTGGTGTCGCTGGGGCAATTGGCAGCGGGAGCCGCGCACGAAATCAACAATCCACTAACGGCGATTCTGGGATATTCCGATTTGCTGGCGGATGACCCGGCGCTGCCGGACCGCACGCGGGGCACGGCGGCGAAAATTCGCGAGCAGGCGCGGCGAACAAAAAACCTGGTGCAGAACCTGCTGAGTTTTGCGCGGCAGGTGCCACCGGAGCGCTCGCTGCTGGACATTAACTCCGTGGTGACAAACGCGGTGCAATTGCGCGCGCTCGACCTGCGTAGCGGCGGGTCACGCATTGACATGCAGTTGGAATCGGTTTTGCCCGGGGTACGCGGCGACAATAACCAGCTGATGCAGGTCTTCTTCAACATCATTAACAATGCCGTGGATGCCATGAACGAGGCGGGCGGAGGCGTGTTGACCATCCGGACGCTGCGGGATCGCGGCAATGTGGTGATCCTGTTTTCGGATACGGGGCCGGGAATCCGCGAGCCGCACCGGGTGTTTGATCCGTTCTACACCACCAAACCCGTGGGCAAGGGAACAGGGCTCGGACTGAGCATCTGCTACGGCATCTTGCAGGAGCATGGCGGGAGAATTCTCTGCTACAACGGGCAAACAGGCGGCGCGGTGTTTCGCGTGGAGCTTCCGGCAGTGTTGGCGGCACTGCCGGGGCGCGGGCCACAGGTGCCAGGCGCGACGCCGGTTCCCAGCAGCTAAACGTAAAGCTTCTTCTTGCAATGCATTGAAAATTCCGGCGATGGGCTGCGTATCAGATAGTGATAGAGTGGCGTGCGCGGGTGTGTCAAGACAGGCGGAAATCATGGGCGAAATCGCGATTGCGACTGAAAAGTTGACCAGGACGTTTGGAGCGCTTACGGCCGTGGACGCCACCGACCTGAAAGTACAGGCGGGCCATTTCTTCGGGTTTCTTGGGCCGAACGGGGCGGGGAAATCCACAACGATCAAGATGCTGACGGGGCTGCTGGCGCCGATCATGGTGGTCTTTTTCACCATGCAATTCGGAAAAGGCTCCGCGCTGCGGGAACATTCGCTGAAGCCGGAAATGTTTTTCCCGGCCATCATGGCGTACCTGATCCTCATCCTGATTTCGCCGGCGTATAACGCGTTTGCATTTGAAGGCAAAGGCATCCAGACGTATTTCATGGCGCCGCTGCGATTCCAGCACGTGCTGCTGGGGAAGAACCTGTTCCTGGTGGCACTGGTCACGTTTGAGTTGAGCTTGTCGCTGGCGCTGCTGGTGTGGCGCGTAGGGTGGCCAAGCACGGCAATGTTTGCCGCAACGATCACAGCGGGCGCCTTCGCCGTTTTGGGTCAATTGACGATTGCGAACTGGTCGTCGCTGAGCTTCCCGAAAAAAATGGAGATCGGGAAGCTGAAAGATAGATGCCGAAGAACCCTGCGAGAAGGCCGCTTCTGCCGTAGTTCGTTTCGAATTCACATTCCACGCCCAGCCCGGACGTTGTAGCGGTGATGGCAATATCCGAAGCCGCAATGACAAAAAACAATGGCCGGAGGAAGTATTTTAGCTATGTGTTGCCACCGTGAACATCGCCTCAAGAAAAAAGTTAACCTCAACTCATACTGAGCAATGGTGACTCATTGGTGTAGAATCCCCACAGCGTACATAGAATGGAAGCGGAGGAAATATGCCGTTGCGAGGGTGCTTAGGCGCTTTTCTGGCGGGAATGTGGGCCCTGACCTTGTGCGCGAGTGCGGTTCAGGCTCAAGCGGGGGAGACGTATCGCTTTTCGGTCTCTTTTGCGAGGGAGCAGAGCGCGGAGTCCTTGGATGGCCGCATGCTTCTCCTATTGTCAACCGACGGCTCCGCCGAGCCGCGCACGCAAATCAGCGATTCACCCCGGACGCAGATGATTTTTGGTCTCGACGTGGATGGCTTGAAGCCCGGGCAATCCGTCATCGTCGATGACGCTGCGTATGGCTATCCGGTCCGATACCTGCACGACGTTCCTCCAGGCGAGTATTTCGTCCAGGTCGTTCTCCACAGATACGAAACCTTCCACCGAGCCGATGGCTACACCGTGAAGCTGCCCATGGACCGCGGCGAAGGCCAGCACTGGAACTTGGCGCCCGGGAATCTTTATTCGAAGCCCCAGAAGATAACATTGCGCGCTGCGGGCGCCACGGTTTCCATCGTGCTCGACCAGGTCATTGCTCCGCTGCCCGATCCGAAAGACACGCCCTACATTCGCCACATCAAGATCCGAAGCGAACTCCTCACCAAATTCTGGGGCCGCCCGATGTTCCTGAGCGCGAACATCCTGGTTCCCAAGGGCTTCGATGTACATCCCGAGGCACATTTTCCTCTGGCGATCTTCGAGGATCACTTCAATGCAGACTTCGAGGGATTTCGCACCACGCCGCCGGACCCGAATCTGAAACCGGATTATAGCGAGCGTTTTCACCTTTCCGGCTACAACAAGATTCAACAGGAAGAAGCCTACAAGTTCTATCAGCAGTGGACCGGCCCAAACTTTCCGCGCATCTTGGTCGTGCAGATCAATCATGCGAATCCCTACTATGACGATTCCTACGCGGTGAATTCGGCGAACCTTGGTCCCTACGGTGACGCCATTGAAACGGAATTGATCCCCGCGATCGAGAAACAGTTCCGGGGGATTGGCCAGGGCTGGGCGCGGTTTGTGTATGGCGGTTCAACGGGCGGATGGGAGGCGCTTGCCGTCCAGGTGTTTTATCCCGACCACTACAACGGAGCGTTTGCCGCATGCCCCGATCCCGTGGACTTTCGTGCGTACACCAATATCAATCTCTACGCGGACAAGAACGCGTTCTTCGTCGAGGGCCCTCACATCAAGGTGGCACAACCCTCCACGCGCGATTATCTCGGGCATACCTTCATTACCACGCAGAAATCCAATCAGTACGAATTGGCTCTGGGCTCACGCGCGCGTTCCGGCGAGCAGTTCGACATCTGGCAGGCGGTTTTCGGCCCGGTCGGGAAGGACGGCTACCCTCGGCCGATCTTCAATAAGGAGACGGGCGAAATCGATCCTGCGGTGGCGGCTTACTGGAAAGAAAATTCTGATTTGAGCGCAATACTGCATAAAAATTGGGCGACCCTCGGACCGAAACTCGAAGGGAAGATCCACGTCTATGTCGGCAGCGCGGACACCTATTTCCTCAACAACGCCGTCTACTACCTGGAGGATGTCCTCAAGGCCACGAAAAATCCTCCCTACGGCGGCGAGGTGAAATACGGCGACCGGGCGGAGCACTGCTGGAACGGCGATCCGGACTTGCCGAACTATCTCTCACGTCTGCACTACAACACCATGTATGTCGGTAAGATTCTCGAGCGAATCGAGAAGACTGCGCCAGCGGGTGCGGACCTAAAATCCTGGCGCTATTAGAAGATGTTTCCCAACTGGTCTGTAAACGCCGGAGCAGGAACAGACTGCCATGCCGGATAACTGATGATAAGGCGATTTATCACCTCGGGAAGCACAGGCATCTACTTTTGACATCTCTGAATCCGAAACCATCAAAAGAGAATCTTGTCCCGCTACCGCTTGTAGCCAATCTTTCGCAACAGATCGTGCCGCCAAGCGATATCCGCCTGCCCCTCGACACCTTTCGGGGAACTTCCATCAATCACACCGAGCACACCCCGGCCTTGCTCGCTCTGTGCCACGACGATCTCTACCGCGTTCGCCGTCGCGCAGAAGATCGCGCACACCTCGGGCACGTTGCGGATCGCATTCAATACGTTGATGGGGTACGCATTTTGAATGACCAGCACGAAAGTGTGCCCACAACCCAGCGCTTGGGCGTTGCGAATGGCGATCTCGCGAAGCCCTTCCTCATTCCCATCTGCCCGCGTCAAACACGCCCCAGAGCTTTCGTTGAACGCTAATCCAAACTTGGCCTGCGGCACGGTCGTGCACACCGCTTCGAACAAATCCTCCACCGTCTTGATGAAGTGCGATTGCCCAACAATGATGTTGGCATCCGCAGGAAACTCCATGCGGACCGTTTTGATTTCGAGCATGACTCCTCCGATTCTATCCGCAGCAAAATACTCAGGCACCTCGCTTGCGTTCAACCCGCACTCGCTCGATGTAGTGTCCCGTCTTCACTTCAACCCGCACCACTTCACCTGGGCCGATGAACATCGGCACTTGAACGCTAAGGCCGTTCTCGAGCTTTGCCTCTTTCCAGGCCGTTTCCTGCTGTGCGTGCGCTGGTGGTGCTGTTTCGGCAACACGGATTTCGGCCACCTCGGGGAAGCCAACACTGAGTGGCTCACCCTCAAAGAACTCCACAGGCAATTGCATCCCTGGCTGCAAGAATTTTTCCGCAGGTCCCAGAACGCCCCTAGGCACTTCCAATTGCTCGAAGGTCTGCGGGTTCATGAACGTGCATGTGTCCCCCGCGGCGAACACGAATTCCAGTATGCGCCGTTCGAGTTGCACCTCTTCGAGGCGCTCTTGCGGGCGGAAGTGCGGCTCCCAGATGTGGCCGCTTCTCACATTGCTCAGCTTAGTTTTGACAACCCCGCCCAATTTCGCCGCTCCGGCCTTCGATTCCGCCTCGAGAACTCGATAGATCTGGCCTTCGATCCGAATGACCATTCCCTCTTTTAGTTCCGCTGCGATAAACATGGAATTCCCTTCAAAACACGCGCTCTGCCCTCTTCTAAGCCTGACTCTTCTCCCTTGCAATGCTAGAAATCAGCGTGACAGCGCCCAAATCGGCTGACCGAATGAGCCGCCCCCTAGCATAGCGGAAGGGACGGGATAGTCGGCACCTTGGTTTTCCCAAGCGCAGTCCCCGTCAAATGAGTTTCTCATTCGCGCTCGAGAAGCTCCTCCATGAACCGCTGCATGCGCCGGTAGTGTGAGCCTTTCCAGTAGATTCGTTCACAACCCGGGCACACATGAAACTCTTCGTAGTACTGCTCTGTCTTCGGCGGTAGCCGATCGCTGATCAAATCCTTTTGCGTTGGCCGCAACAAAGAGTTGCAATGTACGCATCTGGAGAATGGCACAATCGCGCCCGAAAGATCGAAGCGCTGCAACACCTCTCTGAGCTGCTCGCGAGAATCCGTCGCCCGCACACAGTAGCCCCGGGTTACCACGCTTCGTTTGAGCACTGCGCGATCTCTCGTGAGCAGAATCCGCCTCTCTTGTGAGGAGATCGTCGCCAGGTCTTCATCCTGAGTATCGTCGCGGTATTTGGTGTCGAATCCCAGCATCCGCAGATAGCGAACGAGCCGCCCGAGGTGCGTATCCGCGACAAAACGCGAGTCGCGCAGCGGCTGCGGCCGGCAGGGCACGAGCGTCGAGATATCGATGGATTCGAAGACGGGGTAGACGCTGATTCTGTCTCCGTTCCGCAAGCGGTACGTAAAATCCTCCGGCTGGCTGTTCACCAGGATGAGGTCCACTTCCGTATGCGGCACGCCGAGCGTTTCGATCATGTCTTTGATGGAGCCGCTCACCTCGAAGGCGTAGGGAGTCGCCCCTCCCCTCCTCCACGGCGCCAGAAAGTCGTTCAGCTCCGCATAGAAGCGCACATCCACTTGCTTCCTCATGAGGCCATTCTAGCTCCCCTCGAAACGCGCCCGCCAGAGCCGTCGGCGAGCACGCCAAACGCAGCGACGGGAACCTACACTCTGACCGTCGTCGGCATGGATACTTCCTCGTCCACCATCACGGCCTGGTTCGGGCGTGGCTACCACTGGCGGAGGATTAGGTTGCGGTGAAGGCTCGGGCGACGGCGAAGGAGATCGTCCGGGCGAAGAACCGCAGCAAGGAAAGGGGGCAAAAGGAAGCAGACCGGGGTCTGTCCCGCCGGGAGCGCCGGGCAAAGGTAGCAAGGGCGTGGACCCATCAGACCACATTGGCCCCGGCAGGGGAGAGTCGGCTGTTTCCGGGATGAATGGTGCCACCGGATGGTTCAAAACTTCTTCCCCCGGCTCGGAAGGCGAAGTGGGTACGGCGGGAGTTTCGGAGATGCGATTCCCGCAACGCGCACGCGCAAGATGCTTGCCGTCGGTGAAAAGTGTTTCGCCGGCGTGAAGGGTAACCTTCTTGCGTGTCCAGTAGATGCGATTGCCCAGGCGATAGGAAACATAGACGTGCCGCGTGTGCGCCAGGCGAACGATGCGGGCGGAGTGTGTCTGGAAGTCCGAGTAATGCTCAGCAACGACGGGGTCTTGGTGCAAAGCGGTTTGGAGTTCTTTCGCGCTGGCGATGCCGCCGGGAATAACCGAGTAGGCATA
>Ga0116116_1002295_pt1 | contig 12257 bp, 11 predicted proteins | sample June2015DPH_10_1_FD_89722 | JGI IMG/M metagenome (GOLD analysis project Ga0116116, IMG submission 89722) | Peatland microbial communities from SPRUCE experiment site at the Marcell Experimental Forest, Minnesota, USA - June2015DPH_10_150 | ecosystem: Environmental > Terrestrial > Soil > Wetlands... | reverse complement strand
GAGCGAACAGACGATACAAGCCGGGTCACCGTTTTTTCCATGCCGAGCAGAAGAAAAGGATCGTGAAGATCCGCAAGGGTGGGTGACAAAAAACGAGCGGCGGCGTCAGGTTCAACGATTCCCCTGTTGACAAGAACACGGGCAATTAAATGAGACAGATTCACTTCCCGGATCAGCCGCTCGACCGATGCCGGTTCCGGTTCCTTCACAACCCATCTTTTCCTGCTGACCAGTTCCAGTTGCTCTTCCATCATACGAAAACACACCGCAAAAAAATATCCCCGGCAATCCGGGGATATTTTTATTTTGTATCTGACTTCCGAGGGGTTGCCTTTACCTGTCCAATCATCCTCTTTACCTGCTGGGCGGCAGGGCTTGTGCTGTCCAGTTCCAGGTAATGGGTCCAGGTTTTCAACGCCTTGTCAGGCTGTTTCAGGTCTTCGGCATAAATAATCCCGATATTGTAAAGGCTCTGCAGATGTTTCGGATCAAGTTTCTGGGCCTTTTCAAAGTTTGCCAGGGCCTTGTCATACCAACCAACCCTTTTGTACATGACTCCCTGGTCGGTAAGCAGGTTCGGATTTCGCGGATCCAGTTCAAGGGCCTTGCCATACGCGCTGATAGCCTTCTGCGGCTGGTCCGTATCATAGTAATCATTGGCGAGCATGGCCCAGGCCTGGAGATTCCGCGGTTCATTCACCACGACCTTTTCCAGTTCGGCGATTCGCTGCTGGTAGTCGACCGGTGATCCCGACCCCACCGGCACCCCTGCTGACGGAAGTGACGTTTCTTGGTTGCTGCTCATGCTGAAAATCAGAAAGCCCCCGAGAAGCCCGATGGCAAGTGCGATAACAATGACAAGAACGTTTTCTTTTCCCAAGCGCAACTCCTCCCTATTCCTGGATCTGGCCGGATCTGCTTTCCAAGACCACCACTATCGGGCTCGCCACGAAGACCGAGGAATACGTCCCAACCGCTATACCCACCATCAGGGCACAGGCAAAATCATGGATCACCTCGCCGCCGAAGAAAAAGAGTGAAGACGCGGCAAGGAAGGCGGTCAGCGATGTGACGATGGTACGCGACAACACCTCGTTGATGCTTTTATTGAAGACTGTCGGCAAAGACTCCTTCAGATGCTTGTGGAGGTTCTCCCTGATCCGGTCAAAGACTACCACGGTATCGGTAAGGGAGTAACCGGCAACGGTCAGGACAGCAGTGATGAAGAGGAGATTGATTTCCTTGTTGAATAGGAAAAAAACCGCGAACATGACCAGGACATCATGGAGAGTGGCGACAATGGCGCCCACACCGAACTTGAAATCGAACCGCCAGGCGATATAGATGATGATCCCCAGCATGGAAATTGCCACGGCGATAAGGGTATCCTTGCGCAGCTTGTCGCCGACAGAAGGGCCGATTTCGGCGGAGCTTTCCATGATGAATGTGTTCCCGGGAAACTCTTTCTTGAAAATATCCTCAATGGTATCGGCAACTTTTCCCACTGCCAGGTTGGTCTTGCCGACTTTTATAAGAAGCTTGTTCCCATCCTTTATCTCCTGCAGATTGGCCTCTTTCAGATTGTGCCTGACAAGGGCACTGCGCGCCTGTTCCATATGAACGGGATCGGCAAATTTCAGTTGAACTACTGTCCCGCCGGTAAAATCTATCCCCATGTTGGCGGCGCTGCGGGCCACCTGGATCACCCCGGTTAAGCCGATTATGGCCATGATCCCGGATATGACGAAGGCGATTTTTCTCTTGCCGATAAAGTCAATTTTGGTTTTGCCGATTAATTCCATTACTCCCCCCTATATGCTGAGCTTCTTTACCCGGAAGCGACTCAGGAAGATGTCGAACACCATCTTGGTCCCTACCAGAGAAGTGAAAAGGTTAATTACAATCCCAGCACTCAAAGAAACTGCAAATCCTTTTACGGGACCAGTACCGAATTGGAAAAGTACGAATGCAGTAATGAGCGTGGTAACATGGGAGTCCACGATAGTCAAAAAAGCCTTGTCATAGCCCCCATCCAGGCTTGCTTTAGGTGTCTTGCCGAGCCTCATTTCCTCCCTTATCCGCTCGAAAATCAGAACGTTTGCATCCACCGACATCCCGATCAAAAGCACGATGGCGGCGATTCCTGGGAGGGTAAGGTTGGCGCCGAATGCCGCAAGGACTCCCATTAGGTAGAACACATTGAGCACCATGCCAAAGTTCGCTACCATACCGGCCCACTTATAGTAAATCGCCATGAAAATAACGACCAGGGCAACCCCGACCAGGCCGGCCAAAAACCCCTTGTTGATCGAATCCTGGCCGAGAGATGGGCCTACCGTGACGTTCTGGATAATATCCACCGGCGCGGGGAGGGAACCGGCGCGGAGTACGATGGCTAGGTCCGCTGCCTCTTTTTCATTGAAGGAGCCGGTTATCTGGGCGCTGCCGCCGGAGATCCGCTCGCGGATTACCGGCGCAGAGTAGATGTTGTTGTCCAGCACGATGGCGAAGCGTTTTCCCACATTGGCGGCGGTAACCTGATCGAACAGTCTGGCCCCGGTGGAGTTAAATTCGATGGCCACGTAGGGTTGATTGAACTGTGAATCGATCCGCACCTGGGCATCGGTCAAAAGGTCCCCGGTGATCATCGATTTTTTCTTGACCACCAGCGGGATTTCCGATACAGCCCCGCTTTGCGCATCGACCTTCTTCTCCATGAGCAGTTCATCATCCTCGGGAAGGGAGCCCGGAACGGCAGTCGCGGCGTTGATGTTTTCATCCACCAGCTTGAATTCAAGGCGGGCGGTACGGCCGATCAGTTCGATCGCCCGCTTCGGGTCCTTTATACCGGGAAGCTGGACAACGATATGGTTGATCCCTTCCCGCTGGATGACCGGCTCAGACACGCCGAACTGGTCGATCCTGTTGCGGATGGTTTCCAGGGCCTGGGCGACCGCCTTGTCCTTCCTGTCTTGGGCCACCTTTTCATCCATCCGGAGCTGGAGATTGACAAACCCACCCTCGTCAAAGGTCGGTAGCAGTTCCAGCTCGGGATACTTTTTCTTGATCTGCTTCTGCACGTTTTCGGCGGTTCCCTTATCGTACAGCGTCACCTGCACCCGGTCGGCGCCGGTCCTGACGATCCGCTTGAAGCGGAGAGTCTGGGCCGTCAGTGTATCTTCCAGGTCGGTGGCGATCATATCAAGGGCGCCTTCGACCGCCTTTTGTGTCTCCACCTCCATAACAAGGTGGGTCCCCCCCTGCAGGTCAAGGCCAAGATGAATTTTATCCTTGGGCAGGACTCCTTGCCACCAGGGCGGGAGTTTGGCAACCAGTGTGGGTGTCAGATAAAGAAATGATAGAATGATGAAAAGCAGAATCAGACTCACGCGCCAGGTAAGACCCTTGGACATGGGAGGTGCTCCTTTCGATACAGATAGGGTTCAGTCTTTTTTGGCAACTTCGGCAACATGGCCCTTTTTAATCTTGATATTCACACCGGGTGCAATTTCAAGGGTAACGATGTTCTCATCAAGATTCGTTACCTTGCCGAAAACGCCCCCAGCGGTCACAACGCTATCCCCTTTTTTCAGGGAGTCGAGAAGCGCTCGGTGTTCCTTTGCCTTTTTCTGCTGCGGGCGAATCAGCAGAAAATAGAATATGCCGATCATGATCACAAACATCGGCAAGCCGGAATTCAGGAATGACTGAATACCTGACTGGGCCGCTTGCCCTCCGGAAGAGGGATCGAGTGCAAATGCTAAACCTAACATGGTAATACCTCCGTATAAATATGGGACTAGGGACTGGGGGCTCGGGACTGGATAAGCTTTATTAGCCTCTAGCCCCTAGTCCCTAGCTCCTGTCTTTTAGCGTAAAACTCCCGCCTGAATTGAGAAAACCTGTCTTCGGCTATGGCCTTTCGTGCGTCCGCCATGAGTGACAGATAATAGTACAGATTATGCCACGTATTCAGTCGGGAAGCAAGGATCTCCCCGGACCGGAACAGATGTCGCAGATAGGCCCGGCTGTAATTTTTGCAGACGTAACAAGCGCACTCACCATCGATGGGCGAGTTGTCTTCCGCATACAAGGCGTTTTTTATGTTCATGCTCCCATTGGCAGTGAAGAGCATGCCGTTACGAGCGTTTCTCGTCGGCATGACACAGTCGAACATGTCGAATCCCGAGTTTATCCCCTCGATCAGGTCTTCAGGCGCACCAATCCCCATGACATAGCGGGGCTTGTCGAAGGGCAAGAAAGGCGCGCAATACCCCATAATCTCATACATCAGCCCTTTTTCCTCGCCGACCGACAGGCCACCCAGCGCATAGCCGTCAAATCCCAAAGCGCGAAGATCATTGGCGCTTTGTTCCCGGAGGTCGCGATGCATTCCCCCCTGGACAATGCCGAACAGGGCCTGGTCATCCCGGCGTTTCGCTTCCTTGCAGCGCCCGGCCCAGCGGGTCGTCAACTCTGCGGAGCGGCGCACGTAGTCATACTCGGCAGGATAGGGGGGGCACTCGTCGAAACACATGATAATGTCCCCTCCCAGCGCCTCCTGGATGGCAACTGCATTCTCGGGTGAGATGAAATGGGGAGAGCCGTCCAGATGGGACTGGAACCTGACCCCTTCTTCGGAAATTTTCCGCAGTTCGCCCAGGCTGAACACCTGAAAACCGCCGCTGTCGGTCAGGATCGGGCGGTCCCAGTGCATGAATGCATGCAGGCCCCCCATCCGCTCCATCAGTTTATGCCCTGGACGGATATAGAGATGATAGGTGTTGGCCAGAATAATCTGCGCCCCGATTTCGCAAAGCTCCTCCGGAGTCATCGCCTTGACCGTTGCCTGGGTCCCCACCGGCATGAAGATGGGGGTATCTATCCTCCCATGGGGGGTTGTCAGAGAGCATAAACGGGCCGCGCTGTCACGGTCATTTTTGATTACCTTAAAATCTATGGCCGACAAACTTAACCTCAGTGGTTAGTGGTTAGTGTTTAGTGTTTAGTGGGAAACCCTTTAAATTAGACATCCGAACAAGTGTCTGGAACATCTTGCAGCCAGTTCAACAGTAAATAACATCCGCTCTTTTATTCACTATTCACTATTCACTATTCACTATTCACTATTCACTATCCACTACACACTATCCGCAATGAACATCGCATCGCCATAACTGTAGAACCTGAACCTTCTCCGCACAGCCTCGGCATAGGCGCGGAACAAAAGCTCTTTGCCGGCAAAGGCGGAAACGAGCATGAGCAATGTCGATTCAGGTAGATGAAAGTTGGTGATCAGAGCATCCACTACTTTGAATGCGTACCCCGGATAAATGAAGATGTCGGCCTCACCCGCACCCGCCCGAAGCGTACCATCCCCCATTGCTGCCTGCTCCAGAGCCCTGGTTGTCGTTGTCCCGACAGCAACGACCCTCCCCCCGCAGCTTCGCCGACGACTGACCGCAGAAGCGGTCTCTAGCGGAATACGAAAATATTCCCGGTGCATGCGATGCTGTCTGGGATCATCCACCCTTACCGGCAGGAAGGTCCCAAGTCCCACATGGAGGGTCAGCGTTACGATCTCGACCCCGCGATTCTCGATGGCCTGCAAGAGATCACCGGTAAAATGGAGGCCGGCGGTAGGTGCGGCAACCGCTCCCTTTTCCCGGGAAAACACCGTCTGATATCGCTCCCGGTCACGCTCTCCGGCAGCACGCTTTATGTAAGGGGGAAGCGGCATGCTGCCGGTCCGCTCAAGCCACTCCTCAAAACCTTCTTCTGGGGAGAAGGATACGACCCAGGTTTCCCCTTCCCCACGTCGTTCCACAGATGCAGCCATCTCTCCCGCCAGCCGGATGACAGTGCCGGGTCTGGGGGGTTTGGAAGATCGGATAAGGCATTGCCAGACTTCTCCCGGTTGCATCAGTTTTCTGACAAGAAACAGTTCAACACGACCGCCGCTTTCTTTTACACCGTTGAGACGTGCAGGAATAACCCTGGTGTCGTTTAAGACCAGCAGATCTCCCTCGCGAAACAGCCCGGCCAGCTCGGCAAAGCCAGCCTCACCAATGATTCCGCTCTTACGCTCAACTATCATCAGGCGGGCCGCGTCCCTCTCGGGCGAAGGCTCCTGGGCAATCAGTTCGGGGGGGAGAAAATAATCAAAATCCTTTAAAAGCATGACTATTCGCTATAAACACGTCCCAGTCGCGTGCCGGGATAGTAATAGGAAAGGATCTCCCGGTAATCGAAACCATCCCCGGCCCGTTGTTTCGCTCCCCATTGGCAGAGACCTACCCCATGACCATAACCGATTCCGGTAAAAACCGCATCATCACCGGCAATTCTGGCTTCGAAATTTGTGCTCTTGATAACCGTATAGCCGATTATCTTGCGAAAGTTGACTGCGGAAATCGTCAGACGGCCTTTGGCGGATATCAAGATGAGGTCGGTCACCCTGCCGCTTCTGTTCTTTTTCCCGGTTCTTATTTCCAGAAGGCCGGCAACCTGATATCCGTTCCCCTTCAATAACGATTCAATTTTATTCAGCGGAATGGTCTGTTCCCACTTGGCGGAAGGGGTCGCAAGACAATAGGAGCAGTCAACCCCCTGCATGTATGGCAAAGAAAAACCCCAGACATTTTCCGATGACTCCGTATGACCGCCGCAATTGGAATGATAAAAAGCCTGGATTACGTTGCCTTTATAGGTCAGCACTTCACCGGCTGTTTCTTTGACACCTCTGCCTGCACGGCTGTCCTCGATCTCACACCCCTCATAAACCTGGTCCATGACAGTCGATTCCAGGTCATAAATGGCGTTTTTTCTCATCTCTTTCTGGTAAACGGCATAGGATCTTGCTACGACTGCCTGGGCTTTTATGGCTTCCATAGGCCATTGTGATGATATCTCACAGTTTATGAGACCAACCAGGTAATCCTCAAGGGGGAGTTCATTCACAACCAGCAACCCCTTGTCAACGGGAGAAATTTCCATATTCCCGTGATATTTCTTGCCGTTCACCTGTATGAAGACGGGAGCAGATACGGTCAGCCGGCGCACGACCTTGCCGTTTACCGAAAGTCCATCTTTTGTCCTTACCAGATAAAAAGGGGATTTGTCCTTTAAAGGCTTCCCATTCTCGTCGGCCGCCAATACGCCAATGCCTTCCAGTCTGACACTTTCCGTCCCTTTTATCAATGCCACCCTGATAATTTTCTGATGCGCAAGGGAATTCCCTCTCGCCAGCGACGGAATTATCATCAGACAAAGCAATATGTAAATAAATGGTTTCAAACCATCATTCCTTATATAAAATGTTGATGAAATCATAAATCAGGGAATAAAGTCAATATTTTTATAATAAAAGGTATAAACTTTTCAATGGCAAGTGAACCGCTAATCTGCTATATCTGACAATGGGTTAATTAGTTTCCATCCGGAAACTCCGGATGAGAAACTATTGGTTTCCGATTCGGAAAGGAGGGATTTTTTGTCCTGGCAAGGAAATCAAAGGATTGCGCGGAGGCGTACGACCGTACGTCGCACAAGCAAGCCTGAAGATTGACACCGCCAGGGCGGAAAAGTACCCTTTCCGGACGGAAACTAATTAACAGCAATGCCGGTGGCGTATCATTGGTGAATACGATGAACAGACTTAAAATTAAAATACTTGGCATGATAGCTGTTATAGTCATCGCTATTATTTCAGCGTCTGCTCTGATTAATATGCAGTTGCAGAAACAGATTACCGGTTTTACAAAACAAAACGCCCTCATGGTGGCAGAAACCATAAAATACGGCATCGTTAACGCCATGCATTCCAAGCGTATCGAAGATGTACAGCATATGCTGACCGACATAAAATCACAGGAAACCATCAAGGTCGTTAGGATTTTCGATACCTCAGGGAAAATACTCACATCCTCTGACAAGGGCGAAATCGGCCAAATGGTCGGCAAGGACGAACTGACTGCATTGATATCAGGTGGTTACACCAATAATGATATGCTCCTTGGCGACAAGAGTAATTTCGGCACCATTTCCCTTATCCACAACAGCAGGGATTGTCATGGTTGCCATGGTTCGTCCAGGGAAATCCTGGGGATCCTGGAAGTCGGCTTTGGAATGGACTATCTGCACGGCTTCTTCACCAATATCAGAGATATTTCCTTTATTACCACGGCGCTTACCATTCTCCTGATTACCATTACCATTACAATTTTTTTGATTTACTATGTGGACAAGCCGATCAAGCAACTCATTCACTCGATGCAGCAGGTTGAAAAAGGTGATTTTGCTAGTAAACCCATCATAACAAGCAGTGACGAGATGAAACTTCTTTTCGAAAAACACAACCGTATGGTCGAAAGAATGAAGGAGCAGATGGATGCCGCTATAACCCATGAGCGCGCGCTGGCCCGGGCACAGGAAAAGCTGGCACATCACAGTGAAATCCATATTATGAATGAGAAGCTTGAAGAGCACCTCAAAGAAATTGAGTACCTAAACACAAACCTGGAAGAACGCATCGCGGAAATCGAAGGGGCAAATCATAAAATTACCGTTCTCGCGGGCGACCTGGAAACCAAGAACGCCAATCTGGAAAAGGCGGTCGCCAAGCTTTCCACCCTTCATAAAGTGGGACTGGCCATCAACTCCACCATGGAGCTAAACAAGCTTTTCAATCTTATCGTAAAGATTACCACGGAGACTTTGCATGCCCAGATCGGCTATATAATCCTCACCGACAAAGAAAAATCGACCCTGAAGGTTACCACCCTCCTCGGCCATGATGTGATATTATCACCGGAAGGGACTGAATTGCCGATGAAGCCGTCCAATGTCTCAACCTGGGTCATTAATAACCGTAAACCCCTTCTCATAGCCGATATCAAGGACGCTCCGGAATTCGACAGATTCAGCGCCCTAGGTTACGAACGCAAAACCCTCATTTGCGCACCGCTTATGACAAAGAATGAGATCATCGGTACCATAACTGTTGTCAATAAAAGGGACAACACCGTTTACACTAATGAGGAACTTGAGCTTCTCAACACCATTGCCGCCCAGGCGAGCATTGCCATCAAGAATGCCAAGCTTTACGATGAACAGCAAAAAGTTTATATGAACACTATTCATGCCCTTGTTACAGCCACCGAAGCCAGTGACAGTTATACCCGTGGCCATTCGGAAAGGGTAACCCGCTACAGCATGGAATTGGCAAAAGAACTGAAGCTTCCCCAGGATCGTCTGAAGGTTATCGAACGCGCGGCCATTCTTCACGACATTGGTAAAATCGGCATAGATATGACTCTGCTGCACAAAACAGATAAACTTACCCCTCCCGATGTATACGACCTCCAGCAACATCCGGTGATCGGTATGAATATCCTTGAACCGATCGAATTTCTCCAGGATGTCAGGATCTGCATCGGACAACACCATGAGCGTTACGACGGTCAAGGCTACCCCTACAAAGTTCCTGGTGACCGACTGCTCCTGGAATCACGCATACTCGCCATTGCCGACGCCTTTGACGCAATGACCTCGGACCGTCCTTACCGTACGGCACTTCCTGTAAAAAAGGCAATGCAGGAGCTTATTGATAATGCCGGGAGCCAATTCGACCCGGAGCTGGTCCCGCACTTCATCGGCCTTGTGAAAAGCGGAATTTTCTCCTTTAAGAATACAGAACACCCTACGATATCCAGGCCCCTCTTCCCGCCGGCCAGTCCTTCCTGAAGCGATCCCTGATTTCCCTGTGTCCACGGCTTGGCAAAGAAATTGCCCCTCCTCCTTAATCGTGTTATTATTAAATCGTGGGTCGGGCCCTCTGCCCCACACTCTTTGAATAACCCACGAGAGCAAATGGAGTACCATTTTGGCATCACTTCTTCAGGTCCGGGAACTCTCCACACATTTTCACCTGGACAACGGGACGCTAAAGGCAGTTGACGGAGTCGATTTCTCTCTGGAATGTGGAGAAACCCTGGCCATCGTCGGCGAATCCGGATGCGGCAAAAGTGTTACCGCATACTCGATCATGCGCCTCGTCATGCAGCCGGGAAGAATAGAGTCCGGAGAAATTCTCTTTGCGGGGCAGGACATTTTGCGTCTTTCGGAAAAAGAGATGCAGACGTTGCGCGGCAATCATATCTCCATGATCTTCCAGGAACCGATGACCTCTCTCAATCCGGTTCTAACCGTGGGAAGCCAGATCATCGAAGGACTCATGCTGCATCGCCGGCTCTCCGGGGACGCGGCCCGCACAGAAGGAATCGAGCTTTTACAGCAGGTCGGCATACCTTCCCCGGCAACAAGGTTCAACGATTATCCCCATCAAATGAGCGGCGGGATGAGGCAGAGGGTCGTCATTGCCATGGCGCTGGCATGCCATCCCCGGCTTCTCATCGCCGATGAGCCGACCACTGCCCTTGACGTAACCATTCAGGCGCAGATACTGGAACTCATCGACCGCTTGAAAAGCGCAAGCGGCATGGGGCTGATCCTGATTACCCATGACCTGGGAATTGTGGCGGAAAGGGCTCGTCATACCGCCATCATGTATGCCGGAAAGGTAGTGGAATATGCTGAAACGGCCGAACTCTTCCTGAATCCTCTCCATCCCTACACTCAAGGGTTGCTGGATTCTCTGCCGCAAAATGCCAATCCCGGTCAACCGTTACACACCATATCCGGCCATGTTCCGGACCTTATGGCAGATCTGCCGGGATGCGGATTTTGTGAACGCTGTCCGATAAAAGAGTGGCCATGCCTGAAAGAAAAACCGCCCATGTTAGAGGTCGGCACGGGACATCTGGTCCGTTGCTGGAAGTTCCGATGAGCGCGCCCCTTCTTGAAGCCAGCGCCCTGAGCAGGCATTTTGCCGTCAAATCCGGAGCCTTCGGCGCAAAACAGCTGCTTAAGGCTGTCGATGGCATTGACCTGCGACTCAATGCGGGTGAAACCCTGGGCCTCGCAGGAGAATCGGGATGCGGCAAATCAACGGTGGCCAGACTCCTTATGGGGCTAATGGCGCCTTCGACAGGGGATATCAGGTTCCGCGGCAGAAAACTCGCCGACATGGGCAGAAGCGAAACGTTCACTTTCAGAAAAGATGTCCAGATGGTCTTTCAGGACCCCTTTTCCTCCCTCAATCCCCGTATGCGGGTAGGGGACATTATCGGCGAACCCCTCACGATTCATGGTCTCGCTTCCGGCACGCAAAAGCGGGAGATTGTTGTTAACCTCATGCAGAAAGTCGGGCTGGCGCAGGAACACTTTTCCCGCTATCCCCACGAATTTTCGGGTGGGCAAAGACAACGTATCGGCATTGCCAGGGCATTGGCCGTTTCCCCAAAGCTGATAATCGCCGATGAACCGGTTTCAGCGCTGGATCTCTCCATTCAGGCCCAGATAATAAATCTCCTCCAGGAATTAAAAAAAGAACTTTCCCTCTCCTTTCTCTTCATCGCCCACGACCTTTCGGTTGTCCGCCATATGAGCGACCGGATCGCAATAATGTACCTGGGAAAGATTGTCGAGGCCGGGGATCGGGAAGCCGTTTTCAGCCATCAACTCCATCCCTATACCGAAGCGCTCCTTTCCGCCGTCCCCCAGATCAGGCCGGAGCAGCGGAAAAAACAGATCATTCTGCAAGGCGACCTCCCTTCACCTCTTACTCCACCCTCCGGCTGTCCTTTCCATACCCGCTGTCCGTACGCCACCCCACCGCTCTGCACCGAAGTCCCTCCCTCTCTTGAGGAAAGCGAACCCGGGCATCTGTCGGCCTGTCATCTGAGCAAAAAACTGTATCGCTGAATAAAGCTTTTAGTTGACAAATCCATTGTTCAATTTACTATATAATAATAAGTTATATTAACACTGGAGTTGATCATGGATGAGAAGAACTTTGTCAAAGAGAGAGACTTCCACAACGAGGCGGAAATACTCAAAGTGCTCGGACATCCGATAAGGCTGAAAATAGTTGCCGGACTCTGCAATCAGGAATGCAACGTCAAGCATATCTGGGAATGCCTTGGTCTCCCCCAGGCCACTGTATCTCAGCACCTTGCCCTGCTGAAGAACAAGGGAGTCATCGAAGGCAAGCGGGATGGGGTTGAAGTGCATTACAGCGTAGCTCATCCCATGGTAAGAAAAATCATCGACATTCTTTTATAAAAGCCGACTGCACCCGGCAGACAACCCTCCTCTCGGAGGGTTTTTTATTTAGTGTCCATCCGGAAACTCCGGAT
>Ga0116116_1002291_pt1 | contig 12288 bp, 8 predicted proteins | sample June2015DPH_10_1_FD_89722 | JGI IMG/M metagenome (GOLD analysis project Ga0116116, IMG submission 89722) | Peatland microbial communities from SPRUCE experiment site at the Marcell Experimental Forest, Minnesota, USA - June2015DPH_10_150 | ecosystem: Environmental > Terrestrial > Soil > Wetlands... | reverse complement strand
TTATGATTTGACCATAGGCAACCTCATCGCCGAAGGATTCCCTGACCGCTGCGGGGTAAGCATTCCATCCATCCGTTGAAAGCTGCGGATACTGTGTCACGATCCGATCCGCCAAGTCAGCCACAAACGCCTTGGTTACTTCCGCATTTCGCTTGCCGATGGCATAGCAGGCGATCAATTTCGTGTCTTGGTCGAACGCGATGTAAAGGAATTGATCGCCAAGCATCGGATTGAATCTCTCGGTCGCATTGAGCCGATCCTGTTTCTTTTTCACAAAGGCCCAAATTTCGTCGGCTTCAATGTGCCGAAGCCGAAGACCGCGAAGATTCGCATCAAGGAATTTTCGCGCCTTTTCTCCGATCCGGCGCGTAAGGCTCATGACGGTGTTTCGATTGATCCCGGTGATACGCTCAATCGACCGGATGGAGTTTCCTTCGACCAGCAGGTGAATAACCTGAATTTGCTCGTCGCGTGTGAGTGCGTTTGCCATTGCGAATCCCTTTCCCTTGTTGGGCGGAACTCGCTAAAATGCTGTTTCCAAGGCGGCAGTTAGCGTATCCCGCTGATTGTCACTTCCCCGGTTGTTGATAGCAGCCGGGGTTTCTTATGGGATTTATTGTACAGACAATAAACACGCGGTCAAGAAACATCTGTTGACTTTTCCGTTTTTTGTCTGTACATTAAAGTCATGAGTAAACGAGGCAGACCAAAGAGCCAAAAACATGGCCTAAAGAGCGTCCGACTGGACCTTCGGGCGGCAGAGGATGAGCGGCTGGCCTTCAAATTGGCTGCCGATCTTGCCGGCTTACCGCTTTCGACATGGATTCGCGAACGGCTACGAAAATTGGCGGCAAAGGAATTGGAGTCTGAGGGGCGCCAGGTTCCATTCTATCAACATCTAATGGAGCCAACACATGGCACGGGCGGTTGATTTTGAGGATTGTGGAATTGCGGAGGCGATTTCCAAGTACCGGTTAAAGGTTCCGGTTAATCAGCGATCCTACAAATGGGAAGACGAGCACGTTCAAGACCTGTTTACAGACCTTGAAAATGCGATAAACCAGAGCGCTGAAAACTGCGAATATTTCCTTGGAACGATGGTCTTCATTAAGGGCGACGATCAGGACTACGAAGTTGCGGACGGACAACAAAGACTGGCAACAGTTGTCATTTTGTTCGCTGCAATTCGGGACTATCTTTTCCAAGACACATCGCAAAGTAAACTGTTTACGGACATCCGCAAGCGATACCTATTGTCATTCGACATGGACAAGGACGATGAACTTCCCAATCTGACGTTAAATCTCGAAGACAATGACTTTTTCCGCCGTCGTATTCTCTGCGATCCAGGCGCTACGGGTCGAATTGAGGATGGCAATGAGAAACGGCAATCACATAAGCTGATAAGCGGTGCGGCAAAGCTGGCGCAAACCTTTGTACAAAAGATAACCAGCACCTCGAATCCATCGCATCGAATCGAGCGCATCAAAGAATGGATAAAATTCTTGAGGGACTCAGCCCGCGTTATTCTCGTCAAAGTTCCAAATCCCAGCAAAGCGTTCACAATTTTTGAAACACTCAACGATCGCGGGTTGCGCCTTTCTCAGGTCGATCTCTTAAAAAATCATATTTATGGGCTGGCCAGCCGATCCGACAGACTTGGCGAAGCCCAGCGAATGTGGACGGAAATGTATGGGGCCTTAGAGGCCAATGGACGCGAGGATTTGGCATTGGACTATATTCGGCAATTGTGGATTTCTTACAAGGGACACGTAACGGCGGAAAACCTGTACGACGAAATCAAGGGATTCGCAAAATCTCCGGCGAAGGCAATCGAGTTGGCCGAAATGTTATCCAGTAACGCGATACAGTTCACGGCGTTACTAAATCCGCTGCACCCCTATTGGGGCGCTCATACGGATGCCACAATTCGCTGCGTTGGCGTTTTAGAAAACAATCTGAGAATTGATCGAATTCGCCCGCTGTTATTGGCCGTCTTGGCCGCATTTGAAAACAAAAAAGACGTGGAACGCGCGTTTCGGTTGTGCGTTTCGTGGGCGGTACGATTTCTTATTGTCGGGGGAATTGGTAGCGGCACCATTGAGAAGTTTTATGCGAGTTCGGCACCGAAGTTGCGAAACAAAGAGCTGAAGACCCCCCAGGCGCTTGCCGACGAAATGGGGAAGCACGTTCCGTCAGATGAGGACTTCAAGAATGCGTTTGCAACCGCTAATGTTTCAAGGTCGTATTATTCGAGGTATTACCTTCATGTTCTTGACCGATACGAAAAGGACAAGGGAACAACAACCGTCAGAGACGCTGCGCTGGCTACCGATGATGAGGCTGAACGATACGACCTTGAACATGTAATTCCGCGAAAGGGAGACTATCCGCTGGATGAGGAAACGAGACTATCTCTTATAAACAGGCTCGGCAATCAGGCTTTAATGGCGAAAACGGACAATTCGCCCGCCAAAAGCGACACTTTCGATCAGAAAAAGAACCTGTACAAAAGGTCTGTGTTTGTGCTCACCCAACGAATAGGGAAATCAAAATCTTGGGGCCGGAACGAGGTTGACGAACATCAGGCATATATGGCGGAGATGGCGCCAAAAGCATGGCCGCTCAAAGTTGTTTAGGCGCCGGCGTCCACCAATTTCAAATTAAAAGAGACTACCCAAAACATGATGTCCGGTGAATAATCTCGACGGGCCGCGAACCATCCGATAAGTTTGAAGCAGATGTCTCGTTTTCTTCCCTTGTTGATCTTCGCGATTTGGCTGTATGGGCCGGCCGACGCGGCGGGCGCCTGGAGGCTCGGCCCCGCCCTGGGGTTATTTCTTGGTGTTTATGCGCTGCTGGTCCTGGCCATGGCGGTGTGCAGCCGGCTGTTGCGCCGCACGCCCATGGACGACTTGCAGCGGCGGCTGCGGCGCTTCAACCGGATGATGTCGGCGGCGCGCATCCTGGTGCCGGCGTGGTTTGCCGTGGGCGTCTACTGTCTGGGTTGGAAGGCCATAGTCGCCGGCTGGCTGTCGCACACCCCATTGGGCAGGCCCGACCTCTACACCCCCGGTCTGCTGCTCGGATCGCTGCCGGCGTTTTTGGCCCTGGCGGGGCTGATCTGGGCCCAGTATCCCGCCGAGCGCTCCCTCCGCGAGCAGAACATCTTAATTCAGCTCAACGAGGATTTGCCGTTTTGCGCCCCGCCCGGATTTTGGTCGTATTTTCAGGTCAAGATTCGCTTGCAGATTCTGTTTGCGTTGGCGCCGGCCATCGTGCTGACGGGTTTGCGCGACGTGCTGTGGGTGACGCTGCCCCCGATGCTCGACCACGTCTCTTGGGTGCGCTACCACCCGGATTGGATGGATGCGATCATTTCCCTGCCGGCGACGGTTCTGGTTCTGCTGCTGGCGCCGGTGATTTTGCGCTACGTGCTGCAGGCGCACTCGATGCCAGATTCCCCCCTGCGGCGAAGGCTGGAGGAAATTTGCCGGCGGCACCACATCGGCTACCGCGACGTGCTCTTGTGGCGGACCAGCCACCAGATCAGCAACGCCGCCGTCATGGGCCTGATCCCCCAGGCGCGGTACATCCTGCTGAGCGATCTGCTTCTGGAGACGATGAGCGACCAGCAAATCGAGGCTGTGTTCGCCCACGAGCTGGGCCACGTGATTCACCGGCATTTGTATTGGCTGGCGGCGGCGGTGGTGGCCCTGCTGTTGATCTTCAGCGGTCCCGGTCAGTGGTTGGCCGACCGCCTGGCTTCCCTGCGGCATCCGTTGCCGGACTCCATCCAGTGGGTTGTGCTGGGGGGCGGGGCCCTGGCGATCTTTGCCCTGGTCTTCGGATACGTCAGCCGGCGCTTTGAGCAGCAGGCCGACGTTTTTGCCGCCCGGACCATCCAGGGGTTAGAGCAGCCGCCCACCCATGCCGCCGCCTTCGTCTCCGCCCAGGGGGCGGCCGTGTTCTGTTCGGCCCTGCAACGCATCGCCGCCGTCAACAACATCCCCGTGGCCGCGCCAAGTTGGTCCCATGGCAGCATCTACAAACGGATGCGGTTTCTGTCGCAACTGGGGCAGGACCCGGCCAAAACGGCGCACTTCGATCGCTCTATGTTCAGGCTCTACCTGGCTTTATCCGCATGGTTGCTGTTATCGGGGATTTGGCTGTTTTCCCTGCTACGGGGTTCGGCTTGACAGCTTCGCCGGCCTTCGCCTATCGTGCTGCCTAAACCGCCGAAGCCTTGGGAGCCAACCCCGGGGCGCGGGGAACCCATCGCGGGGCGAGTGCCCCGCGCAGCTTTTGGGGATCGGTTTGCCGGTCGGAAGCAGCGGCTCCGAGTGGTTCGGATGTCCCGGCATCGCTGGCTGGTGAGCCTTTCCCAGAAGTAGGGGCGAATCGGCCCTTGTGGCTGAGGGCGACTTTCAACGCCCAGCCCGTCAGCTAACCTCGCAGGCATCTGAAAGGGAAATCACGCTTGCCAGTGGCTTGTGGTCGATACGACCCGGCCACTTTCATGCTGCCCCCCCTTTTGAGCTCGTAGTTCTGAACGACTTCGGCTGGGCTTGCGCGCCGGTTCGTTTGCGCAAGGCCGGCCGGTGGGCAGGAGTCCGCACGCATGGCATCAGTCCCATCCACAGGTTTTGACGTCGCCCAGCTCCCGGATGCCAGCCAACGGCGCAAGGTGAACGTGCTGGTGGTCAGCAGCGTCGCCTTGGCGTTCATCAGCTTCTGGCGGGCGGCGGCCCTGGTGCTGTGCGACCTGGGCAGCACCGCCTACTACATCGGCGGCATCAGCGAACAAGCCATCGGCAAAGCCGCCCCCTGGTTCATTCTGGGCGTCATGCTCTTTTCCTACGCCGTGCGCTCCGTGTACGTGGAAAGCTGCACCATGTTCACCCGCGGCGGAGTGTACAAGGTGGTCAAGGGCGCCGTCGGCGGGGGATTGGCCAAACTCTCCGTCAGCGCCCTGATGTTCGATTACGTCCTCACCGGCCCCATCAGCGCCGTCTCGGCCGGGCAGTACATGGTCGGACTGTTTATCGACATGCTCAACCTGATCCTGCACCACTGGGGTCATCCGCCCATCCAGCCCAGCGTCGAAGAGGTTAAAAGGATCAGCAATCTGCTGGCCGTCCTCCTGGCCTTGGTCATCACTCTCTATTTCTGGCGGATCAACATCCTGGGCATCCACGAATCCAGCGACAAGGCCCTGCGAATCATGCAACTGACCACCGTGATGGGGCTGTTCATCATCGCCTGGAGCGCCCTGACCCTGCTGCTGCGGCACCAGCCGCTGCACGTGCCGCCGCTGCATCCGGTCTTCACTGACTCCGCCGTCGGCCCGGCCAACGAATCGTCCAAGGGCTGGCTGGAGAATTTCCCCCGCCTGCTCGGCGCGATGGGCATTTTGATCGCTTTCGGCCACACCCTGCTGGCCATGAGCGGCGAGGAAACCCTCGCCCAGGTCAACCGCGAAATCGAAGCGCCCAAGCTCAAGAACCTGCTGCGCACCGGCTTCGTGATCTTCATGTACTCCATGCTCCTGACCAGCCTGATCAGCTTCCTGGCGATCTTCGTGATACCCGACGGCAAGCGGGTCATGACGCAGGTGGTGGTCAACGGCATGCCGGCCACCGACGACAAACGCGGCCAGGCGTGGCTGGAAGTGGATTACCTGCGCCAAGCGGATGCCGCCCATCCCTACAACTGGGGCTACCGCCTCAACCGCTGGACCGATCACCAGGGCGATGAGCACTTGGACGTGACCAGCCAGGCGATCCTGGTCGATCCACACCATCACGTGCAACGCACGGATGGCGGTTATCGCGACAACCTGATCAACGGCCTGGTGCAGTACCTGGCCGGGCCGGCGTGGATCAAAATCGCCATGGAATGCTTCGTCGTCATCGTCGGCTTCTTGATCCTGGCCGGCGCGGTCAACACCAGCATCGTCGGCTCCAACGGGGTGCTGAACCGGCTGGCCGAGGATGGCGTGCTCACTCCCTGGTTCCAGCACCCGCACAGACGCTTCGGCACCAGTAATCGCCTGATCAATCTCGTCGCCGTGCTTCAGGTGATCGTGATCGTCGCCAGCATGGGCGATGTGAACATCCTGGGCGAAGCCTACGCCTTCGGCGTGATCTGGTCGTTCGTCTTCATGACCATGTCCATGACGGTGCTGCGCTTCAAGGACCGTTCGCCGCGGCAATACCGCGTGCCGCTCAATTTCTACATCCCGCGGAAAAACGGGCGCATCGACTTGCCCATCGGCATCCTGAGCGTCTTCCTGATCCTGCTCTCGACCGCCCTGATGAATCTGATCACCAAGAAGACCGCGACCATCTGGGGCGTGGGATTTACGGTCGTTTTCCTGACGGCGTTTATCGTGGTGGAAAGGCTCTCCCATCGCCGCCACGGCGGCAAACACGAGCACCTCGAGCAATTCAACGAGCGCACCAGCGACGAGGTGTCGGTCGAATCGCTGCGTCTGTCGCATCCCAAGCCGGTGCTGGTGGCGGCCCGCGGTCCCCGAAGCCTCCCCGTACTGCAAAAGATCCTCCAGGAGACGGACACGGATCAGCGTGACGTCGTGGTCGTCACCTGCAAGGTCCTGCCGCCGCGTACGCAGGGCGTGACCGAGAAGGAAACGACGGTGGATGACGGAGATCGGGAACTGCTGACGAAGATCGTTGACGTTGCCGAGAAGATCGGCAAGCAGGTTTATCCCCTGGTGCTGCCGACGAACAATCCGCTGTTTGCCATAGCGACCGCAGCCCGCGACCTGAAGGCCAACGAGGTGGTGCTGGGCGTGAGCGAAAAGATGCACGCGGATGTGCAACTGGAAGAGTTCGCCCTGGCCTGGGGCAGCGCCACGGCCGATCCGTCGTATGCCCAGATCGCCAAGGACATGACCATCCGCATCGTCGGCCCGCAGGTGGAGATGAAATACCAATTGGAATAAGCCCCCAAATGGGTGGCTTATTCCAATAGAGCAGTAGAGCAGTCGAGCAGTAGATCAGTAGAGCAAAGCAGAATCCCGACGCCGCATGGCTCACCTGATCGCGTTCCCCAGATTGCCTCGACACACTTCGGCTTTTTACGTAACGCCTTGCGCTGCAGAGGATTGCGATCGAAATTCGCGATTTTTGAAAAAAGATAGTTAGCCCCTCAGCGCGCGCTTCGAACTGTAATTGCACGTTTTGGCAGGCCGGGCGCAACGGCGACGCGAGATTGGTTTTACGATTTTGGCGGGGCAAAAAATGGACAATTGGAGCTGGCTGGAAGGGGCAAGTTGCCCTTTGATTTTGGCGCGATTTGGAAGAGTTTAATTCGTTTTTCGCCGATCGGCTCGATTTTCGAGCGATTTTGAAGAGAAGCGAAGGCAACTACGGAGGCGATCGAACCGCGAAGCTGCGAAGGGCGCGAAGGGTACAGGAGTTCAAGGGTTCATGGGTTGGGCCGCGCATCGGCTTGACGGGCTGAAATGTGGGGAAGATTGGCGTTGTCGGGGCCTAGATCGGGGTTTGCCCCCGCTTCTTCGCGATGTGCCTGCGACGTTGGCCCGAAGCGGAATTTCGGCGACACGCCGACCCTCAGCCGTCCTTCACAGCCCTGCTTGAACGACCACGGGCGAACAACAGGCTCCGCCGGTTTGGTGTACCGCGGTTTGAGTGCGGCGTGCGCGCGGGCCAAATAAGCAGAGTGTCGCGCTTGTGTGTCCATGCGATTGAACGCCGCGGGTGCTTGCTCGGCGCTTACCAACGTGGCCGAGATCGAATACATTTTATGTAATATTTCCGTGGTCCGGGTTCGATGCCACCATTAGAGGGATCCCGCCATGCATGATAGAGCACGACTGCTGACCGTAAAGATCGACGCCCGACTCGCCGCCGATTACAGGATCGCCCATGAGCGCGCTTTTGGCCAGCACGAAGTCAAGCGGCGATCCCTGTCCAACTTTATCGCGGGCTTTGTTGAAGATCGCCTTGCTGAGGAGATTGAATTCGCGCAGGACGAGACGCCGCGCGGGCGCAAATGATCGTTACGATGCCAATCAGTTTGGCTGTGTCATACAAGAGCCCCGCTCAGAGGGCCCGCGTTGTTACGGAGGGTTGGGCCGAGCAGAACCTGTTCTGCCCCGCGTGTTCGGCGGAACGTCTTTCGCCTTCGCCTCGCAACACGCGCGCGGTGGATTTCGAGTGCTGTCAGTGCAAGCAGACGTTTCAGCTCAAGGGGAAGTCGTCGTCTTTCACGAACAAGGTTATTGACGGAGCTTATGAGGCCCTCATGGCTGCGGTGAGCAGCGACACGGTGCCTAACCTGTTCCTGCTGCATTACGATCGGGCCGCGTGGACCGTCGCCAACCTCACGTTGGTTCCATACTTCGCGTTTCCACCTTCGGCGATTGAGTGTAGGAGACCACTGTCGCCCAATGCGCGACGGGCAGGTTGGGTGGGGTGCTATATCGTCCTCTCCCGCATCCCCGCCGAAGCGAGGATCGCAGTCGTCCGAGACGGCGAGCCTATCGAGCCGCAAAACGTCAGAGAACAGTACCAGCGGCTGCTTCCGCTCACGCAAATCGTAGCGCCGGAGCGTGGATGGACTCTGGATGTGCTCAACATGGCGCGCAGTATCGGTCCGTCCGAGTTCACAAACGCCGAAATGTATGCGCGGAGCCACGAACTGAGGGCGCGTCACCCCGAAAACCGCCATGTCACGGACAAGATCCGACAGCAGCTGCAGATACTTCGGGATGCCGGATTCCTGAAACACGTCGGCCGCGGCCGTTGGCGACTCGCTTAAATCAAGCGGACGACACGCGCAGGCGGGTGATCTGCTCTACTGCGATCCGAGAGCAGAAAAGGGGTCAGGAAGTTTTGGGCCACGTGAAAAACCTTCCCGACCCCTTTGCCCTCCCTTGGCTAGCACAAGTCACAGTAAAACTAGTGTAAATGCATGTAATAAAGCAGCTTATAGAAATTATACGCGCCGTATGGTTTGTTGACGTATGTCAATAATTTAAGCGACGTCGTAAATAATCCGACTTGACTTACGTCAACAAATATGCGAACAATGCACTCCGGAGGCAAGGGGCATGCGAGACACGAAGCGGGTAAATTGTGTCCATGGGGAAGGTTCAGGACCAAGCGGCGCTGGATGCATACCGGTACGTGTTGCTCAATCTTGGGCACGTTACCGGGTACATCCAATGGCAACGGCTGCCGCGCGATTGGCTGGACCGGGAGCTCGCCGGGTACACCCAGAAGATGATCAACGAGCTGATGGCCACGCACGCGAAAACGGGTGGCACGATTCATCAGGTCGTCGAGACTCGACCCGAATACATCAGGTGGCGATTCCATTACGACCTTCGGCTGCCGATTTCCGGACGCCGCATCTATATCGAAACGGTATTCCGTCACGAGCGTGATCTGGAGGACTGTGAGATCATCGTGGTGAACATGCACGACGCCTGAGCCGTCGGAAAGACACGGGACAAGATGAGCACGAAAGCGAATCATCCTGAGAAGAGGTACCCGATCCGTTGTGCGGAGTGCGGGAAGAACGAAGTGCGCCCTGCAACGGTTCGGCACGTGATGCAGAAGAATCATGACGGCCGGATGTACGACCTCGTGATCGAAGACCTTCCCGTGACCAAATGTGATGCATGCGGCGAGATCTACTTCACAAATGAGTCGGACGACCGGATCTCCGCTTCGCTGCGTGAGAGGCTAGGCGTGCTGTCCCCAGAGCAAATCCGCGCGAATCTCGAGTCGCTTGGGATGAACCAAAAGCAACTCGCCGAGTGCCTAGGCGTGGCCGCAGAAACGCTCTCGCGTTGGCTGAACGGGTCGATGATCCAGTCGCGTTCGCTGGACAATCTGTTGCGGGCGTACTTCGGAATCGCCGAAGTTCGGGCAAATCTGACAGGTGATTCGATGGACGTGGGGTTCGGCGCAGCCGTTGATCCCTCGGCGGACCACACTGCGGAACTCGGACGCATGATCATGCTTCGAGCTGGCCGTTTCCTCAGTATGCAACGCGAAGGGCAGAAAATGACTGAACGACTGGATGTCGGCGAGTTGCTTCAGTCGCTGTATCCCATGCTTTCTCGGCCGAAAGCGGCGAGATCGCTGTCGCTGTGGTCGAGGGCTGTGTGCCAAGTTATCTACGGTGCAGACCCTGTTTCATCTCAATTAGATCTTTTTGCTAAACCCGTTGACGAGGTGCGCGCAGCGAAATACGAGTTGCTGTTTGAATACCTCACGAAGGATTTCGCGGCCATTCCAGATCCGCTTCAATCCCGTACGTTTGAGGCGTTCTCAGAGATAGCACATCTGCAGAAGAATGCTGTCGCCGCGCCTGGTCACGATATGCGCGATCCACTGGAGGGGCCTGCAGAGGCCTCAGACACCCGTGACTGTTTACCGCGGCGGCGAGACGTCTACTTGCATCGATAAGGCATTCACCTGGGCGAAGAAAGATGTTCTCTGTTTTGTAAAGTTCGAAATTGAGGATTTTCGCGCCACGTTGCTCGGACTCCCGATCTGAGGATTATTGGGTGGTTGGAGTGAGTGGCGGAGTCATGAGACCGATGACCCAGGATCCGTGGCTCACTTGATTGCGCGTGTGCAATGCTTCGTCGTAGGGCTTGCCGCTGTGCCACATCTTCCAGAGGATTTTGAGCCAGCGTTGGCCGAGGCAGCGCAGGGCCGCGGCGTGGCCCATGCCCTGGTTTTTCTTCTGCTGGTAATAGGCCTGGGCCCAGGCGCACAGTGGCCGGCTGAGGTCGGCCCAGAGGTGGACCGTGGCGCGGAGCGTCTTGTTGCAGGCCCGCCGCATCCTGGCGAGCGAGCGTTTGCCGGACTGCTGGGTGACCGGTGCGGTGCCGGCGTAGGCCTGGAGCGCCTCGTGTGAGTCAAAGCGGGCGCGGTCGTTGCCCAGTTCACTCAGGAGCCGGGGCGCGATCTTCGCCCCCGCGCCAGGCAGAGAGCCGAAGCAATCACGATCGGGGTGGTTGCTGAACAACTGCATGATGCGATTGCGGTACTCATCGAGTTGGGCCTGGAGCGTGCGGAGCTGCCTGGCGAGCGTGATGGCCAGCAGGCTTTTGGCGTTGGTGACGGCTTGGCTGGGGCTGGCGAACTCGGTGGCCTTGGCGAACAGATCAAGCCGCTTCTGAGCCGTCTGGGGCCGGTACAGTTTGTGGGCATGCAGGAACTTCTCCCACTTGCGTTTGCCCGCCTTCACCAACGCATCGGGGGTGGCAAAGCTCAGCACGAAGTCCCAGGTGCCGGCATGCGTCCAGTCGTCGAAGGCCGCCAGCGCGGTCGGGTAATACTCGTGCAGTGCCGCGCGGAGCTGGAGGATCATGGCGGTGCGCTGCTCGATCAGGGCGATCTCGTCGCGGCAGTAGATACGCAACTCGGCGGTGAGCGGGTCCAGCGGACGCAGCGCCCGCCAGCCCTGGCCGTCGGTGCGCAGCGCGTCGGCGAAGCACCAGGCGTCCAGCGGATCGTTCTTCACGCCGGCTGGCGACTTGCGGTCGCGGAAGCGTTCGGCCACCTTGGGGTTGAGGGGGTAAACGATCACACCCGACTCCAGCAGCCGCTCGACGGCCGGCCCACAACTGGTTTCGATCGCCACACCCAGTCGAGGGTACGCGGCGATCCTTGCGCGCAACTGGGCCCAACCCTCGGCGTCGTTGGTGAAGCGAAGGTTCAACAGCACGCTCCCGTCCGGGCTGACAACGGCGAACTGGTGCTCGTCCATGGCCCAGTCGAAACCGCCGAAGTGGGTGAGCGAACGGAAGGGTTCACCCGCGGCATCGGACGGCTTGCTGGGGCCGGCGGCAATTGAATCCACGACAGGCGCTCCTGCCGGAGGGGAAGATCCGGTGCGTGACTTGGCCTTCAGGGGCGTTGTCTTCGCATCGCGTTGCGCCGGGTGCCCGCCACGAGTCAACCTGATACGGGGCCCTCGAAGGGTCGGTGTTCTCTCAGACGTTTGGGCAGGCGCCGCATCGCAGGCCGGTGATCTTTCTTTGAGCCTCGAAGGCTTTGGGGGACAAGACCGTGGCTGCAACGTGGCACAGACGCTTGGCCGGTTCTCCGGCATCACTACCATAACCGCCGGCCGCGGCGACGTGCGACCTGACGCCAGTTTATTCACACTCGGGGAAGACCGCTTCGCCGAGTTATCCACACTGCTGCTGCGCTGGCGTCCGTGGGGCCGCTGCGCAGCATCATGGATAACGTCGGCAACGGTATCAGGGGGACGCCC
>Ga0116116_1002275_pt1 | contig 12365 bp, 7 predicted proteins | sample June2015DPH_10_1_FD_89722 | JGI IMG/M metagenome (GOLD analysis project Ga0116116, IMG submission 89722) | Peatland microbial communities from SPRUCE experiment site at the Marcell Experimental Forest, Minnesota, USA - June2015DPH_10_150 | ecosystem: Environmental > Terrestrial > Soil > Wetlands... | reverse complement strand
GACCCATGAGATTGGGTGCGCTACCGTGCGGGAGTACGCAGGCGACGGCGGAACTTATCGATTGCGCTGGGTTACGCGCCGTTCGGCCGGTGGCCTCTTGACGAACCTTGGTGAGCCTCTGCGAGACTCTTAAGCCGAGACACTCCATCGACGGAAGGTTGATTCACAATGGACCGAGCTGCTGGACTGAAGAAGGCCTTCGCAGAAATCTATCCTGGCGAGCCCCGCATCTTTCGTGCGCCGGGGAGGGTTAATCTGATCGGTGAGCACACCGACTACAATGACGGTTTTGTGATGCCCTGTGCGATCGCTGCCTCCACTTGGGTTGCTATTGCGCCGCGGCCGGACCGGAGACTGGTTGCGTATTCGCAAGATTTCTCTGACCACGCGGAGATTGACCTGGACGATCCGCCTCCCGGTGCGGAGCATCACTGGAGCCGGTATGTCTTCGGAGTTGCTTGGGTACTCGAATCGGCGGGCCACCGTCTGCGTGGTGCGAACCTGCTCATCAAAGGAGACGTGCCGATCGGTGCGGGTCTCAGTTCGTCGGCGGCCATCGAAGTTGCCACTGGCTGCGCGCTGCTGGCCGCTTCCGACATCCGCATTAAGCGTGTTGAGCTGGCAAAGTTCTGCCAGCGGGCTGAGAACCAGTTCGTGGGTACGCGGTGCGGAATTATGGACCAGTTCGTGTCATGCTTCGGGGCAGTTGATAGTGCCTTGATGCTGGATTGCCGTACGCTCGAGCACCAGCTCGTGCGGATTCCTCCCAACGTTACGCTGGCCATGTGCAACACGATGGTCAAGCATGAGCTGGCAAGTGGAGAGTACAACAGGCGACGGGAAGAGTGTGAGCGGGGCACTCGCACCATGGCCAAGAAAAAGGACGGCGTCCGCGCCTTGCGAGACGTAACGTTGGAGGACTTGAACGCCTCGAAGGCGGATCTCCCCGAAGTCGTGTACAGGCGTTGCCGCCACGTGGTGAGCGAAAACGCTCGAGTCACCCAAGCCGTAGAGGCTCTACACATTGGAGACCTTGCAAGGTTTGGCGCACTCATGGGTGAATCGCACACAAGTCTGCGGGACGACTATGAGGTAAGCTGCTCTGAGTTGGATCTGATGGTGGATCTTGCCCGACAACTCCCAGGAGTCTACGGCGCGCGGATGACGGGGGGAGGATTTGGAGGATGTACGATTAATCTTGTGCGTAACGACTGTGTAGAAAAATTCAAGGAAGCTGTTAGTCGGGGATATGCAGCGGCAACGAGTAAGGTTCCGGAAATCTACACCTCGACCGCCGGTGAAGGAGCAGGAGAGGTGAGGATCGTCGATGGTGCTGAACCGGCACCGGCTAGTTCTGCGGCTGCTTGACTCGTTTCTTGTCCTGAGCGACCATCGTTCGCCCCTAATTGCGAGGGGAGCAAAACCGTGGCGTGACGTGTTTGCGCTGGGCACTCAGGCCGCGCCTGCCTTCTAGTTCGAGATTCCCCGGGCCATGAAGCCGCCGTCCACTGTGAGGATTTCACCGGAGACGAAGCTCGCTGAGTCTGAGGCCAGGAAGGTCGCATGCCCTTTGATTTCTTCCAGGTTCCCATAGCTCCGCACGGGTGTGCGGGAGAGGAGGGACCTTTCGCGGCTGGGATCATTGACGATACTTCGGTCGAGGGGAGTCTCGAAAACGCCAGGCGCGATCGTGTTCACAGCGATATTATACTTCGCCCACTCTGCAGCGAGGCGGCGTGCGATCTGCGCAACAGCGCCTTTGCTGGCGCGATAAGGCGTTGCCTGATGTACGCTCACGAACGAGGCCGAACTCGGCAACGCAAGAACTGGACTGGAAGACTACAACGATCTCGCCAATGTCTTCGGCCCGGACGAGATCCAGCTCTGCGAGATCCAGTCGGCGGGACCACAAGTCTCGACCTTGGTCAACTCTTTGCTGGAGGGGTGCTTCGACAACAAGTTCGAGATCCGATTCCGGACGCAGCGGCCCAAGGCAGATGGCCGGGGGATGGTAGACGATTTTGATGTCGAGGTCCGCAATAAGAATCTGGACCGTACGTGCCTCGTGGATGAGCTTTCGGGTGGGCAGTTTGTACTGGTCAACGAAGCCGTCAACCTGGGCATCGCCATCTACAACATGCGGCACGGCGAAAGCACTCGTTACGAAACTCTCTTCCGAGACGAAACCGTGGGTGCTCTGGATGCTGCCAATGGCAAGGATTACGTGGGCATGCTGCACCGGGCTATGGATCTTGGCGGGTTCCACCAAGTCATCTTTATCTGCCATACTCCCCTCGTTTGGGAACTGGCGGATAGCATCCTTTCAGTCCGTGGCGGCTGTGTGGTGATGGGCGACCGGGAAGCGGCTGTTACCACTGAATCTCCCCAGCTGGTGCGCCCCTCGAACCCGCTGTTTTCGCCTAATCCAGAGAATCGAGTGTGCGACTTGTGAGCCACGTTTCGCCGGAATGAAGAGCCCAATGGAAAATATGGTCGAAGAGATTATTTGGTCTTGAACATGCGAGTTTCAGATCGATATCTCTTGCGTGGACACTGCTGCGTCTCGCGTGCGCCTGCTGAGCCGCACCAAAAGGGTTCGAGAATCGGGTCCGACTGGTTCGTTTGCTGGCGAATTCTGCGTTCAAATTCGCGTGTGCCAAACCAGTCGTTTTGCACGCTACTTACGCCAGCGAATGTCGCGCCTGCGTACCTCCAATTACCTTGAATCGCGAACCCCCTTGTTCAGCTGGACTTACTTCGGGAGCCCCAACTGAGTCCGCAGTAACTCCGCCTTCCTGCCCAGCCTAGACCCCGTATTTAGAAGCCTCGACACTCGTCCGTGGGTCGAGGAGGTACAGTGACAAGCAAGCTGGCCCCACAAGAAATTACCGTGTGATAACTACCTTTTCTCTTGATATGATATGGCACCTCCGCCACAGACGACGAGATAAGGTTTTGTTTCTGCTCATGCCCACGCTCAGCGAAGCAGACACTTGCCGCAAGTACGTTCTGCCCAAGCTCTACGCCGCAGGCTGGGACGACGAACAAATCAGCGAGCAAAAAACCTTCACTGACGGGCGCATCACTGTGGCCGGCAGCGAAGTAACTCGGCGGCCTCAGAAGCGGACAGACTATCTGCTTCGGTACTCCCGCGACTTCACTCTAGCTGTGTTGGAGGCCAAAGCAGAGTAAAAGAATGTTGCAGAGCAGCGGGCTGTCTTTTGAAATTGTGGCTCGGGGGACCAAGTGGGGATCGGCAAGACAGGCTTTCAGGTTACCTCTGGTCGCTGCCCGTATGGGAGACCAAAGGCACCTTTGCGGGTAAAGTTCGGGCTGTTTAGGGGCTGGGGCAAATGAAACGTATCCTCGAACAATGGGAAGAAGTGTGGAGGGGGATACTGCAGTCAGACCGCTGCCCCCCAGTTTTAGGATTGGTTCCCCTGTCTCTGGAAAATAGCGAGTCCATCACCAGCTTGGTCAAAGACGCACTGGCCAATACTGCCCTCCAACAACAATCCAAGGCTCTCCGGGTTCTTCTAATTAGGTACCCCGCGGTCACAAGCGTGTGGCTAGCCAGGAAGGCAGGCGAAGCCTACGATCTAGGTACTTTTTGGGAGAACTTCGAACGTAGCACAGGGGCAAAGATCGCATCTGTCGAGCGGCCGCACCTCGCGGAGTGTTTTCGCGAGGCGTGCTCGATGGTCATGGGGCATTACACGGCACCGCCAGAACCGGGGGCCTTCAGGCATGTAGAAGCTTTCCTGTTCCAGGCAGGTCTGCCGCTGTGCCACTGCGATGGTTTTGCCAAGTTGGTTCGACAAGTGGAGCGACGGTATGGGCTGCCCGACCTCGATCTTCCTGAGGCCGGTGAAGAACTGCGGGACCATATCTTTGGATCCTTCAGTGCTTACGTCCCGCCGATGCTCAAGCGGGCCTTACGGGGCCCGGCTGGCCCCCTGATATGCTACGCCGCCTTGAGGGTAGTCTTCCAAGAGGACTACCAGGGGATAAACCCAGAGATCGGCAGGGCTCTCGCAGAGGCCTTCGCCAGTCAGGGCAGAGCACAGCTTCGCCGGTCAGCGCGCCAGCCATTCTTACGGCTGGGAGATGATTTTTGTTCACTGGAAATCGTGGGACCACGCCAGGAAGGGGATATCGTGGGCCCGGGCGGATTATATTGGGTTGTTAATGGCACTCTTTATCCAACCGCATCATTCGATGAGTTTGTTTTCCCGCTCGGTAACTGCCACCAAGCTTCAGTAGAGCTGCGGGGCATGCGAAGTGGGGTTACAGCATCACGCGCATTTGTGCTGCGGCTCGAGCACAGACTGCAGCCGTTCATGATATTTGAACTTGCTTCGCGCAAGCTTCGAAGGGAAGAGTCAGGACGTACGTCGTGGCTCCCCAGTGGAGACTATTACCTCCTGCACTCAAGCCGGGCGAGGACTGTGCCGGAAACAGAACGTTGGGATTGGCCGGATGGCGAACGTGCCTTGTCACTTCTCCAAGTCCGACCGGAAGGGGAAATCAGGTTAGAGGACTCTATTACATGGAGCTTTCGTGCAGCCCAAGTACCCTTTATCGAAACGGGAGGACGATCCGTCTTAACCGACAATGGGGAATCAATTCACTATGATTGGAAGGGTCTGCCCGAAATATGCCGGCCGTACGATAAAGATCCACACCGCGATAGCGGTTGGGTCGCCAGGGTAGCAGTAGCCTCTGGCGTGCGGACGTACCCCCTCTCCGATGGCCAGATCGAGGGGGCAACAATGCGCTGTCGGCCCCAGAAGTTGCACGAATTGGAAGCCTTGCCTCCAGGATTACATGAGATTGAGATTTCAGTTCTTCAACGTCAGCGATGTCACTTGAAACAAAGCTATTGCCTATGGGTTGGGCTCGACGCTTATGTCGCGGGTGACAAGTTTGTGCTTTCCGCCCCTCCGGTCAATCTGGTCAAACCAGAATGTTGCGGGTTTGAAGTGTCCCCTTTCGCCATACGGCATCGGTTCGACGCCTACCGGCAGCACTACCTCGCCTTTGATTTTCGAGGTACGGTAAGGCGATTCGCATGGTCCAGGAAAGGGTTCTTTCTGGAATCATTTAAGAGGACTGCAGGGCGTGCAATTCAGCCAGTCCCCCAGCAACTCGGCGATACATTCTCAGCCTCAGTAGATTCGCAAAGGTGGTTGCGGGTTTGGTGCGTACCTGCCATTCCCGCACATCTGATGGTTAATGGTCAGATTTTGCAGAGCATGAAGTCCGGACAGAACCGTGCGTTTTTCGATGTCAGCCTGGCACAAGTCTCCACTCTGCATCCACAAGGTGGACGAATCGTCCTCAAGTGGGACGATACCGAGACTGCTGTCGCAAGGTTCGCGCGCCCGCTGACGCCCGACCGAGTACAGTTCGCTGTATTCTACGAATCTAAGTCCGTTAAATTCCTTTTCCGCGAACAGGTCCAATGGGTGAAGCCGCATCTTCTCGAGCTGGTCACCGGGAGAACGGTTGAATTCGCCAGCCAAAACCTGAGTGCGGGTGAAGAGGGAGTCTTTTGCAGCGGGGATCTTCCCAAACTCCAGTGTTTCCTGACTACTCCTGCGGAAGACCTGCAATGTAAGTCAGCCATTGAGCTCTTGATACCTAAATGCGACTGGCCACAAGGCTTGTGGCTGGTGGAACTCCAGGTTTGCCGTGACGAAGTCTCAGACTGGCAACTTGTGACTGATTCGGCCGGGCGGCGCGCCCCACTGGTAGTTCTGGGAGAAGTCGGCGGAACGACTGCAGCCCCGCCTCCTGAACTACTCATAGATTGTGAGAAAGAATGCGATACGGCAGCACACACATCGGAAGAGATAGCGAACGAGAAATACCACATGTTGGTGCAGGCTTTTTCGAACGTTCTGCAAGTAGTGCAGAGCGGATTCGTGCCTGACCTGCAAAGTGAATTCCGTTGGTTAGAGGATACTGTCGGACAAGCCGCCCAGACACTGACGCGAGGGCTTGACAAATCGTCTCGGGCGGACGTCAACAAGCTGCTGCAGCTTGCTTCCACCGGCGGCAGCCTTTATCCCACGGCCGCAGGTCCCTCAGAGAAGCACTCGGTGATAGTGATCATCCCTAAGCTGTTGGCCCTGCGCGCAGAGCATTATTCGGAAGCTTCAGTGAATCACCCACTAGGCCCTTCCTTGTTGTGGTGCGGGTGGCTTGCAGCCCACGACTTTGTGTTCGAGGCGTATCGCATCATGATCGAAGACGCACTTTTCAGCCCGCAGTCCGCAAAACCTGACACCTTTGCGGTCCTGAAGAACTTTCGCAACTTTCCTCATGTTGTTCAGACAAACTCCAGTGGCGTGGAGCCGTTGGATTTTGCACGCTTCGACTACCGTCGATACTTCGATGAAACCATCGGATGTATTGACAGTGTTGAGCCGCAACTGGAGTGGAACGCCAACCGCGTACTGGGGCGAACTCATGCTCGATGGGCTCTGGGCCAGTTCATCACGCATCTAGAAAAGGCTAGTGAAAACCGGGAGCTCGGCTCGCTTAACGCCTTCTTCTGTAACGCCGTCACATTCCTCGATTGGTTGCGGAAAACGATAAAGGACTATCAAGGCCTTGTGCCGCTTGATGCTCGGAATCATGTATGGCTCTGGGTTTCAATTGAAGAGCCAGCCATTGTAAGTTGCTGCGTAGAGTTTGCCTCGGTTTTCGCCTTGGCCGCACGTGCCGCAGGCGCAGGATGGTTATCGTTTGAAGATGTTATGCAATGGCTAACCCAAATTGGGGGCGATAACCAAATTGTAAGACAAGCAATTGCTACCCTGGTAGATCTTGCGCCGGAACTCTTTGGTTTTTACCTCATGTTTTGGGAGCTCATGATACGGACCTATCCACATGACTGACAATCGACACGACATGAACCCCGTTGCCTTCGGCAAGCAAATGGAGGACAGCATTCGGGGCTACCTGAAGTCAGCCCTGCCCGTCAGTCATCGGTATCCCCGCCTCCGACAAGAAATTGCCCGCGTTCTTGCGGAACCCGAGCTCTTGCTTAAGGGGCCCTTTGTTGAAGCGCTGCCTGACTTCCTCAAAGACGTGTCCTTGGAGGCGCTAACCCAGGGAGAAGGCCCACTACTCAGCGGCGAGTTTTCCAGATTGCCGCAGGCTGAGTATCGGCGCCCCTTGCACCGCCATCAGGCACAAGCGTTGGAAGCAGTGGTTCGCCACCGAGAAAACGTTGTCGTTGCCACTGGCACCGGCAGCGGCAAAACGGAGTGTTTCCTCTATCCGATCCTGGATTCCCTTTTGAAAGAAGGGGACGTCGGTCGCCCTGGTGTGCGAGCACTGCTTGTCTATCCGCTTAACGCTTTGGCAAACGATCAACTCTACAAGCGTCTTGTCCCATTGTTTGTGCACCGGTTTCAACACCGTGGCATCAAGGTGGGCCGCTTCACGGGACTGACCCGCCAAGGTCTGACTCGCGTTCAGGCCGAGCAGGAAGTCCTCAGTTCCGACAGGTCTTTTGCGCGGGAGCTTGGTTGGACGCATATCCCGGCGAATTGGCTCCTCACCCGCGAAGAAATGCTGGCCACGCCGCCGCATATTCTGGTCACGAATTATGCGATGCTGGAACACCTGCTTCTCTTCCCGAAGAATGCACCCTTGTTCAGAAACTCCCCACTTCGCTTCCTCGTACTGGATGAGGTTCACAGTTATTCCGGTGCCCAGGCGACTGAAGTTGCTCTCCTCATACGGAAGCTGAGACGCCGGCTCACCTTGCGCCCTGAAGACACCATTTGCATCGGTACCAGTGCGAGTCTTGCTTCGGGCGAGAGCACCGACAAGGATATTCTGCAGTTCGCAACCAGCCTGTTCGGTGCAAGGTTCGCGCACGTGATCCGCGGGAAACGACAGGAACACACACTATTGCGCGAGGCTTCCGATGAGACCTTCTCCATGCCGTCCGAAGCGTGGATTGCCTTGGGAAGGGCAGCGGCATCACTTCCCCCTGGGGACTCCGAGGGTGTGCGGGTGTGGGGTCAAGCCATCTCAACGGCGAATCTTTCAAGCGGTTTACGCGATCGTCTTTGGCTTGATGAGAAGACACCAGTGGCGCGAGCTTTGGTGCGCGTTTTTGCCCTGAGCCAAGAATTGCGGCACGCTTCCAAGACTCTGTCTGAGGGGGGCGCTGTTGCATTCACCCAACTTGCTGAAACAATCTTTGGAGGCGGAGCGCAGGCACAGGCTGCGCTGGCAGGATTGATATCGATTGGAATTCGAGCACGGTCGAGCTCGGAAGACTTCCCGCTGCTACCAGCCCGTTATCATTTCTTCACAAGCGGCATCGACAACATCACATTGCGGTTGGCGGCCGGAGAAACGGAGGGATTTGCCGAGGCGCGGCTCGGTAGCCAATTCAATCAGGACGGCCAGAACCTATACCGACTCCTCATCTGCCGTAAGTGCGGTCAGCCTTACCTTGAGGGCTTTTCGGACGGTGAGCGCCTCCTTCCTCGGCCGACGGGAACCAAACCGATGGCCCGCCGCCAGGTTTTCTGGCTTGGGAATAACGGCCCCGAGGTCGAAGACGAAGACGCCGCCGCCGCGGATTCTTCCGGCGCTGGGAACACCATATGGGAAATGAACCCCGCCACTGGCGAACTGAATCCGAAGAATGGCCCTCGAGTGAAACTCCGCCTAGTGGAACTACGGGAAGATGCTGAGGACAACAAGCGCTACGTGCGTAAATGTCCAGCCTGCGGTGGGACTGCTGGTACCGACGCCGAAGTGGTGACGGGGTTTCATCCCGGTGACTTTGCGCTTTCCGCTGTCATCGCCGATGCGTTGTACCAACGCCTCCCTTCGGACGCGGCCGGCGAACCGACTCCCGGCAACGGGCGGCGGCTCCTAGCGTTTTCTGACAACCGACAAGACGCCGCGTTCTTCGCGCCGTATTTGCAACGTACAAGCCAGGATATTCTGCTGCGTTGGGCCATTATGCAGGTGTTTCAATACAGCCCGGGCACTCAGACGCTGGCCTCGCTCACCGACAACGTACACAACTTGCTTTCACGCGCCATCAGTTTTCTGGACGACGCAGGAGTGGTTTTCGATGTCGACGCCGACTTCGCAAATTTCCTTCGCGGCAAGATTACTGCGGAGTTTTGTTTGCCGACGGGCCGCCGCACATCCCTTGAGGCTCTCGGTCTCGTCTATGTCACGTACGACCCCGCGAAGCTGGCCCAAGCCGCACTGCAGTTCGCGGGGTCGTTGCCGGAGACCCTGCGCCCTCAGGCCAAGGCAATCCTTGGGGTTCTCCTAGAGACGGTCCGCCGCGCCCGCTGTATTTCGCAGCCCCCCAACGTCAGCCTTGAATCCGCCCATATCTGGGGCGAACGTTTCGTCGGCAGAAACCGACGGTTTCAACTGCAAGGCACCTCTGTTAACGCGCGTTACAGTTGGCTGCCGACTGTCAGTGATAGTGGGCAGGTATTTCAAAACCGTCGGAGTTACTTCCTGGAAGGGCAGCTTGGTCTGGCCGACTACGATGCCAATCTGCGCGAGGCATTCCAGGCCCTGCAAGCTAATGGGCTCATCGTTCTAGACAACGCGGCGTTTGTTCTGGATGTGCGTCGGCTGACCTTTGTGGACGGGCGGACTACCGTCCTCCGCCGGTGTAGGGCCTGCGGCTGGCGGCAGTTCGCGAGCGTCCAGGGCAGATGTGCGGCCTTTCGATGCCAGGGCGAGCTGGAGGAAATCCCTGCAGAGGAACGGCGTTGTGAGCTGCTCGAAAATCACTACTTCCGCCTCTACACCCAGGAAGAGTACGCAGGCATGGTCGCCGAAGAACACACTGCCGCTATCAACAACCGTATCCGAGAGCAACTGGAGCGTGACTTCAAGGTCGGTAAGGTGAGCGTGCTGAGTTGCTCCACGACTATGGAGTTGGGCGTGGACATCGGGGAGCTCGAAGCGGTGTTCTGTCGCAATGTGCCGCCGGGAATCCAGAACTATCAGCAGCGCACGGGCCGCGCTGGACGTCGCGCCCAGGCCGCGCCCCTCTGCGTAACATTCGCGCAGAACCGCAATTACGACCAAGCCGAATACCGCAACGCCAGTGAGTACCTGAGGCGCGAACCAAAGACCCCCTTTGTTCACCTCGGCAACGAGCGACTCTTCCGGCGCCACCAGTTCTCGGTACTGCTCGGTGGCTTACTGCAACATCGAAATGTTGGACAGGCTGGTGGCTCCCCTTCTCTTGCGGAGTTCTTCGGGGAAAAGTTCTCCGAAGAGCAGCAACTTGATTTCCTCCGTGACGCTGAGGAGTATTTGCGCTCCATGGAAGGCCAGCGGCGCTTAAACGAGGCACAAGCCATAGGTGAAGACTTGCCTTCATCCGTACGCGTACCTGTCACGCAATTGGTTGCAGAGTTTCTTGAGGAATTGAAAGGCTGCTGTGAGTGGTACGGCGAGCGGTGGCGCTACTACCATCAGATGTATATGGAGACGGCGGGTGACATTCAGCGAGCGAAAGAGAACTGGTTTTGGGCCGGTCATACCAAAAGATGGCAGGAGCAGCTGCTTATCAACCATTTCCCACGGCTTGGTTTCCTGCCCACCTACAGTTTCCCTGTCAACAGTGTCCAGCTCGAAGTCCTGCGGGGAGATCAACCCGACAGATTCGGGAGGCCATGGGAGGAAGATATCCTGCTCGTTCGCGATGCCCGCATGGGCATTAGCGAATACGCACCAGGAGCTCAGGTCGTTGCCGCGCGACGTGTGTGGGAGTCTTATGGCATCGGAAAGTATCCACGCCACTTCATGCCCACCCGCTTCTACCGAGAGTGCCTGAACTGCCACCACGTCGAGATCGCTGAAGAACATGAGGCCTTCACCTCGGACTGCCCAAAATGCGGCCAGCCTATCGCACCAAGCCAGATTCGCGCTTTCATCGAACCCAAGAGCTTTGTGACCTCAAGCAAGAAGGCTAACGGTACCGATCCTGGCCTCACGCGACTGCGGCCCCCCGCGGCGCAGGAAGCGTGCTTACTGACTTCCGCCGAAGACAGCGAGTTTCAGAGACGCCCCACTAACGTCCCACGTACCAGTTGGGCCTATCAGGATGCCAAGCAGGGGCGGATGTTCGTGGTTAATCGGGGGCACCGCTTCGGGTTTCTCCGGTGCTCCTCCTGTGGCTTTGCCGTGATGCTGAAAGATCCGATCAAGCACAAGAAGCAGGTTCTTAAGGACGGGCACAGCACCCCCTACGACAAGCCTTGCGACCACAATCATCTGGTCGTAGAGGACTTGGCTCACGAATTCCGCACGGACGTCCTTCAGATACGCGTCGACGAGCCAATTCCTCTCCCGGGGGACGTTCCCGCTGAAGAAAAGCATGATTGGCTCAACGCTTTCACGAGGACGCTGGCAGAAGCCATTCGTCTGTCTGGCGCACGACTCCTGGGTATTGACCAACGCGAGGTCTCGGCTTCGGTACGTGGACGTTTGTTCGAACAACCCGAAGTCATCCTTTACGACAGTGTTCCTGGGGGCGCAGGCTACTGCCAGATGCTAATGAATCGGCACTCTATGCGTGAGCTCCTGAACGCTGCCCGCAGAACGCTTGACTGTCCCGTTCGGTGCAGCTATTCCTGTCGCACATGTCTACAGGACTACGACAACCAAATCCACTGGGAAAAGCTAAACCGCGGACCTGTATTGAACTGGCTGGAGAAACTCTTGGCTCACAACCGCTCCGAAGGAAGCTGAGGTGGGACCTATCTAACACAAGGGCATCAGGTTACAATCCGGGCTATTCTGGATTCCGAAATGCAGGCCTCGGGCGGGACGCGTCACTCTTCGCGAGCTCAAGGTCACCGTGTGCCGTGCTAAGTGAAAGGCAGTGGACAAATGTTGCGGGCAGGTGGAAGGGGACTGCAACCATGGACGCGATTGAGGTGTTAAAAACACGCCGCTCTGTCCGCGCCTACAAGGGCGAACCGGTGCCGAGAAAGATCATCGAGGACATCGTTGGTTGCGGACGCCTGGCGGCCACGGCCGTCAACATACAACCGTGGGAATTCGTCGTTGTGACGGACGCCGGGATGTTGCGCAGAATTGCCGCGACCACCGACTATGGGAAGTTCATTGCGGACGCCCCGGTGTGCGTGCTCGGTCTGTGCAGGGACACGAGGTATTGGCGGCTGAGTCGGAAAAGTCTTGGGCTCAACCGACAAACGCATGCGAGTCGCGGTGTTAAGCCGGGTTATGCGGCCGGAGCTGTGGCTTGTACCTCGCCGGCTTTTGCCTGGACCTCTACAGTGTAAACCACAACCGCCTTTTTCCCACCCTTCACGGCCGTG
>Ga0116116_1002272_pt1 | contig 12376 bp, 14 predicted proteins | sample June2015DPH_10_1_FD_89722 | JGI IMG/M metagenome (GOLD analysis project Ga0116116, IMG submission 89722) | Peatland microbial communities from SPRUCE experiment site at the Marcell Experimental Forest, Minnesota, USA - June2015DPH_10_150 | ecosystem: Environmental > Terrestrial > Soil > Wetlands... | reverse complement strand
CGAAGGTCCCAAATCGGGACCCGGCCTCCCAACGAAGGTCCCAAATCCTACTGCCGGTAGCATTTCCGGTTGGTCTTCCCACCACAGCCGGCCCGAGCAGCTCGCCGATCAGCGCCCGACAACGGCGAACAGTAAAGAGCGCAGCATGAAGGTCTACGCCTTCGACGTCGACGAGACCCTCGATATCTCCGGGGGCCCGATTCCTCTCAGCCGAGTCGCTGAACTACGGGACGCCGGACACATCGTCGGAATCTGCGGGAACTTCGCCGTCGTCACCCTCCAAGTTCCAACATGGGCATCCCTTTTCTCGTTCATCGGCCCGATGGCGATGACTAAGGCCGACTTCCTTCGACAAATCAGCACATCCGTCCCTGCTGACAGCTACGTCATGGTCGGCAATGACCCGCTGGTCTTCGGCGCTTCAGACGATGCGAACGCTGCTCGCGAAGCTGGCTGGGAATTCGTGCGAGAGGCGGACTTCTGATGCCCTATTTTGGTGGCTTCGCAGGCCGCTCGAACTGCTCGGGCCGCCAGCCGGCGAGGACGTTGTCGGCACGCTCATCCTGGAGCCCGGCCCCGACCGCCGCTACCGCCTGATGATGCGCGTGCGCGGCGGCATTGAGCACGTCTCCGACCCCTCTTACGACCTCACCCCCACCGACGCCCTGTACCTGCTCGCCTGCGCGCTCCAAACCGCAATGACGGTGTGGGGCGATGATCGAGGAACCTCCCCCGATCATCCCAAACCCGAGCCGGTCTCCGCCGAGAGTCGCAGCGCAGTCTCCGCTTGACGCCTGGCGTCAACGCCGTGGTTGGCCTCAATACCACGCTCGCGTTCGGCTCGATGGAAGGCAAAACGCGATGCTATTCGGCGCCAACAACAGACCCCGTCAGGCGACGCACGTCGCCTTCTGCGGGAACCACGACAGGCCGGACGACGAGCAGCGGGCCACCCGACCAGCCAAACAGAGCCGTTGCCACAGCTACCCCGCGGCTAGGCCGATAGAAGAGAGATAAGAGGTATATATATCGCCTTGACAGGCTTCGCATAGTCCATATACGATATGGCAGTGAAATGAGCGCGCCAGCTCCTCACGGACAACGAACCCTGGACGACCGCGTCGTCAAACTGCTGCTTCCGCTGCCGCTGATCCGAGCGATGGACCGACTGCTCGTCGCAGGGGTCGGCGGCTTCACGACGCGAAACGAGTTTGTCCGCGAGGCGATCGACTCCTACATCCTCGAGCTGACGCACGAGGAGGCACCAGAGGAGCCGAACGCGCGCAGCGACCGGCGGCTGGCGGTGGCTCCGAAGGAACGATCATCCAATGCGGCCGACCTTCTTGAGTTCCGTCCGGCGGCGAGTCAGCTCGCGGGGCGGCTGCTGCTCGAGGCCACGATGCTCCTGCCCCCGCCAGCGACGCTCACAGTCGGGTCCGGCGAGGCGGAGGTGATCGCCGAGCCGCTGTTCGGGATGCACAACCGCGACTACCCCTCACTCTGGGTCGCGCGCCGGCTCGCCGACTACCTGGCGGCCGGACCACTCAGCTTCGACGAGTTCACTGAGAGAGCGACCGAGGAAGCGTGGGCGTTCGCGGAGGCGCTGCGGCCGCTCGAGCACGAGCTCGGGCAGAAGCTGACCGCCCTCTTCCCGACGAACCCGGAGAAACAGCAGACGGCGAGCAGCGCCTTCCGCACGTTCGCGATCGGCTCGCTGCTCGTACGCGACGACGCCATCCGCGCCGAGGGCCCGCTCTTCCTCTGGCGCCTAATCGACGTCACCCGCGCAGGCGGCGGTACCGTCGTTCGCCTAACCAGGTTGGGGAAGGAGCTACTCGAGCGTCTCACCGGGCTGACGGTTGCGCCGCCACACTCACCGGAGCAGGCACGGATCTTCCTCGCGCACCTGCGCAAGCATGCGCCAGCGGACTGGTGGGGGTTCGAACGGGTAGTCGCGCTCGTTGCCGAACGGCCGACGCGTGCCGCGCTGATCGACGGCTTCCGTGCCGCACACCCGGCCTGGGGCGAGAGCGTCGCGGCGACGAACGCGCAGGGCTATGTCGCTCGCGCACGCGAGTGGGGCTTGATCGCGCCGAAGGTGATCGACGGACGCTACGAGCTCACCCAACTCGGAGCCGAATTAGCCGAAGGAGTCGACAGGTGAACGACGCCCACAAGATCATCGAGGCCGCGATCGCCGCGCGCACGCGGCGCGAGGCGCACGGACTGCAGGAGCTGATCGCGGCAGACATCGGGGCGCGCTTCGAGCGACCGGTCGGAGACAAGGTGAACAACTTCGGCTTGATGAGCACGGCCGGCAGCTACGACCACAAGCTGATCGAGAACGTGACGAACATGCATGACGCACTGCTCGAGCGTTACGCCGGACGTCGGTTCGGCGAGCTTTCGCAAGTTCCGTACGACTCACCGCGTCAAGCGGGCGAGGAGCTCTTCGTCGACATCGACGAGAGCGAGCTAGCGCGAGCGGCTACGGTCGAGCTGTTCGACGGCGACGAGCCGGCAAAGGCAAGTCGCAAGATCACTGCGGTCTTCCGTGACGAGGGCTGTGGGATCGAGCCCGGCTACGTCGCGAAGTCGATCTTCGCGCTCGGTTCTGCACACAAGCTGAACGCGCCCTGGCAGCAGGGCGCATTCGGGATCGGCGGCGCGATCACCTTCCGTAACGCCGACGCGATAGTGCTCGTCAGTAGGCGAGCGCCGGAGCTGCAATCAGCAGACGATCGAATCGTCGTCGCGGTCGCGCTCTGGAAACCGTCCGACAAGGGTAAGGGCCTTTACTACCTCGTGACCGAGGACTGGGACGAGGGCGAGAACATCCACGCCGCGCCGTGGTCAGCGCCGGCCGCCGCCTTCTCCGACTTCGCGCCCGGTACGCAGCTGGCGCTGATCAACTACGGCACCGAGCACATCCACGCCGTCACGCAGCACTCGGACAGCCCCAAGTCGTTCGAGCGCGTGCTCGACACCCGGCTCTTCCATCCAGTAGCAGCGACGCGCGTCACGAACCACCTAATCCGCGACGACCATCCGCGCGTCCACCGCGGCCTCTCTCGCCGCTTCGAGGAGAACCCGCGGCCAGACCGGCGGGAGGAGGAGGGTTCGCTTCCCTACCGCGTCGGCGGCAAGACCTGCCAGCTTCCGCTCAAGTACTTCTACTTCGAGACGCAGCAAGGGTCGACAAAAGGCCAGAAAGCGAATTTCGTCGCTGCCGGCCATACGGTGATCTTCACCTCGAACGGACAGGTGCACCACCACTGGACGCCGCCCGAGTTCCGCGACCGCACCGGGCTGATGCGCCTCGCCGAGAATGTCCTCGTCAACGTCGACACGGACCCGCTGCCGATCGCGATCCGCACTGACTTCTTCACCGCTGACCGCTCCGGTGTACGCGCCTCCGCTGAGGCGCGCAGGCTAGAGGATGCGGTCGCCGAGTTCATCCGCGACTGGGACGAGCTGCGCAAGATCAAAGGCGACCTAATCGAGCAGTCGCTCCGCGGTGACGGCGCGCGCGAAACGATCGATATCTCGCGCCAAATCAGTCGTGCCTACGCGCTTCGCTTGCGCGGCTTTGCCGCGAAGGCGATCGGCAGCGGCCCCGGCGGCAGGCAGCACAACGGCCGCCGCTCGCGGAATCCGATCGATCTCTACCCCGACCCGACCTATCTAGGAGGACCAGAGAGCGTCAGTGCCGAGCCCGGGAAGACGAAGTCGCTCCGCTTCGAGATCAACGCGAAGGACAGCTTTTTCGCATCTGGGCGGGGTGAGCTCAGCGCCGTGTGCACACACCCGGAGATCGGCGCTGAGGAGATCGCGGTCGGCGCACTCCGCGACGGGCGCATCCGCGTACTGGTCAGCGTGCCCGAAGGCGCGCGCCTCGGCGAGTTCGCACTCATCGCTGGCGTCTACGACTGGGAGCGCGCCTCCGGAGGAATCGGTACGAGCCTCGAATGGAAAACGCGTTTCGACGTGGCAGAGGAGGTGCGCACGCCCTCGCCGCCCGTGAATGGCCGCCCGAAGAGCGGCGCAGCGGAAGGGCCGCAGGTCGCGCTTGTCTGGAGGCCGGGACACGAGGTCGGACTTACGCCGGCAAACCCTGGCAAGGTCGAGCCCGTGCCCGCGAAAATCCTCGCCGCCGCCCTCCCAGAGTATGCCGAGCTAGAGAAACTCGGCGACAAGCCGGTCCTCACGATCTACCTGAACGACGACTACTCGCCGTTCAAGCGCTACCTCGCTTCACGCCAGCGCGAACTGACCGACTCGAAAGCAACGCAGGCACGTCGCCGCTATGCCGTCGACGTCGGCGTGGCGATGCTCGTGCTCGAGAACGATCGCGAGAGCCGGCTGAAGCGGGGCGAAACGCTCGACGACGCGCTGCTCGACGTTGCACGTGATGCTGCCGCCCAGGGCGCCTTGAGCATCCTGCCTGACTTCGACCGGATCGCGAAAGAGGCCGGAATCGAGACCTAAACCGAGCGTTCTGCGCTTTGCTCGGCACGAAGAAGGCGGGAATGGTGCCGGTTCCCGCCTCTTTCTTCCAGTCGAAGGTCGCGTCGCCTTCCGCGTGACGCCTGGCGTCAGTGGCGTCATGGCGTCAACGATCTGCTCGCGTTTGCCGTGGTTGCTGGTGAACGGGGTGGTCGGGTTGGCGTCAGTCGCCGACGTCAAATGGTGTTCGCCAGCCGTGCTGCTGCGAGCGTTTGCTCAGGCCGGACGACGACCAGCTCGCTTTGCTTGCCGCGAGAGGCCGACAGGCACAGCTCGCACCAGGGCGTTGCGGTCGCTGCTGGGAACGGGTGATTGTGGGCCGGGCGTTCTTGTGGCCGGCCCGGCCCAATGTTGCTGAGGTCGCGAGGTTAGGCGGGGATGGAAACCTGCCTCGTTCCTCGCCTGATGGGGCCGATGGCGCCGAGCGCGATCGGTAGTCCGAGCCCGAGGAGGCCGAGGCCGGCGGCGAGTAGGTGCGGTAGCTTCGCCCTAATCACCGAGGCCAAGCCTCCTCTCCTTGGCCTCCAGGTGCTTAAGCAACTCGAAGCGGTCCGCCACCTTCCAACGAAACCGCAGGGTTGACGACGGGACGACGCTCCCCTTCCTTAAACAGCGGTGGAGGTTAGGGGCCGCGCGTCCAGCGAGCGGCGGGGTGGGCGAGCCGCTTGATCCACGCTTTGAGACGCGATGAAATCGGCAGCCGCCTCGAGGTACACTCGCTCGTCTTCTGGCGAGCACCGCGGGCATCCTCGGCGGCTTTATGCGGCGCTGTAACGATCAACCCGCTGTGGTCACCCTGTGCGAGCAGCGGTCCCGCGTAAGGACACCTGTTGTCACACGCACCCTCGTCGCGCTCAAGGGAGCCGAGTGCGAAGTGGTACATCTGGGCGCCGTAGCTGGAGATTCCCGCTGGAGCGACAACCATCGAGAGGAACTGGCCGATCTCGAGTCCTGCGCAGCAGACGCTGAACGCGAAGACATTTTCGTTACGCCGGAGTGGGTCTTCGTCAGCGAGATGCTCGATGTAGTGTGGGTCGTCGAAGCGTCCTTCGCGCTCAATGGCGACAAGTCCGGGGTCGTATTGGCGCAGACACTCGAGGCATCGGCGCTCGGGTGCGGCGACATGGACGCGCCAGTCGGCACCACGCATCTTGCCGCTCTTCGTGCGCGACACGACGATCCCGCCGTCGATGACCGGGATCAGGTGTGCGTAGGCGAGCAGGTTGAGCGCTGCGCGCGGCCATGGGCGGTCAACGCAGGAGAACAGGACGTCGCAATCAATTGCTGCTCGGAAGCCTGCCTCTTCAACGACGCTCCACTCGAGCGGATCGATTCGCGGATCAGCTGCCGTCGCGCTCGCGCGCAAAGCACGCGCTGCAACCGCCACCTTCGCAAGACCGAGTCGTGCGTCCTCAGCAGTTGCGTGGAGAACACGGTCGAGGTTTAGCGTCTCGATCGCGTCAAAGTCGATCAGGCGAATGTGCTCGATGCCCATGCGCGCGAGCGCCTCGCCGACGATCGAGCCCACGCTTCCCAGCCCGACGACGCCGACGCGGAGCCGAGCGACATCGGCCTGCGTCTCTTCGCTCCAAGCAGAGATGGTGCGCGTCAGCTCTTCGCGAAACGCCGGTCGCGGCCGCATCGACGGGTGGAAGGTCACGCGAAGCCGCTGGCCGACCGTCTTCACCACCTCACAGTCGCGCCGCTCGTAGCTACGAGGTGCCGTCTTCTGCCACAGTCGCGCGCTCCAGCAGCCGTCGCCCGTGGCGAGTGTCAAGCCTAGAAATGGCAGTCCCGTCATCGTGCGTACACGGGCGGCATTGCCGTGCTCGGCGTCAACGTCGTCGTCGCTCATGCGCTGCCAGCCGCAGCCGCCTGGGTGCGAGTGAACGAGGGCAAGTCCGGCGCCCGATTCGGCCGCCAATGCGGCAGCACGCGCGAGGTAGCGCCCTTCAAACGAGGCGTTGCCGTGCACGTGCCGCTCTCCCTCGTCAGGCAGGATCGGCTCTGACACCAGAGCCGTGAGCCGCTCGGCCCCTTGGCTGGGCCGCCAGAGGGCGAAGCAGACGTCCTCCTGCCCGTCGGCGCGCACGAGGTGATCGCGCAGCGCACGATCAACATCGCCGGTCATTGCCGCCGCCAATGTCATAGGTGGATGAAGAGGCGATGGACGTGAGCCATCCACGCCTTTGCGTTCCTCTCGCTTGCCGCCCAGGCGTCGTGCGGCCGGCTCCAGTGCTGCCACCCCTGCTCGCCGAAGGTCTGCGATTGGTCACTGACGCCGCCGTCTGGGAGCGTGCTCTCTTGAGAGAGCGGGCGGAGCGACGGGTACACGTAAACCCCGCCTGGAGCGGAGGCCGGAAAGTCAGCCGGCACGAGAAAGCCGATCGTCACCTCTTCGCCTGCGCGTGAGCCGAAGCGGATGCGGTACTTGAGCCGCACGAAGACGTGGCCTGCCGGCACGCCGAGGTTCGGAGGCGGCGTCTCGTCGACGACGTAGCCAAGCTCGCGCAGGCCGTCGACGAGCACCGCCGCTCCAAACCGCATTTCCTCCGCCGCACTCATTCAGCTGACGTGCGTGGGACCGGTGAACACCGACGCGAACTCGATGCCCGGATGGAGGTGGATCTTCTCGTTCGGCGTCTGCTCGAACGACTTGTCGGGCTTGCCGCCCTTGACGAGAACGAGGTAGTGCTGATCGGGGTCGAGGCCAGCGAGGCCGAGGATCTCGCGCGGCGTCAGCTCGCGCTCGGTCGTCTCGACGTCTTCGTCATCGACCTTGAACTGGATGACCTGTGCGGCCTGGGCCACGGCGTCCTCCTGCGTGTCGAAGGTGTCCATACCAACTTCGACGCGACGGCCATCGCGATTTCCAACCCGCCCTTCAACCGCCATCTGGGCTGTGGTCCAACCGCTGCTTCTGTTATGCCTGCGGACAACTTTGGAGGAGTGGGTCGTTATCCGGACAGACGACGTGAACACGGGGTTCTCGCCCACGAACCCAAAGCGGGGGCGCCCGTATCTCGTGACGAGAGTTATCGGGGACCCGCCCGAGCTGATCTACTTGGTGCCGCGCACGGCCAGCGGCTGGGAGGGGGTCCCGACCCCTGCGCGCGTAATTCCCGAGCTACGCGACCCCGGCAACTTCCTCCTCGACCCGATCCCGGTCGACCCGGTCGACCTTGCTGACGCCGAGATCCTGCGCCAGCTACCCGAGCCGTACCTCACGCGCGTGCGAGAGCGGCTAAACCGCTACCTCATGGACCTCGAATGAGCTGGCTGCTGACCGACGAAGAGTTCCGCGGCGCGCGCGCCGCCGCGCGGGCCGGCACGATCACGTCCGAGCTGTACGCCTTTCTGCAGCGGCTCGTAGCTGCTCACGTCCGCCAGCGGCTTGCGGCCGCAGCGGCGTCACCTACCGGTCGCTGGGACGACGAAGCGGTTCAGGAGACGGTGCACGAGTGGCTGGCGGACAGATTGCTCCCCGGCGGCCTGCGGAGCGCGTTTGATGCCACAGCGTCTCCAAAGGCCCTGTCGCGCTACCTTGAAGAGGCGTTCCGAAATCATCTGGCTTCAAAAGCACGCGCGCGCGGTGGCCCACGCCTTCTTGTCAGAGCTCGCCGGTTGCTCGGAAGCAATGACCGCTACGAACGCTTCCAGAGCGGCAGTAGCTGGCGAAGCGACTGGTGGGGCCTCAGCGACTGGGAGAATCCTCAGCCCTACCAAGGCGACGACACAACGCTGGTCCAGATGACATTTGCTCTCGGCGATTTCGCGATCGTCCGCCACTCCGCCGCTTCCGAGCGCGAGGATCCGGTCATCTCCTCCGCCGATCTTGACCGGCTCCTGACCGGGCTTATGACGAGCACGGCTGCCCTTTTGACGCTCGACCATTTCGACATGGTGCTCAAGGAGCGATTCGCCTTCGCGTATGCAGGCGCAACTGTCGACCTTGCAGCTGTCGAGGAGCCAAGCACAGACGAGCTACAGCCGGGCGAAAAGCTGCGGATTGAGGAGAGCGCGCGCGAGATCCTTGCTGAAGTTAGCGAGCGGCAGCTAGCGATTCTGCGCGACAAGCTTCGCGAGGGACTAACGCTCGAGCAGCTCGCGGCTCGTCACGAGGTAAGTCGCGGAACCGCCGACAACGAACTCCGCCGCGTCGATGCTGTTGCCCGCGCTCATACGCTCGATGACGAACGCTTCGATGAGATCTTGGAAATGGTCGTCGATCTTGCGTCTTCAGAGGGTGGACAGCCGTGAAGTACCAAGACTGCCTATCCCTCATGGAGTTGCTCGAGATCCGAGATGACCGTGCTAACGCAGATGTTGGCGCACGGGCGCATCTAGACCAGTGCGCGCGCTGTCGTGCGCTGCTTGCCGAGCTTGAAGATGGTGGCGACGCGATCCAGGTTGAGCTGCCGACTGAGCTGCCAACACTCCCGGCTCGCCTACAGGACATTCCTCAGCCAGAGACGGTGTCCGCCGGGCAGGTATGGCTTGCGTCGGCACCGGCGATGCCCGACTGGCGATACCCGGTTCTTGTCATCGGTCGGCCAAAGCAGCGGCCCGGCACGGTCCTCGTCGCTCCTGTGTTCCCGGAAATCGACCAAGCCACAGATCTCGATCTGCTTCTTCCGGCGAACATCCTCGGCTACCCGACAGCGGTGGCTGTGTGGAACTACGGCTTCGTGTTCGAGCATCAGCTAGACGAGTACGCCGGTGGCGTTGGCCCTACAGAGCTCGAGACCGTCCACGCGCTCTACCGGCACATCGTTGCCGGCGGCGAGCGTCCGGCCGCCCCGGTGGGATTGCCACTCGGAGGCGAGTTGGATCCTCGACGCGTGTTTCGGCATGAGCTTCTCGAGCGACTGCGGCCGGCGTATGAGCCGGTGCGCACCGCTGAGGAGGCTGAGGGGCCGGAGCTTCAGACTGCCGGGCGGGCCCCGACGCTGAGCGTCGTTCTCGGCTCAGCTCTAGAGCAGCCCGATTGGGACAAACAGTCGCTGCTGGAACGAGCTGACATTCCAGCCGAGACGCTCGACATGTTCCTAAGCGATTACCTCAACCTCACCTATCAGCACGACATCGACGCGCTCGTCAAGACCCTGAAGGTGCTCGAGCTAGACCTGGATCAGGTTCACGAACCGGTCATGCAGTCGCTGCTTTGGCATTCCCGCGGCGGCGAGCTTCGCGCTGGCACTGGCGAGTATTCGGTGGCTGCGCGCGCGGAGAGCGGCGCAAGTCAAGAGGACGTCGCTAGAGACGTATATCGCGGTGTCGGCGAAGTCGATGAATCGCCAGAGGGGCGTGAGCGCGCCGCGCGGGCGTATTGGCAGGCGTTGGTCGAGAGATTCGAAGAGGAGTAGTTAGTCCTCGAGCAGGTCGCCCTTGTTGTGCGTCTTGGCGGCGATCTCAATCACGGTGAACGAGACGTTGAACAGGCGGGCCAGATCGCCCTTCTTCGGCGTCTGCGTGATCGCAGCAAGAAGGCGAGGGCCTGGAACAAGCAGCTCGCCAGCAAAGGCATTCGCTTCTGCCTCCGCCTGAGGTCCGTCGCCGTGGCGCGTGCCCAAGAACCAGTGTCCGAGCTCATGCGCAAGTGAAAACCGCTTGACGCGCTCGCTGCCGGCTTTCAGCTGGATCGTATCGTTCACCAGTCGCGCGCGAAGGCTGGCCCCCAGGTCAACGTCCTCTTCTACCTTGAGCCCGACCTGGCGAACGATCGCTCGCACGGGAACAGGAACGGTGTTGGCGCGATGCTCGTTCAGGATATCTGTCGCACGTTGGCGTGCATGCGCAACGTGTGAATATTCGTCGCGACTGGGCCGTCCAGGAACACGTGGTTCTCCGTCCGCATCGTTGTAGCCGCTGACGACCTCTACCGACTCGCCGCACCACGGGCAGTCAAAGATGAGCTTTGAGCGCTCGAAGCGCTCGAAGTCGCAGTCCTCATTCGTACAGCGGAGCAGCGGCATCAGACTCCCGTTCGTAATCCGAACGGCACGGCCCGAGTCTAGGGCTGAGAAGCCGTGTGTGAGCGGAGCGGACTTACGCACATCACAAAGACCGCGATCAATACTAAGCGCATGCGCGGCGCGACCCGTTGTGTCAGGTACGTAAGTCGCGACCTATGGCTTGCCTACTGGGAAAGCCGAGCCCGAGTGTCGGGATTGTCATGTCGCGACATGCCCGACACGGAGAGAGCGGCGTGGTCGGCCGATTCCATCGGCGCGCCCGGCCTGTCGCAGATTGCGGGAAAGGCGACAGGGAGGACGAGGACCAGCGTGCCTGCCTCCCGCGGGGCGTGGAGGGTCGCGGATGACGGCGGCTTCGAGGATTGCCATCGCCGGGTGGTCGCGGTCGGGCTGGAGGAAGCGTCAGCGTGGACGGTTGAGCGTGTAGTGGATGGTGGCCGGGTACCAGCGGCGGCCGCCTTGGGCGGTGGGAACGTGATCGGCGTTGAGTCCGTTCGCGATCGCGGCCAGGCTGTTGCCGGCTGCTCGCTCACGCCTGATCCGGTCGATCGCGTACTGGGAGATGGTCGGGGGCCGGCCTAGCCGGACGCCCTGGGCGCGCTTGAGCGCGAGCGCCTGGCGCGTCCGCTGCGAGATCAGCCGCCGTTCGAACGGGGCGAAGCTGGCGAGCAGGGTCGCGACCTGCTTCCCGGCCGGCGTCGTTGTGTCGAGGGCGCAGTCGAGGGCGACGAGCGCCCAGCCCTGCTTCTGCGCACTCGCGATCAGGGCGGTCAGCTCGCCTAGCGAGCGGGAGAGCCGGTCCCGCTTGGCAACCACCAGCGCCTTCGCGTCAGCGGTCTCGAGCAGCCGCAGCGCCTCCTGGCTGCCGGGACGCTTCAAGTCGGTGGCCGAGAAGCCAGCGTCCTCGACGACCTCGAGCAGCCGCCAGCCGTGCCGCTTGCACGCTGCCGCGATCGCCCGCCGCTGCGCCTTGAGGCCGGCCCGGCTGTCGCTCTGCTTGTCGCTGCTCACCCTGACCACCCGAGAACCCAACCCGCATCGGAGCTCGTCCCTCCTCTGCCACCACCGCGGCCGTGACAGTCGCGCGGGTCACCTCCGAGGCGGAGCATACAGCAAACACTGTATGCTAAAAGATCGTCGCCCCACCACCCGGACCCAAACCCTGGGCCACCAAGCCGAAGCGCACGTCAGCAATTCAAAACACCTTCTCAGAGAATCCCGCGCTCGACCAACCGCGCGCGATAGATGGGCTCCCAGCGTGCACGTAGCGCAAGAGAGGTTGCCGACGCGTGCTCCAACCGTGCGATGTCACCGCGCCTGATACCGGGGCCGACTGGCGTCTCGTCCGCGAGCATCGCAAGCCACACCTCGTGAGCGTGAGCCGCTGCCGCGCGCCGACGTTCGCGGATCGCTTCCCACTCCTCTGGCGTGCGCGCCGCGTATTCGGCTGCCCGCCGCTTGCGCGCGTACCGAAGCCAGCTTGCCCGTCTCTTGGATGACCCCATACTCGAATCGTGGTCGATTTCTCGCACCTCTGCACGGGGAGATTTTCGGCTGAGATCCGACGCGCCGGCCATGCTCTCTTCATGTCAGTGGGTGGCGTCGGTCGCCGACATTCCCGACATCCACTCTCGTTCTTCCCGCGTGCCTTGACGCATTGCGCCGAATGCACCTACCGACACAACGAGCGGCAGAACACCGACAGAGTGCCCGGTCTGAGGGCCCGTGTAAGAACGGCCTTCAAGATCAGTGCCGCCAGAGGCTGACCAGCAGCGTGTCGTAGTTCCCGCAAAAAGCGACACGCTCACGGGGAGCCGTCGTGTCGTCAACCACGCGCTCGATCTGGGTATCACGCGCGAGCGGGACCGAGGCGCCTCATACAGCAAACACTCTAT
>Ga0116116_1002268_pt1 | contig 12384 bp, 11 predicted proteins | sample June2015DPH_10_1_FD_89722 | JGI IMG/M metagenome (GOLD analysis project Ga0116116, IMG submission 89722) | Peatland microbial communities from SPRUCE experiment site at the Marcell Experimental Forest, Minnesota, USA - June2015DPH_10_150 | ecosystem: Environmental > Terrestrial > Soil > Wetlands... | reverse complement strand
GCTCCTGTTGTTTTAATATCATCGACAAGGCAAATCTTCTTACCCGCGAAGGGATGTCGATAACGGACAGCAAACGCACCAGCGACATTTTTCTGCCTTGCGGCAAAGCTCGGCATTTCCGGCTGCCTTTTTGTGTAGCGAATGCGGACAAAATCATCGCTGACCTTCGCGGAGGGATGTTTTAATCCTTTAGCCAAAAGATATGACTGGTTGTAGCCGCGATGAAAGCGCCTTCGCCAATGCAATGGCACCGGCACAAAAAAGTCGATATCCTGAAAAAATGTGCTTGTCTGCAATGCGGTATCCGCAAGCCAGACCATTATCGAATCAAGCTCGGTCTTGTCCTTCTTGAACGCCAGAATCATATCCTGCAGCGACTCGGCATATCTACCTGCGCGGGCAATGCCGTCAAAACCAATCTCCTCGCCCCGGCAGTTCGGGCAGACGCCTTCGCAAACAGCATAAGGGCTTACGTCTTTGTCGCATCGTCTGCAATAATCAGCAGAACATACAGAAGTAAGTCCCTCCCAGCAATCCCCGCACAGGACGTTTCCGGTTTCGACGCTATGCCGGCCACAGTTGACACACTTAGCGGGCCAAAGCAATTGACCAAGCCCGCCAACAGTATCACTAATGGCTCTCGCGAACCAATTTGATGTCCGGTTTGGTGCGGTTATCATTTTATTCAGGGATTACAGCGTTCACAGGGTCTTTTGCCTGCGGCGATTGCCTCGTCTCTGGTAGCGTAGCTCACAAGATTACCCGTAGATATTCTCTTCGCAGACGGACAACTCGCCTTGTGAAAAATCTGGCTGTTCTTCGAGGCAACAAATGTTGCTTCAACGGCCTGTTGTTTTGCCGGTTTTGTATCTTTCTCAGCAGTTGTCTTGCGTAACTGCGGCCTGGGCTGATTAACGTCCGGCTTCTTCTCCACAGAAGCCATTGGCGGGCAGGCGGCAATAAATGCCTGAACCTGCTCTCTAACTATTGCGGAAACCTCATCGTCAATTCTTTCCGCCGTCATAATTCGTATGCCGGAGTCCATCTTCCAGACGTCAGCAACAACAGAAAGCTGCTCATCACCATTCATCAAAGTAACGCTTCGGACCAGAGACGTTTGCACTGAAACTACATACTGCTCAATAGATTCAAATTTGAGAACCGTTAACTTGATGCTCAATTCAGGGGCATCCGCAGATGAATGACTGATTTTGAAACCGGCATCATAAAGTCGGCTTATCACTTCTGCTTTGATGTTTGCTCGTTTCAGGACATCGGTATTCGGTTCGGACTCGTCAGGCGTGAGAATTACCGACAGTTCTTTTATGCCAGCCAAAACTGGATTAGGTTTGATATCACCTGATAATCCCTGTTGGGCAAAGGCATAATTTGAAAAAATAACAAAAAGAATAGCAAACGTGAGAAGGGGTGTGACTCTCATATTATGCTCTCCAAAAATCGTTTCAGCCAGACACTATACAATCAACGCAAAGGCGTCAGCGACGGGCATACCTTCCTTAATGCCCAGCGATTTGGCCTTTTCATTGACCTTTGTAACCTTTCGGTCAGGAAATCTGTCAAGCGTTCCAATCGGGTTGGCCGGGGAGCTTTCGACGAGGGCCGCGGCCACGCCATATCTCTGGCAGGCGTCAACATCGATTGCCGGGCAGGCGAGAAAACCCTTCGAGCCGGTAACAATCAGGATATTAAAGCCGGGCCATTTCGTCTGAACGCCTTCAACAAGGCCTTTCGGGGTCTTAAACGTTTTCCTGTTGATTTCCATAATTCGCTCCTCTACTTATCTGCCGGTTTCTTTTTACCCGCTTTTTTCACAGGTTGTTCCTGCGGCTTCGGTTCTTCGTGGTGAACCGGCGAGCCAAGCATCGACTGTATTTCTTTTAATTTTTCCTGAAGCATTTCCGGCGTTTTCGCCTCGACGGTCAGCCGGAGCAACGGCTCGGTATTACTCGGCCTGCAGTTGAACCACCAATCCTTGAAACCCACGGTAACGCCGTCGAGCCAGTCAACCTGCCCATCGCGGTATCTTTTCGCCAGTTCATCCATCTTTGCCTTTTTGTCCTCGACCTGGAAGTTTATCTCGCCGCTTGCGGAGTATCTGCGAAGCGGTTTGGCCAGCTCGCTGACCGGCAAATCGCTCTGACTGATTATATTCAGCATATGAACAAAAGTAATCATCCCCGAGTCGGCGCAATAATTATCGCGATAGTAAAAATGTCCTGACAACTCGCCGCCGAAAATAGCGTGCGAATCGCGCAGCGCTTTTTTCATAAACGCGTGTCCCACACGCTCCCGCCGGGGCGTCCCGCCAAATTTGATGATTTCCTCGGCCACTACTCTGCTCGAACGAAGGTCGTAAACTATCGTTGACTTCGGCTCTTTTTTCAGGAAGTACCCCGCCATAAGCGCGGTCAGCAGGTCGCAGCCAATCGTCCTGCCCGTCTCATCAACCATCATCAGCCGATCTGCGTCGCCGTCAAAACAAATGCCCAAGTCACATTTATTCTGAACGACCGCAGCTTTCAATTCCGCAAGGTTTTCCTCGACCAGCGGGTTCGGGTCGTGCTTGAATGTCCCGTCGTGCTTGAAATTCAACTCGATAATTTCCAAACCCAGCCCGGAGAACAGGGCAGGCACCATTTTCCCCGCCATACCATTCGAGGCGTCAATGGCTATCTTGAGCTTCCGCAGCTTGGGCAGCAGGAATTTCAAGACATGCTTTTTATATTCTGCCGTAAGGTCAACCTTCTGCACAGTGCCTGTCGGCTTGCCTTTGGTATGCAGCAGAGACATCGCGATATGCTTTATGTCTTTGAGACCGGTATCTTCGCCGACTGGTTTTGCGCCGGGGCCTGATACTTTGAAGCCGTTGTATTTGGCTGGATTGTGCGAAGCAGTTACCTGGACTCCGCCGCAGGCGCTAAGATGATTTACCGCAAAGTAAACCAAAGGTGTATCATTCATACCGATATCGATAACATCGATGCCCGCTGATATGATGCCCTCAATCAGCGCACCGGCAAGCGACTCGCTGTGTGTCCGCATATCTCTGCCGACGCAGATTGCCCTTGCGTTGGTCTGCCCCCTGTCAAAACCGTGAAGAAGTGCGGGCAGAAAACGCGCTGCCGCAAAACCAATCTTCCACGCATCTTCCTCGTTAAACTGCTCGCCATAAATACCCCTGATGTCGTACGCCTTGAAGATCGCTGGATCCATTAAATAACCCTTTCGTTGTTCATTTCTTAAAATAAATACGGTTAGCGAAAGGGATACTATAAGAGGTGAACCAGCCTTGTGTCAATGGCCGAAGAACCGCGGGGCAAACCGATCTCGCATCCGCAAACTGACTTTAACCAGCATAAGCATCACTGGGACTTCTACAAGCGGACCTATAACCGCCGCGAAGGCCTGACCCGAGTTAATGCCAAAAACCGTTACAGCAACAGCGATGGCCAACTCGAAATTATTGCTGGCGGCCGTCAAAGATAAAGTTGTCGATTGAGCATAGCCGGCCCCTGCCTTTGCGCTGATGAAAAAGGTGATAAAAAACATCGCCACAAAATAAATCAGCAAAGGCAACGCTATACGAAGAACATCAACTGGCAGCGAAACTATAAACTGTCCTTTCATACTGAACATCACCACGATTGTGAAAAGCAGGGCAATCAATGTAATGGGACTGATTTTGGGAATAAACTTATTTTGATACCAATCCCTGTTTTTGATTTTTATCAGGCTAAACCTTGTAACAATGCCCGCTATGAACGGTATTCCCAGATAAATAAAAACACTTTTGGCAATCTGGGAAATAGACACGTTAACGACACTTCCGCTCAATCCAAAAATGGGTGGCAGGACCGTTACAAATACGTAAGCGTAAACGGAAAAGAACAACACCTGGAAAATAGAATTAAACGCCACAAGGCCCGCTGCGTATTCCGTATCGCCTTTGGCGAGGTCGTTCCAGACGATAACCATTGCGATACATCTTGCCAGCCCGATTATAATCAGGCCGACCATATATTCCGGATAGCCCCTCAAAAACACTATTGCCAGGACAAACATCAAAATGGGACCAATTACCCAGTTTTGAACCAGAGACAATCCCAATATCTTATAATTGCGAAAGACCCCGCCCAGCTCCTCATATTTCACCTTCGCCAAAGGCGGATACATCATCAGAATCAGCCCGATTGCGATGGGGACATTAGTTGTGCCGTATTGAAATGTGTTCCAGAAATCAACTATCGAGGGATAAAAATAACCCGATGCGACGCCGATACCCATCGCCAGAAAAATCCACAGGGTCAGAAATCTGTCTAAAAAGGAAAGTTGTTTCGCAATTCCCTGCGACATTTTTAACTCCTCCGTCAAAGCTCTGCTAAAAGTTTTTTGCTTTCTCTGGCCTGCTGCTTTAGCAGCCCCGACATACATTTAAAAAACTCCAGAATGCAGGGGCATTTAAGCCGATAGATGACTTTCAAGCCCTCTTTGCGATGCTCCAACACCCCCGCGGCGACCATAAGAGACAAGTGCCGCGAGACATTGGAACGCTCCGAGCCGATATATTCGGCGATATCACAGACGCACTGCGGCCCGTCTTTCAGAAAGTCGATGATTGCCAAACGCAACGGATGGCCGATTGCCTGCGCAACCTGGGCCTGTTTTTGAAACAACAGTCGTTTTTTAGAATCAGGCATATTCATTTCCCATAAATGTTACTATGTGATTATATACTCACATAGTATCAAATATGTTTGCCCGGTCAACAGCGATTTTTCAGTATTTTTTGCGAAGTCGGGCGGGGGGAATTTTGAGCAGGCCTCGGTATTTGGCGATTGTCCGCCGGGCAAGGCCCGTGATGCCCGCTTCAGTAAGTTTGGCTTTAATCTGGTCGTCGCTGAGGGGCTTGGCTTTGTCTTCGGCGTCGATTATTTCCTGCAATTTGCCCCTGATTGCCTCCCAGCTTTTTTCGTTACCCTGCGTATCCTCGATGCCGCCGCTGAAAAACTTCCTCAAAGGCAAAATGCCCCATTCGCACTGCACATATTTGCCCGCGACCGCGCGGGAAACGGTGGCGATATGCACACCGACATCTTCGGCAACCTTCGCCATCGGCAGTGGCTTCAAATACAACTGCCCTTTGTCGAAAAATTCCCTCTGCCGATTGACAATCGAACGGGTCACCTTGAGCAGCGTGTTTTTGCGCTGCTGTATTGCGTCGATTATCCACTGGGCCGAGCGAATATTGTTCTGCAGAAACTGTTTTGCGTTTTCGCCGACCTTGTCGGCCGATGCCATTTTGACATAGTCATCGCTTATGCGCAGCCGGGGTAAACCATCTTCCACCAGCCGAACCGTATAATCGCCCGTTTCTTCGGAATATTCTACAATTACGTCGGCGGTAATCGGGTGATTGTGGTTTCTGCCGATTTGCAGTCCGGGCGACGTATCGAATTTGCTCAGCCGTTCAATCGCGTGGTTAATGTCCTCCATAGTGCAATTCATCTTCTTCGCGATATCAGGCAGCCGGTTTTCGAGCATCTCTTCTAAGTGATTGGTAACAAGAGCCGTCTCAAAGCTGACATCCTCACTGCTTTGCCTGATTTGAATCAGCAGGCACTCTTTAAGGTCGCGTGCCCCGACGCCGGGCGGGTCTAACTCCTGAATCAGCATAATCGCCTTCTGCAAATCCTCAAGCGTAAAATCGGTCCGGTCATTGCTGTGCAACTGCTCTAATCGAACCGACAGATACCCCTTGTCGTCGATGTAGTCGATAATCATACTGCCGGCTTTTTTCACCGGCTCGTCTGCTTCGACCATTCGCCACTGGTCTTCGAGGTAATCGTGCAGTGACTGCGGCAGTGCGGCGGTATTATTAATCGCGGCGAGCTTCGGGTCCGGCTCATCCGACCGAGGTATCGGATAATCGTCACGATGCTCAATATAATCCCGCACCTCCTCATCCATCCGGTCATCGCCCTTGTCGTCCTCTGCCGTCTGGCTCTTGGGCTCGACCTGCACCTCCGGCTCACTGGTCTCAGCAGGTGTCTCTTCCTGCCCTGCTGATTCGTCCGCTTCCAAAACCGGATTGCTGTTCAGCTCCTGCTCTATCCTTTCCTGAAGCGCAAGCAGCGGAAGCTGGAGTATCTCCATCGACTGAATCATATGCGGAGCCAGCTTCATTTGCTGCTCCAGCCGCATTTGTCCTCGCATTTCCAGCTTCATTTACTTACAATCCCGAATATCTTAGTGTTTTTGTTCACGGCCTATTTCCCCCTATTATAACAAATGGCGAGACAAGTTTCGGCAAGATTCCGGCGAATACCGCCCTGCCTGTCCCGCCTGCCCCGAGCTGGTCGAGGGGAGCGTAGCTGAGGGGTCTCCATAGCACGAAACGCGACGTTTACCCGCCGCAGGTGGGGGGGCGAATCCACCCAAATTCACAGGTAAAAAGGTTGACAGAGTGCGTCCCATAAAGTATACTGGCTGTAGAGTGTGGCGGTCTTGTTTCCGCGCGCAACGTTATGATATTTAAGTCGTTAAGGAGAACCAAAATGACCTCTACAAAAACAAAAGGGTTTACAATCATCGAACTGCTCACGGTAATGAGCATTATCATTATCCTGATGAGCGTCCTTGTGCCGGGGTTAGCAAGGACCCGTAGATACGCCAAGGTCGTAGTCCAGCAGGGCCAGTTCCACGAAATATCCAAAGGACTCGAACTATATCGCAACGACCATCAGGAAACCTACCCCGATTCAGGTGCAACAGATACCAATACAACACCCGTTGGTTACTGCGGGGCAATGAAATTATGCGAGGCCTTATTAGGTCAGGATGGAATGGGCAATAGTCCACTGTCAAATTTCCAGGCCAGCCAACCGAGCACTTATCTTTTTGACCTTTGTTACGTAACCGACCCGACCAAATATACCGGTCCCACAGCTAATGCAACTCTGGCGGCAAGCTTGCGTAACAGAACCAAGTATGCCGAATCTGATAGTGTCAAGGCCTATCGTCTTCAGGATATATACAATTGGGTCATTACTACTGGTGTGAATTTCTATGCCCCAACAGCAAAATTCACGGCCGATGATGGCTCAGCGTCAACACCTTCAACTTACCCAAACGCGGTTATTGGCGATGTCTTTCAAAAAGCTACTATAAACGCCACACATTGTCCAGCACGGACAGGACAAAAGGTGGGTATGCCGGTGTTATATTACAAGGCCGACTCGTCTAAAATTGCCCATGATGTTATAACAGTTCCAGTAGCTACTACTCCTAATACAAACATTTATAATTTTGATGACAACTATGCAATCACCGCCCTTGGATGTACATGGGAGAGTGCGAAAACAACCGACCACCCGATGTTTACAGACCCCAGAGTGTTCCTTACTGCTATCACTAATGACAAGATTACATCCACTCCACGACCGCATAATGAAGATGGTTATATCCTCTTGTCAGCCGGCTGGGATGGCCTTTACGGGACGCAGGACGACGTGTATAACTTCGCCAAATAAAACCACCCGTCTCGCCACGGCGCCGAGCCGAGGTAGGACAGATTACACAGATTACGCTGATTTTTACTGCCGCGGGATAGAAGGGCCTCGCGGCAGTTTTATTTTCAGACACGGACACACACTGACTTAAAAAAACACTGACTAACACCCGCCCTTGGCGGGCGTAATCTGCGGTTAAAAATCTTTGAGTTTTAGCGTCCTGGTGGTAAAATTTCAGTGTAAATCAGTGAAATCAGTGGTTATAATTTGGATTTACCGGGTAGGTAGCTCAGGTGGTAGAGCAGTGGACTGAAAATCCACGTGTCGTGAGTTCAACTCTCACCCTGCCCATTAAAAACAAGGTTTTTGGCGGCGGGAGATTTTCACCTTGCCTGTTGTTTGTCTTTTTTCGCGGGCGAAGAAAAGAAACATTGAAAGGAGGCGTTTATGAGTAACACAGAAAGACGATGTTCTAAATGTGAGTTCTATGACGCAAATTATGGCCAGTGCCGCGTAATGCCTCCAGTTGTGCAACACGCTGGTATTCCCTACGACGAAGGCGGAAGAATACAAAACGAAAAAGGGTGGCCAAATGTGAATCCTGATGATTGGTGCGGCAAATTCAATTCAAAATAAAAACAGCCAAAATTCGGTTCACTTATTGAACTTAGAAATGGAACAGAAGGATATTATGCATGGGCACAAACGACTGCCATCACGAACAACACACCCACAATGGCCCATTCCCACCAGTTTGGTCTCGATGTTTCACTAACGGCCTTCATCATACTGCCTCCGGGTCACTTTGACGGGATTCACAAGATTCCCTTTTCTTCCTGTCTTTTCGTAATATTCCGCTATATCGGACAAAAGCCTCTCCTCATATAGTATAGAAACGAATATAGTGATATAAAAACGCATACCCAATCAACCGGCCATATAAAACGTGAGTGATTTGACGGTTGTATCGATTACGCCGAATAACTTTCCGCTATGAAAAACAAAAACCCGCTTTTCAGCATTGTTACACGACAAGCAGCTTTTTTTCAATCAATCGGCGTCTAAATTCCTTGACAGGACTATGGGTAATTTTGTAAATTGCTTCTTTATGACTTTGTGAATGTGAACACAAGCACTAACTGGACATAATATATACTGTGAGATACAGCAAGATACCAAATGAGACGGTTCGTCGCCTGCCGGTTTACCTTCGGGGGCTGGCCCTTATGTCCCAGCAGGGACTCAGCAGCGTCTCCAGCAGCAAACTGGCGGATTTTGTCAGCGTAAACCCCTGGCAGATAAGGAAGGACTTCTCTTACTTCGGCGACTTCGGGACCCGCGGGGTCGGCTACGACATCGAGAACCTCGCTAAGCAAATCAAAAAGATATTAAAACTCGATACGATGCGAAAAACCGCCCTGGTGGGGGTCGGCAACCTGGGTTCGGCGATAATGGCATACACGGGTTTTGGAACATACGGTTTTCAAATTACCGCCGCATTTGACAACGACCCCGCCAAAATCGGCCGCAAGATGAACGATGTCGCGGTTGAAAGCATCTCAATGCTCGATACACTGGGCAAGCGACAGGTAGACATGGCGATTATCGCCGTGCCCGAACAGGCGGCGCAGGACGTGGCGGATGCGCTGGTCAGGGCGGGCATTAAGGGGATATTGAATTTCTCCCCGCGAAGAATCGTCGTCCCGAAAAAAATAAAGGTGATAACAATAGATATAGCGACGGACCTTGCCCGTCTGCCATATTATATTCCTTAAAAAATGAAACCGGCAAACATTAGGATTTTGACGAATAACGTTTGAGAACATTTTTAACAGAGGCGCAAAATGAGAACAGTAACAATCGACAAAAACGCTTTCAGGCGGTTTGTGGATACAATCATAAAACAGCAGCGAGTCATCGGCGTCTGCGCCAAAGGCGACCGTTTCGATTTCGACCTGCTCGAATCAGCCGACCAGCTTCGCCTGGATTACGACGTAACGCTTCAGCCGCCGAAGAAGTACTTCCTGCCGCCGGTTGAAACGCTGCTGACTTTCGAAGTCGGCGACGGCTACAAGTCAGTTTACGATGATACCGAATTTGTCCTGCTGGGCGTTCATCCGTATGATATGGTGGCGTTAAATCAGCTTGACCAGCTTTTCAGTCAGGACAATTACGATACCCACTATATGAAAAGACGTCACAACGCCACAATAGTCGCCTGCGACGTAATCTCGCCGTCCAAAAACGTTTTTGCCTCCTCAATGGGCACGGCAACAGTCAAGGATGGCTTTGACGTTCTGCTAACCGATATAGGCAACGCGTTCGTTATGGAAAGCGGCTCAAAAAAAGGTGATGGCTTTATCACCAAGGCACAGGACGCGGTTACTTCGAGCGAAAAGGACCTGCAGACAAGGCATAAAATCCAGGCCGAAAATGAAAAACGGCTTAATAATCACAAACTGAAATGCGAGGCATCCTATCTGCCCAAACTGCTCGAAGGGGCATACGACCATCCCGTCTGGGAAGAAAAGGCCAAAACCTGTTTTAGCTGCGGCTCCTGCAATCTCGTATGCCCGACCTGCTACTGCTTCAACGTGCAGGACGACGTAAACTGGGACTTCATATCGGGCAAAAGAGAGCGCGCCTGGGACGGCTGCCTGCTCGATGGCTTCACAAAAGTGGCAGGCGAGCACGAATTCAGGAAGAAACGAGCCGACCGCTTCAGGCACCGCCTTTATCGAAAATGCAAATACGTGCCTGAAAAAATAAGCAGCCGGATAATGTCCTGCGTAGGGTGCGGGCGATGCGTAGGAGCGTGCCTGCCGGATATCGCAAACCCGGTCAAGGTTTATAACAGGTTAGTTGACGATTTGGGAATAAAGTAATTCAAGTCGAGCGATTCGACAATAAAATATAGGAGCGTTAACAATGTGCGAACGTTGTGCTGTTGAAAAAGACATTTACCTGCCGCGGCTGGCGACCCTTGAAAAGAAGCGGCTGATGAACCCGACCGAGATGTATCTTCGGCTGTCAATCGATGACAGTGAGCCGTTCGACTTCATCCCGGGCCAGTTCGTCGAGGTCTCAATTGCGGGCATAGGCGAGGTGCCGATTACAATCTCGTCATCGCCCACGCAAAAGGGCTACTTCGAGCTGGTCGTCCGCAGAATCGGCAACGTTACCAACGCGATTCACCGGCTGAGAATCGGCGACAAAATCGGGATACGCGGGCCCCTCGGAAAAGGCACATATCCCGTAAAAGAGGCAAAGGGCAAAAACGTCGTGTTTATCTGCGGCGGCATCGGGCTTGTGCCCCAGAGGTCTTTCATCAACTATATCCTCGACAACCGCGCCGACTACAAGGAGCTTGCTGTCCTGCTCGGAACAAAGTGTATGGCGCAAAGGTTCTTCCATTCGGAAATCGACGGCTGGTCGCACAGGAACGACATACGCTTTATGGAAACGATTGACCAGGTCGACGACTGCTGGCTCGGAAACGTCGGCGTCGTTACCACTCTTATTCCCAAAATTGAAACCGAGCTTCAGTCGGCGCTGGTGTTTATCTGCGGGCCGCCGGTTATGTATAAATTCGTGCTGATGGCCCTGCAGGAAGCGGAAGTGCCCAAAGAAAGAATATTCCTGAACCTCGAAAGAAAAATGAAATGCGGCGTAGGCAAGTGCGGGCACTGCCAGATTAACAACTATTACGCCTGTATAGACGGGCCGGTATTCCGTTATTCCGACCTGTGTATAGCCCCGGAGGCAATCTGATATGGATAGACCAAGAGTAGCGATTTTCGACTTCGCCTGCTGCGAAGGATGCCAGTTGCAAATCGTCAACCTCGAAGAAGAGTTGCTCGACCTCATCGATAACGTCGAAGTGGTCGAATGGCGCGAGGCAATGAGCGAGCAAAGCAGGGAATATGACATCGCCATAATCGAAGGTTCAATTACCAGGCCCGAAGACGAGAAACGATTGGAGATTATCAGGACAAGGGCAAAAACGCTCATCGCTCTTGGCGCCTGCGCCACAATCGGCGGCGTGAACAAACTAAAGAACAACTTCGAGATGAGCGACGTTAAAAAGTGTGTTTACGGCAAGTCGGCCGATATGCCTCATCTTGAAACCATGCCGACAAAAGCGGTGGATGAGGTGGTCAAGGTGGATTACAAAATCCACGGCTGCCCCATAGACAGAAAAGAATTCACATACGTGATTCGCTGCCTGCTTATGGGCAAAAAACCCGAGATACCCGAATGGCCCGTATGCGTGGAATGCAAATCAAAAGGCAATCCGTGTCTGTGGGACTATGGGCAGATTTGTCTGGGGCCAATTATCAGGGCCGGCTGCGGCGCAAGATGCCCGTCATCGGGTTTCAGGTGCTTCGGCTGTCGGGGTTACATTGATGATCCGAACGTCAATGGAGCAAAGGATGTTATTGAACGATATGGTTTGAGCGTCGATGCGCTCAAGGCAAAGATGGTTCTTTTTGGAATCGGTCAGGGGCCAACAAATGCATAACAATCTCGATATCAACGTTCATCATATAACCCGCGTCGAAGGACACGGCAACATAGTCGTAAACGTAAAAAACGGCAAAATCGAAAAGCTCCAGTGGCAGGTGCCCGAAGCGCCGCGATTCTTCGAGGCAATGGTCCGCGGCCACAGCTACCAGGACATACAGACGATTGTTTCGCGAATCTGCGGAATATGCTCAATCACACATTCGCTCGCCGCTACCAAGGCGGTTGAAGCCGCGCTGGGCATCAAAGTTTCCGAACAGGCGGACAAGCTGAGAATACTGATGCATTACTCCGAGCAATTGCAAAGCCATACCCTGCACGTCGGATACCT
>Ga0116116_1002256_pt1 | contig 12453 bp, 9 predicted proteins | sample June2015DPH_10_1_FD_89722 | JGI IMG/M metagenome (GOLD analysis project Ga0116116, IMG submission 89722) | Peatland microbial communities from SPRUCE experiment site at the Marcell Experimental Forest, Minnesota, USA - June2015DPH_10_150 | ecosystem: Environmental > Terrestrial > Soil > Wetlands... | reverse complement strand
TGGCAAGCCTCTTCGGTAGCGAACATCGACTGAAACTCGCGCAAGGTTTTCGGAAACGCTGGGCGCGGCATGCCCATATACTACTAATTGGGGCTTGCTGAAACAACCGGATAAGCATGAGAGCACTACTTTCACTCGTGCCAGGCTGGCAGGACTTCCATCGCCACCGAGCGCAGGCTCGGAGACTTTTCCCTATTGTGCCCGGTCACCTGCTTTGAACAGCGTCCAGGGACCGGCTTTCATATCGCGTAGCAGGGGCGCCTGCCAGGCGAATTCGGGATGTGCCTGGAGGAAAGGCTTGGCGAGAAAATCCTGCCCGCACGGATGCCCCATGTGGGCGTAAAAGCTCAGGGCTTTGGCCAAGCTGCTGTCGATGACCTTGCCCTGCACGGCCCCGCCGGGATAATAAGCCGGCCACTCCCAAACATCTACTCCCCGCCCTGAGGCGTCCACGTGCCCACAAAGCGTTCGCTCGTTCGCCTGTTCCGTTTTTTCGTATGCGTCGTGGTGGTCGGCCATGAACTTCTGCGCCAGCGCCACGTCGATCTTCCCCCGATTCCCCTCCATCAGTTCTTCCCAACGGGTGCGGCGCGCATTGGGAGAAGTGGCGGGATTGTGGGGATCAAAGGTGGTGTCTTGGGCGATCACCTCCGGGTCGTGCGCGAAGTTTGAACCGACAAACGCGCCATCCTGGGTTCGCCACACCTTGTGGGCTTTCAGGCCCAGCTCGAATTGCGCGATTTCGCCGGTCTTGTTATCGCCCAGCAGCCAGTCGTTCGCGTAGCCGCCATTGTTCCCGTCAAGCATAATACGCACGTAGTCGTCGATGGAACTTGCATATTGCAGCGCTTTCCGCGAGCGCATGAATTCCGGCTTGCCATCGGGGTTCCACCCCGCGAACTGCGTAATGGTGGTTTCCGTCACCATGATGCCATCGGAGTTGACACCAAAATCGTCGTCGCTGGTGATGACGCCGGGAAAGCCGTCCATCAGGATGCGGTGGCCCTGCCGGGGAACGATGTCAAAGATCACGCGCCAGCGCTCGCCGTCCAGGTAGGCGGTCCAATTGTTGTGGGCCATCACGATCTGGTGATCTCGCGTAGAGGCGCCCGTGGCCACAAAGGCGCTGCAGTTGCCGGGACTTACCAGGCGCAGCGCGTTGGCCTCTTTATGATTCGCGTTATACCATGGCACATAATAGTCAGGGAGCTCCTCAAAGGCGTTGAGGGCCACGACGTCGTCCAGGTCCATGGTCACGCGTTGGGCTTTCAGCCCCTCGGCGATGCCCTGCAATTCTTCCTGATATTCGCGATCGATCTTGGGCCAGAGCATCTCACGTGCTGCCTGGCGGAAGAATTCCCAATCGCGTCGCGTCTCGTGCGTGTCCCGGAGTTTGACGGACTGAAACGCATCCAGAATCTCGGTGGCGAGCAGATACCCGTGCTGATAGCCGATCTCCCGCGGAGAGCCTTCCAGGTGAACGTAAACCCAACCGCCACGCTCAAAACGGTAGGCGCCGCCGAGTCGCGTCTGGGAGCCTTCGGCCGCCTTTTGCGCAGGCTCCGCGGCCAGCTTCGCAGGCAAGCCGCCGTCACCGACCCCCCCTGTCGACAACGTGAGCCGACCTGCCAGCAGTACGAGACAGGTGAACAAGATTGCAACGAGAGAACGACGATTACTTCGCACTGATCCCCCTCTTCAAAACAGTTTTCGAGAGCAGGCTCGTAAGATGCCTAGCCCGTTTCGAGCACTTCCCGGGCCGCAGTGTAGCCGCTTTGCACCGCGCCTTCAATGGTGGCGGGCAGACCCGTGGCGGTCCAGTCGCCCGCCAGGAAGAAACCGCGCACAGGAGTGCGCGCCGGCGGCCGCAACGGGTGGGCTTCTGGACTCGGCGAAAAAGTGGCAAAGCGTTCCTTGATGACGAGCGAATGCAGCAGCTTCGCCTTGCGGACGCCCGGCAACAATTCGCCCAGCTCCTGGAGCGCGATAGCCAGGAGCTCCTGCTTCGATCGGCTGACGTGCTCATGCGCGCCACTCAAGACCAGCGAGACGTAGAGGTCGTTTGTTCCCAGAATCCGGCTTTTGTTGAAGAGCCACTGAATCGTCGTGCCGCGCAGACCCGCGAACTCGAGCTCGGTGATGGGCACATTAAACCACAGGTTGATGGAGATGATGGGCGCCGGGCGTAGCGCCAGCGCGGCCGCAAAAAACGGCTCCGAGCGCAGCAATTCTTGGGGGAGAAGCGTGGCGAGTTGGTGCCAGGGCACGGCGGAGATGACCGGGGCAGTCTCGAGTTTTTGCCCATCGCTCAGCTCGACGCCCCCGCAAACACCGTCCGCGATCAGCATCTGCTTCACGCCGCGCTCTGTTTCCACGCGCCCACCGCGGGCTTCGATATAAGCGGATGCGGCCGCGGTATAGCAGTCGCTGAATCCCACGCGTGCGATGCCCAGGCGCGAGTCCGCGGGTGAGGTGAACAGCGCCAGCCGCAGGACACGCTCGAAAAGCCGTGCGGAGGCGATCCGCGGGTCTTCGTTCATGGCCGCGAGGCAGAGCAAGTTCCAGAAATTCCGCTGCAGGCTCCCCGATTGTCCCAGGCGGGAGAGCCACATGGCGACGCTCTCGCCAGCGGCGCGGTCAGCGTTCTCTTCCGCAGAGCGCAGGGCTCTCCCCAAACGGAAGACTTCCAATTTCTCCTTCCACGAAAAACTCCTCGAACGCACGACACCGAAAAGCAAATGCCAGGGTGAAGGCCAGTCCGGGCATTCCAGGCGGGTGAGTCGCCCGCCCCGATCCAGGAAGGGCACGGCAAGGCGTGGCTGAAAATGAATCCGATCGAGAGTCCCGATTGTCGTAAGGAAGCGGATCGTGGCATGGTAGCAGCCCATGAGGATGTGCTGGCCATTGTCCACGATGGATCCGGTGGTGGGATCGCGAAACGAGCGCGCCCGTCCGCCCAGATGCGGCTTTTGTTCGAGCAAGCGCACGCGCCGGCCCGCTTCCGCCAGCGCCACACCCGCCGCCAGGCCAGCAAAGCCGCCGCCGATGATGAGGACGTCGTCAGGCATGGTTCGTCAGAGGGAGACAGGAGTCAGAAGCCAGAAGCCAGAAGCCAGAAGAAGGGAACTCTCGTGTGCCAAAGGGTCCGCAAGCGTGTTGGAGTCGCATCGTAAGGCAGCGCAATCTCGCGGTTGGTTATTCCTGACTTCTGACTCCTGTCTCCTGACTTCTATTTCTTCCATTCCGCTCCCAGGTAAACCGCCAGCGCGGTCCAGAGCTTGAGGGGGCGTGAGAGCCGCACGCGTTCCCCGAAAACGTTGTAGCGGCGCTTCTGGATTCGCCCCAGAAGGCGCCAGTAGATCGCCGCCATAATTTCCGCGGCCACCAGCGAGCGCCGATCCTCGGGCGGAAGCATCTGGCGCGCCAGATCGAAATAGCGCCGCGCGCGGTCGCATTCAAATTGCATCAACTCGATGAAAGGATCATGGTAGGCGCCGGCGAGCAACTCACCCGGGCGCAGGTCGAAGCGGTCCAAGTCCTCCTGCGGTATGTAGATGCGGCCGCGCTGGGCGTCGCTCTGAATGTCGCGCAGAATGTTGACGAGCTGCAGTGCCGTGCCCAGGTGCACGGCGTAGTCCCGCGCGCGCGGATTGCGATAACCGAAGATCTCGATGGAGATGAGCCCGATCGTGGAGGCCACGCGGTAGCAATACAAAGACAGCTCCTCGAATGTCGCGTAGCGCTCTTGGGTCAAGTCCATCTCGAGGCCCAGGATCAAGTCCTCGAACGGTTGCCGCGGAATCTTGAAGCGCTGGATGCTTTCCGTCAGCGCGCGCAGTTCAGGGCTGTCCAGGCGACTCTGGTCACCCGCATAACACGCCTCGAGCGCCTGGCGATAGCGGGCCAGGCCTTTTGCGGCAACCGTCTGGCCGAGGCCGCTATCGGCAATGTCGTCACCGCGGCGCGCAAAGGCATAAACCGCTTCGATGGCGCGACGCTTTTCGGGAGGAAGGAAGACAAAGGCGTAGTAGAAACTGGTGACACGCGCGTTGGTGAAGCTGGGACTTTTCAGGGACACATTCATGATGGGCTGGGAACCACCGGAGCGTGCGCGCCCCGTGCGCCCAGCGGGGCGCGCCGGGCGCGCCAATACAGACGCAGAAAACCCCACTTGCCGAGCGACGGCCGCCGGCGAAAGACGTCGTAAGAGGCGGCTTCAATCCTGGCCAGAATGGCCATTCCGCCCAGCCACGTCAGGCGCAGTTGCCTGCGCAGTTCGGGCCGCACTTCCTCCGGCAAGGCTCTTCCTCGCTCGAACAGCTCGCGGGTGCGCGCGATTTCATAAGCCAGCAATTCCCGCCAGCGCGCGTCCGCGCGCTGCGCCCGCAAGTCATCAAGCGTGTAGTTGAATCGCGCCATATCTTCCTGGGGCAGATAGACGCGGTTGCGCGCGAAATCCACGGCCACATCCTGCCAGAAATTCGTCAGTTGCAGCGCCGTGCAGATGCTGTCCGAAAGCGCAAAGAGCTGCGGGTCGCGATAGCCGAAGAGTTCCAGCACCAGCCGGCCCACGGGATTTGCAGAGCAGGTGCAATAAGCCAGCAGCGAGGCGAAGCTCGGATGGCGGTTCACCAGGACGTCGGACTCAAAAGCGCGCAGCAGGTTTTCGAAGTTTTCGCGCGAAAGTCCGAAGCGTTCCACGGTGTCGCGCAGCGCCAGGAAAACCGGGTGATCGACTTTTCTGGCGTAGCAGTCCGCAAGCTTGGCGCGCCATTCGGCAAGCTGTTCGAGGCGGCCTTCCACGCCCGGCTCGTCCGCGATGTCGTCGACATGGCGGGCGAAAGCGTAGATCGCCGCCAGGGCATCGCGCTTGTCGCGAGGAACAAGATACGAGGCGGTAGGAAAATTCTCGTAGTGGCGGCGCGCCAGCCGGCGGCACCGAGCGTACGCGCCGCGCAAATCGGTTTCGGAAATAGCCATGGCCCACAACCTGTGCGCCATTATAGGGCTTCCGGAGCATGTTAGAAAACGGATTGTGGGCCGCGCAGAGGTTGTCCGCCGCGACGGGCTGTGTCGGTGCCAGTGGGGAGTTGCCGCGGCGAGGCGCTCCATCTGCGTCTGCGCCACCCGACCCAACCCGGCAGCGTGAGACGTGCATCTTGAACTAACCCCTCACCCGGTCCAGCCGACGGGACCACCCTCTCCCCACGGGAGAGGGCTGTTCTATGTTGGACTCGGCGTCTGCGCCACCCAGCAATGTTCACGCGCAATCAAACAATTGGCGAAGTGCGGGCGGGCGGAGGAGCGCAACCCTCATGCCCGCGTGAAGCCCCTCTCGTGTCCTCGGCTAGTTCACGTTGAGCTTTAGAAACGCGGTGTTGGTAAGCGAGCCCGATGTGCGCGTGACGGTCAGTGTCCACGACCCTGCCGGTGTTCCCTTCGGGATCGGAGCGCCTCCGCCTCCGCCTCCGCCACCGTGGTGGCGGCGTTACTCACTCCGTCGATCACCGTCACGGTGCCACTGGGATTCGCATTCGCCACGTAAATCTTGTTGGTGACCGGGTTCACGGCCACCGCCTGGGGATTGCTCCCCACCGCGATGGTCGCCGTTGAATGCGTGGCCCCGTCGATCACCGTCAGGGTGCCGTCATCGGCATTCGCGACGTACATCCTGTTGGTCACGGAGTTGACGCCAATGGCATAGGGCTTGTTTCCGGTCGGAACTGCGTCCGTCACGAATTGCGCCTGCGCCGGGCGCCGAGGGCGGTGAGGGGGTTGCTACCACGCTTGGTCCCTCCGGCCGCATCGATCGCAGGCCGGATGCGGGAAGTTGTCACCTGAAGATTCCTCTTTCGCTCGCCCGCGCGGTGGCGTATAAGACAGGGCCTTACGCGGCACAATAACCCCTGGTTCGGAGAATCCCGTGCGCAAAAACTGCTCTCTCCCAGCCACACGTTTGACCACACAAGTGCAAGCCTTCCTGTTCGTCTCGGGATTCTCTGCTCTACTGTTGGAAGTCGTTTACGTGAAGCTGCTTCGCTACTGGGTGGGAAACACCGCTTATTCGGTGGCGGCCGTGCTTTGCGCTTACATGCTGGGGCTCGCCGTGGGAAGTTTTCTGGCCGGCAAGTGGCTGATTCGTTCCTTGCACCTGCTGGCCGTCTACGGCGCCATGGAACTTCTGATCGGATTGTATTCCGCCGGACTGCCCTGGATCATGAGCCGGCTGAAGCCTGCCTATCTCGGGCTCACGTCTCTGGTCGGCCCGGACTCGCACCTCGCCCTCGTCGGGCACTTCACTGCCTCCGTGACCGTGCTGCTGGTCCCCACCTTGATGATGGGCGCGACGTATCCGGTCGTGACACGCGCGGCCTCCGAGGCTCAAGCTGACAGACCGGACGTGGCTGAGAAGCTCTACTACGCTAACCTTGCGGGAGCCGCTCTGGGAACCCTGCTCAGCGACTTCCTGTTGATTCGTTTCTGGGGACTGGGGAACACACTCGTCCTGGTCGCGGGCATCAATTCCTTGCTGGCAGCCTGCGCATTTTTCCTGCAATGGCGTCGGCGCGCGGACGCCAACCGCGCCGCCGAGCCTGCGGCCGTCGCGCCCTCCTCGCCCCGAGGCAGCGCCGCCGTACTCGTCGTGGCTTTTCTGGGAGGCTTCCTGGTGCTTTTCCTGGAAATGGTCTGGACGAGCATGGTGGGCCGATTCCTTGACAGCACCGTCTATGCTTTCGCGGTCACCCTGTTCGCCGTCATTTCGGGATTGGCTGCGGGAGCTGCCCTCGTCAATCGGCAGATGGCGCGCCGCGGGCCCACGGAGTTGCTTCCCCGTTGCTGCCTGGGAGCGGGCGTGCTGGTGATGATTCTCATTCCCTTTTGGGGCTGGTCGCGCATCCTGGCCGATGACCATCGGGTAGTGTGCGTGGCCGTAACGGCAGTCCTGCTTTGGGTGGTGGTGTTCGCAGGCGATCCCCGGCTGAAGGCAACGCTGTGGTATGTGGGCGTGGTCGCAGGGCTGGTCGCGGCCATTCTCTTTCGCTACCGGATCGACCCAGCGGGTTCGGCGTTTTGGATCCTGCACGGAACCGATTTTTGCGTGTCCGCACTCTTCATGGTTGCGCCCGCCGTGCTGATGGGGACGGTCTTTCCGCTGGTCCTGCGGTGGTACCTTTCCGAGAGAGGAAACGAAGCGGTTTCGGTCGGTCCCGTCTATGCCGTGAACACGATCGGTTGCCTGGCAGGAGTTCTGTCCGCGACATTCCTGGTGCTGCCTCGCCTGGGAGTGGAGCGCAGCGGGCGACTGGTGGGCTTGGGATTCTTCCTGCTCGGACTTGCTCTGGCTTGGCCACTCCACGCGGGCCGCCGGCGCTGGGCGCTGGCCCTGGGGTTGGCGGTGTGGGTCGCTTGGCTGCAATTTGCTCCCCGCTGGGATTTCGGCAGGACGCTGCACTATCTCGACCATGAGGGTGAGGTGGTCTACCAAAAAGAGGATTTGAATGCCGGAATCACCACGGTTCTCCACAACGGCGAGAATTGGAACATCTTCGTCAACGAACTGTTCAATGGCGGCACCTCACTCGAAGAACGCGACCAGGCACGCGTTGCCCTGATTCCGCTGCTCTATGTCCATAGGTTCGAGCGGGCCATGGTGGTGGGAATTGGGACGGGTCAAAGCGCCGGCATCATCGGGGAATACCCCTTCAAGCACATTGATGTGGTGGACTTCTCACCGCGGGTCGTGGAAGCGGCCGACCAGCACTTCGCCATGTTGAACTTCGGCATTCTCAGGAATCCCCGGGTGGCGGTCCACGTTGACGATGGTCGGCATTACCTGTTCACGCACCCGGACAAGCTGAGTCTGCTGACGCTGGAAGTCAACCGGCTGTGGACAGCCGGCGAGGGCGACCTCTACTCGCGGGAATTCTACGAAATCTGCGCCGCCCGCCTGCAAAATGGCGGCGTTCTTCAGCAGTGGGTTCCGCTGTTCAGCCTTTCCATTCCGGAAACCTTGATCCTTATGCGTACGGTCCGGCAGGTGTTCCCTTACGTCGTGTTTTACGTGGGCGGAGGGAGCGGCATGATGGTGGCGTCGCGTTCCCCGCTTGAGCTGGATCTCGCCAGGCTCCGGGCGATGGATCAGAATCCCAAGGTGGCCGCGGTGCTGCAGCGAATCGATCTACCCTCCGCTGCGAACCTGCTCGGCGACTTGGTCCTGAGGCCGGAGGGCGTGAACGATCTGCTGGCACGGGCCCCGGAGCAACGAATCACCACCGACCTCTGGCCATATCTGGAGTATTCCAATGCGCGGTATCACGTCGGAAGACCCACCGGCATACCCCTCTGGCAATTCCTGCTAACGGCTGAGGATTTCAAGGTTCCGCCCGTGGCCGGGGCAAGTCCCGAGGAGATGGCAAGGATCCAAGCAGCCGCCACAGAGGAGCGGCAAAGGCAATTTGACAATCTCTACAACCATTAAATCGCCGGGACCGCGCTGCACCGCCCGATTCGCGGAACTCGCCCGGAGTGCTCCACGCGAAGGACGCGTGAAGAAATGGCTGCCTTCACCGCAGAGGAATGGCCCTTGGTCTCCAAACCTCTGTGCCTCCGCGTCTCTGCGGTGAGAAAGGTCTTTGGGGATCATTCTCACAGCTTCAGGGGCTTGGGGTGTTTGCCCTACCCCAGGTTCGATTCGATAACGGTGTCGGCTGCTCGCGACCGACGAGGCTCGCTAGCGCGTAGCGCGGACCGAGGCTCTTGGGTCCAAGGCCTTTCTTGGGAAGAATGGGTTGGATGTTGATTTCCGAATGAAGAACCGCAGGCCTGAAAGCGTGAGGCTGCGTTACACTCTAGCCACCCGAATGGGTCTTGGGCCGGTGGTCACCCGCGTGATGCCTGACGGGGAGGGTGAAGTAGAATGTCGTCCCCTTTCCTGGCTCCGACTCGAGCCAGATTTTTCCGCCGTGGCGCGCGACGATTTTCTTGCAGATGGCCAAACCGATGCCCGTACCGGGATACTCCTGCCGGGTGTGTAGCCGCTGGAAGATCCCGAAGACCCGATCGAAATACCGCGGTTCGATGCCGATGCCGTTATCGCGAACGGAAAGCTGCCAATACGTGCCGTTGCGTTGCGCACTCACGTGGATCCGGGGAGGCTCCGCCCCGTGGAACTTAAGGGCGTTGCCGATCAGGTTCTGGAAGAGCGAAACCAGTTGGGTAACATCGGCATGGACCGTCGGGAGCGCCTCGGCGGTGACCCCGGCGCCACTCTCCTGGATGGCCACGGTCAGGTTTTGAAGCGCCGCGTGGAGGGCCCTTTCGCATTCCACGGATTGAAACTCGCCCCCTCGGGTGCCGACCCGCGAGAAAGCCAGCAAGTCATCAATCAACTTCTGCATGCGCGAGGCTCCATCGATGGCAAAAGCGATGAACTCGTCCGCCTGCGCATCGAGTTTCCCTTCGTAACGCCGTTGCAGGAGCTGTACGAAGCTGGCCACCGTGCGCAGGGGCTCCTTCAGATCGTGCGAAGCCACGAAGGCGAACTGCTCGAGGTCGGCATTCGAGCGCTCCAGTTCTTCGCTGCGTCTGGCCAGCGCTTCCTGCGCCTGTTTGCGCTCGGTGATGTCGCGGATGCCGCAGGAGACGAGAACACCCTCAACCGTCTGGATCGGGCTGAGTCTGACCTCGGCGGGGAACTGCGTGCCATCCCTGCGCAAGCCGCGCATCTCGAGGGTCTTTCCTCCGTGCTGAGCGACCAAGAAATCCCAGGGACCACTTTCGCCCGGCTGCACGCCCGCCCACTCGGGGAACAGCATTCCCAGCGCCTGGCCAACTAGTTCCTTGCGCTCAAAACTGAATATCTTCTCCGTGTGCGCGTTGACGAGGACGATCCGGCCCTTACGATCCGCGATCACCATGGCATCGGGCGCCGACTCGAGGAGTGCACGGAACTTCTCCTCTTGCTGTTTCAGCGCTCGCGTCAGGACGTGCCGACGATGAAACACCAGGAGACTACCAAGGAGGATGATCAAGAGACCCGCGGCCAGCCCCTCCACGAGTGCCATCCGGCGGAAACCTTCCAAGGCTTCTGCGCGGTCGACTTTGCGGACCATTCCCCAGCCGGTCAGCGTGATGTGCCGTGTTGCCGCCAGCACCGGAACGCCGCGGTAGTCGTGGTACTCCACAAAAGTGTCGCGGCCTTCGAGGGCGATGCGTGCGGGGAGGGGAGCGGTGGGAAGAGGAAACCGCAGGTTCGGGGAATCGGCAGGAACGTGGCGTAGCGGAGAGAAAAAGACCATGTCGTCGCCCTCGCGGCGCACAAGAAGTGTTTCGCCGGTCCGTGTCGGAACGCCCTCCCGCGTCAGAATCGGAAACAGCGTTTGCGGAGCATCCACCAGCAAGAGGCCAACCCCCAGAAGCTGGCCGGTGGACCGGACTCCTTCCGCCGTCCCCGACCCAGGAAGAACCGGAGCGCTGAAACTGATCAGGGTCTTTGCCGGCGCGTCGCCGACCAGATCGATACGGAGCGTGCCTGTGCGGGCTACAATCCGGGAGATTTCAACGAGCCGGGGGCTCACAGGCACGGAACGGCTTGACTGCCCCACCACCCGCGCGTCGCGGTCTAGGAGATAGACCCCCACATACCCGTACAGGCGCGCGGTAACGTCCAGCCTCGTCTTCAAGTCCGCGGAGGCGGGAGATTGTGTCGAAAGGCGGTCCAGGTCATGGGGTATCCGCAAGGCGGCTCGAATCGCGGGACGTGTGGCGAAAAGTTGCGCATTTGCTTGATGCTCCTTCAGCCAGTCCGAGACCATCAGCGCGCGATCGTCGGCAACGCTGGATTGCCACCGCCGCCAGTTGGCCATTTGTTCCTGGTACAAGCTGGCGATCTGGAAGCGCAAGAAGACCCCCACTGTCACTACCGCCAGCGCAAGAACCAGGATGTAGGCCCAAGCTTCTCTATCGCGAATCCCCCGGTGACCCATCACCCTCTGCGTTGAGGATTTGGTCGCGTGGAAAACGGAAAGCAAGACCTCGCGTGGTGACCTCATGGCATCGCTCCAAGCACCTGGGCACTTTCCACTCGACCCCCACCGCTGCCCGCCTTGACGCGGTCGGTTTTGCGGCCCATCGCCGATTGGGTCAGCGGGGCGTGACGCGGCGCCGCCAACACCGAAACACCCCTCTGCGGTCGTTGTACTCCACAAAGGCCCCACGGCTTTCCAAGGGATTGCGCGCGGGGGCGCAGCGGCCTTCCTGCCGCAGGAATCGCAGCGCTTCCACTCCATCTTCGACGACGCGTAACGGGCTCATCGTGCTGACTTGGGTCAAACCTTCCCTTGCCTTTAGGGCATCGGGGGGCTGTCCTCGACCACCAGGATCTGCACGCGTCCCATGCCGGCGGCTACCTACCCTGCGGTCTCCACCCGTGACACGCACGATCGGTCGCAACCGTGCTTGCCGTGGAACTTCCCTTGATGACGGCTAAGCCAGCCCTAGCCGCTCCCTCGGAACCGGGACCTCCACCTATTTTCATCGGCAGAAGGGGGTCCATTTCTGAGGGGTCTTTTCCAGGCCAACAGGAAGGATGAGAGGTAATAGCGTTGCCTGGCCGGTCAGTCCGCTGACCAGGCAGTGTTGGCCCACGTTTCTCACCAAGTTTGCCGAGGATTCTTCCGGAGCCATGATTGTTGAGGGAGTCGCGGTAGGCAACGATCGTCCCTCCTGCGACCGTGCCGCTTCGTTGTCCCCCGCGGGCTCACCCTTCCCTGGCGTTACGGGGGCAGCCGAAAGAAGCGCCTCTATCTTCGCGATCAAATCCTGCGGACAAAACGGCTTCTTCAAGAGTTTCAGGCCGGAGGAGTCAACCCCCAAATCGAGCAGAGCGTTCTCCTGGAAACCTGACATGTAAAGAACGGGAAGACCAGGCATGACTTTTGTGGTCGCTGCGACCAAGTCCGGCCCGTTCATCCCGGGCATCACGGCGTCTGTCAGCAGCAGAACGATCTTGTCCTTGTGGATCTCGGCCAATCGCAGAGCTTCCTTACCATCGCCTGCCTCATAGACGCAAAAGCCGTTTTGCGCAAGAGCTTGGCGCAGGATGGTCCGCACGCTTTTCTCATCCTCGACAAGCAAAACGGTTCAAGGGTTTTCCTGCCCGGAAATTGCTCCCGCCTGTGGGGTCGTCGGGGGCGTGGCATTCGGAGACCCCGATTCCGGCAAAAACTTTCTGCCCTCCGCTGGTTTTTTCTTCGGCATTCGGGAGGGGTTGTGGTTAGCCTTCTTGCTCCGTTTCTGCTCGTACATCCGCTCGTCGGCTCGGGCAAGCAGCTCTTCGAGTGAGGTTTCAGTCGAGACCGCGTGTGTTTCCGCCCCCACGCTCAATGACAGGGTGTACGGCCGATGCTGGGCGCGATTGCATAAGTCTAGATGCATCTGAAGCCGGGATATTAG
>Ga0116116_1002250_pt1 | contig 12482 bp, 13 predicted proteins | sample June2015DPH_10_1_FD_89722 | JGI IMG/M metagenome (GOLD analysis project Ga0116116, IMG submission 89722) | Peatland microbial communities from SPRUCE experiment site at the Marcell Experimental Forest, Minnesota, USA - June2015DPH_10_150 | ecosystem: Environmental > Terrestrial > Soil > Wetlands... | reverse complement strand
CGACAAGCCGGCAATTATGCGCCGTTGGATGTCTTCACCCGAGTGTCCACCATCGCGATACATGATCGAATCCACGGGCGAAGGAACGAAGGGGGGGTTTGCCGTAATGAGGTCGAAGCGTTCTCCCCGCATGGGTTCGAAAAGATTCCCGACCGCAACTTCGACATTGGTTGCGCCTGAGGCCAGGACGTTGAAGCGCGTACACTGTGCGGCGCGAGGATTTATGTCCACTGCGATCACTCGCTGTGAGTGGGAGGCTGCGATGAGGGCATGGACACCCGAGCCTGTGCAGAGATCCAAAGCGGTACCGACAGGGCGGCGCATAGTAACACGCGCAAGCCAGCGACTGTCGGTGCCAATGGACATCACCTGGTCATGCGGAACGTTGGCGCATCCGGGATGTGGCAGCATGGGCCAGGCATGGTCCGAAAAGACCAGGCAATCCCCAACGGGAAACAACGAAGCGCGTGCGTGTGCAACTCCTTTCTCATCGATCGAAAGGAGTCCCGCCCGCATGAGAACGTCCCGGTCAGCCTTATCGAATAACCGGTTGAGTTCGTCTGACGGAATGGCGCCTTGCAGGAGAAACAGATCGATGGCCGAAGCAAGTACATCGCGGACAGCCAGTTGTTCTTCGCGATAAATTGGCAGCGCACGCCAGCGGAGATCGTTGAGGTCTGAAAGCCCGAGACGCTCCCGGACCCGTGTTTCACAATAGCCGGCGCGGGCTATGCGCGATACGGCATTGCGCAGGGCTGGCACATCGGCATCATCAATCAGGAATGCAGCGGCGTCGGTCAAGGGGTTCCTCCCAAAAACATCTTGCCGGGCAGCTTTTTATTTCAGTCTCCGGCAAGCAAACTTGCCGTCATGAACTCTTCATCGCCATTGTCTAACGATGCAAACAGATCGCTCGATCTCAGGGGATTATATATTGCACTGACGATTCCGATAATGATGATGACTGTTGCAAACCATGGGACAAGCCGCCAACTCCAGGCATTCCACAATGGCTGCTTGCTCCTTTGTTCCTCTATCCTGGCCATAAGACGCGTTTCAAAGTACTCCTCTACCGCAGCCGTATCCGGCTTTCTCGAACGCGCCGCCAAAAACAGTCTGTCCAGTTGCTCGTCATATTCATTTTCCATACTGTTTCTCCAGGAGCTGTTTCAGCTTTTTCCGGGCTCTGAACGCCCGAACCTTAACATTTGTCTGACTCCATCCGGTCATCTCGGCAATTTCCCTGATCGATATTTCCTCCAGTTCCAGAAGTGTAATTACCAGCCGTTCATCGGGCCGCAACCGGACAAGTCCCGATTCGAGAAGGTTCAGCGCCTCTTGGGCCGCTTGATTTATGCCGATTGAGCGATCTTCAAGAAAATAGTGAATACTCTCCAAAGGGACATTTCCCTTTTCCTTCTTTCGACTGCGGAGCGCGTCGTAACAGGTCCTGATCGTGATCCGCGAAAGCCAGTGCTCAAATGGCGCATCTGCACGGAATTTCCCAAGGTTCTCATAGACTTTTATGAAAACATCCTGGCAAATGTCGTCCAAATCGTCCGCATCCCGGGCAAAGCGTGCAGCCAGCCCAAAAACTTTCCGTTTGTACCTGCGGACCAGATGAACGAATGCCTCCGTATTTCCGGCATTTATATCCTGGATGACGCTTTCGTCCGAAGGTTCGCTGTTTATACCGTTCATTGTATATATAATAGCTCATTTTTATTAATTGGCATCGAGATACATATGTGACAGATTGTTAGACCACTTCATCAGTGCGCCCATACTGCTTCAGAACTAATGCCGGTTTACTCCGCCCTGCAGAATATGTCACCAGGATTATTTAAGATCTTCAGAATTTAGACGGTGAAAAATATAAAAAGTTACATCTTTTTCAGGACAAATATTTCTTGCGGGTAAAATTTTTTATGTAACCTTCTGCGCGGACCCCCGTCTTTCATAACGAAAACTACTCCAGGGAGGTCGAAAATGAAGAAAACAATCAGGATGCTCGTACTATTTGCGGGATTAGCCCTTACTTCGGCAAGCGCCAGTGCATTTGCTCAAGGCGATTCCGGAGAAATGCACGCCCATGTCCAGGCGCAGGCACAGGAACAGTCCTGCCACCACAAACATCACCGTCATCACCGTCATCATTGCAGGCACCACCATCAGCGCGACTGTCGCTGCTGCAATCATAACGGGCAACAACACGGTTGGGGTCACCACGAACGGTTTGCAGAATTGGGAGCCAAGCTCGCTCTTTCCGATCAACAGAAGGCCCAGGTGAAGGAAGTATTCAAAAAGAACCAGCCACTCGTTAAACCGATCTTTTCCAAACTGATAAGCGAGAAGAGAGACATGAGAACTCTGATCCAGTCAGGGAGTGCCGACGAGGCCGCCATCCGCGCCCAGGCTGCAAAGGTTGCCGGCGTAGAGGCGGATTTGGCCGTGCAGCGGGCACAAATGGCCAAGCAGTTCCGTGCAATCCTTACCCCCGGGCAGGTCGAAAAACTCAAGGCTATCCAAAAGGAAAAGGACGCCAGGTTTGACAAATTTCGTGAACACATGAACGAGAAGGTTGACGAACCCGGCGCGGAGAAATAGGCGCGTCTGTATACCGGAAAGAACGCCTCGTCAGCATCGATAAAAAGTCTTGACGGGGCGTTTTTTGTCAAAAAAAAAGACTTCAAAAGAACTGAGGTAAAGCCATGTCATGTCCGAAATGCAAAGCAAAAATCGGTGTTCTCAGGCAGCAGTTTACAACGGAAGCGGGGAAAATAATTGGCGTTCTTTGCTATATCTGCGGATACTGGAAGCAGGAATATCCGAAATAATGATGGCAGATCGCATTTTATTGGTCAGGCATCCGCATTCGGTTCGCCAAAGAGAACCTCACCTTTACCGGAGACGATCCGCCAATGGCATATCTATAGGAAGGGCCGGGATTATGGCGAAATCCGTCAATTATCTGTATAATTAATCGGATTATTTGGTAACCTTTGCTATAATTCAAACGCCTTTTTAATTCATGCCTGACGACAACCCCACTTACCGGAGGCTGAAATGAAAAAATGCAGGCCAATCATCGGTGTAGTACTGGTATTCTTCCTTGGCATTCTGTGCGGGTCCCTGGCAACGTATCTGTTATACAATTGCCGGTTTGAATCAATCCTTAGCAGCAGGGCTCAGGCCAGGGAAGAAGCCATTGTGAGTCGGCTCGATAGTAAGCTGGACCTTAATAACCGGCAAGAGGAACAGGTCAGGGCAATAGTCCACGAGACCCAAGAAGAAATCCAATCTGTACGCAGTCAGATTCGTCCACAAACAGAAGCAGTCATTGAGAAGGCCCAGGTAAAAATCAGGGCAATTCTTACGTCTGAGCAAGTTAAAAAATATGATCAGATGATTGCTGCGCACAAGGAGAAGTTGCGGAAAAGGGGGCTTTAGCAATATGCCAAATGCACTGATTTATAAGGGCAGGCTTCCCAAATGGTTTTGGGTAATGGCAGATTTGCTGCTCGTCCTTCTCCTTGGTGTTATTGACTATAAGACCGGAGATTACTCGCTTATAATTTATTACATGATTCCTGTTGTGCTGGGTTCCTGGTTCACAGGAGCAGGTTTTGGTATTGCCGTGGCAGTCATTAGCGGCTTAGTCAGATTTTGTGCTGATTATGCAACTTATACGGATTTTTCTTTTGTTAATTATCTGAATGTTGCTCAAGATGCTTTATTCTTATTAATAATAGCCGTTATAACAGCAAATTTACGCAAAAGGCTTGAAGGAGATAAAGCAGGATCGCCGGATAGGAAGGAGAAATAACCTGGCATGATAAAGCATTCCAGAATCGGGTGGAGGTTAAATGCATCTTAGTAATAGAAATGTTTGGGCTATTTTTGTTTTAATAATAGTTCTTTTTGCCGGTTCCCACTCTGCGTCAGCCTCCGAGATCAACAAGGCAACCCTGGAAAATGGCCTTCGGGTTGTCATTGTGCAGAATTCCCTCGCTCCTGTCGTTACGACCCAGGTTAACTACCTTGTCGGTTCAAATGAAGCTCCCCCGGGCTTCCCGGGTATGGCCCATGCCCAGGAGCACATGATGTTCCGTGGCAATCCGGGGCTTACATCAGATCAGCTATCATCCATAATTGCCGCCATGGGCGGGGAATTCAATGCTCAAACCCAACAGACTTTGACGCAATATTTCTTTACAGTACCCGCGGAAGATCTGGAAACGGCTCTTCATGTTGAAGCCGTAAGAATGCGGGGGGTCCAGGATACAGACAAACTCTGGCAGGAAGAGCGCGGAGCGATCGAGCAGGAGGTTGTTCAGGATCTATCCAACCCGGAATATATCCTCATCTCCCGCCTGACAGGCAAGCTCTATGAAGGAACCCCCTACGCGCATGATGCCCTTGGTACGGTTCCGTCTTTCGATAAAACAACCGGCGACATGTTGAAGAAATTCTATGATGACTGGTACGCTCCAAACAATGCAATCCTGGTTATCGCAGGGAATGTTGATCCGGATCGTACCCTGGCGATGGTTAAGCGCCTGTTCGGAGCAATTCCACAAAAGAAACTTCCCAAACGCGCTCCGATTGACCTTACTCCCCTTAAACCTTCCGCGATTGACCTCGACTCTGATTTGTCATATGGACTGGCCCTGGTCGCATACCGCCTGCCCGGGTTCAAGAGCAATGATTATGCAGCAGGGCAGGTATTGGCCGATGTCCTGTCAAGCCAGCGTGCAAACCTCTATGCACTGGTTCCGGCAGGAAAGGCGCTTTCTGCAGGCTTTGACAGCAATCCATTGCCTGAAGCTGGTTCCGGTTACGCGATGGCCGCCTTTCCGCAAGGTGAAGACGGACACCCATTGGCAGCTGCCATTAAGAAGATCATCCAGGAGTATGTGACAAACGGCGTACCGAAAGATCTGGTTGAAGCCTCCAAACGCCACGAGACCGCCCAGGCGGAGTCTCAAAAGAACTCGATTGGGGGATTGGCCTCCATCTGGTCACAGGCCCTTGCCCTGGAGGGGCGATCTTCACCTGATGACGACATAAACGCGATCAGGAGGGTCACCGTTGAGGATGTCAACCGTGTCGCCCGAGAATACTTGATCAATGATACGGCCATAACCGCGGTAATGACTCCGCGTCAGTCCGGAAAGCCTGTAGAGTCCAAAGGGTTCAGCCGCACGAATGAATCATTCACCCCCAAGCTGGTAAAGCATGTCGAACTCCCCTCATGGGCGAAAGACGTCAGCAAACCCCCTGCTGTTGCCGCAACCGGAGAAGAACCAACCGATCTGTCCCTGAAAAACGGAGTCCGTCTCATAATCAAGCCTTCAACAACGAGTGATACGGTAAGCATGTACGGACATGTCAAAAATAACCCCGAACTCGAAACCCCGCCGGGAAAGGAAGGGGCAGCCGAGGTGCTCGACGATCTCTTCTCCTATGGAAGTAAGAGTCTGGACCGCTTGGCCTATCAGACCGCCCTGGATGAAATTGCCGCTGATGCCTCGGTGGGAACGGGTTTTTCACTCAATGTCCTGAAGGAGCATTTCGACCGTGGGGTTGCACTCATAGCTGATAATCTGATTAATCCCGCGTTTCCGGAGGATGCCTTCAAGGTTGTGCAGAAAGAAACCGCTTCATTACTTGCCGGCCAAGAGAAAAGCCCGAACTGGCTTTCAGGACGGAAGCTCAGTGAGGCACTCTTACCTGAAAGGGATCCGGCGCTTCGTTATGCCAGGCCGGAAACCGTCTCCAAACTCACGCTTGAAGATGTAAAGGGCTATTATACGACGGTCTTCCGGCCCGATCTTACGACAATTGTAATCATCGGTAACATTGAACCTGTAAAAGCAAAAGCGGTTATCGAAAAATATTTCGGCAACTGGCAGGCAAAGGGGCCAAAACCGGATACCGAGTTTCAGCCGGTTTCCGACAATAAGCCAGCATCAGTGGTTGTGCCCGACAAGAGCCGTGTACAGGATGAGGTGAGTCTTGCCGAGACAGTCGGTCTGACCCGTTCTCATCCGGACTATTATCCTGTCCAGGTAGGTATTCATGTTCTTACCGGAGCGTTCTACGCAACGAGGCTCTATCAGGATCTCCGCGAAAAAAGCGGTTTGGTCTATTCTGTTGAAGCGTTCCTCCATGCCGGGAAAACACGCTCATCATTCGGAGTTTTTTACGGGTGCGACCCGCAGAATGTCGCAAAGGCACGGTCAATCATTGAGCGGGATCTGTCGGAGATGTCGACGAATCTTGTGATTCCGGAAGAACTGATGCAGGCAAAAAACCTTCTTGTTCACCAGCTGTTGTTGTCCAAGACCAGTACAAAAGGCATAGCTCTGGGACTTCTAAGCCTTTCTCAGATGGATTTGCCCCTGAATGAGCCCGTTCGTGCCGCAATCAATTATCAGAAAATTACAGCGTCTCAAGTGAGGTCTGCCTTTTCGAAATGGATCAGGCCCAGAGGATTTGTTCAGGTAGTTAGCGGACCTGAACCACAGTAATCACAGTTAATGTGCTTTAAGGGCACTTAAACCCAAAGGAGAATCTTATGAAACAGGTTATTACGGTTTGCATGCTGGCGCTATCCCTTGCACTCGTTTCTTCGGCGTTCGCTGCCGATGAGGTGAAATTAGGTTCCGTGGATGTCCAGAAGATCCTGGTCCTTTCCGAAGCCGGCAAGCAGGCCAGGGAGCAACTGGATACAAAGGCGGGGAAGATTGATAGGGAGAAGAACTCCCGGGAAGAAGAACTGAACAAGCTGAAAACGGAACTGGAAAAGAAGGGCGTGTCTTTATCGGAGAAGGAGAGGAGCGCCAAGGAAAAGGATTACGAGCAGAGGCTCCAGGAATATCAGCAATTCCTCACCAAAGCCAAGGAACGGATCCAGGCAGAGAACATCGAACTGACCAAGCGGATTGCCGAAGATATATTTAAGGTCGTTCAGGATTATGGCCGGAAGAAAGGGTACCTCTTCATCTTTGTCAAAAATGACAGCATGATATATATGGATGGAAAAGCCGACTTGACCGATGAAATACTGCAGGCCTTAAACGCGTCGAAAAAGACCGGTCCGGCAGTTTCCGGGTCCTGATCCGGTCTCAAAAGCCACTGTTCACTGGCCTGAAACTTGCCTCGGAGTGCCGACCTCTATCCTGAATTGCGCTCCCCCATCGACGTTTGTTACGCTCAGACTCCCTTTCATATGTTTCTCGATGATGCTTTTGGCCATGTAAAGGCCTATTCCCGTGCCGCCGGTTGCCTCCTTGGTGGTAAAATAAAGATCAAAGAGCTTGCCGATCGCTTTCTCCGCTATCCCCCCGGCGTTGTCCGTTACAGTCACAACCGCCCTTCTACCCTCAGCAAAGGCCTTTATTGCCAGGCGAGGTTTTTCCGGTCTTCTTTCCTTGAAGGCGTCGCGCGCATTAGTCAGTATAATCAGAAGCACCTGGGCGAATTCCTTTGGATAGCCATGACCCGCTAATTCCGGATTCGCATCAATCACCACGGCGATATTCTGGTGCCTGAAATCCGGTTCAACAAATGACAGCGCCTCTTCCACGGATTCCTTTATCCCGAACACCCTCTTTTCTTTTTCCGGTTTGTAATAATCCCTGAAAACATTGGCGGTCTGCGACATATGATCCAGCAGATCCATCGTCTTATCGACAGTTTCGCGAACAAAATCATCGGTCAGTTTACCCGCGGTGTAGTTTGATTGCAGAAACTGTATCAAGAGGCCAATCGTGTTCAGTGGCTGTTTCCACTGATGGACAATGTGCTCCAGGGTTTCCCCCAGGGCGGCCTGACGGTTCTGCTGGATCAGGATAATATCTTTTTCACGATTTTTCTCGACTTCCATTTTGACCCTCTGGCGCAAGGTACGGTTCAATTCCTCCAACTGCTGCTTTTTCTGTCTGAGTTGCTCCTCTGCCAGTTTCCGCTCGGAGATATTCCTGGCGAAAGAAACAGTGAACCCTTTGTCCCGGTATTCCAGATAATTGACAGTTATCTCCACCGGAAAGGTCGAGCCGTCCTTGCGACGATGTATCGTTTCAATAGTCCTGGAGCCATCGGCACGCAAGTTTCTCCGATGTTCTTGAAACCGCTCAAGGTTAAAGGTCGGATCAATATCAAAAATCGTCATGGAGCAGAGCTCTTCCGGCGTGTATCCGAGACTCAGGCATGCGAGGTCATTGGCGACCTTTATGTTTCCCTCCTCCGAAACCCGGAAAATGCCGATCGATGCCTTGTCAACACAAAACTGGGTCAACTGCAGCTCATCAAACATCCGCGTCCGCTCGGCGATCTCCCTCAGAAGCTGTTCATTGGCGGCGACAAGCTGGCTGGTGCGCTCTATCACCCGCTGCTCCAGTTCGGCATTCAGTTTGCGGACTTCCGCCTCCGCCTTCTTGAGATCGGTGATGTCACGAATTACCCCGACAATGTACCTGGCTCCGCTCATGTCCGAATAGAGGTTTTTTTTCGTGACAATGACACGTTTATCACCTTGCGCATTGGTAATCTCTTCCTCGTTGACATTCCCCTGTCCCGTCTTGAAGACGATTTCGTCTATTTCCCAGAATACATCGACCTGTTCCTTCGGGAAAAAATCATAGTCGGTCCTGCCGATCATCTCTTCACGGCTGCGGCCGGCCAGCTCGCACTCGGCGGTATTGACCAGAAGCAGCCTGTGCTCCCTGTCCTTGACAAAAACAGGGTCGGCAACGGAGTCGATAATCTTTTCCAGGTAATCCATGGAATCATGAAACTTTTTTTCCGCACTCGTCCGAACCGTAACCTCCCGTGACAGCTCCAGATTCTTTAACCCCATCTCCGCCATCATCTGCACCAGACAGCGATAATACTCCATGAAGCCGCGGATATGCTCGCGGGTGCAGACCTGAACCCTGCTCAGGGCATCCAGGTAATCGGCCTCGTCAAAACCGAATTCCCTGGCCTGTGCCCGGAAATATTCCACATCCGGCTTGTCGTCGTCGTAAAAGAACTGTCCTGTAAAAAACGTGGCCAGGTGCTCTCCACCTATAATGATCGGTACAGCCACATCCCGCAGACCGTTCCTGCACCTGTAATCCAGATATCCTCCGTTGAAGTCGTGGAGATGGGCCTTTATATAGGCGTCGCTTTCGCGGCAGCGGGCACAGGTTACCGGGTTGGTGCGATGAAAGCGGGTACAGATATCCTGCCAGCCAACAGCCACCAGGACGTTTTCTTCCGCATCCAGGATGGCTGAAAGCATGCCGGTAATATTGAAATGGGCTTCCAAAAGCTGTCTAATCTTCTCTAAATCAACCAGTTGGGGAAATGTTAGGCTTGACACTTAATTCTCCATTTATGCCAATCAGGTTATCACAAGGCGGATCTTCCCGACGATTGGCGAGACCGGGGATCTTCAGCACGACCTTTTCAGTAAGCAAATCAGGCAATTGGGCTGCTCGGCGATTCGCAAACAAATCAATATCGAGCGGCAAACGCATATCTATCAGAATACTACAGCAAGGGACACAATTGTACAGCAAGGGACACCCAAGCGGTGTGAGGTCAAGGACCGAAATTAAATGAGGACTGGACAACGGGGAGAAAGCAACGGAGAGTCATAACTGCATTTCATTCAACGTTTTAGAGGTGCTTTCGACGGGCCAACGATGTTTGCGTCCGATTATGTCATTATTACATATGGATATGGGTCAGTTTTACTGCGTTTCAACTTATCATAAGTATTTGGCCTATGTCAATTAATTATATTTAATCATATATTCGGATTATGAAGCAGCACGGCGGGAATCTCCCGGCAAATGTAAATCAAACCTCATGCTTTTTATGGTTTTTTATCCAGGAGCCGCATGAGTCCGATGAAGTCATCATCCGCCCAACCGGCGGCCATTCCCTGGTCGTAGATCTTTTTAAGATGCCCGGTTTGTTCGAGTGACACTGAGAGATCGGCAGCGCTCTCCAATGCCAGGCGAAGGTCTTTCGCCATATGTTTGAGGGAAAACTGCGGGGTGTAATCGCGCTGACGCAGCTTGGGTCCTTTAAGATCGGAGACTCCCGAACGGGAAGCGTTTCGCGCCAGCGCATTGAAATAGACGTCGTCCGGGATTCCCGTCGCCCGGCACAAAGACAGGCTCTCGCACAGACTTTGGGCGACACCGGCAATGTTCATGTTCATCGCAAGCTTGAGCGTTGAGGCGGAACCGAGCGGCCCGATATGGAGGATGGCACTGGATATGGGTTCGAGGATTGGGCGCCCCTTTTCGATGACTTCCGGTTCGCCACCCAGATAATAAACGGTTTGCCGCTGCTCCGCCGCAGGTTTGCTTCCTGTAAAGGGTGCTTCCAAAAACAGTGCACCCGTCCGCTGCACCTGTTCGGCAAAGAGTCGCGTCCATTTGGCGGAAATCGTGCTCGATTGGATCACCAAAGCTCCGCGACCAAGCCTGGCTTGAATCTGATCCAGAACAGACTGCACCGCCGGAGGGTCGGCGACGACGATGAAGATCACCTCCGCTCCTTCCACTGCCTCCTGAATGGACTCATGAAAGTTGGGAAAATCTTTGGGCGTACGGTTCCAGCATCGCACGTCATGGCCATCGGCGATCAGATTTTTCGCCCAGGCGCTTCCGATAATGCCTAACCCCAGGACTGAAATTTTCATCATTCACTGTCCTTTCTTAATGGGATTTTTCCGTCCGGACCGTCCTGGTTCTCTCCCGCCCCGGCGGCTAATAAGCCGCGTTTCCATTCGTCCCTCATGCATGAATGAAGGAGCCAGTCCATCTGCTTTATATCACGTATTACGGTGAAATAATATTTTTTATTGACCCGTATGTAGTCTAACGAAGCAGTTCCGGCCGAGTCGGGCGAAATATTTGCAACGTTCAGGAAATACCTTGTAAAGAAACGATGCTGCATGTCGATAAGATAGATAGATATTCTTAGCTGGTGAATCCAATATGCACCAAAATTCTGTCACGAAGGGATGCGGGAGGTCGACTGCTTTATTATTTATAGATATGCTGGACTGCTTTATGCAATGTGGTGTTTCCCGATGGTTGCAGAAAAATTATATTCGCGGCCGTCGGCCGATTTTGGACCGTAACCGGTGCTTGCTGGAATTCATATGATCAAAGAAAGCGCCGACACCATTCATGACGAATATGAAGGAGTTGCAAAAAACAGCGAGGTGCAAGCCATGTTGGAAAGGTACAAGTTTGGTGCTCATATGACACAAGCCGTCAATGAAAAAACAAGCCGTGTCAAAAACATCCAGTCATCCCCTGCCGTCATTGAATCGCTTTTTAATGCCATCGGGCGAGGGGTCATTTTCATGAACGGCGACGGGATAGTGACATATATGAATAGAGCTGCAGAAGAAATGCTGCATGCGGACAAAAAGTCCATCATCGGCAAAAAGGTTTACATGCTGCCGCTTCGCACCCCTGTTTACAGGGTTTTAAGTGAAAACTGCCGCGATGCGCCTGTCGAAATTGCGCTGCTGGGGCGCGTTTATGCAGTTCGGGCCGCTGAGGTGAAGAACCCGCAGGGAGTTGTGCTGGGAGATATGACCGAGATCTGGGATATTTCTGAAGAAAAGAAGGAAAAACGGCAATGGGAAGAGTTCGTTGCCATGATAACGCACGATCTCAAATCGCCCCTGACCGTTATCACCGGCTATCTGCAGATGATGAAGATGGGGGTTTACGGTGAACTGAGCGAAAAACTCGATTCCGTTATCGATCAGATGGGGCAAAGCGGCTCGAAGCTGCTATCCATGATCGAGGAGCTGCTCGGAACCTATCAGATGGAAGTCGGAAATATTACATTGAAGAGAGAGAGCTGCAACATAGAAGCGGTCCTGAATGGATGCTATCGCGACAATCTTAATGAAGCCCGCGATAAAAATATTGAATTTACGTTTTCCGTGGATGACGGCTTACCGATGGCGCACCTGGATTGCAAACAGATCTCCCGTGTATTCAACAACCTGATCAGCAATGCCATCAAATTCACCCCCAGAGGGGGGAAGGTTTCAGTAAGTGCCAGTGTGGCAACAGGTAACCTTTATGTAAACATCGAAGATACGGGTATCGGGATCCCCTGCCAGGACCTCTCGCGCATCTTCAATAAATACTACCGGTCAGCGGGCGCTTCAGGATTCAAGGGGAGCGGACTCGGCCTCGCCATCAGCAGGGCCATAGTCGAGGGGCACGGCGGGGCGATTGAAGTGGAAAGCAGGGAAGGAAAAGGGAGCAAGTTCACGGTGATGATTGCGTTGAGCGATCAGGATGGTGATTATTTAACCTGAAAGAGAACCTTGCCTTTGGGGTAAGGAGAAAATTCCCGCGCAAATATTTGCTGTTTTAGGCTGATCCGGCTAAAGTTGTTGCCCGTTCTGCCGATTAATTCAACAAGAAACAATTTATGAAGAAAGG
>Ga0116116_1002241_pt1 | contig 12522 bp, 10 predicted proteins | sample June2015DPH_10_1_FD_89722 | JGI IMG/M metagenome (GOLD analysis project Ga0116116, IMG submission 89722) | Peatland microbial communities from SPRUCE experiment site at the Marcell Experimental Forest, Minnesota, USA - June2015DPH_10_150 | ecosystem: Environmental > Terrestrial > Soil > Wetlands... | reverse complement strand
TGTCGCGGTAGGCGTCGGGGACCGCAGGGTGGTAGTACAGCATCAGCAGGATTCCGGTGACGGTCAGTACCACGAAAAGGAAGAACGAAATCGAGCCGAGGTAGTATGTGGCGCGGACCCCCAAGGATTTTTCGCGCACCTTGACGGGCAGAATGTGCAGCGAAAGGTTGCCGAACACCGCCAGACTGCGGGTGCGGTTGGTGCGGGCCGGGCCACGCCGGAAGATGGATCGCCACACGCGCGTCTTTATAATCTGTTCGAGAAGTCGCTGGGTCCACACCGTCGTCGCCATGTCGTCCTCAGACTTTCAGGATCTCCGTTTCCTCGACGATTTCGAGTTTGTCCACCACGAGAGCACCGTCTGCTGCCAGCCGCACCGAAAAGCGGGGGAGAGGCCGCGGAGCGGGGCCGGCTTGCACCTTTCCATCCCTCTCAAACTTGCTTCCATGGCACGGGCAAGCGATCTGGTTTGACTCTGGCTTCCATTGCGTGATGCAGCCGAGGTGAGGGCACACGGACGACATCGCCCACAATCCCTTCTCGGTCCTGACGATATAAACCTGCTGGTCTTGAAGGTACGTCACGGAGTTAACTGGGTAGTCATCCAACGGACCGGTTCGGAAAGTCGTGGGCGGCTCAAACAGGACATTGGGCGAGGAATACTTTACCGTCACAACCGCGGCTCCTAGGCCGGCGATGGCCAGAGCGCCGCCGGCAATTTGGTTGAAGAAGTCGCGGCGGCTGACCGGAGTCATCTCCTCCGGCTTCTGGGGAGTTTTCTCTTTGCCTTCGGGCGGCATGCTCATCTCTACCTCGTCACCGTTTGAACAGCATCGCGGTCAGGGCTAAACACCTCAAAAGCTTCCATGGTGATGGTGTGCGCAGGGCAGCGCTCGGCACAGAGACCGCAGCGGATGCAAATGGTTTCGTCCTTCACCATTACGGAGCCTTCGGCTCCTGGGAGCTCCTGGGGCGTCAGGTGCTGCAAGGTGATGGGATCCGATCCGGCTTGCTCAGCGAGGTTTTTCTTTTCTGCTTCCGAAACCTTCAGTTGGCTGAGCGGCACGAGCGAGAGGCAGTCTTCGGGGCAAACGTCCACGCAGCCACCGCAAAGGATGCACTCCGTGCCCTCCGCTTCATTGCCCTCGAAGATGGTGTTGATCCAGCACTTCAGGCAGCGCGTGGCTTCCTGGCGCGCCTGTTCCTCCGTGTAACCCGACTCCACTTCAGCAATGCCGGTGCGGCGATCGAGCGCGATCGTCGGAACCGAGAGGCGTGAATACTCATCGTAGTCCTGGGCCATCTGGTGATGATCCAATACCGTGACCTGCACGTAGCGGGGCTGGGGTTTCCAGGCGGCGCCCCGCAGGTAGCGGCCGATTTCCTCTGCGGCCTTTTTCCCATCGGCGACGGCGCTGATGATGAGGCGAGGGCCAAATGCAATGTCACCGGCGGCGAAGACCCCGGGCGCGGTCGTCATGAGGGTTGCGGGATCGATCTTGACGATTCCCTGGCGAGTCGTCTCAATACCGTCCTGAGGCTTCAGAAAGGAAAGGTCCGAGGTCTGTCCGATCGCCAGGATCGCCGTATCGCTTTCGAGCACGCTCTCCGTGCCCGGCTCGAAGACGGGATTGAAGCGGTGCTGGGCGTCGAAGACCGACGTGCAGTGAACCGTTTCGAGCCCGGTCAGCTTCCCGTTATGGCCCAGAAATCGGGTCGGACCGCGTGAGGCATGAATCTTCAGGCCTTCGCGCAGGGCTTCTTCGATCTCCTCTTCAAAAGCCGGCATCTCGGCGCGCGATTCCAGGCACACCATGTGCACTACCCGCGCGCCGAGGCGCAGCGCGGTGCGGGTAACGTCCATCAGTTCCTTCATCGCCACGTCCCGTTCGGCGTCGCTCAGCCGGTCCGGCAGGCGGGGACCGCCCAGGGCATCGAGCACATGGCGTTGCTGTTCGCGCAGCGCCGTGCGCGCCACGTCCATCGCCACATTCCCGCCCCCAATCACCACCACACTTTTGCCGATCGAGAAGCGGTAGCCCAAGTTCACGTTGAGCAGGAAGTCGGTGCCGGTAATGACTCCGTCGAAGTCGTGGCCGGGAAGCGGCAGGTCGCGGCTGCGATGGAGACCAATGGCCAGCAGAATGGCTTGGAATCCTTCCGCACGCAGGTCTGTCAATGAAAAATCGCCGAGCCGGCTGTTCAAGCGCAACTCCGGCCCGAGCGCCAGAATTTCGCGGACCTGGGCCTGCACCACGTCGCGCGGCAGGCGGTACTCCGGAATGCCCAGGTGAAGCATGCCGCCCGGCACCGGCGCCGCTTCGAAAATCGTCACGGCGTAGCCGAGCAGGGCCAGATCGTGCGCCGCTGCCAACCCGGCAGGGCCTGAGCCGATCACCGCCACGCGCTCCGGGTGAGTCACCTTGGGTTTCTCGGGGAAGACGTCGAGGGGATTGCGCGATTCCGGCCCGTAACGCTCCGTGACAAAGCGCTTGAGGGCGCGAATGGAGATCGGGGCGTCGAATTGCCCGCGCCGGCAGGCCGTCTCGCAGGGGTGCCCACAGACGCGGCCGCAGATTGACGCCAGCGGATTGGGAAGGCGGGCGTAGCGATACGCTTCCTCGTAGCGCCCCTCCGCGATCTGCGAGACGTAGCGGCCGGCCTGCGTGTGAACCGGACAGGCCTGCATGCAGGGGAAATTCGATTCCAGCCAGCCCAGGTCTACGAGTTTGGTCTGTTGCTTGGCCACCTTGCTGCTCCGCTCTCAAGAACTCCGGCTTGCTCTGCGTGCGCCGCGCGTCGGGATCTTCCGGCCGGCTTAGCGTTGTACGGTAAGATTCACGGTTGTTGATTCACCCGCGACCGTGACAGACTGCGTGGCGGGCTTCGCCTCTTCACTCCAGGTCTTCAGGGTATAGCTGCCGTCAGGAACGTCCTTGATCTCGAATTCGCCTTCCTTGTTGGTCACCGCGAAGTAGGGCGTGGAAACGACCACCACATACCCCGACATCTCGGGATGCACGTTGCAGAGCAGGGAAGCCACCCCGAGATCGTTAAAGGTGAACGATTTTTGCTGACCCTGCGGCCAGGTGCCCATATTGTGAGCAAGCTTTTTGTTGCCACTTACGGAGGGCCAGTAAACATTGTGCCCCACCGGATCGCTGTTCAAGAATTGCACCGTCGTGCCCTTCAGGACGACCAGCACGTGAGGAACGAAAGTCATGTGCTTTTGATCCTGCACGGCGGGCTTCGAGGGCGGCGCAAAAGTCTTGCCGGGAATGGTGTCAACGTAGACGGCGATATTCTCGGAGGAGCGCATGCCTTGCGCCGTCACTTTGCCCTTGATTTCCCCGGCAAAGGCCAAGGCTCCGAAACTGAGCAACAGGAAGATAAGCGCAAGCACTAGGTGCAAATTTTTCTTCATATCTTCACCTCATATTCAGGATACTGACGGTTCTCCAGGCCAATCAGAGCACGTCGTCAGAAAACGAAATCTACTCCCGTCACAAACCCGTTCGGCCGGAAGTACTGTGAAGCTCCGGGAATGGGCACTTCCCAGTGCCGCTGGTACTCGAAAAGAGCCTTGATGTTGGCGCGAAGGAGGAGTTGAACGCCCGGGCTGAAACGGTTGCGCGTGAAGTTCTGGGAGAGGCCGCTCTGAAAATCCATCGGCGAATTAACGATGTCGTAACGCATGATCCCGATAAGCCACGGGTAGAACCAGTATTCGCCTTCGGCGAATCCGCCGCTGAAATTGACCGGAGGTCCCGGCATCAGCACACCGCTGTTTTCGCCCGTGACGAGCTGATTGGCATCGTGGCCAAACATGCCCAGGCCGTAGAGCTCGAACTGCCGGTATTTGAAGCGGAAGTCTCCCCCCACACGATAGAAGGGGTCGTGGATTGTGGGCAGACCGGGGAAGAGGGTTTGGTCCGCATTCAGGGCGTTTCGGCCATAGTAGTAGAACCCGCCCAGGCGCAGCGAGGTATGGTCCCGCGGCCCGGTCGGTCCGGCGGCCTGCACAGCATTGCGCGCCTGGGGATCCCGCTCCAGATTGAATTGCTTCCACACGTTGACGAACACATCCTTGCTGTTCCGCACGGCGGGGTTGTCGTTGTTACCGTTAATCACCGCCACGGACCACCAAAGGTTGCCGTCGTTGGGGTAGCCGCCGATTTCAATGCCGCGCTGAGGGGCTGAGAAGACAAAGGGATTATTCGTAGTGCCCATCCCGGTGGCGGCCATGGCGGCTTCGTCGTAGATGTCGTAGTCAGTGGGGTTGATCGACCGGGCTTGGGTGAAAGGTAAGTCCAACTCGAACTGACCAATGCGCAGATTGAGCGTGTCCTTGGGCAGACCGATGTAATGTCCCAAGTCGTTGAACTTGACGTAGCCGTCCCCAAGACCGCCATTAGCGCCGGAACCGCCTGTGGAAATGTCGTCGTCAATCCACCAGGTGATATTCTGCCCAAAGCTGCCCGCGCTGAGTATGGTAAACGTGTTGGGCGTGAACAGGTCGGTGCGTGGGAGGTAGCCGACCGCCAACGGTTGCTTGCTGTTGTAGGAAGCAAAGCCGGAATAACGAAAGCTGATCGGAATGCTTCCGGGAATCTCGCCCGGATAGATCGCCTTCGGGAATGCCTCTTTTTGAGCCTTCGCGCCTAGCATGACGGGAGGTTCCTTCACAAAGAACTCGTCATCCTTGGGGAACTTGAACCCATTCTTCTTGAACGCTAGCCCGAAATCATTGAGCTCGGGGAAATCATTGTGACAAGTGGCGCAAGAAGTCTGATATTTGCGCGAGAACGCTGGAATCCCGTAAGACCGGCTTGCCCAGATCAGGGACAAAAAGAGTAAGGCAGCAAGGGCGAAACTAATGGTCATCGTAGTCCAATACGACCTGTTGTTATGACGCATAGCGAGTTACCGCCTTTCACCGGGCACGGATGCCCTTGAATAATCAGCAAGGCTCTGGAGACGCGGTTCGAGGGGAAGGGTGGTTCGCGTGTCGCGGGCAGTCCAGCGCGCGACTGAGTATGGGTGGTGGATTGCCGGAGCCCAGCAACCAAGGCCATCCGACAAACTGCTGAAAGTGGGCATTCCCTAACCTCCCGAGCCAGAACCGCTTCAGAACATCAAGTAGTCTAAGGGATGAGGCGAAGCACCTTCAGTGACAGATAACCCAAGACATTGTGACCCGCGTCACAATGTCACCAGCACGAGATATGACACAACGCCCGAATCTATTGGGATATTTTGTCAAAGTGTGGTAACTTTAATTTGACATTTTCTTTTTCACGCTGGAATCTGCGCCTTGCTTAAGACATAATAGTGTTGCTGGGGTGACCCAATGCCCGTGGATCGACCGAGGGCTCCGTACAACCTGCCAGTCATCGAAAGCTGCCTAAGCTGTATAGCGCGAGAAGAGGGGCTTTTCTGTCAGCTCCCCCATTCTGCGCTTTCCACCCTGAATTCTCTCCGCCAGACTTCCTTCTATCCCAGGGGAGCTTTGCTGTTTGTCGAGGGACAGCCGGCTCGCGGGCTTTACATCATGTGCTCGGGCGAAGCGAAGCTTTATGTGAACTCCGCGGAGGGGCAGAGCCTCACGCTGCGTGCTGTCGAGCACGGCGAAGTGCTCGGTCTGAGCTCCCTGATAACCGATGAGCCTTATCCTGCCAGCGCGGAGACGTTGTGCCCAAGCCAGGTGAGCTTCATTCCACGTCTCGAATTCCTACAATTCGTGCGCGCCAATCCGGACGTTGCGTTACGCGTGGCCAAGCATCTCAGCATGGAACTCAGCCGGGCTTGGCAGCAGACCCGGATGCTGGCCCTGGCTCCGGATACTCATGCTAAGCTCACCCAATTCCTCTTGGAGTGGGCAGAAAAACACCGGCAGCCGGCCGCCGACGGCCTGCGTATTGCGCTTTACATGACTCATGAGGAAATCGCGCGAAACATTGGGGCCTCTCGCGAGAGCGTAAGCCGCATCCTCAGCGACTGGAAGCAGCGGGGAGTGATTCGGGTGAGCGGCGGGACGATTACCATCCTCCGCCCATTGGAACTCCAGAGCGCGACGACGCCCTTGGCCACGCCCTAGAGACCGGACACTGTCCAAGAACCTCAACCGGTGGGGAGTCATGGTTGGAGGAGACACGTTTTTCAATCTCCTCAAGGAATTCTGGCCCGATACTCGCCTCAAAATCCTCAAGAGATAGCATCCGCCCGGTCCGGCATTTTACTGCTTGGCCAACCTTGCTTTCCCTGATAGCATCCTAACGACCGGGCAAAAGAGCACTAATCCGTGGAGGTTTCTATATATGGAAACGAGGACGCGGGTGTACGTGTCCGCAGCGTGCGTGGCCCTCCTCTGTTGCTGGGTAGGGATGAATTTCGCTGAGGACCGGCCCACAGATCCCGGCGCGCTTCCCTTGACCGTCCAGGCGGGAACGCCTCTTCATGTGGTTTTGACCAAAAAAGTACCCGTCAAGCATGCCGGTGTTCCCGTCGAGGGGCGCTTGGTCGAGAATGTATACGTATTCGACCGCTTGGTGATTCCCGCAGGAAGCCAGGTGCTGGGACGTGTGGCAAGGGTGGAAACCGCTTCGCACAAACAGCAGGCGCTGGCCATCGCTAACGGCAACTTCACACCTCTCCGCAGGGCGCAGGTGGATTTCGACACTCTGGTGGGGAAGGATAGAAAGCCCATCCGTTTGCAAACCGCGGTGTTCCAAGGAGCGCCCAGCATGGTTCATGTCGTTGCGGGCGGAAACGAAAAGAAGAAAAAAGGACGCGTGGCGAGCAAAGTGGAACAGATTCATCAGCAGGTGTTGAACCAAGAAGAGGCAGCAATCAACAATGTGACCGCGCCGGGCAAGGTGCAGCGGCTGAAGGCGGCGCTGTCAGCAAGATTGCCCTACCATCGGCCGTCATTGCCATTGGGCACAAACTTCACCGCTGAACTCAAGACCCCTCTCACCCTGGGCACGGAAACCTCCTCACCCAAACAGTTGGAGAAGATGGGAGGGCCCATACCGCCTGGAAGCCTCGTTCACGTCCGGTTGGTTTCGTCCCTGAGTTCAGCGACCGACCACCTCGACGGCCCCGTACGCGCGGTGATATCGGAACCTCTCTTTTCTCCGCAGCATGCCTTGATCCTGCCAGAAGGGGCGCGGCTGAGCGGGACAATTACGCAAGTGGTTCCTGCCCGTCGATTCGGCCGCAACGGGCAACTCCGCTTTATGTTCCGGCAATTGGAGATGCCCTCCGGTGCGGCGCGCAAGGTTGAGGCCAGCCTGCACGGATTTGACGCTGCTTCAGAGGGTCACTTGCAGCTCGATGCGGAAGGTGGCGCTCATGCCGTCACCCCCAAGACGAATTACGTCATGCCCGCCTTCGAGGTTTTCCTGGCGACCACGTCCCTGGACCTCGACGAAGGGCGCAACGTAGTGCACGGAGGCGCCGCGGGGAATGGTGCGGACTATGCCGGAGCAGGAATAAGGGGTGGGGTAAGCCTTGGGTTCGCAGGCGCTGTTATCAGCTTGTTGGCTCACTCCCGCCCGGTCAGCGCCGGCTTCGCCTTCTATGGAGCGGGTTGGGCGATCTATTCTCACTTTGTAGCGCGCGGCGTCGACGTGGTCTTCCCAAAGAACACTCCCATGGAGATCCGCTTTGGGACCCACGACGGCTCAACACCGGCTCAGCCAAGCAATCACTTCGTTTCGCAGGTTGCGAAATCCGAAAAAATCTCCTGACCGTCCACTGTTTCGTGCCGCCCGGGCTGGAGGATGAACTCCCTTCTGTGGGCGCGGAATACATTTCGGCCAAGGGACGCTGGAGGCTGGAATAATCAGGAAGGCCTTGTAACGGCGGGGCTGAAGCCCTGCCCGACCCGTGGTGAGAAATGCGGGTAAGGGCAACCCTGCCGGTGCCTCACGATTCAAACGGACTTGGATGTAGTGTCTCCAAGGTTGCCAGTTAATCGTTCCATTGGGCTAAAGACCAAAAAGGGAGGTACGGATGCCAGCGAATACTGCAGACAACTGGCGCGCTTGTGTCGGGGGCCTCGGTGTCGTGTGTCTGTTCGCCACATTGGCCCCGTCGCTCGTGGCGCAGACGGATGGAACGGGAGCATTGACAGGCACGCTTATCGATCCGTCCGGCGCCCCGGTTGCGTTTGCCATGGTCACGGCGACCAGCGCGGACACTGGCCAAGTTCGACCCGGGGCCACGGGGACGGACGGCACTTATAAGTTTAGTCTGCCGCCGGGCAACTACACTATGAGGCTTGAGTGCCGCGGTTACAAGACGGTGGAGATTCCTTCCGCAACGATCAACGAGAACGAGACGGTCGTTTTGGATCGGAAGCTCGAGGCGGACGCGCAAACGAATAGTAATACAGCAACGCCTCCTCAGAAGCAGACAACGGCCCCTTCCAATAACCCGACGGCGCCTTCGCTCCAGGATCTCGGCATCACTCCGGCTCAAGCCAAGGGCAGTGCCGAGGCTCAGGCACTCCTTGACAGACGGACACACATGCTCAAGGTCCATCAACGGCTCGGATTGATAACGATTGCTCCTTTCGCCGCCACGCTCATCACTTCCGCGGCCGCCGGTGGAAGGCAGACCAGCACCACCGGCCGTGACCTGCATGCCGCTCTGGGTGTGACGACGGCGGGATTGTATTTCACGAGTGCTTACTTTGCTATCCGGGCGCCCAAGATACCCGGCACCCAAACTCGCGGGCCCATCCGCCTGCACAAGATCCTGGCCTGGATTCACGGTCCGGGGATGGTCCTGACGCCCATCCTGGGGGAGATAGCTTTCGCTCAAAAGAGCCGCGGGGAAAAGGTTCACGGGATCGCCTCGTTGCACGGGCCGGTGGCCATCGCGACGGGAGCGGCGTTTGGATTGGCTGTAGTATCCGTATCCTTTAAATTCTGAAGAGGGCTTATGCTTGGAAAACTACTGATAGGTTTCTGGGTGCTATCGCTTCCCGCCCTTGCCGGAGCGGATAGCCAATGGGTGCTTGAACAAAGCACTCTCACCTATCATGTGTCTCACCGGCTGCATCAGAGCGAGGGCGTCAGCCTTGCGGCGCGGGGCAAGGGCGTTTGCCACGACGGACAATGCGATTTCTTGATCGCGGTGCCCGTGAAGTCGTTCGATTCGGGGGACAGCAACCGCGATCTTCACATGCTTCAAGTGACGCGCGGCGCGCAATTTCCCATCGTGACCGTGCGCACCCGCGTGCCCGAATCGGCCTCCGCATCCGCGACGATCTATCTCGATCTGGAGATCCAGTTCGCCGGCCAGACCGCCCTGTATAAGCAGGTTCCATTCCAACGGGTGGCGCAAGGAAGCGAAACCCGGATAACAGGAACAATTCCGGCAAAGCTCTCCGACTTCAAAATCGACCCACCATCGTTCCTAACGGTCCCTGTCAAAAACGAAATGCCGGTGCGCGTCGACATGACTTGGCATCCGATGTGAAGGGCTGGCATCGCGCCCTTCCGTTCCGGTTTGGGTAGCGTCCCTTTTGAGTGCTCGGACTTCGGTGGGCTGCCAACCTTGCTTTCCCTGATAGCATCCTAACGACCGGGCAAAAGAGGACCAAATCCCACCAAAGGCGGTTCAACTACCTTACATTAGCCAGAAAAGCAACCGCCCTCGCCAGAGCCGGGTCCTTCCCTTCCGCTATGTCGCGTCTTGTCTGCTGAACCGAAATGTCCGGCTGGATTCCCTCACCCACAAACTCGGTCCCGTCTGGAAATCGGTCCCACTTGGTGCAGATCATAACGCTTGTACCAAAGATCCTTATGAACAGAGGCTGTCCAGTAGACCCGCCGGTCGCGGTACCGATCAAGATAGCGCGCTTGGTCGCCTTCAGCGGTACTACAAAGTCTTCAGCGGCACTAAGAGTCTTGGGCCCGATCAGGACCACGACTGGTTCCAGGTAGGGCTTCTCGCCCCGGGGCTGGATCGCGTCTGCCTCCCCCTCGTACCACTCTTCGGGCTTCCCCCAGGCGCGAAGTGCGGGCTTGTAATCCCGCGTGCGCCATTTCGAGGTCTGGCTGGTGGCTTTGTCAATGAGACGCGCTATGATGGCATAACAGTTTTCTGAGGAGCCGCCGCCGTTATCGCGGACATCCAAGATAAGGCCCTTGGAGTTAAGCACCTCGTCGAAGTGGGAGTCAAATTCCTTCGCCACTTCGTCGCTCCCGAACGTGTTGAGCGCCACATAGGTGATCCCCGGCGGCAACTTGCGGAATTCGACGGGCGGCTTTTCCCTCCACTTCGCCGCTTCCGGATGCTTACTCAGGTCACACGAGAGCTCGACCGTATGCATCTTCCCCTCGATGTCCTGAAATGTGGCTGACAATCTGGTGTCCGTTTCGCCCTCCAGCAGCCGCGGGAATGCACGGTTACCCCGATCCTGAGGCGTGGACGCAGCAATATAGGGGTAAATCTTCTTCTTGAGCATCTCCTGCACCGGTACGCCGTTCACCGCGACCAGTTCCATGCCGGGCAAGACTCCGCTGGCCAGGATTGCAGGCGTTTCCCCCACGGTTGTAACAACGGGCCTGCCCTCAATCGGCTCAATGTTCAACGCAGGTGTGTCCTTGAAACCGCCCGCGAAAACTTGAGTGTGGCTGTCCTTCAGCAGTGCCACGACTTCTTCGAGAACCTCGGTGTACTCTTCCTGGCTCCCAGCGGCGGCAATGCGCGGCAGGTAAAGCTCCAGAATGCTGTCCCAATCCAGGTCAGGGCGCCGGTCAAGGAAAACGAAGTTGTACTTCACCTCGCTCCACAGACGAGCAAAAGCTGCCATGCGCAGGATTCTGCGCTCTTCGTCAGTCACAATCCCTCGTGGAATCCAGGTAATGTAAGTGGGATCGACCACGTCCCTGGCGACGACCTCCATGACCAAGGCCAGGGAGTCGATCGACTCGCTGATGTACTTCAGCTCTTCCGGCGAATTACTTCCCTCGTCCGCAAACCTGACCTTGAAGGGAATTCCGAACCCGAAGTTGAACAGGTAGCGGCCCCGTAACACGATGGCAGCAACAGCGTCGAGCCCATTTGGAACTCGCAGGGTCGTGAATACGAAATAGTCCGGGAACTTCGCCCCACTGTGCCACTGCCCGCGCTGGTCAAAGATTCGCTTCGCGGATTCTTCGTCTTTGAACTCAATTACATCGATCCAGGGGCGCTGCTTCGCTCCCTCGAAGTGTTTCCACCACACCTGCCCTTCCACCGGCACCATTTTAGCTCCCAGGCGGACCTCCGTTCCCGGCGTCTTGGGAATAACCTCGATTCCGGAATTGCGCAGCATCGCCGGTAGGCTTTCGAGCGCGCTCGGTAAGTCCTTCGCCAGCCTTGCCTGCTGTAGCGGACGGGTGAGATCACCAGGGCGATCCATAACTTTTCTGAAATTATCCATAAAGCTGGGTTGGGTTTGGGCATGGGTTGGGGATGTTAGCAGCGTGAGTGTAACTCCGAAGACCCACACAATGAACGGCAGGCGGATGAATAAAGGCCTGACCTTTGTCGTTGAAAAGAAGGCTGACATGATATTCCTCCATACCAATAAAGGTTGACAAGCGTCTCCGATTTAGACCGGCTGGATCGCATTTGGTTTGGAGCCGAGCCTCGCGGAGATTCGTATGTATCGGACGGAGCCTCTGTTCAAGCCGTCAGTTAGCAAATTCTGCCAGTTGCAGCTTCGGGATGTCGAGCTCGCGGCGAATGTGGGCAAGAGGCTTCATGGTAGTGAAAGCCAGTGTTGTGGCGCCTGTCGGTACGGGCCAACTGTAGTCTGAAATCGGGCTGATGCCAAACTCAGCAGGATAGGGTGAGTAATCCACTCGCTGCTGCTCCCTGGGCACTTCCTTATCGAATCTATCGAACCGCGCTAGGACGTACACGGGCTGGCGAAAAGGCGCCCGGCAACTAAGCGCCGTCCGGTCAGGTCCCTGCGGATCGAACTCGCATGGTCCGACACCCGGCACGCGACGCGGACCACCCCCCAGCGGCACGTCCTCCGTGTGAGGATTACCCAGCACCGTCAGGTGAATAGTGAGGTGGAGGCGCACGGGTGTGCTCTTCAACCGCTCGAAAACGCTGCGCTCGACTAGGGCGTCATGCCAAACCGTGTCAGGCGGGGTTTCTCCGAAGAACAGCGACGTGTTCAAGGGCTTGCCGTTGGGCAGAGTCAACTCTGCCCACATCGCGTCGACCACGGCCGTGGTTCCGGAGGGCACGCCGTAGAGACGAACCGGCAAACTCACGCGCACAGTGCCCTGAGGCGCGGGCGACTCTGTTGGCGGTGGGCCGTTTCCCGGTGAGAAAACGGCGGCGATGGATGACGTATCGAGGCGCGATTTGACGAGGCGCGACTGTAAGGCGAAGGTTGTGTCCCCAGGCAGGAATCTACCGCCGCACAGCACGAGCAGCACAGCCGCCACGAAAATCGTGCGAGAGACCCAGGTGCGCCGGGCGCGGTACTGAAGGATCATGATAGCC
>Ga0116116_1002221_pt1 | contig 12597 bp, 10 predicted proteins | sample June2015DPH_10_1_FD_89722 | JGI IMG/M metagenome (GOLD analysis project Ga0116116, IMG submission 89722) | Peatland microbial communities from SPRUCE experiment site at the Marcell Experimental Forest, Minnesota, USA - June2015DPH_10_150 | ecosystem: Environmental > Terrestrial > Soil > Wetlands... | reverse complement strand
TAGCGAATATTCCGCGCTTCACCATCTCACCACGAATCAGCCGCCGCAGCAGCTTTCGCTTGGTGAATTTATCCTTGGCCATAAATCTCTCCTTGACTTTCCCCGGCTTCCGCGCTATTAATTGTCAACTTCTTGACCTTCTGTATTCCTTAATAGGAAAGTTTTAGGCGAATGTCAAGAAAAAAATCTGCCCAAATAGGAATATTTTTAGGCACAGGCGAGCGAATTCGCCAAGTTCGCGGTAGGCTTACTCAGGAAGAGTTTGGCGAGATATTTGGCGTTAAAGGGAGTGCTGTATCAAAATGGGAAGATGGTCGGCTTTCTGATGAGGAAACCTTAAAAAAGATTGTGGATTTTGGCGGGGTTACGGTAGAATGGCTCTTGACTGGAGAGAGCAAGGAACTCCCGGCGCCGGATAAGTTCATTACCATCGAATCGCCGGTCCATGCCTCGGTCCTCAGCGATCCCACCCTTTATGGCGCGGTCGATATCAACGTCATGACCCAGATCATCGAGGCGGTGGAGCAGCTGCTAGGCCGGCGGAAAAAACCCTTGAAGCCGGTGAAGAAGGCGTTGCTGCTCTCGCTCCTCTATGACAGCTTCCAAGCCACCGGCCGCGTCCCCGACCAGGTCACCCTCAAGGAATTCCTGCGCCGGGTGGATTAAAGGAGAGGCTTATGAAAAGAATTATCACTTTTGCCTTTGTGTTTCTCTCCCTAATTTCTTATGTGCATCTCTCCTGGGCCGTTGACCTCGAATCTTCCGGCCAAAAAAAGGTCACGGTTAAAAGCGAAATTCAGCGCGGGGACGAAGCGGCTTTTTCTGCCGCCCAATCAGCCGATACTATTGATTTGTTAGCTCAGATGGATGCGATCGACCGCGTATTTGCCATTAATAAACAAAAAAACGCCGACAGCCCCGGCTTTCTCTTAGGCGCCAACTTTGGCGCCTGGTCAGCCCTGTCCATGCATTTGGAGCTTCTCAAAAACATGCACGTCCGCAATTACGATCTCGCCCATAAATTCGCCATAAATTATTTTCAGCAATTTCGCGATCTCCAAAGGAAGATGAAAATTACCGATGATCAACTAATGGAAACCATCGGCTTTAAACAGCCTCTAATGGATGCAATCTATAAATGGGATTACCAAAACAAAACCCATAATTAACCATCGCCCCGGCCGCCCCCGGCCGGTTTTAAATTTCTCATTTCGCGTTCCCTCTTTTTATTTTTCCCCCAATTTTCTGCAACTTTTCTCATTTCCCGCGGCGGCCGCCCTCACCCCCCAAACCCCTAATACCTTTACCTCTTCCTTCCTTTTCTCCCTCTACTCCCCTTTCTCATTTTCCCTACCCCCCCCCACCCTGCAAACTTTTTCCAAAGATGGGCAACAAAATGAGTCGGGAATGAAAGGGGGTTGCGGCTTTGAACCGTAATCCCCTGGGATTTGCTGGTAGGCGGTGCAGGATTTGAACCTGCGACTTCCACCGTGTGAGTGTGAAGGGAATTGCTAAGAGAATCAAGCACTAAACACTAACCCATAGAAACATATAAGAAATCGGCTACCAGATTTTATCCTGGTATCCGGTTTTTTTTCTTGTTTTTGGCAGGTATTGTGCCCAAATTACCACCATCCTCCAAACTTCGCTCTTTCACTCGCTGTAAAGCACGTACTCAGCGGCCTTGCCGCTTACGGTTTTCCATTTCCCGCGCCGTGCGTGTGCCTTTCCGGCAACCACGTTGTCAAGTATGTCAGCCCTGATTGAATACCCCGGATTACTTACTTGCGGTCCCACCTGCGCGGGGAACCACGAATAGGAGACTGGCTTGGATTCTAAAAGGACACCGGGGCACCTTGTCTGCTTGACTTTGCACATAGGAGATGATTGAAGGGAGGTGCTTGAAAATCTTTGCGAGCCATAGAGAAAAAGTTACAAGAAGTTATTCTTTTCCCCCTCATTTTTTGGAGCCCTGACCAAGTATCTGACCTCGGTTTTGAGGAGCATTCCCCTCCAGATTCAGGCATTCATTCCGGAACTTTCGTTAAAGCCTGAGCTGTAGGTCTTACTCCTGGATGAGTAACCGGGCGCTACTCATAGCGCACCGCGTCCACCACGTCCATGCGACTGGCCCGAATAGAGGGGAACAGGCCAGCCCCTATCCCTAATAACATACCAAATGATAGACCCAGTACTATGCAAATGAGGAAAAGATACTCTGCCAGTTGAGAGCCAATGAAATAGGAAAAACATTCAACGCTCAATCGCCCTATTATGATTCCCAGTAATGAGGCCCCCAGGCTGAGGATCATTGCCTCGGAGAGAAATTGTATAAAGATATCCACATCATTAGCGCCTACGGCTTTTTTCAGACCAATTTCCCTGGTTCGGGAGCGCACCGCGGCCATCATCACGTTCCAGATGCCCACCCCTCCCAGGATCAGGGTGACCCCGATGGCTACATATACGAAGAATTCGGTCCACCAGAAAATCTGCTGCACCCTTTTCAGGCCTTCCCATAAGACTTCGACCCGCAATTCTTCATTTGATTGATAGGTTTGAACCACGCCGATAATGGACCGAGCCACGGGTGCAACATCCTCCAAAGTGGCACAACGGAGGTAGACGCAGTCTGTCATGAGCGGCCCTGAAAAACGGTCTTCCAGTGTCGTAATAGGTAAATACGCGGTTCCAGCCAAGTTTGAGTCAGCAATTCCCCCCAATACCCCGATAACCCGATAGGGCTCATTATTGATTTCCATCGAGAGGCCAGCGACCTTGCTATGGCCGAAAATCTTTTCCGCCAGGGATTCCCCCAGGACGCATTCCCTTTTTCTCCCGGTCACCGTATCCCGGCCGAATAGACTGCCGTTGGACGCCCAGAAATTACGCACCTTCCAAAAGGCCTCATCTGACGCGATGATGGGAAAACCGTAATGCCGACCAGTAGTCAACATGGTCTTGCCAACCTTTAAGGCAATCGTGCTCACCTCTTGCACCCCCGGAAGGCTGTGCAAAGCCCCCAGGGTCCTGGCGCTAAACACCATTGGCCGAGAGGTGAGATGGTTATCAAAGTAGGCCTTGACCACAGTGACCCCTCCGATCAACTCCAAATCTCTACTCAAATTTTTTTTGTAATCCCGGCTCACCATGATCACGGTGATGAGACCGGCGATCCCCAAGGTGATCGCCAGGACTACCCCCCAATAGCTCCGCCGGTGACGTATTATCTGGCGGACACTGATGCGCACAAGATCATTAAATTTCACGTGGCCCACTCCCTTACAGCATGCTCCCGGGCAAGACCTTAGCATGATGCTACGAAGGTTCGTCTGATAACCAAGGATTTTTTTAAATATAGTAACAATTGTCAAAACCTTGGTCAATCAGTGAATCAGCTATCCCAACAGCCCAAAATCAGCTGTTGCGAGCGACTCTCCGATGATTCATCAGGCCCTCAAATATTTGATCCTAAGCCTCAAAATCGGCATATAATTCGGTCGAAATCAGGCTTTTCGGCTAACCGATTGAAAAAAAGTTCGAAAACGCCAGGAACCTGTTAGAATGGGTTGGCACAAAATACTCCCTGCCATGGTGCGGCAGGTGGAAAATATTTATCTTCGCAATCTTTCAGACCGAACTTTAATTATTACCAATCGATATGATCAGCCGGCATCGCTCCGATAAAAAGGCCATTCGGGTCGTCTTTCTCCTGCAAGATCTATATTTCGGGGGCACGCAACGGCATACCCTGGAACTGGTTCGACGCTTGAACCCCTCCCTGTTCCAGGCGGAAATCTGGTTGCTCATGGCCGGTGATGATTTTGTACCACTGGCTCGCAGTTGGGGCTTGCCGCTCACCTGGCTTGGCCGCAGGCGGTTTGTGGGGCCGGACAGTCTGGTCCGGCTCTGGTGGCGTCTGAAAAACCGACCGGTAGATCTCTTGGTGCTCTTGACCGGCGTCCCCAATATCTGGGGCCGGTTGCTGGGCCGGTTGACCAAAGTGCCGATTATCGTAAGCACCTTGCGGGGGACCGGCTGCCCCGACAATAATTATGAGAGATGGTTATGGCCTTGCGCGCATCACTTTTTGTGCAACGCCGCGGCGCTGAAAAGCATGATGATAGAGCGCTTTCGGGTGCCGGAGGACCGGATGACAGTGATTCACAATGGCGTCAATCTGGAGTATTTCCGCCCTGCAGCGGTCCCCCGGCCGCCTAACCGGCAGGTGGTGCTCTGCATCGCCCGTCTGGTGCCGGAAAAGGATCATGAGACGCTGATTACTGCCTTTGCCCGGGTGGCGGCCCGCCACCCTGAAGCCGAACTCTGGCTGGTGGGCGACGGCCCGCGGCAGAAAGCGATCAGGCGTCTGGCCGCTGGTCTCCTCTCTCCCCGCCAGGTGCGCCTTATCCCCGGGCAATCGGACCTTCTGCCGCTGTTACAGCAGAGCAGCCTTTTGGCGCTGAGTTCGGTCCAAGAAGGCCTGCCCAACGTGGTTTTGGAGGCCATGGCGGCCGGTCTGCCGGTGGTGGCCACCGAGGTAGGCGGCCTCTCCGAGGTGGTGAAACATGGGGAAACAGGTTGGCTGGTGCCCCCCAAGGATGTGGCGGCTCTGGCAGACTGCATAAGTCAGCTTCTGGGCGACGACGCCAGGTGCGCCACCTTCGGACGGGCCGGAAGAAAGCTGGTAGAGAGCCAATTTGCGGTCGCGGACATGGTTCGCCGGCATGAAGAGGTCTTTCTCCAACTGCTGCAAGGTGGTGACGGATGGAGGCGCTGCTGCCATTAGGAAATAATGTGGCCGCGCGGCGCAGATTGTGATCTGCAAAAAGCTCCCATGGAATTGGTGCAGGCTATCGATAACGTATTCACTAGATGATTTGTAGGAGAACTACAAAGATTTGATCGCCCCTCCTTAAGGTGGCTCTTGATGGCTCGGATATTTTACGGGGTAATGGGAGACGCCCGCGGTCATATCAGCCGGGCCCTGACTATTGCCCGGGAAATGCGCCAGCATGAATTTCTCTTCGTGGGAGGGGGAACAATTCGGATTTTGCAAGAAAATGGCTACCGGGTGGAAAATGTGCCCACCACGCCCACCGTCATCCGCAACCATCGCGTCGACATTGCGGCCACCGTAGCTTACGGCGCGGTGGGTTTAGCGCGAATGGGCCCGGCCATCAAGAGGGTCAAGGCCATCATCCGGGAGTATGACCCCGATTTAATCATCAGCGATTACGAATTCGCCACCATGTGGGCGGCCAGGATGATGGGGCGCCCTTGTGTGAGCCTGGACAATCAGCATCTCTTAACCAAGTGTCGGTATGATCCTCCCCCCGGACAGGGCCTGAGCCGGTATCTCACCTGCTTCTTGATCCGTTATCTCTTCAGCGGCGCCAGCCACTACCTGATCACTTCCTTTCATCGGCTGCCATCGGTGAACCAAGCCATGATTGAGGTCTTTCCGCCTTTGATCAAACCGAAGGTGAAGGACCTGACGCCTTCCATCGATGATCATGTCCTGGTTTACCTGAGAGGGAATAATTTTGCCGCGTTAATTGAGAGACTCAAGGAGAGCCGCAGGAGGGTATTCATCTATGGTTTTGGGGAAAAGCCGCCCCAGGGGAACCTTATCTTTAAGAATACCTCCGAAGATGACTTTCTGACAGATTTGGCCTCCTGTCGCTATGTCATTACCACTGGCGGCCACTCCTTGATCAGCGAGGCGTTATATCTGGAGAAACCGCTTCTCTGCCTGCCCGTTCATTTTTTCTATGAACAATATTTCAATGCCTGTTTCCTGTCAAAAAATAACTTTGGCCACTATGTCTTAAATATTGGCTGCCGAGAGAATTTCATCGAGGCCTTCGAAGGCCGCGTTTCCCAGTATCGGGCCCAAATTAAGAAAAATGATTTCCTGGGCAATCCGCAGGTAGCCGCCAGGCTGGAAGAGCTGAGCCGGGGATAGGTGGCGGATTTATTTTTATCTCCAATTAAATTACCCTAGATTTCTAAACGCCGTGGGTCTTCTTTGGAAACCAGAAGATAGCGGAGGTAAAAGCCGAGATTTTTGAGCATGCTTTTAAGTTGAAAGCGAAAGTGGTTCCTTAGAAAATAATTACAGGCCAACAAGGCCGGATTGCACACCCCCCAGAAGGCCAGATTACCCTTTAAGTGCTCTAATTCTTTGCAGCCCAAATGTTTAGTGCGGATATTGCTGAGAAAGCCATTATAGGTCTTGTAATCATTCAAATTGACTATGAGACCGGCCTCCAGCAGTTCTTGTCGCAGGGCCGTCTTCGGATAAGGGGTCAAAATTTGCAGGTATAAGGCGTCGGGTTTCAGGGAAAGAAGCTGGCGAACCTGTTTTTTTACCGACTCCCGGTCATCATTGGGATAGCCCACGATGCCCCCCGCAATAATACCTATGCGATGTTGGCGGAGCAGTGCCGCGGCCTGCCGGTTGATGGCCGGACTGGTGGGCTTTTTCATTTCCTTGAGCGCCGAGGGCTCCATGGATTCGAAGCCCACAAAGACGAAGCGAAAATTGGCGCGGTCCATTTCCGCTACCAACTCCGGGTTTTGGGCGATTCCCACCGCGCTCACCTGGGTCATATAGGTCAAGTTATTCAAGCCATGCTGGACAATGGCCTGGCACACCTCACGGAAATGCTCGGTATCATAAGTAATATTGTCATCCACAAAAAATACCGATTGGGTGCCCCGGTGGCGGATCGCCTGGAGGTCTTTGATGATCCGGGACAGGGGGAAACGGCGGAAATTATTGTGGTACATCCGGTTAACGCAGCAAAACTTGCAGTTAAAGGGACAGCCGCGGGAGGTTTCGGCTACGTCCATGGACATATCGAAAAAGAAAAAGTCCTCGGCCAGGCGCACCTCCCGGCGGGGGGATAGGATCTGGTCCAGGTCCAAGAGGTCGCGCTCCGGATTATGCTCCCAGCTATTCCCATCCCCACGGTAGTAACTCAAGCCGGCAATCTTACTGAGGTCGGGTTGGGGACTCTCCAGCTCGGCCACTAACTCACGTAAAGTTGCCTCACCTTCGCCCCGCACGATAAAGTCAAAAGGCAGCGGTCCGGTTGCGGTCAACTCCTGGGCCATGAGGCTGGGATGGTACCCGCCGGCGACGATTTTGAGGCGGGGATCGAAGCGGCGCACCACTTCGGCCACTTTGAGCAAGGTGTCGAACTGGAAGGTCATGGCGCTCAAGCCCACCAATTGAGGCCGGAAAGACGCCAAAATCTCTTCCACGGCCTTGCGGATGTGCGGTCGGTAGGCCACCAGATCCATGACTTTGACTTCGTGGTCCGGGAGATTGCCGGCCAGGGAGACCAGGGCCAGGTTGGGGATGCGTGTCGCATTATCGACGAAATCCACCGTATCGGGCATGGCCATTAACAGAATTCTCATGTTATTCTTTTAAGCTTAAACTGAATGGATTTCTGGAAAAGGTCCAGAACCCGCCGATGGTTGAGTTCCGCATTAAAATCCAGACAGATTCGAGATCGGCCGCGCTCGGCCAGGGCCAGGGCCGCCTCCCGGTCCCGGATCAGGCGTAACACTGCTTCTGCAATAGCCTGCGGATCTTTTGGGGGGATGAGCAAACCGGTTACTCCGTCTTCAATCACCTCACCGATACCCGCTACGTCGGTGGCGATCACCGGCAGCCGATGCAGCAAGGCCTCCAGGATCACGGTAGGCAAGCCGTCTCGATTCCCGGAAGCATCAATAGTACAGGTCATGAGGAAGATATCAGCCTGGCAAAATTGTTCGGCTACCCGGTCATACGAGATGAATCCCGGAAAAGAAATCTGTGCGGCCAGACCTAGATGGCGGGCGAGCTGCTTGAGCTGCCGTTCTTTGGGGCCGCTCCCCCCCAGGGTGAGATGAAAGTCGACCCCGCCATCCTTTAAAATCTTGCAGGCAGAAATGAGAAAATCAAAGCCCTTGGTGCCCACCAGCCGGCCCAGGGCCAGGAGGCAGTAGGGCTGCTGCATCGCCACCGGGGCCAGGACCGGCGCGGTTAAGGGCACCCCATTATAGGTCAGTCGAAATTTACCGCTTTTTCTGTCGGTCAGGCCGCTAAGTTGCTGAATGACGGCCCGGGATTCGCCCCTGACAAAGGCGGCATCCCGAATCTTTTCCCGCAATAGACTGTCTGGTGTGAAGACATCATGGGCCCGGCCGGTGAAACTGAAAGGGATGCCGGTCAGGTGCGCGGCTACCCAGGCTGCGGTGGCCGGCCCGCAGGCCCAAGGCGCATGGATGTGGGTGATCTTCTCCTCCTGGAACCGCCGAGCCAGATAAAAACCACACAAGGCGCCCCAGAGACTCTCACCTTCCCGTTCCGGACCGCGCCAATGACGGAATACCACGGTTTTAAAGAGCCGCCAGGTCACGGCTGGCTGCTTAATCCACCAAAAGAGAAAATTTTGCCAGGCCGATTTTAAATAGGGGAGCCCCAATCTCTCCACCCGGAGAGAGAAAGATTGCATCTCCGGGGAGAGATCCCGAGTTAATGGTCCGTACAGGGTAAAAACCTGGAGGTCCAGGCCCAGTTCCCAGAGATTAGCCACTTCCCGAAAGATGAAAGTTTCGGAGGGCTTGGGAAACCACAACAAGACATAAGCTATCCGGGGCTGGGTCATCTGTTGCTCAATGGGGTGTTTACCGGAGTCGCGCTGATAAAAGGAAATTATGCGTGAGCCCGCGATGCTCGTCCGGATTTGATATTTTAACCTATTTTCCCCAGGTCGGGTTCATCGAGCCCCGCTCCGGGAGATGATCATGAGGAGCAGCAGTCTGATAAGAGCGCATATCCAGGAGCCACATGTGTTCGTCCAGTTGCTGGCGCGGGAAAGCCTTCGAGTCCAGCAAGGCAAATCGCTGCTGACCGCCCTGAGCCAGTAAGCGAATCTGTTCGTCAAAAGGGGCAAAGAACGGGCACCAGAGCTGCTCCACCAACTGGGGTTTGGGATTTCCCAGTCGGGCGGGCTGCTCGAAAGGAAAATAAAACCAGCCCCCTGCCAGAAAGTCCGGGGCGAAATGGCGGTCGTCAACTACCAGGAAGTCGATATGGTTACGCTGACAAAAGTTCTTGACCACCTCAGGATCGATCGCATAGTAAGCAACGAAAAATTCCTCCAGCCGCGGCTTAAGCTGCTGCCAGTAACCTTTAGACCAGACGTGCGCCAATTTATAAGTGGCGAAAGCCCGGCGTCGGGCAAAGGTAGGCACGGCATCCATCAGATTGGGCTGGCCGGCGATGAGGGCATCCTTGGGAGTCTGGGCCAGGGCTTCACATAAGGGCCGGGTGGCGGAATAATCATAAAGTCCCACGTTTTTAAGACGGAGTCCACTAAGGCCCACGGCCGCAATTACCATCAGGACTGCCAGAGTCCGGGGCCAGTTAGCCACCCGTAAGGCGGCGCTCCAGCAAAGGGCCAGAAACATGCAGTAACCAAGATTGAGGCTATAGATGAGATAGCGGTCGGGAACGAATAGTTTGAGAAGAAACCAGCGGGCCAGCAGGTAGACCAATAAGGAGGCCAGCCCCAGGTACCCAGCCGGCCCAAGTTTGGGCTTAAGGGCTCGCCAATCTACCTTACAGGCCCCGAGGAGGGCGAGGCCTATCAGCAGAGGAACTCCTAGGACTCCTCCGATTAATCCGCCTTCCCCGATCGGGGCGATAAACTCCCAAGGGCTGATGAGTTCCCAGAAAATGGAGGGCGTCGGCAGAAGGGGATACCGGCCGTGAGCAGTGAACTCGGGGCGATTGGCCATATCCGCAGCGCTCACCAGGGGGCCAAAGCCCGCAACATTAAACTGGTGATCCATGAGAAGCACCAGGCAGGTGGCTGCAGCCAGAAAGACAAAATGCTCCGGGCGCCTGGGAAAGGGGGGCAGATTACCGCGACTGGCGCGGGCGGCCACATAAGCCATCATAACCGCTGCCAACGCTAGTATAAAGATATATGGGATGAACAAGGCCTGCAACAGGAGCGCCAGCCCCATTCCCCAGGGACGTCCCTGGAGCCAGCCAAGCCAGAAGAAAGCTAGCAGTGGGGCGGCAAAGGCCCGGGCCAACCCCCCGGCCAGATTATCTAGGAAAAAAGGCATCAGCCAGAAAATGGCCACCGCCATCCAAGCCAGAAGGCGGCCTCCCAGGACTTCGCCGATTTTAAAGAGGCACCCCCCCAGAAAAACGAACAGGACCCCAGGCAGCACTCTGGAAAAATCCACCGGATTCAAGCCCAAGGCTGCCAGCCGATAGATCCCCTGAACTCCCCAAGTCACGTAGTGGCGGGCATAATCGCTGAGCAGGTCACCTTTAAAAAGTTCCGGGTCCTGCCACTGTTGCATCCAGAAAATTTGCTGGCGCACATCGTCATTAATGATAAAATGATCGGTGAAGGTCTGCAGGTGGGCGTAACCGAAGATAGCGACCGAAAACAGGATTACGAGCACCAGGTCCGTAGCGGTCGCCCGGTTTGGCCCCTCAGAATCCCGCATATTCAGATGGCCTTTCCCAGGATTCAAAAGATTTTATAATTCACCGCCCTTAAAGACTGAAAAAGCTTTCATTAAAACAGATACTTCCTCTGGTCCGGCCAGGGTGGATCTGCATAGATGGTTCCGAATTTCTTGCCGGAATAAATCAAGGCTCGCAGGTCTGAGACGGCGCAGGTCTCGGAGATAGGAAGTGGAACAATTGTTCCACTTTTGGGTTTCCTTCTTCCAAAGGGCCTTCTGAGGGAATCACCAGGGTAAACCACCTCTCCCAGCACGGTAAATCTTAACGAATGGATATAATAATGATTTTAAGAATGGGTGTTTCAGAATGAATAACCTTACATTACATTTTAATTTCAATTTAGTATTCATATACGGGTATAGCTCATGTAGATTGTCACGCATCTGCTTAGCATAGTTATTATTGTTAAAGTAGATTCCCCGCTTGTATTCTGAAATAATTATTTTAGCAAACCTTGGCAATATAATATCGGTTCGGTATTTACAACCCCTTACATAATCATCTTGATATCTTTCTAATAGTTTTTTTGCGTATGTAATACGGCTAGTTCCCATTTTACTGCTAAAAGAACAACTTCTGCCATGTATACGCCATTGTGACAGTGATTTATTTATGAAGACATTACCATATCCTTTCCTAAAGATATTCACGAATAAATCATCATCCTCATATCCCGATAGTCGTTCATCGAAGCCACCTACATCATCAAATGCTTTTTTTAATACTATCGTAGCAGATGGAATCACAAACATATCCACAGATAAGCATTGACCAATTGTTTTTTTAGGATGAATAGAATCACCAGCTGATAAAACATCTATCGTATATAACTCATCATTCTCACCTATTTCATCCACAGTGCTATAAACCCAGCCAATTTCAGGATAAGAATTTTCTAAAAAAGGCTTTACCAATTCTTCCAGATGATTGGGAAACCAAATGTCATCTTGGTCAAGAAAGGCAATTAAATCTCCATTAGAGAAACGCACCCCATAATTTCTTGCCGATGATTGCCCGCCATTTTCCTTTTGAAATAATTTTATAGGATATTTTTTGGCTAACTCTGCAACGATAAAAGCAGAATCATCAGTTGACCCATCATCTACGACGATTATTTCATAGGGAGGTACCGTCTGCATAGCAACACTTTGGATTGCCTTTTCAATATATTTTTTCCCATTATAAACAGGTATTACAACAGAAATATTCTTTTCAATTTTGGAATGGCCAAAACCCATGGCGTTTTTTTCCCCTACGGCTTTCATCAAATTATCTGAGATTATGCGACCGCCTTGGCAGTCGCAGTCAAGAAATGGTTTTGGAGACCTCTCTTCCCGAGTTTAACCCCGGTAAGCTTGCTCTTGTTCGGCCAGAATAGTTTGTGGAAGGCATGATAGCAAAAACTTTGTCGAATGTAAAATTTCAAGGCTGGGTCGGCGCCTTCCCGATCCGGTCTTAGGCCTGGAATTTTTTGAGGGCGGGATGGACTCAGCATGGAACTTCCCCGGCAGGTCTCCCCCTCAAAATCCGGTATGAAAAGATTTTTAATTAAATTTGCCGGAAATGTCGAAATTAAATCTCGACTAATGCAGATAATGCATTTTCCAAGTATGACAAGACTTGATCTCCGGACTGTTCCATTTTTCATCTTAACAAAATTCTTTCAAATTATGAATCCCCCGGTTTTGGGCAGACGATTAATGGTTGACATGCCCTGCATCCCACGTATCATGACCTTATGCACCTTCTGGCAGCAAAGGCATGAAAAGATAGATGCGGGTCAAGGCCATATCGTCTCGAGGTGAATTCTAAGCGAAATTGATAATTTCATCTGGATCAACCCGGAAGCGCTCCCGTTAAAATTGACCTATGCATTCTGGCTGTTTAGCAGCCAGGAGCGACAAGATCAACCCATGTTGAAAGAAGATCTAACCGAATTAATTCACTATAAGGATCTACTCTATAACCTGGTGGTCCGCGATCTTACCGTGCGCTACAAGCGCTCGGTATTAGGCTTTTTCTGGAGCATGCTTAATCCGCTG
>Ga0116116_1002181_pt1 | contig 12797 bp, 6 predicted proteins | sample June2015DPH_10_1_FD_89722 | JGI IMG/M metagenome (GOLD analysis project Ga0116116, IMG submission 89722) | Peatland microbial communities from SPRUCE experiment site at the Marcell Experimental Forest, Minnesota, USA - June2015DPH_10_150 | ecosystem: Environmental > Terrestrial > Soil > Wetlands... | reverse complement strand
AGACACGCCGACTTCTTTAGCTACACCGCGTATGTGCTCCGCAGCCTGGCTGTATTCCTCGGCATCTTTCAAGTGCTCAATCATCAGCGGAACATCGGGGTATTTGCTCAATTCTTTCAGAAACGTCTTGTAGTCAAGCCCGCCCAGGCCAGGCCTAATCTCATCCAGATGTGCTAGCGCTCCATCCCCAAGCTTCACGTCCTTTGCGTGGCAGCTCTTAATCATGGGGCCAAGCTTCTCGAAGCATTCGCTTATGACTTTGCCATTGCTATAGTATAACGGAGGGCTGTAAATTAGGTTTGTCGGGTCGAGATGCACTCCAAGTTGCTTTCGGTCGATCGCCTTTATCAGCCGCAGATAAGAATCCGCTGAAATCGGGTACCACCACATTCCGGTCTCGAGCGTATAGAAAGTTCGCGTTGGTTTTACGCCGTCGATAATCAATCGAACCGATTCGACAATCATATCGAACGTTTCATCTTTTAGATTGTCCGGATGCTGCCCGGCCCAGCTCTTCGGATTACGTGAGCCGGATACGTTTACGCAACATCGAGCGCCAATACGGTCGGCAAGCGAAAGTTGCTTCTGACAATTCGCAATCGATTCCTTACGCGTTTTCTCATCGGGGGAAATTGGATTGTTGCCCCATGCGCCAACCTCGGCAATCGTTATATCTGCCTTTTTGGCTGCCTCTTCATATGCCTTTATAACGTCGTTCGTAGCTTTGGCATCGATCGGACAATATGCCGCCCTGTAACCAAGCGCCTTCAATGCCGCTATCCATTCATCCGGGCTCTTAGGATTACCAAATACCGGACCGCCAAGCCGTAATGTTGTTGATGCGCCTTGCGCTATTGCCATTTGGCCCGCTCCTACGGCGGCCAACATTGCCGCTGTCGTTGTGCTTTTTAGAAAAGTTCTTCTCGACATACAATTCTTTGTGTAAGACATGGTTCATACTCCTGTACTGCTGCAAATAGTGATTCGTTTTTATTTTTTACGTCAAATGCCATGGGCTTCGCATCGGACGCGAGAGCATCCGGTTTGCTGCTTCATCGCCGACGATGACCTCTTTTTCAGGGTCCCACTTCAGCGATCTACCCGTCAGCATCGCTATATTTACCAGATGACAAATCGTGGCTGTCCGATGGCCAATCTCCACCGACGCGAGGGGCTGCTGCCGCGTTATTACCGCATCGATAAAATTCTGCTGATGGCTTCGGCTGCGGCCCACGTGAATTTCCCCGGGGCCTATCTGTTCGCGAAGCAGCGACTCAGAAGAAGCTTCGAGCCGCCCGCCGTGAATGTTTATAAATATCCAGCCGTCGCTGCCTTCGATTTTCAGCCCTCTCGGCTCCTTGTTCGTTCCCACCAGCCGAACGCCATTGGCATACATGCACTCAAAACTATATTCCATAAATGCGTTGAACAACCCGCCCCCCGGCGCCGTCTTGCCGGTGCCTGAAATTTCAACAGGCCCGGTCTTGTCCGCGTCATTGATAAACTGTGCCAGGTCTATTATATGCGCACCTCGGTCCGTCATTTCCCCGCCGCCGTAATCCAGAATGAATCGCCACCAGAAATGCGACCTTCTCTTCGTATAATCCGCCCAAGGTGCCGGCCCAAGCCACATATCATAATCAAGTCCCTCAGGCACAGGCATCACCGGCTGCGGCTGATTCGTCCTCATGATTTGAAGATGATGCGGGTCATTGTTCGGCATATTGACCGTAATTGTGTGCAGCTTGCCGAGCCGCCCGTTTCGGACTAATTCACAGGCGAACCGTACACTATCATTCGAACGCTCGTGGCTGCCCGTCTGCAGAATCCTCTTGTACCGTCCAACAGCGTCGCGGACAGCTTTACCCTCCGCGATTGTGTTGACCAGCGGCTTCTCACAATAAATATCCTTGCCTGCTTTCGCCGCTGCTGCGCTGATTGTCCCGTGCCAGTGGTCCGGAGTGCAAACCGTCACCGCATCTATGTCCCCGCGAGCGAGAAGCTCTCGGAAATCGCTGTAAGCAGTACAGCCTTTATAAGTTCCTGTCGAATTTTGTTGCGCGTAATAATTGTTTACAAGCGCCTTCGACGGCTCTCTGCCGAACCAACCGCCCCCGCCATCGCTCGCATACCCCCTGTCTATATCGCAGACCGCCACAACCTGCACATCAGGAATTCGCATAAACGCATTCATATTGTACGTACCCTGCCCGCCTGTGCCTATGCAGCCAAGTGTTATCCTTTCGCTTGGCGGTATTGTGATATCCTCGCCGCGAGCAAACGACGTAAGCACAAAAGGTATGCCGGTTCCTGCGGCGACTGCGCCGCCGACACCCTTTATAAACTCACGCCTGTTAATTTTGCCCTTGCGCGACATCACCGGATTCTCAAAAAACTTTTAAAATGACATTTCCCATATTAAACGCTTGGCTACGCAACTAAGCCTTTCAATACCACGACAATATCAAATTCTTCTTGGAATTACAATAAGCTGACGACGTACATTACACACTGGTCAAAGCTTGACAATTGCACCGATTGCAGTATTCTTTCCTTCGACCTGTTGGTTAAGAGTTACGACAAACTAGGCTCATAAATTTATGACGCATAATATCAAATCTGCGAAGCACAAACCAAATCAAATGACAAGCAGGCAACGTGTACTGACTGCGCTCAATCACCAGCTGGTTGACCGTGTTCCGGTTGATTTATCGGGAACACACTGCAGTGGGGCACAAGTAAGCGTCATAACACAACTACGCAAGGCGTTAGGACTTGCGAAAAAAGGGGAGCGAGTAAAGGTAATCGATATATATCAGATGCTCGGCGAAGTTTCACCAGATTTGATTGAGACACTCCAGCTTGACATTGTGATGCTGCCTGCAAGGTGGAATATGTTCGGCTTTGAGAACGCCGGCTGGAAAAACTGGCGGACCTTCGACAGGACGGACGTTCTTGTGCCTGGCAAGTTCAATACCAGACCGGAGCCGAACGGAGATATCTTACAGTATCCCCAGGGGAACACTTCCTCACCGGCTTCGGGGAGCATGCCGAAGGGAGGGTTCTACTTCGATACGATTATCCGGCAGGAACTGATTGACGACTCGAAGCTCAATCCTGAGGATAATCTTGAAGAGTTTACCATTCTTGGTGAAGACGACCTGAAGCATTACGAGAAGCATGCTGACGATTTACATAAGAATACCAACCTTGCTATTGTCGCCGGTTTTCCCGGCACTGCTTTCGGGGATATAGCGCTTGTTCCCGCACCGTTCCTGAAACATCCAAAGGGCATTCGTGATATTGAAGAATGGTATATCAGCACAGTGACGCGAAGGGGCTATATCAAAGAAGTATTTGCGCGACAGGCGGAGATTGCCGTTGAGAACCTGAAGCTTGCCTATCAGGCGGTCGGGGACAAAATCCACATTGTCTGGATGGATGGGTCGGATTTATCGAGCCAGAACTCTCTTTTCTGCAGTCCCGATGGCTACAGAGAACTATACATGCCTTACGCAAAGAAAGTTAACGACTGGATTCACACCAATACGAAATGGAAAACCATAAAGCACTGCTGCGGCGGATGCGAACCCCTGATTGATGGTTTTATCGAGGCGGGGTACGACGTGCTCAATCCTGTTCAATGCTCGGCGGCTGGTATAGCCCCGCAGCACCTGGTTGACAAATTCGGCGACAAAATAGTTTTCTGGGGAGGCGGCGTTGACACACAGCAGACACTGCCATTCGGCACAGCGGATGAAGTCGACAGGCAGGTCAAAGAACGCGTCAGGATATTCAGCCAGAAAAATGGTTACATCTTTAACACCATTCACAATATTCAGTGCGGCACACCCGTTGAGAACGTCCTCGCAATGTTCAGGGCGCTGGGCAGAAAGGTTTGAGCGGCTATGAGAATCGACAGACACGCAGTCGCCGCGGATGTCACCGAAATTGCTAAAGAATCAGGAAGCACTGTTTATGTCTGGCTGGTCTGTATTGTGGCGGCGCTGGGGGGGCTGTTATTCGGATACGACACGGCAGTCATTTCAGGAGCTATTGGTTTCCTGCAGAAACGGTTTGAGCTTGACCCGAAATGGACCAGCTGGGCTGCATCATCGGCGCTTCTCGGGTGCGTTGCAGGAGTGGCCTTTGCCGGCGTTTTGAGCGACCGGCTTGGGCGAAAGAAAACTTTGATTGTCGCGGCAATTCTTTTTCTCGTTTCGGGTATCGGCACGGCCTTGCCGAGAAACCTGGCGGAATTTGTAATATTCCGTATTATTGGCGGGATTGGCGTAGGGGCGGCGTCGATAACATCGCCGATGTATATCGCCGAGATATCTCCCGCTCGAATTCGCGGGCGTATGGTTTCAGTTAATCAATTCGCCATCGTATCGGGGATGCTGCTGGTCTATTTCGTCAATTATTTTATCGCGCAGTTCGGCGATGAGGCATGGAACGTCAATTTTGGCTGGCGGTGGATGATGGGTTCGGAAGCGGCGCCGTCGGTAATACTGCTTGTGATGATGTTTCTCGTGCCGGAAAGCCCTCGCTGGCTGACCAAGCAAGGCCGTGAAGAGGAAGCTTTCCGGATTTTGGCGAAAGTTGACGGGCAAAGACACGCTCAGACGGAAATGGCGGCAATAAAAGAAACGATAGCTCACGAAAGCGAGTCAGTGGCGCAGCTTTTCCAGCCGAGGATGAGAATTGTTCTGGTAATCGGCGTTGTGCTGGCCGTCTTGCAGCAGATTACCGGCATAAACGTCTTTCTATACTATGGGCCGGAGATATTTAAAAAGCTTGGGACCAGTATGGACGCGGCCTTATTGCAAACAGTTGTCATTGGGGCTGTAAATCTTGTCTTCACAATTATCGCAATCTGGACGGTCGATAAACTTGGACGAAAGCTCCTGATGATAATCGGGTCAATGGGAATGGGAATCACACTGTTTGCGATGGGACTTTCAGCATTCTTTCAAAAGACCGAACTTTGGTTCCTTGTTTTCATACTTAGCTACATGGCCAGCTTCGCTCTTTCGGTCGGGCCAGTTACGTGGGTGATACTTTCGGAAATATTTCCGACTAAAATCAGAGGCAGGGCAATGGCCGTCGCCGCAATTTTTCTGTGGGTCGCAAATTATTTCGTCTCACAAACCTTCCCCATGATGAATGAGAACGCATGGCTCGTGGGAAAATTCAATCGGGCCTTTCCATTCTGGGTTTATGGCAGCATGTGCGTTGTCCTCGTTATTTTTGTTTTGCTGTTTGTGCCTGAAACAAAAGGTAAAACGCTCGAAGAGATAGAAAAACACTGGCAGAGTTAATCTCACGAAGCTGAAATAAGTTGCAATAAGGAGAAGACCATTATGTTACGCAGAGCCATTTTCCTCCTGGCATTCGGATTACTTGCGGTTGTGCATTCAGGCCAAACCACAGCACAAACACAGCGTGACAAACCGGAGGTCGTTCTCATTTCATCCAATCCTGCGAAGATTGAACGTCTGGCCGCGAAGGAAATTAGAAGATACCTGTATCTGCGAACGGGCCAGTTGATAACTATAGCTGCTGAAAATACTGTGAAACCAAACTGCGCAATCGTCATTGGTCGCAAAGACAGTTCCCTAATCGCAGAATTAGCTCAAACAAATGGTGAAATCAAATCTCTGGCTGATTCACTTGCCGGTCAGCAGTATCTCATAAAAACGCTGGCACAAAACGGAAAACGATATGTGCTTATTGTCGGCGGCGACGATATGGGGACGCTATACGGGGCGTATCGATTCATCGAACTCTTCGGCGTGCGGTTTTATCTTCACGGGGACACAATACCAGATGGCAAAGTCCCTCTCGTATTGCCAGATGTAAATGAAACAGGCAATCCGTTGTTCGAGCTTCGCGGCATTCACCCGTTTCACGATTTTCCCGAAGGCCCCGACTGGTGGAACGAAAACGACTACAAAGCGATAATCTCTCAACTGCCGAAACTCCGGATGAACTTCTTCGCCCTCCATACTTATCCGGAGAAGGGGCCCAACGCGGAACCAACCGTGTGGATTGGGCTTCCTGAAGATATTGACCCGGACGGAAAAGTTAAATTCAGTTATCCGTCGAGCTATCAGAATACCCTTCGCGGCAACTGGGGTTATGCGCCGAAGAAAACAAGCGAGTTTAATTTCGGCTCCTCGATGCTGTTTGAGCGCGACGATTACGGGCCGGAAGTGATGTTTGGATTGATGCCGGAGCCAAAAACAATCGAGCAGAATAACGAGATGTTCAACCGGACGGGCAGGATGCTCAAAGAAGTATTCGACTACGCGCACAAGCTCAGCGTTAAAATCTGCATAGGTACAGAGATGCCCCTGGTAATACCGCAAGCCGTCAAAAACCGGCTCACAGAGCAAGGCAAAGACCCTAACAATCCCGAAACGGTAAAAGAAATTTACCGGGGCCTCTTCGAGCGGATAAAGAGAACTTATCCGCTGGACTACTACTGGCTGTGGACGCCGGAGGGCTGGACATGGGAAGCGGTGAAAGATGAGCAGGTGGCGGCAACCGAGCGTGACATGCTTTTGGCAGTCGAGGCGGCAAAAGAAGTAAATTCGCCGTTTACCCTCGCGACCTGCGGCTGGGTGCTTGGCCCGCCGAAAGACAGGGCCCAGTTCGACCGCATACTGCCCAAAGAAATACCGTTTAGCTGCATCAATCGTCAGGTTGGATTTACTCCCGTCGAATCAAACTTCGCAAAGATACAAAACAGGCCTAAATGGGCGATACCGTGGTTTGAAGATGATGGAGCTATTATCTCGCCGCAGCTTTGGGCAGGCAGAATGCGAAGAGACGCCTTCGATGCACTTAATTATGGGTGCACAGGCCTGATGGGCATTCACTGGCGAACCCGCGCCATGGCCCCAAACGCATCGGTGCTCGCAAAGGCAGCATGGGAACAAGGTGACTGGAGCAAAGACGCGAAAGACCAGCCGGCGACAAAACTGCGCAACTTGCCCGCAGCAGATTTCTATCTGGATTGGGCAAAGACAGAATTCGGACCTGATGCAGCCCAACAGATTGCCGAGATATTCACACGCCAGGACTGCAAAGGACAAACCATACCCCGCTCTTCAGAATGGGTTGACGGCCCCGGAGCAATAAGAGTAAACAAAAGCGACTGGAGCAAGGAAGCGAAAAGATATGACTTTGTCGATGAACTCGCAAAACTACGAGCCAAAATCAGGGGCAAAGGTAATATCGAGCGTTTTAATTACTGGCTAAACACCTTCCGGAACGCCAGAACGACAAGTGAGGTCGGCTGCATAATCGGCCGGCTCAATGAAACAATTAAGCAGGTAGATAAACAAAGCGACTCCAAATCCAAAAAGCAGTTCGCTGAAAAAGAAATACTGCCGCTGAGAAAAAATCTTGCCAAAAAATGGGGTGAGATGGAGACATACCTTTTGGAGACGGTCTCAAACACGAGCGAAATGGGCGAAATTGCAAATTTTGAGCAGCATTCGATGAGGCAGTTGCAGCTCATGAATAAGTATGACAAAACATTAGAAGAATGGCTCGAAAAGCCGCTACCGAAAGACGCGAATATCTGGACGGACTACCGAGGCGAATCGCGAATCATTGTGCCGACGGTGCGAGGAAACTTGACAACCGGCGAAAACCTGGAGTTGAAGGTAATCATTTTGGCCAAAAACAAAGCCGACCAGCCTGTCTTATACTGGCGACCGATGGGCGAAAGCCAATATAACAAGCTGCCCCTCAAACACATCGCTCGCGGCGTTTACACGGCTGCTGTCCTGGCGGCGGATATTAACGGTAGAGACATCGAGTATTATATAAAAGCGGAACTCGGCCTTGGAAAAAAGCTCTATTTCCCTGCCGATGCTCCGGACAGAAATCAGACGGTTGTCGTAAATTAGTTGAATGCAAAACCTAATCGGACAACTGTAAGTGTATGTCGTCAGCTTAAATGAGACAGTAAAGAGGCCCATTTTGGTTGACGGCGCACAATAATATCAGGTTCACCAAGAACTTAACATTGGATGAATATTTATACAGTACGGGCTAGTGCTATGCAGTGGAAAATGAGTGTTTGGGTGATTTTGGCGATGCTGTATGCTGCGGTGAATATTAGCACGGCGGCACAGAACAATAAGGATCCAAATGTAAAGTCTAAACCAAAAAATGAGAAAACGATGATGGATATTGCACCTTTTGCTCGCGTGATCACAGGGGATCCCTGCCGCGTAAACGGCTGCGTCAGTACTCGTGTGCGGGAATTCCGCGCCGAGGACGTATTCCTTGAAAATGATGTGTGTCCGGAGAAGGATGGAACGTACAAGGTAGGGGATTCAGGTTGGGCGGCAGGTTGCATTGGTCTGAGGTGGTTGGAAAACCGCTGGCCTATGCAATTAAGTGTCGAATTTGCTGAAAACTCCGGTATCCCTTCTGCGAAGCACACAAGGGTACAGATGTGGGAGGGAGAATCACGGTGGCAGGGGAGATGGCGGGATTTAAACTGCAAGATCATTCAGCACGGCTCGCAATTGGTATGTGAACCGATCGGCCTTGATATTATGCCTCATGGGACCAGGAAAATCCGCTGGATTTTTTCAGATCTTACCGAGCCAGTTTCAGTCAAATGCTTGTCGGCTTTGTGTCCGATGAAGTTTGTGCCGATCGAGTTATCGTTGCAGTTCGAACGGGAAAGTTCGAGCGGCAGGGCAGAGCTTGAGCTATACAATGCTGAATTTGAGACTGATTCAGGACCAAAAACGAGTTGCGTATTTAATGCAGCACAAGGAGGCCGGCTAAAACTGCGAATCGGTCATGCGCAAACTGATGGCCCGAGCGGCGCACTTTTGCGCGTTCAAATAGCAGATGAGATAACAACCATATCGCTTGATGATGTGCTTGATAATGGCTGTGTATACGTACCGCAAAGGGGAGTTTTTGTGAGTAAAGGCATTGGTTTGAAGGAGTATAAGCAGCAGATTGCTGGCAAGAAAACGGTTTTACAGCGAGTGCGTGAGATGCCGGATCAAACATTTGAACAGGCGATTGCAAAAACACATAATCCTGCTCAAGATAGCGGTCCCATGATGATTTCACTTGCTTGCGACAATTACAAATTCATAACAAACCGCGACGGCAGCATTGGTTTTGATCGTTCGCCCGCAACCAAACCATACAAGGTATTCTTCAGAAAGCCGTTAGCAGTAATAAAGCCCAAATTCGGCATCGAAACGAATGTTGAAACTAAACGCTGTCTGGCGGAAGGCTGGCTCCCGATTCCAGTTGTTAAAGCATTTTCGGGCTTGATTTCCTATATGCAGCAAACGTATGTTGCACCTTTTGATTCATCCGGTGATGGGAGGCCATGGCCTTTTATATGCGACAAACCTATTTGTGTGACGGAATACACAATCGAGAATACGAGTGGCTCGGAATCTGATGCGCTTTTAGCATTAAAATTTGAGGACAACACGCAGATCCCCGGCAGCTTTGAAATTACGAAAATTCAGCCCGGTTTTGCTGTGCATCAGAAAGGGCACATGCTGGCGCTTGTGGATGTGAATGAATCATGGCAGTTAAAGGCGGATATAGGCGAGAGTTCGTTAGCTCTTAGCTGGAAGCTGCCTCCGAACGGCAAAGTAAATTGTTATGTTTCAATACCGTCATGGGATGTAAATGTTGCCGATGCTGTGACGGTCGCTGTAAAAGACGGTTTGCGCAAACAGGTAAGGGCACATTGGGAAAAGGTGCTGGCGGAGTCGATGGATATCGAAGTACCTGACGAGCTTATCGGGAATGTGATTCGTGCTTCACAGGTGCATTGTATGCTGGCCGCACGAAATGAAGATGATGGCAATAGAATTGCGGCATGGATCGCTTCGGATGTCTATGGCCCCCTGGAGAGTGAAGCACATTCGGTGATCCGCGGCATGGAATTTTTAGGCAACGAAAATTTTGCTCGCAAGTCGCTGGATTATTTTATTAAGCGTTACAATTCTAATGGATTTTTGACCACCGGCTATACACTGATGGGTACAGGTTGGCACCTCTGGACGCTGGGTGAATATTTTGCATTAACGCAGGATTCACAGTGGCTCAGCAGCCATAAGTCTGAGGCGGCAAAGGTTTGCGATTGGATTATTAAACAGCGTCTTAAAACCGAGAAGATAAATTGTACAGGCGAAAGAGTGCTCGAATATGGGCTTATGCCGCCGGGGGTTATCGCGGATTGGAATACATTTGCGTATCATTACTGCCTCAATGCTTATTATTACGCCGGCCTTAAGGCTGCGGCGGATGCGCTCGCAAAGATTGGCTATGAGGGTGCGGCAGAATTTCAAAAAGATGCCGCAGACTTCAGAAATGATATTCTCAATTCATATCGTAAAACCCAGAGGCTTGCCCCCGCCTATCGCCTTCAGAACGGTACCAGTATCATATCGTATCCTTCGCAGGCATATCTGTGCGGGCCTGTGAGCGGTTTCTTTCCCGGGGAGGATGCCAACAGGTCCTGGTGCTATGATGTTGAACTCGGCGCACACCAGCTTGTACCCACAGGCGTAATCGAAGCGTCAGAAAGCGGGACAGGGGACATGATGGAACATATGGAGGATGTACAATTTCTTTGTTCCGGCTGGGGCGACTACCCCGGCGAGAAATCGAAAACGGATTGGTATAATCTGGGCGGTTTTTCAAAAGTGCAGCCTTATTATTGCCGCAATGCAGAAATATATGCGATGCGGGATGATGTAAAACCATTCGTAAGAAGCTATTTCAACGCGCTTGCTTCCTTGCTGAATACAGAGAACTTGTCCATATGGGAACATTTCAATGCCGCGGGCGGATATAATAAAACTCATGAGACGGGATACTTCCTGTACCAGACGCGCACCATGCTGGTGACCGAGCGAGGCGACGATCTCTGGATTGCGCCGTTTGTTACGAATAACTGGCTCAAGAACGGGATGTCAATCAAGGTTAAAAATGCGCCAACACGTTTTGGCAAGGTCTCTTATCAGATTAATTCCCATGTCAAGAACGGATATATTGAAGCGGTGATAGAGCCGCCATCTCGAAAAGTTCCACAGGAATTGGTACTCAGACTGCGGCATCCTGATGGCAAGCCGCTGAAACAGGTATTGGTTAATGAGAGACCGTACCAGAAATTTGATTGTGCAAAAGAATGCATCTACTTGACACCTGGTTCGGACAAAATTATTGTCCGTGCGGAGTTTTAGTCGTTCAAGGTAGTCGCTTGATTGGGAGAATTAAAGGTGTGCGGTACATTTTTTAGGTCTCGAACAAAACTTGCTGGCGTACTATAAAAAAACTCATCCGATGCTGCTATGAGGTCAGCCGTCAACGGTTATGATTTATTTTTCTTTTTTAATTCATAAGCACACTTTTTCCGTTGTCTGTGACAGTTCCGGCTCAGTCTGCTATTCGTGCTCTTAGCACAGGGTAACCATCCATATTTAACCATCAGGGCACTACCATCTAAGTTTCGTGCTCAAGGCACAAGCATCGGATCGTAGTCGCCCGGACGGACTCGAGCCATATACTGCCCGTCAGCAGCAGTTAAATCCCGGTATTGCTATTTAGCATAACCTCCTACACGGCACAGGAATAAGGTTTATTGTCACAGGCCATTTTCCACAGATGCACGGCGAGTTTTCTGGCCATAGCGGTGATGGCCTTGTTTTTGTGGCCGGTATTATGAATGAGCCGGCAGAACGTATTGTAAGCATTGGGGTCTTTTCGTATCCACAGCCAGGCGCCCTGGATGAGTGAACAGCGAAGCTGAGGTCTGCCCGTTTTGAGAATTGGGCCATATCGAGATGTCTGGCCTGATTGATGAACGGAGGGAGCAAGGCCCACGTATTTGGCAAGCTGGGTTTTATCACTGAACCGCTTAGGATTGAAGATTTCCGCGGCGAACTGCGTGGCGATGGTCTTGCCAACGCCGGGATGCGTAGTGAGAAGTTTGACTGTCGTGCAGATCGGTTTTTCACTGAAGGCATCTTTGATTTTCTGCTCGGTGGATTTGAGTTGTTCGGCGATGAAACTAAGTTCTTTGATGAGCATATCGAGACAGTAACGAAGATGTTCGGACAAACGGATGGTTTTAAGCTTTTCGATGGCCTTACAGGACCAGTGCGAAAGTCCGTTCGTCTGGTCGAGACCGTGCTGCAAGAGAAAGCCCTTAATCTGGAGTTTAACGCGAGTTTGCTTTCCGACGAGCTGCTGGCGAAAACGAGTGAGCTGACGCTGGGCCTCCTGGTATTTGGTGGGAATTGCGATACTCCTGAGGAGTCCTTTGGCGGCGTATTCAGCGAGTTTGCGGGCATCGAGGGAATCGGTTTTGGAATCGGGTGCAGATTGACGCGGCGTCTTTGAAGGAGCAACTACGCTGACAGGGATATTGGCCTGCTGAAGCATCCTGGCAAGTGAGTAACCCGTAGGGCCGGCTTCGTAAACGACCATACGCAGAGCAACGCGAAGTTTGTTAAGCATGTTGATGAGTTTGACACTATCCGGAGGCATAACGAAATCGATGGCAGGGGCATCATTGAGCCAGAGAGCGATGTGCAGGGATTTTTTGTGCGCGTCGATGCCGACGAACAAGTCGTCATCTTTGGTGAGGCGGATTGTGTTGAACCATTTCTGCTTTTTTGATACTGTTGTCATAGGTCATCCCTTTCAATTAGGTTAGATTTGTTCGTTGTGCAAAGCATAAATCATAACCGTTGAAAGGATGACCTTCATATTATCTAAGTTTT
>Ga0116116_1002169_pt1 | contig 12822 bp, 14 predicted proteins | sample June2015DPH_10_1_FD_89722 | JGI IMG/M metagenome (GOLD analysis project Ga0116116, IMG submission 89722) | Peatland microbial communities from SPRUCE experiment site at the Marcell Experimental Forest, Minnesota, USA - June2015DPH_10_150 | ecosystem: Environmental > Terrestrial > Soil > Wetlands... | reverse complement strand
AGGAAGATGGGCAGGCCCAGCTTTTGGGCGTAGTTGGGGCGGTAGCGCTGGGTGTTGTACATGTTCTCCACATCGACCCGGCGCGGGCCCAGCTTGGGATCAGGAATGGCCACGATGGAGTAGCACCCCTTGTTGATGGCCGTCATCATGCCGTGTTCGCCCTTCTCGATACAATCCATGGCCATGCTGGCAAAGGTGGAAGCTACCAGCTTGTCGACGAAGTCCGGGCTGCCGCTGCGCAGCTCGTAAGTAAGGTCGCTGACGACGGTCTCTTCGCCGGCGGCCTTCTTGATCTCGTCGCTCAAGTCCTCTCCCACGTTGGCTTTCTTGCGGTGGCCAAACGCATCGGCCTCGCCGTACTCGCGGATCTCGTAGCCTTCCCACTGGGCGCCTTCCGAAAGGATGACCAGCGAGTAGTTGCTGGGATTGGTTTTCTTATCCTCCACGAGCAATTCGATCATGCGTTGCAGGTCAAACTTGTACTCCGGAATGGCGCAGCGCAGGGAGGTCACATAAGCGGTGTAGAGCGCGGTGTAACCCGCGTCGCGGCCGAAGACGCGGAAAATCCCGATGCGTTCGTGCGAGCCCACCGTGGTACGCTGCCGGTCGATGGCGTCCATGGCGCGCGTGACGGCGGTGGAGAACCCGATGCAGTACTCGGTGTTGCGCACGTCGTTGTCCATGGTCTTGGGAATGCAAATGACCTTTACGCCTTCTTTGTCCAATCGCGCCGCGTAACTGAGGGTATCGTCACCCCCAATGGCAACCAGGTAGTCAAGGCCCAACCTGCCGACGTTCTTCAGCACCTGGGAGGTGATGTCGTAGACCACCGAGGTCATGCCCTTCTTGGTGCTCTCCGACTTGGGGAACCTGCCGCCCGCGCAACCCGCTGGCAGCTTTTTCATCTTGGCCGGGTTGGTGCGTGAAGTGTGCAGGAAGGTGCCGCCCGTGCGGTCGATGGTGCGGGTGTTGTCGCGGTCAAGGGGAAGAATGTAACGCGCCCGGCTGGCCGGATCGTCCAGATCGACGTGCGTCAGACCCTCCCACCCGCGCCGGATTCCCATGACCTCGTAGTCGATGTCGCTTCCTCGATAGACCACCGTCTTGATGACGGAATTCAGCCCGGGTACGTCGCCACCACCCGTGAGGATCCCGATACGTTTTGCAGCCATGAATACTCCTTTCAAGGGAATTTGAGGTCTCCCCCAGGGTTTTCGGTCCCGCTCCTCGGGAAGATTAGGAGTTTACACCGCATAGCGGCATTTGTGAATGTTCCCGATCAGGTTCAGCTCCGGGGTCAAATTCCCGGCGGCATGTCGGCAGAAGCTGCGAGTTCTTCAGGAATTGTTACCGCAGTCGGGGTAAGTACAGGCAACCGCCTCCGCCAAGACTCGTGGCCTGACCTCAATCCGCTGAGGTCAGAGGCAGTGGGCCCGGGCCGGGCGAGGGCTGGTCGCGAAATCCCCGCTTCGGAACATCATGGCGTAAGAAAACATCATTTTCAGAGTGTGAAACGGTCAAAATGGACATGGAAATGCTCCAAATCACCTACGGGGCCGGAAATCGGACAAGCAGTCCCCATTGGCCAGAAAAATCCCGCTGCTCCCTCGAGGTTCAAATGCCTGACGTTCCCACGGCACCGAAAGCGCGCAAGTTCCGAGGCCGAGTCTTTATCGACTGGGACCGCTGCAAAGGCTGCGGCTTCTGCGTCGAATTCTGCCCGCCGAAAGTCCTGGCTTTCTCGGAGAACTTCAACAGCCACGGTTATCACCCACCTTATTTGATCAAGGAAGAGGCTTGTACGGGTTGCGACCTGTGTGGGCTTTACTGTCCGGACTTTGCCATTTTCGGTGTGCGCGTGCCTGTGGGCGGAGAAGAGCCGGAAATGGCCAGCGTCAAGCCCTGACGGAGGCTACGGCGACGGAAGGCGGAAAAAGGAGGCGGACTCTGAACCCAGCGAATCCTAAAGCGGTGCTCACAGGACCACATTTCCTGGACGGTGACCAAGCGGCGTGCGAAGGCGCCCTAGCCGCGGGGGCGAATTTCGCAGCCGGCTACCCCATCACGCCTTCCACCGAAATCGTGGAGCGTTTTGCCGTGCGCGCACCCACCGTGGGCGGCATCTTCCTGCAGATGGAAGACGAGCTCGCTTCTTCGATGGCGGTCGTGGGTGCGACCTGGGGCGGGGCGAAGGCTTTTACGGTCACCTCTGGCCCCGGCTTCTCCCTGATGATGGAGCACGTGGGCTACGCTGCCATGACCGAGACACCATTGGTGCTGGTGAATGTGCAGCGCGGCGGGCCGTCGACAGGCTTGCCCACCCTGCCTGGACAGGGCGACATGATGCAGGCGCGCTGGGGATCGCATGGCGACTACGAAATCATCGCCCTGTGCCCCAACTCACCGCAGGAATGCTTCGACCTGATGATTGAGGCCTTTAACCTCGCCGAAGAATACCGCACGCCGGTGCTGCTCATGATGGACGAGTGCGTGGGTCACATGACGGAAAAGGTAGTGATCCCACCCGCCGAGGAGATCAAGGTTTTTCCCCGCCGCTACACTTCCCTGCCCCCCTCCGAGTATCAACCCTTCCGGCCGGGGCCGGACGGCATTCCGGAAATCGTGAAGGCCGGTGACGGCTACCGCATTCACGTGACCGGTTTGACGCACGACGAGCAGGGCTATCCGGCCATGGACTGGCGCGCGCAACACAAGCTGGTGAGCCGCCTGGTGCGAAAGATCCGCGACCACGCCGACCGCATTGCGCGCTGCGAAGAACGCGGCCTGGAGAACGCCGACGTGGTGGTGGTGGCGTATGGCATCACCTCGCGCGTGGCGGAGCGGGCCATCCAGATGGCGCACGCCCAAGGGCTGCGCGTCGGCCTGCTACGACCCGTGGTGGTCTGGCCCTTTCCGGAAAAACGGGTGCGCGAACTGGCCCAACGGGTTCAGGCCTTTGTGGTCGTGGAGATGAACTACGGACAGATGGTGTATGAGGTGGAACGCTGCGCCGGCGACCAAGCGCACACCCTGCTGGTAGCGCATGGAGGTGGCACGGTGCACGAACCGGAAGAAATCCTGAAAGCGATTCGAGAGGCGGCGGAATGAGCACACTCCCCACGATCAATCCGGTGGAGCCCTTCCTGCGCGCGGAACGCATGCCGCACATCTGGTGTCCGGGCTGCGGCATCGGAACCACCGTAAACTGTTTTGCGCGGGCGCTGGTGGGATCGAAGCTGCCACTCGACAAGGTCGCCGTGGTCTCCGGGATCGGCTGCACGGGGCGCGTGGCGGGTTATCTCAAACTCGATTCCTTCCACACCACGCACGGGCGCGCCATCCCTTTTGCCACCGGCCTCAAACTGGCCAACCCCGGCTTAACGGTGGTGGTCTATTCAGGTGACGGTGACCTGATCGCCATCGGTGGCAACCACTTCATTCATGCCGCCCGCCGCAATGTTGACATCAAGGTTATCTGCGTGAATAATTTCATTTATGGGATGACGGGCGGCCAAGTCGGGCCCACCACGCCCGTCGGGGCCACGGCCACGACGTCGCCGTACGGGTGCTTCGAGCGGCCGTTCAACCTGCCTTTCCTGGCGGAATCGTCGGGAGCCGTCTACGTGGCACGCTGGACAGCTTTTCACGTCCGCCACATCGCGCACTCGATGGTGGAAGCCTTTCAGAAGAAGGGCTTCTCTTTCATCGAAATCCTGGCGCCTTGTCCCACGCTTTACCAGCGGCGAAACAAAATGGGCGATGGGCTTGACACCATGCGCTTCTACAAGCAGCACAGCGTCATCAAAAACGGCGCGCACACCCGCGACGTAGATATCGACCTGCAAGGGGAAATCATCGTCGGCAAGTTCTTGGACATCGAGCGGCCCACCTTGCAGCAGAGCATGGAACAACAGCTCCGGCAGACGCTCCGAGAACGCTACGCAGGCTGGGGGGGAGTCTGATGGCAGCCTCCGAAATCCGCATCGCAGGATTCGGTGGGCAGGGCGTGATCCTGGCGGGCATAGTGATCGGGAACGCCGCGGCGATCCACGATGGCAAGTTCGTGACCATGACGCAGAGCTTCGGGCCGGAAGCGCGCGGCAGCTCGTGCAGCGTGCAGTTGATCGTTTCCGGCGAGCCCATCCTCTATCCCTACCTTAGCCAACCCGATATCCTGGTCCTGATGTCGCAAGAAGCCAAGGCGCGCTTCGGAGCAGACCTGAAACCGGACGGGCTGCTGCTCTACGAGCAAGACCTGATCCAAGCCGAGAGTCTGAATCAACGAACCCGCTGCTACGGAATTCCCGCCACGCGCTTCGCGGAAGAATTGGGCCGCAAGCTGGTGCTCAACATGGTGATGGTAGGTTTCGTTACGGCGATGACAGGGCTTGCGTCGCCCGAGGCGGTGCGAAAAGCCATTGGCGATTCGGTCCCAAAGGGAACTGAGAATCTAAATCTGGCAGCCTTTGAGAAAGGCTTGGCGTACGGCCAGACCCTCGTCGTCGACGCTTGCCATCCCGCCTGAAGCGTGCGATCTTCCGCGCGTGCCCTCAGCGGTTCTGCACCGCGCGGCTCATCCTCTGCCAGCGGGTAATGCATGATTGGGATCAAGCGGCGATCTGTCTTCCTGATCCCTGCAATTGTAGGGACGCGCGGTCCCTCGGCGTTGCTCAGGACGGTGAGCGAAGTCGAACCGTGCTCGCCCCCATCCCGCCCTGCGGGACGAACGCGGTTCGGCCCTACGAGTCGCGCAGCTTGACCACGGCGGAGTCGGAGGGGTAAACTGGTTTTCAAGTGCGCCTGTAGCTCAGATGGATAGAGCGGTTGCCTCCGGAGCAACACACAGGCGTCAGGCAAGTTTATTGCCATCACAACATTACCTTCATTTCGAACGAGTTAAGATTCAGGAGCCGTAGGACCTGCCCTATTTAAGGCATACAAGGTACCCACAAAATCACCCACAGTGCCAAGAGCGACAGTCCCTTTGCAGATGAAGTCCCCTCTGCTAGAGTGCCCCTCATTCGCGAGGGAAAACAAACCACGGCCCCACTGTCTGCAGAAGCCAACATCTGACCTGGCACACCGGACCCCTAAACAATCCTCCCCGCACCTCAGTTAAGCGACTCCCCGCGCGAAGCCAATCGGGTAGCCAAAACCTGCCCAAATCCTCCTTTCGCTCCCAAAACCTGATCCTCCCTGGCAGAGGGGAGGGGTAAGTGTGTATTGCGCGAGGGCTGGGAGGGGCAATAACCGTGCGCACCAGGAGGCGACTGGATAGGGGGCCCCTAGCCTTGCGTTTCGAGCCCACCGGGGTCTCCACAAACATCGCAGGGGAGAGAACCTGTGGGCTTTCTGGGAGGACACATGGATACAAATCGGATGTTTACAAGCTTGTTTGGTGGATGGCTCACGGCAGCCGACAAGGCTGCCGCGCCACAATCAATTACACCAAGTCAACTGTTCTGCCTCGCGTCTCCGACCTGACGCAGAAAGCCACCCTGGCAACAGGCAAGACCCTGGTCGAGGTCGGCTACAAGCTGACCGATTGCTGCACTAGCAAGTGACCGCTTCCCCACCCGCCTTAGTCCTTACCTATTCCTTCCCATTCAGTTCATTTCGCTGATCACCAAGGAGGTGTGTCTTGAGAACCTATCAACCGGAACGCGCCTTGATCGCTCGCGAAACCCGCGAGGAGAACCGGAGGGAGCTGGCCAGGGTGCTCGACCAGATCTCCAGAGAGCGGGCATCTCGCTTGCCGGCTCCTCCCCCGGTTTCTCTCGAAGCCCAGTTTCAGATGAGCATCCACAGGATTCGTGAGGACGTCCAGCGTGCCAAGGATGTCCAGACCGCTCACATTCTGCGCTGGCTGCAGAGCTAGTCACCTGTAATTCCGGAAAGCCCCGGCTCGTTGCCGGGGAGCAAGGGGTCCCTGCCTTCGCCCCCGCATTCCAGAAACCCACCTTAGCTCCTCTCGTCCGAGGGGAGATCCCAACAGTGAACATTCATCCCAAGCCTGTCTGGGGCCTATACCAGACAACTGGAGGTACCGTGAACTGCCAACATCTGCACTTTCAGTTTCCCGCTGAGCCGTTTCAGCGGTGGCATGTGATCGAGGACAGAGACCTCCCTCGCCCTCTACGCTTCCGGCATCCGCGCCAGTCCGGGGAGAAGCCCGATCCGAAGGTGAACTTCGGGATCGAGGAGCTGTCGGCTCGGCTGGAGCACGCCGGGGTCGAGTACATCCGCATCGCACTCGGTCATGATGCGGAGTCGTTTGACCTGGCGTGCTGCATGGTCTCAGATGGCCTGGGTGGCCTGGAGGTTCCCGGTGACGGGGTCTGGTATCCGGTCATTCCCTGGGTCCGGGACGACGGCTTCTACGCCGTGGGCATGCGCGAACCGATGCCGTTCCGGGACGCCTGCCATCTGTTTGGGTTCGACATCCCGGCTGCGAGGCCCAGTGTCCCCAAGCGCATCAAGCGGGATGTCGCGCGGGGCCGCACCAGCCTGTTCGGCGAGCTGCTTGAAACTCGCGAGCTCAATCCGTGGGATCTTCTCCACACGGTCGCGCTTGCTGATGGCAAGACCACATTTGAAGTGGCCACCTACAATCCCGGCAATCGCTGGCCGGAGGCCTGGACTTCCGGAGCAGCGCTGGCCTCTCCGCGAGGCGGCGCCATCCTCACCGGGCATCCGGTTCAGGTCGGTGATCTGATCCAGATTACCGGCGCCATGCCCAACGGCCAGATCAAAGGGAACTGCCTGATCTGGGACATTGAGCATGATCTCGTGGTCTGGGACGTCAAGCAGGAACTGCGGGCCTGGCAGGGCCAGATCTATCTGAGTGTTCTCAACGAACTCCACGGTGGCCCGGCCAACCTGGACGTCCAAACCGCCTCCAACCTCGACCTGGCCAAGGTTCGGGATCACAAGCTGATCCAGTTCCTGTGCCAGCAGTATGCCTGCGACGTGTTCGACCTGATGCGGGACGACGATCGTGTCAAGGAGGAGATCGGGTTTTATAACCCTGCAAGCTGGGCCGATGAAGACGGTAATCCAGTGATTAACGAGAATCGCTGGAAGCTCTGGCGGATGTATTCCGCGGGCTTGCCGGCGATGCAGTTCCGGAACTGCCGGGACGCCTTCTATCGCACCCAGATGGAATCCCCCGAGAACAGCGATCCGGATCGCTTCCGGATGCGCTTCCGGGAGCCTCGGGATCTCATGACGGTCAAGGCGAAGGAGCTGGCCGGAGCGGCGGTGCGAAGGTATCTCTTCCCCGAGCCGTTTGTCTTTGACAAGCAGGGCTACCCGCACTGGGACCGTTCAACGTTACCCGACGTCGAGTCGGTACATCTGGGCGGGTTCAACGGCGAGTTTATCTCGCTGAGGAACCCCAATGCTTCGCATAAGGAATCGGGAAAGCTGCGCGGCCGGAGGCTGCAGCAGTTTGCCGGGATCGACCGGGGCGCCGTGATGTTCGTGCATCTCGGCTTCGCAGCAAGTCCGGAGGGCACTCCAGGTATGGCAAAGAGCTTCAACGGTGCTGATTTCGACGATTCCGTGCTGGCACTGCTTGACCCGGAGATCGTGAAGCACTGGAAGACCCTGCCCGAGTATCCGTGGGGCGTGGCCACGCCTACCGAAGTAAAGGTCATCGACGATGGTGATGCCCTGTTCGACCGGCATCCCAAAGTCGCGCCGTACGACCACGATTATGTGACCTGCATGCTCTACGACGCCAAGCGAGGTCAGACCGGCATCGGGTACGTGGTCAATGCCATCACTTGGTTCAACCTGCTCTGGCTCAACCGGGAGAGCATCCTGGCGGAGCTGCGAGCGATGCAGCCGAGCCCCCAAGTGGCAGCGGCCATCCGCTGGATGGAGCAAGAGTTGCCCAAGAGCCGCATGCCGATGGTTGCCTCGCGTCTCGAGGAGATCATCGACGCCATCAAGCTGAACGGGAGTTCGATTGAGTGGGCGAGCGGCGTGATTATGGAGTTCCGCGAGACCTGCCCCGTGGCTCCGAATTTCTGGTGGCAGGGCGGCTACCAAGGCCAGGGGCGCATTCCTCGCGATCGTCTCGAAAACGGCAACGAGCCCATTCCGGTGACCACGGCCATGGACGTGGCCCGGGAGCAGTGGATTGAACTCTTTCAGAAGGCACGCCGGTTCGCCGACAAGGAGAGCTGGAAACGTTGCTGGCGGGTGCCACCGGAGATCCGCAGCTTCCCAACTCGTCCTGAGGCAGCAACTGCCGCACGGGACTTCTGGATGTTCTATAACCGCACCCGGGAGGCTGAGAAAGCGGAGTTCCTCAAGGCGGGCAAGGACCATCGCGGCAAGAAGGTCACGAGGGAGCAGGAGGCGGGGATTGCCGCTTATCTCTACGCGGAGGAGGAGGTCCACAACCGGATCAAGGCCAGCGGCATGTATCTGGAGATCTACGCGGAACTGGTCAAGCTGGTCTTTGACCGGGGGATGACCCTGGAGCCGCCTCGCAATCCCGACGGCACGGTGAAGCCGGTAGCGGATGGCATCCTGGGTGGGCCACACACCCTGGACGGGCTGCTGGATATCGCCAGAGCCGCCGGAGTGACTCGTTGCCATGTGCCCTTGACCTGGGAGTCTGACCGAGTGCGTGCCGACTATGGCGAACTGAATCTCGACATCGTCGTGGAAGACACGCTGGTGCGGATGGCGGGGAGTGCGCCGAACCCTGCCAGTTGGATTGGCATCGTGGACCTGCCGGACGGCGAGTATCGGCTGGAGCATGGTCTGGTGGTCACGGAGGACACGAGCGAGGCTCCGCCTCAAGAACCTGCTGTGGCTCTTGTGGCCGTGAATGGCTTCGAGCAGAGGTTGAAGGATGAGAAGCTCCAGCAGGAAGACCGCCAGAGAATCGAGGCCGAACTCAAGGCCTTCCGGGCTCAGGTTTGTAATGGAGTGACCATCAAGCCTGTGACCTATCGCAATCCCCAGAGCCAGGAGGACGAGGCGGGCGCTGAAGTGTTTCTGGAAGGGACCTCCGAGCCACTCGGCTGGATCTCCCGCGAGCACCTGCCCTTGGTCACGAGTGAACTCACGGGGGTGCTGGTCTCGGGCGGCCCGTACACGCTCAAGGTCCTCTGCCCGCTGCCTGAGCCAGGCGCCCACAGTTGACACAAACCATCATCACGACATGTGCTCCAGGATTCGAGGCTTTCGAGGGTCCGGGAGCCGGGAGGAAGCATGCAGAACTTCATCAGCGCGCTCTCTCCATCGAAGTCGTTCCAATTCGTGAACGAACCACTCAGTCGGGAGCGGGGAAGTCCTCACCACCATGATTGTCACGGTCCACCACATCCGGCTTGGGTGGGATTCCCGGAGGACGCAACTCGGAGGCGAAGACTGCCCTGGGTTGCGAATCCAGACCTCTGGAGCAACAACCGTGGCGAGGATTATCGACTGAGGGACACGCCGGACGAAGATGGCGATCCCGAGGAGAAATCTTGTGCCCTCGCTGCCTTAGGACCTCACCTGCGGCCTGCTGCTATACGCGTAGCTTGCAGGGCTTATTTACCCTGTTTTCCCGGTACTTGAAGGTTGGCGAACGCGGGCTATGGCAGAGCCATGGCCAAATCAGCTTCAGCCTCAGAGGCTGCTTCCTGGTTCAGGTTGCCCTGGCCAGTCTCCGGACCAACGCGATAACAATTTCCTGGTCCTTCGCCTTCAGGTTCCTAAAGGTCTCAATGACCTTGTTTTCTCGCCTGTCCGGCGCAGCCCTACTCTCAGCGGGGATAGCTTTCGGCTCTTTATCGCCTTCAAGGAATAGCTGGTACGTTTCGATTTCAAGGGCTTTTGCCATCTTCTCGAGGGTTTTGATGCTGGGTATAGTGTGCCCGTTCTCGACTCTGGAAATATAGCACCGCAGCAGCCCGCTCCGTATCTCCATGTCGCCCTGAGACAGCCCCTTGACGCCCCTTATTTCGCTCAACCGTCTTCCGATGTCCATGGGTGTCTTTTATCAGACCGGATGGCCACAGGCAAGTGCCGAATAAGGAATGAGCCGACACTGCCCCTCTGATTTCTCCCCTGCAACGAAAAGAAGTAGTGAAGGAGATCAATCCTTCTGGCGGAGGACGCTGAAATGCAACCAACCGTCAGTCTTTGACTTTAACTTTCGCTTCCGGGCCAGGACCCGGGAAAGGATGTGCGTATGCTCAAGACCGCCGCACTGGTTCAACTTCCTGAGATTCTGAGGAACGGATCGAGCCATTTGGTGAAGCTTGCCGGGAAGGTGGATTCTTTCTCGCTGCTACTCCGCGACACGCCGGAGGGCGAGTTGAAACGCTCGATCGAAGTACAGTTCCACACTATGGTGTTCGCAACCCGCAAGGAAGTCCGGAAGTACTGCCCCCGGTATCGCTATTTGCCGGGCGAGGGAATTCTCGACTTCAGTACGGATTGCGCCTCCGGCCAACTCGATCCGGGTGACCTCGGCAAGCCCCCTCAGCCCAAGCGAGGCAGGCTCTGCGAGAAGTGCTGCTTCTTCGCAGGCATTCCCGAGGAGCAAGTTCCTGAAATGACGGTAAGCGCGGCGCCGCGAGACCTCGTGCCCGTGGCCTAAACCCCGCCCATCTATCCTCTACATCCCTGCAGTAGTCTTTACTGACAAGACCCACAGTCTCTCTCAATACCCTCCGGCCTCTCTCATAAGCTACCTCAACTCTCCAGTGCTGTTGCTTATGCGCCCGTGTGTCTTGAGGTGAGGGGGACCGGAAAGAAGCCCTCGCAGTTCGCAAGAGACCAGAAAAGGAGATACGCCTATGGACGAACAGAACACTGAGAAAGACACGAGCTTGGAATGTACGAGCATCCCTGATAGCTCCTGGCCCGGAGCCAGCCTCTACAAATCCCTCAAGCTCGGCTGGCACTGGCGCCGGCTGAGGTGGGCCGTTGTGGCCGCCTCCGAAGCCGCGCAAGGCCACGAAGCCAATGGCCTGCCGCCAGGTTCAAGGGAATTCAAAACACTCTTCAGCGAGGTCGCCCGCAAGGTTCAGAAGTATTCCACCGAGTCCGGCGATCCTCTCGACACCCTCAAGGCCCGGCTGCCCGCGCTGTGCGCTCTGGAGCGGCTGGCCTATCCTGCTCCCACTGTGCCTCGGAACAAGGCTGGGCTGACGCTCGAAATCCTCATCGCCGCGCTTCTGGGGTCACTCGGGATGGGTGCGCTGGTCGGTCTTGGGGCCGGCATGGCCCATTGGATCGCGCACCTGTTCGGATAAGGAGGTGACCCTTGACCGGAATACTGGAACTGTTTGCTCTTCTCGAAGTAGGCAGCGGAATCGGGTTCCTGGTCAGGTGGCGTAGCCGGCTCCTGGCCCGCAAGGTCAACTATTTCCGCCCGCCGCACAACAGGAAGTCTCCCTTCGACAAGCTGGTCCGTGCTCAAACCGGGCCGGTGACCACCCGGCAGGACCAACTCTGCTTGAAGCTGGCCGACGGCCTTACCGTCCTCGTTCGCAGGCTTGTCATGTTCGATGCCTTCCGCCAGCTCATGCGGGCTCTGGCTCTGCCCAATTCACCGCTGCGCCGCAGGTTGCGCGGCCAAAGGAGGCTGTCATGAAGTGGAGAAAGTATCTGCTTCTGGTTGTATTGGCTCTCATCCCAGGCGGAGGGATATTCCTGCTCGCCTGGGCTTTCGTATGGGCTGTTCGCTACGGCGATGAACTAGCCGAGAAGTCCAGAGCGAGTTATGCCGAGTTCTGCAAACGCAAGGAACAGGAGGAGGCATAACAATGACTTTCACTCCGTCCGCCACCAGTTCATTCTCCGCCGGGGCGGTCTTCTGGGGAATGGTTTGGGCCACGCTGGGCAAGCTCAATGAGCTGGTCCATTTCCTGGGCTTCAAGAAGTCCCATCCCCGCGAGATCCTGCTGCGCTGGATCAATGCTCACAAGGTCGTCACCATCACCCTGACCGAAGCGGTCAACTACTCCGTGCACGGCATCTCGAGTCCACTGGGTGTTACGTTCGCGCTGGGCGGAACCCTGGTGAACATCTTCATGATCACCTTCATCGTGCCGATCTGGTGCCGGTTGTCGAACCTGGAAAGTCGCTGATCGTCCCCCGATCTCTGTCCCCGATAAGAAACTTAATCCCAAGGAGGCAATCGAATCATGAAGACCCTCATCATCGTTCTCTCTGCGGCTTGTGCCGTGGTCGCCGGTTACTTCGGTGTTCGCTACTTCACGCACCGGGATCTCGACTTCACACGGGCCAGGAAGTACGTCAGGAGCCTTGCGAACAACCTGCTTCACACCGAACTCACCGCTGCCCGGGAAGCCGGCACGACTCCCGAGGCAACAACCGAACAAGCGGCCTAGCAGACTGTCACGCTGACGCTGGTCGCCGCAACTCTCACAGATGTCAAAGGAGAGGCTGCCATGTCACTCGTAACCCGTTACCGGCTCTTCTGGGCTGCCTTGATGGCAGCCCTCTTGGCCCTGGCCTTTTGGAAGAACTCGCGGAGCTATCCCCGCGAGTCTCGACTCTGGAGGCTTGGCAAGGCCGCCATCGACACCGGGCTGGTGGTGCTCATGGTCATCTACGCTCCGGCGCTGCTTCTCATGTACGTGGTCATCTGGCTCACCAGCCCGTTCCGTAACAGGATCATGCAAGTTACCGCGGCCTTCGCTTCCATCCTGGCCATCACCCATCTGGCCGGAGTGGTCTTCGAATCTGTCGCCGTGCTGGGTGTGTTCGCTGTGGACCTGTTGACCGGCGAGGTCGTGGCCCGGATGGACAAGCGCGAGAGAAACAAGCTGGCGAAGGCTGCGT
>Ga0116116_1002167_pt1 | contig 12830 bp, 9 predicted proteins | sample June2015DPH_10_1_FD_89722 | JGI IMG/M metagenome (GOLD analysis project Ga0116116, IMG submission 89722) | Peatland microbial communities from SPRUCE experiment site at the Marcell Experimental Forest, Minnesota, USA - June2015DPH_10_150 | ecosystem: Environmental > Terrestrial > Soil > Wetlands... | reverse complement strand
TGGTTCAACGATCGCGCCATCCATTACCGCAAGATGAACCAGATTCCGGACGACCTGGGCACCGCCGTCAACGTGCAGGCCATGGTGTTCGGTAACCTGGGCGAAACCTCGGCCACCGGCGTGGGCTTCACCCGCAATCCGGCCACCGGCGAGAAGGCCTTCTACGGCGAGTTCCTCGAGAACGCACAGGGCGAAGACGTGGTGTCCGGCATTCGCACGCCGCGGCCCTTCTCCGAGCTTTTGAAGTGGAATCCCGCGGTCTACAACCAGCTCCGCGAAAACACCACCATGCTCGAGAAGCACTACCGCGACATCCAGGACTTCGAGTTCACCGTCCAGGATGGCAAACTGTTCATGCTCCAGACCCGCAACGGCAAGCGCACGGGGCCGGCGGCGGTTCGCATCGCCGTCGAGATGGTGGACGAAGGCCTCATCAGCAAGCGGGAAGCCGTCCTCCGCGTCGACCCGCAACAGCTCGATCAGCTCCTGCACCCGGTGCTCGATCCGGCGTCCAAGAAATCGCTTGCCAAACTGGCCACCGGCCTGCCCGCCTCGCCCGGCGCGGCGGTCGGCGCCATCGTCTTCACCGCCGACGATGCGGTGGAAAAGGCCAAAGCGGCGCCCGTCATCCTGGTCCGCAAAGAGACCGTTCCGGACGACATCCACGGGATGGAAGTGGCCAAGGGCATCCTCACCTCGCGCGGCGGCATGACCAGCCACGCGGCGGTGGTCTGCCGCGGCATGGGCACTCCCTGCGTGGCCGGCGCCGAAGGTATCGCCGTCGACGAGCACAAGAAGGAAGTCGGCGTCACCGTGGGCGGCAAGGCCCTCACTCTCAAGGAGGGCGACTGGCTGTCGCTGGATGGCTCCACGGGCGAAGTTTACGCCGGCAAGGCCAACACCCTCGATGCCGATCCCTCCTCCGGCGTGCTGAAGTCCTTTATGGAATGGGCCGACGAATTCCGCGGCAAGTTCGGCGTGCGCGCCAACGCCGATATCCCCCGCGATGCCAAGGTGGCCCGCAGGTTCGGCGCCGAGGGCATCGGCCTGTGCCGCACCGAGCACATGTTCTTTGCCGAGGACCGCATCCCCCACATGCAGGCCATGATCCTGGCCCGCGACGAGAAGACCCGCCGCAAGGCTCTGGCCAAGCTTCTGCCCATGCAGCGCCGGGATTTCGTCGGCCTCTTCGAAGTCATGAACGGCTTCCCCGTGGTGATTCGCACCCTCGATCCGCCGCTCCATGAATTCCTGCCCAAACGCGAGGACCTGATGGTCGATAACGCCATCCTGCCCTATGCCGATATCAAGAAGAAAAGGGAGCTGGCGGCCACCTACCAGCGCTTCGGCGCCGAGGTGAGGAACCTCAAGACCGTGCTGGCGGCGCTGCTCAAGCGCGTCGAGGAATTGCACGAGTTCAACCCCATGCTGGGGCACCGCGGCTGCCGTCTCGGCATCACCTATCCCGAGATCACCGAGATGCAGGCGCGCGCCGTCTTCGAGGCCGTCGTCCAGGTGGCCAGGAAGGGCGTGAAGGTGATTCCCGAAGTCATGATCCCGCTCATTGGCGGCGTCAAGGAGTTCGACAACCAGAAGAAGATCGTGGTCCAGGTAGCCGAGGAAGTTCTCGGCAAGGCCGGCCGCAAGGATCTGAAGTACATGGTCGGCACCATGATCGAGATCCCGCGCGCCGCCCTCACCGCTTGCGACGTAGCCAGGGAGGCCGACTTCTTCAGCTTCGGCACCAACGACCTGACCCAGACCTGTATGGGCCTCTCCCGCGACGACTACACCAAGTTCCAGAAGGACTACGAAGACCGCAAGATCTTCCCCAACGATCCCTTCGCCGTTCTGGACCAGGAAGGCGTTGGCCAACTGGTGAAGATGGCCGTCGAGCGGGGCCGCAAAACCAATCCCAAGTTGGAAATCGGCATCTGCGGCGAGCACGGCGGCGAACCCAGCTCGGTCGAGTTCTGCTACCGCGTGGGCATGGATTACGTTTCCTGCTCCCCGTACCGCGTGCCCATCGCCCGCCTGGCGGCTGCCCAGGCAGCCATTTCGGGCGATAAGTCGGAAACCCAGCGGACGGCGTAGACCGCCCGCAAACCATCAAGGCCGGGGCTCGGTCCCCGGCCCGGGGGGCCCGTGATAAGGTGGTCATGAGAGGCCCCCGGTGTCCACACAGCCGAAAACATTCCTCACCCCCGAAGAATACCTGGAAATCGAGCGCGAAGCTGAATACAAGAGCGAGTACTTCCAGGGCGAGATGTTCGCGATGGCCGGTGCCGGCCAGGCACACAACCTGCTGGTAGCGAACCTGGTAGCCGGGCTTCACCATCAACTCCGGTCACGCCCCTGCCAACTGTACCCGAGCGATATGCGTGTGCGGGTTCCCGCAACCGGGTTGTATACATATCCCGACGTAGTGGTGGTCTGCGGCGAGCCCCAATTCCTGGACGAGCAACGGGACACCCTGCTCAATCCCAGCCTGTTGGTTGAGGTGCTTTCTCCCTCCACGGAAGCCTATGATCGCGGACGAAAGTTCGAGCACTACCGTTCGATCGAGTCGTTCGGCGAATATCTCCTGGTCGCCTCCGACCGCGTTCACGCCGACCTGTACACCCGTCAGCCCGACGGCCGGTGGATGCTCACGTCAGCCGGCCGCTTGGAAGACTCCCTCGACCTCGAATCCGTCGGCTACCGGCTCGCTCTCGTCGATTTGTACGAGAGAGTCGACCTACCCGGATTCCAGCCCACCGCCGCGTAAGGCGCCGAGCTTCTCAGGCGGCCAAGGAATCTCTGGCCGCTCGCTCTTTCACCAGGCGTGGCCCTGTCCCCAGCGCTTCGCGCGCCAGGGCGGCGATCAAGACCAGAAACATCACCGCCGTCAATACCTCCGGTGGACCAAGGCCGCCTGCCAGCGAGGTGGAGGTGTGGTCTCCCAGGAAAACCAGCGAGCCACCGTGCCGCTCATACCAGCCGCCCCAGTTCAGCGCGTCCTCCTGGCGCCACCGTTGGAACTGCGCCTGGAGCGTGGCTACGGTCTGCTGTCCGGCGGCGTCGGCAGGTTTAAGTCTGCGCAACTCCGCGAGCCATTCATCCGAAACGGCGTATTGGTGTTTTAGAAGCCAATTGCCCCACGCGAACTTGGAGAGGGAATGTGCCTGCGGCAAACCCAGGGTGGCTTTCCCTTTCACCACCTCAAAGCCGGCGAAGACCGTATCGGTGAGAGTGTTCTCGGCGCTTTCCATCCGCGCCTGCAAGAAGATTCCTAACCCGAAATCCAGCGCGCAACCCGCGATGACCAGACACGACACGCCCCGGGGCAGAGACGCGAAGTAGCCCGCCAGCAGCGTCACGCCAAGAAGGATTAACGGCTGCAAGGTGACGTGCGCTTGGCCGAGGGGGTCCCTTTCCCCGATCACGACAACCCCCAGCACCAGGCAGAACGGGACCAGCATCGACCAAAACTTCCTCTCGGGAGCAACCCGCCCGCGATCGCCTCGCCACCAGGCCCAGCAAAGCAGATAGAGCACGGTAAAGCCTCCGGCCGCGCCCATGGCGAAGATCAGGTTGGTCTGGTAAATCAAGAAGAAGTAGTCGCGCACCCATCCCGCGGCCGTGGGTTGATCGAAAAGCTCTAGCCTTGCATTGCTCCGCAATGGGTGCGGCACCACGGTATCGGCGAAATTCCCGGCGATCTTCGCAAGGCCGTGGTCGGCGTTGCCCAAAGGCTGGACCGAGGTGTTAGAGGTGAACGTCGTCTTGGCGCCGTAAACCGCGATGGACCAGCCGAACCAGGTCGCCAGCAAGGCGCCACTGACCGCGACTATGACCGCCAGCTCGCGCCACCTGTTCGGGCGCTTGCGAAATGCGAAGACCAGGTAGTCGAGCGCCATGAAGACAACATAAGGCCCCGCCGAATAGTGCACCAGCGTCGCCGCGGAGAGGGCCGTAAATGCCGCCACGATTCGCAGCCTGTCGTGCTTTCGCAGCCCGGCCAGGTAGAAGGCGATCGCCAGCACCACGTAGAATGCCGCTAATAGCTTGGTCCAGGTGTAAGTGGCGTTCTGCATGACCAGGGGGTTCAACGCCAACAGAGCCAGTAGCGGCAGGATTCGCCGCCGCCGTCCCGTGAGGGCGGGCATGAGCAGACAGCACGGCAGAAATACCAGCAGGTTCAGGAATGTGAACGTAATCTGAAAAAGTTCGAACCGGTCGCCAGCCTGCGCCAGGAAGAACGTGCCCAGCAGGTTCATCATTGGTGGCCGGGACGGCAGCGGGAACAGGCCCAGGAACCGGGTGCCTCTCGCAAGGTGGTGCAGGAAGAAGAGCGACCTTTGAAAATGCTCCAGCCAGTCGCCCCACCATCGGCCTCCCGAGTAGTGCCGGATCATGCAGAGGATTGCCAGCGTCCAAACCAGCAGAAACACGAAGCCAAAGACAGTCTTGCGAAACTGCACGGACGCCGCCAGCCGGGCCGCATCGGAAAAGGCCAGGCCCCCCAACAGGAGGCATACCACCGACACCGACCAGAACAGGCCGGTGCCTTCCGGAGTGGCCGCATCTTTCATCGGCAAGCCTGCCCAGTAAAACACGAAACAAGCCAGGTATAGAAGAATCAGCGACAGCCCCACCGACCCGCAGAGCTTCTCCAACGGGCTCCACGGAAACTTCCGTACGAAGAAGAATCCCGGCGCGAAAGCACAGAGAGGCAGCAGGATCAGCAGCAGGAGCACTCTTGCGATCAGCATGGACGGACTCACTGTGAGATTCGGCCGGATCGCGACCCGGTTGCGGCCGGCACTGGCCAGATCTCCAATGCGTTGATTTTGGCCAAACGAAGTTTCGGCCACAGCCCGATCGTAATCAGCCCGTTGCGGGCTTCGGCCCGAATCTCCTTGATGAGCGGCTTGGCCGCCCCGCCAGCCTCCCGAAAAATATCGAAATCCTGGAATACCGTGGTATGGTTGACCAAGACGTCGAAGACCCGGGCGTTCGGACCTCCATAGGAAAGCTCGATGAAATGCAGCCGGACCATGTATGTGCCGGTGTTTACCGGGATCGAATACTCGCAAGACAACTGACAGTCCCGTTCGAAGTAATACAGGGCGGACACCCCTGGTAGCGGCGCCCGTGGGTCAAGCGCCGCTCCCCACCCACCGTAAAAATAGTCGTCCGGCTGCCAGCCGGTCTCCGGCAGATCGGCCACGCTTGCCGCGCCGCTTCGCAGTCGAAGAGGGAGTCTCACCGGCGGCCGCAACCCTGCCGTCTCCCCCCGGCGGAGAAAGATACGATTGCTGTCCACGTCGTGCAGCAAATCGAAGTTCGCATCCACATAGCGCCGCAGTTCCGGGGTGTTCTCATAGCCCAGGCGCCACCGGTCCTTGAAAAACATGCGGCCCGGACCTATGTCGTCCACAAATACTTTCGGAGGGTTGGCTCGCAGATCCCTCATATATCGCGCGACGCCGTACTCTTGAAGCGGGTTGTCCTCGATCACCCCACCTGGCGAAGGTTCACGGGTCGCACTTCGCGTTCCCGTCAAGACATAAAGCTCGGGCGACCAACCCCAGACGGCCATAAGGTCGCCGGGTTTCACCAGTTGACGTAAGCACAGAGCTCCGATAGTCACGGGATCTCTCGGATAGGTGGCCAGACGGTCGAGTGACTGCCCATTGTCGGCGGCGCCTTGGATAATGGGCGCTACCACCGTAAGCGCGACGAAGGTCCATGTGCATTTCCAGACGCTCCAGCGCGGCAGCAGGAACGCCAAAGCAGCGGCGGCAGCCAGGCTCGCTGGCAAGAAGAGGAATATCAGATAGTGCTCAACCGCGCGGCCAGGAGTGCAAATCGCGTACAGGCTCGCCACAAACAGGCCGATGGCCAGTACGTCCGCCGGAGATGGCCTCCATTTCCCATTCCCGAGCCCCGCCAGCGCCACTAGGGCGACAAACAGCGGAATCCACAAAAAGTATCGCTGGATCTCCGCCACTCCTGTCGCGAATTGAAAAAACGAACTGGGCGTCCAGCTTACCTGGGGTCTTCCTGCATACAAGAAGTTGCCGACCACATAAGACTGGTAGAAATCCGTGAGCACACCACAACATGCGAGGGGAATCAGAATCGCCAGCAACACCGCCATCGGCCCGGCAATCAACCATCCAGCGGCCCTCCATCGGTGCTGCCTGGGATAGCGCCAGATCGTTGCCAAAGCCGCCCCCCCGATCACCGCGCCCATCGGCACGGTTTGAAGCTTCGCAAATGGCAGCAATCCCAGCACCAATCCAAGAAGGAACCATGGACGACCGCCATCCGCAGCCCTAAAATAGAGCCGCGCCAGAAGCCACACGGAGGCGGCGATCAGCACGCTGCACACGCACTCCGTGCAGCATTGCACCAGGTCGAACATGCGAAACTGCAATATGGCCGCGAACAGCGGCAGAACACTGAGACGGGCGGCCCACTCGGGCATGAGAAGTCGCGCCGTCAGGTAGAGGAAGACCATGACGCCCCAGAAAGCCAAGACGTTCGCCAGGCGGGCGCCGGCATAATCGAGCGGCACTCCTACCAATCTCAGAATCGCGAGATAGTAAAATGTGATTGGCCCGTTGGATCCCCCGTCCATCGCGCGCCAGAAAATAGGGTCGTGCAACAGGCTCCGAGCACCGACGATGAGATTCCCTTCATCCGGGTTCGGCAGCAACGGCAGGAACAAGGGCAGCCTGCTGAGAACCGCGGAAACCAGGAGCACGCCGCAGTATGCCGGCGCCGAATAAATTCCGCGGAGGAACGCGGAAGGCCAGGAACGCAGAGGAGCCAGGGCCAGCCCCAGACACACACATACCAGCAGGACCGTCAGCACGTTCTGATAGCCGTCGATTCCCCCCAGGACGCTGGAATGCCCGGCGATGAACTGAGTATAAGCGTATGCCCAACCTCTCAGATCGGCGGCCATGATTTCTATACCATGACATGGGGGGTCGTGAAAAGGCAAACCTGGATCACCGCCCAACACTTTCCGGTACTGTTCCAATTGACTGCCGGTCGAGGCTATCCGACAATGGAATGGCTTTGCTCCTTCGGAAACACCTGAATCCGTTGGCCCTCTGTGCCATGCTGCTGGTGGCCTTCGCGCTGGCCCGGATCGTTGCCACGTACCGGGTTTTCAACCAGACTTTTGACGAGCCGGCCCACATCGCCTGCGGAATCGAGTGGCTGGATCTAGGACAGTATCGCTACGAACATCAGCATCCGCCGCTGGCCCGCGTCGCTGCCGCCCTAGGCCCTTACTTAGCGGGAATCCGCTCTTCAGGGCTGACATCGGTCTATAACGAAGGCAATGGGATTCTCTACACCGGAACGCACTACTTTCGAACCCTGGCGCTGGCCAGGATGGGAATTCTGCCGTTCTTTGTGATCGCCTGCCCCTTGGTATGGTCGTGGAGCCGCCGCCTTTTCGGAACCGGCGCGGCGCTGGTATCCACCCTGCTCTTCACCATGCTTCCCCCCATCCTGGCCCATTCCGGGCTGGCCACCACGGACATGGCGTGCGCCACGTTTGTGTTCGCTTCCACTTACGCCTTCAGCCGCTGGCTGGAGCGTCCCGCCTGGCGGCAGAGTCTTCTTCTGGGCGGTAGCGCAGCCCTGGCGGCGCTTTCCAAATTCTCGTCGCTGGCCTTTCTGCCCGCCTGCATGTTGGCCGTCCTGCTCCTGTACTGGTTCATCGAGCGCCCGCCGCTGGCGGCCTTCCGGCGAGAGGCTCTTCGCAGGACGGTCTCGCTGATCTTCGCGGCGGCGGTTCTTTTCATGGTGATCTGGGCCGGCTATCGTTTCTCGGTGGGCCGTGTGACGACAGCGAGCCGGCCCCATGAAACCATCGACCGATTTCTGCCCGAATCCCGCCTGCCAGCCTATGAATTCTTCGATGGAATCGGCCAAGTGGAGTATCACAATACCATAGGCCACGATTCCTGGCTTCTGGGCGAATACCGCACGAATGGCTGGTGGTACTTCTTCCCCGTGGTCGTCGCCGTCAAGACACCTATCGCGTTTCTGCTCCTCTGCTTCATCGGCTTTTTCTGCCTGGCGCGCCAATCCGTCGCGAAGATTCGCTGGCAAGAGTGGGTTCCTGGAGTGTGTGTCCTCGTGATCCTGCTGATATGCATGACGAGCAGGATCGATCTGGGGGTGCGGCACATCTTGCCGATTTACCCGCTGCTGGCGATGGTTGCGGGCCTCGGGCTAACCCGTCTCTTTGAGGCCGGCCGTGCCAGAAAGGCTGCGGCCGCCTGGGGCCTGGTTCTGGCGCTCTGGCTGGTGGTGTCCTCCATGTGGTCCCATCCCGATTATCTGGCGTACTTCAATGAATTGGCCGGCGGCAAACCCGAGTGGGTTCTGGCCGAATCCGACCTCGATTGGGGGCAGGACTTGCAGCGCCTGAGCAACAAGCTGAAAGAACTGGGTGTCAAGGAAGTTTCCCTGGCTTACTTCGGAACAGCCGATCTCACCCGGCACGGACTTCCCGCCATCAAGAGATTGTCTGCCTACCGGCGAACGACCGGATGGGTGGCCGTGAGTCTCCACATCATGATGATCGAGGCCGCCGCGATCGAGAAGGCTCAGCGCACAAACATGTCTCCCTTTTCCTGGCTGGATTGGGAGATCCCGGTGACCCGGGTCGGCAAGTCCATCGATCTCTATTACGTAAAGTAGCGCCGGCGGCGGAACGCCCGATGCGGGTCTTTGCCGCCGGCGGTGTTGCGCTAGACTGTGGCATGGCGTTACTCGACGACCGCCGCTATCCCCAGCGCCCGTTCATCGGCGTGGCCGCGCTCATTCTGAAACGCGACCGCATCCTCATGGCGCAGCGCGGCAAGCAGCCGCTGATTGGCTGGTGGTCCCTGCCCGGTGGCGCGTTGGAAACGGGCGAGACTCTGGCGGACGCCGTCCGCCGCGAGGTGCGCGAGGAGACCGGCCTCGACATCCGCCCGCTCGGCGTGCTGGAAATCTTCGAGCGCATCATGCGCGATGCCTCCGGCGCGCCCGAGTATCACTACGTGCTCATCGATTACATGTGCCGGGCGATTGGTGGAACGCTCGCGCCTGGCGACGACGTCTGCGCGGTGGAATGGGTGCGCCGCCGCGATCTGCCCAAGCTCCAGATCACGGAGGGCACCCTGGCGGTCATTGAAAAGGCCTTCCGCAAACGCCGAGAATATAGATAAGCCCGAGGCCGCACAATGTCAGCGAGGAAGCGAAACTCAAGCTCCGGGAAAGTGCCCAGAAATGGCGGCATTTCAGAGTGGAGTACTGAGCGGCTTGAGCGGGAGATAGCCAAGGACCTTCCGCCAAATCCGAAACTCGAACACCTTTGCGACTTAATCTTTAGACACGATGACGCTCCTCCCCTGCTCCTTCATTACACCGTCGAGAAGACTGCAAAGAACGTCATTCGAACAACCTCGCTCTGGGCCTTCGACGCCTACGAACTGAAGGATACTCAGGAGGTCAACTACGCCTGCGGTCTGCTAATGGAGCAAATAAGGGGTCGCCATGCCTATTTCCTAAGGCGAGGCGAGCACCTCTTTGCGGACCTGTGCGCAGTGCTTGAAAAGACCTTAGCAAGTCCCAGGGACTGCTATCCCGCCGTGTTTGTCTTCTGCTTGACCGAGAACATAGGCGCCGAGAGGCACTGGCAAGAGTATGCGTCCAATGAGGGCTACGCCCTCGGCTTCCGATTCGGAACACCATGGACGCTCGGATTGTCTGTGCCAACGGATAAGGATACACGGTTAGAGGCCGACGCGGTCATTCGCAGGGTTGTTTATGACCCCAGCTTGCAGCGGCGAATGCTTGACGATGTTCTGGATACCTTTCTGGGAGTGTTCTCAATCTCACCGTGGCGAGCCGGTGCGACCGCCAGCGACTCGCTCCCGGCATATTTGACGAAACAGTTTGTGGAGAATTTCAAGGATTTCGCTAGCCGAGTTGTCGTTTCCATTAAGGCGCCCGGTTATAAGCACGAACGCGAGTGGCGCGTCATTGTTGCGCCAAGGCCGGGAGTTCTTGAGGACGATTTCCGACGCCCGATGGGCTGGATAAGGACACGCCTTCTGGAGGGCGAGGAGCGAAGGTATGCCGTTCTAGTGCCACACCAAGGTGGATTGCTCCCTTTGTGTTCAATGATCGCAGGACCGGGTTGCGCTGCTGACGCCAAGAAGAGCGTCGGTGATGCATTGCGAAGAAGGGGTTACTCATTTCCAGTAACGGAGTTGCCAAACCGTACAGCGGTTCTGTAGCAAACGCACGAACTGTTTGGCGATGATCTCTCGCCTTGCGGTCGTATGCTCAAGGAACGGCACTCCGAGCCGGCGAGTGCCGCACGGTTTCGCGCTTGTATGCACCCAACTTCCGAATCGTCCAGTCGGACGTGGCCCGGCCGCTGTATCGTCGCTCCGGGGTACGGGCCGGCCGAAGGCGAAAGCAACCAGCGCGGGAAGCCTTTGCAGGTGCTCCCACGCATGGTCCCTCCTCGCGGTCACGGGCCTCGATGCTGCGGTTGGAGAGTTCGTGGTACTGCGCCTTGGCAGGTTGTCGCGAAACTCGCTGGAAAGGCGGGACCTGCCGGGCTTAAATGTTTTGCTGCAAGGCGAAGGTGGCGCGGAGCGGAGTTGAAGAGCTCACGTCGGCGGCCATCGGAGCTGCAGGATCAACGGATGCAGGCCGGGTGTATACTGAACAGGAGCCTGGACTCCAAAATGAGGAGTTCCAGATTGGTGCTCAAAAGACACACTGGGAATCCCAGCGAGGAGTTTGTGCGTGCAGTGATTGGGCAAGGGAGTTAAGTATGGCTTGGATGGAATGCGGGCAGATAAGGGATCGGCAAGGGAAACAGGTTAAGGTAGAGTGGGATAGGGACAGCGGCAAGGTCTCTATTACATGGCCGGGCTTTTTCTCGGGTAGTTTTAAGTACCTCGATGAACGGGCAAAGACGGCTGAGGAAGCCCTTGCCAAAGCACACGCTTACCTGCATTACCGCTAGACTAGAAGGAAGCGGAAAAGGCCTGGGCAGTCTGAGTGCATGCCACGCCGCAGGCTGCGAGCCCTTGACCCTTTGTCGATGGGGCAGGCGAATCGCCTGCCGTCAGTCTCTTCCCTACTTTTCAACAACCTGCTATAGAAGAGATCAAGCTTCGGGAGCGACAGTATTACCGAGGATGTTGAGGTACCTAGCTAATGGCCATGATGGCGTGTATCGAGTGCGGGAATCAGGTTAGTAGCGAGGCGTATCCCTGTCCTCATTGCGGCAAGAATCAACACGGTGTTAAGTGCTGGGCTTGTGAAGCAATAACATTGCAGTCGAAGGCCGTAAAGATCATGGTCTGGGAGTACCATCCGACGTGTTTAGACCAATTCTGCGCCAACATTTTGGCAGGTTGTCCGTGCTGCGCGGAGTGTGGGCAGGATCTGTCAGCTCTGTTGACTCGTGATCAATTGTTAATGCCCCGGTCGCAGACGCCAGATTTTGAGGAGGTCGACCCCGGTACATATGGCTATCAGGAGCTTTTCAAGTTGATGTACCTCTTTCCGAAGTGCCCATCGTGCGGCTACCCGAATGTCCTTGGGGGTATCTCCGCATGTATGAGGTGCGGACTTCCCATTTACCGTCGATCGCATAATTACTGTGAGGCATCATGGAAGAAAGGTGGCTACGTCTATCACTATCCTTTTTGTAGCCCACAGATGCGAAATCCGCCCGAACGGCCCTTTTGCGTTGGTCCAGACGACACAGTGACGTATCAGGTTCATGAAGGCTCATTCGCCCAAGGACCTCCAAGCGGCGTCGAGACAAGCACACCGCTCCCGCCGAACGCAGAGGTTCCTGGACGGATGCCCAGAGGGGGTAGAGCGGCGGTCATCATCGCCCTAGCAGGCGCGGGCGTCTTGACTCTTTTCTACGGTCTCTACTACCTGGAGCTTCAGAATCGGAAGGAAGAGCCGCTACCAGGAGCCGAGACTCCACAAGCGCATTCCTCAGAGGTGGGACCGAAGGAATCCCCGATTCCGGGTGCGGTACCCGCGCCGGAAGTAAGCGGCCCAGCCGAGCAGGTCCGCAATGGACTGGACCTTAAGCGTTACTGCCAGAGTCGTGGCTTCAGCCATGTCACGAATACCGATGGAACCGGGTACGGGTGGCAGTGCATGCCCGGCGGCGTTGGTATTGATGTCCAACAGTTGTGCAAAGACCAGTTTGGGCCCGGCTTCAGCCCCTTTCTCGCAACTCCTGCACCGGGAGGGAAGGACGATTGGCGATGCAGGGGCCACTAGATAGCCGTGCCCGGCCGGCGTACCGTCTCATGGCATTTCAACCAGCTTCAGTTGGGGGTGTCGCCTCTTCCACAGCGGCCCTACCGCCTCTCGCACGACGGATTGGCGTAACGCTCCAGGACGTGCTATTCTGAAACCGGCTTTTGCCACCAGCCGAACGGAGTCGCCTCAACATCTTTTCGGCCAACCGGGTGCTCCGTCCGACATGGCTGTTGCCAGAAAGGATGGACCCAAAGTGTCCTCGCCGAGTAAAACCTTCTGTGAAAGTTGTGGGAAGTCGCTGAACCCTGACACGAGGTTCTGTGGGTACTGTGGAGCTGCCGTTGCGGCGGTTCAGCCAGATAATCCTGTGACGGCGGTAGCGCAGCCGGTACCAGGATCAGCAGACGTCACGCCAGCGACGGCTGCGCTCCCAGACCTGGGCGGCGTCATGCCGGCATCAGAGATGGTACCACCGTTGCCGAAGAGGAGCCGAGCAGTAGTGTGGACCATCCTGACCT
>Ga0116116_1002165_pt1 | contig 12837 bp, 10 predicted proteins | sample June2015DPH_10_1_FD_89722 | JGI IMG/M metagenome (GOLD analysis project Ga0116116, IMG submission 89722) | Peatland microbial communities from SPRUCE experiment site at the Marcell Experimental Forest, Minnesota, USA - June2015DPH_10_150 | ecosystem: Environmental > Terrestrial > Soil > Wetlands... | reverse complement strand
CCGCCAGCCGGGAAACGTATTCCCGCTCGGATTGCCGTGCGTTCAATGGCCATGCTTCAAGACCAATGGTATTCTGCCCTCGATCATAGGATTCTTGAAAGACCACTACTGGCGCCGGCCTGTCCCTGCTCAGCCACCGGCTGATACCCATGACCGGCAGTAATAGAAACACAAAAGAGGATGACCATACGGGCTCAAGTCCGACGGACCGAGCCTTGCTCAATAAATCCAACCAACATAGGTGCTGCTGCATGCTTATCAGAAATGGGGACTGGATTGCATCCAGCGGTTTTATGGCATGTTCGCATTCGCCATTTATGATGCGCGAATTCCGGACAAACCTGTCCTTCACCTGGCTCGGGATCGCATCGGCATCGAGCCGCGGTATTTTTCCAGGACTGCCTCTGGGGAATGGTATTTGCTTCCAAGATACGGGCCATTGTGGCTCATCCGGACGTTACACACGACATGGACCTCACGGCTTTTTGGCATTATCTTACGTTCATTGTAACGCCCGCATCCCTCACACTCTTTCGCGGCGTTTTCAAGCTGCCCGCGGGGCACACGCTGACTATCCGGCATGATGTCGAGGCTTCGGCGAACCAGTACTAGGACTGCCGCCCTTGTGCCGAATGGACGATCCGCGCGAGCGACATGAGCGAGGATGATGCCGTGGCCTAGTTGACCCGGCTGCTGCGATTGTCAATCTGCCGCCGTATGGTATCGGATGTTCCATTTGGGGTTCTGCTCTCCGGCGGAGTGGATTCCAGCCTGAACGTTGCACTCATGAGCAAACTCATGGACCGGCCGGTCATAACTTTCACGATCGGATACGAGGGAGAGGAAAGCACCAACGAGTTCAAATACGCCCGCCGGATCAGTGAGCGCTATCACACCGAACATCACGAATCCCTTATCAATCACAAAGACGCTCAAGATTTCCTGCGCTTGCTCGTACGGCTGCAGGATGAACCTATCGCCGACAATGTGTGTATTCCGTTGTATTTCCTGGCCAAGGTCGTGCGCGAGTGTGGCACGGCCGTCGTTCAGGTGGGTGAAAGCGCAGATGAAAACTTCCTGGGTTACTGGTGGTACGAAGATTATCGGAAGAAACCGCAAACCATCTACCATCGCGCATCACGGGCAGGATGGGTCAGCAGGTTTTTCGGGAAGTACGAACCCTCACCCAGAGCATTTCGTGCCGAAGATGATGATATCCGAAAAAGAGCCTTAAGGGCGAAGAGTTGTTTTGGGGTGGCTCCGCCTGTTGGTGGGGCTGGCTGCGGGGAAAGCTGATTCCAGATGCGCGCCGTTTCCGGCAGGCCCTTGAGTGTCCCGTGCAAGGCTTGCTGCCGAAAAATTTCGGCGCTTTGAACAGCCATAACGTTGTCCGGCATTATCTAGGCAGTCTTTCAGGGCGCTTAGTCGAACCGGAAGTGCTACAAAAATTCCCTATATGGAAATGAAGCTGCGGCTTCCCTGGCACCTGCTCATGCGGGTCGACAAGCTGCCACTGAAGACATTCGAGGTTCGCGCGCGCAATAAGTGCTCGGTGATGAGTTGGAACGCAGCAACAGGAGTTCCTCTTCCGGAATGTACGCGGGCCCTCGATGATTGCTGAAGCCATTGTGTACCCCGATTGCCGTCACCATGCCAGGTGTTTGAAAGCATCAACGACTTCGAAGGATCCGTCCGTCGGCCACGCCCCAAAGCCGAAGTTCCTGTAGTGGCTCGCTCTTACACCGCCGCGCCGATGGATAACAAAAAAGTTGCAGACTCGACCCAAGCTGCTCAATTGTGCACGCAAGGACGATTGCAGCAGCACTTTGGGGCGGCAAAGGAATGCACTTAGCCGCCGCGATGTAACTTCTGGCCCGTTCATTGGGCGGCCCGGCAACATGAGACGAACAGTTGCAACGTTCTGTCACAAGTTGTGGCCGAGGCGAATCTCGAGTTGCGAATTAGCCAGATCGGCGGGGCACAGCACTTCGCCGTCACGCGCATGGAAACCGCGCTTTGCCGGTTACGTCACTAAGAAGTAATTTGCTAAACACCGATATTTGTATTTCTTAGACGCCCATTTTCCAGACGCCCATTTTCCATTTGAAAGATCGATGTGAGGCGATTAAGCTAGCCTGCGAGGCTGGATATATTTGTCGCGAAATTGAGTGCGAAGTGACTGCGCAACCTTCGTGAGCTCGTCACGCAGTTTCACGTATTCCCCAGGAAAATCGCGATTCCGAGCCAACCTCTATCTTAACAGCGGCAAGCGCCAATAAGGAACGAGCCGATGGCGATTACCCGACGGATCGGGAAGGATTTTACCAAAGAACGCGGGACCTCAATATTGCGGGTCACCGTTTTTTTGTCTGTTTATATCACCAACTATCGATCTGGTGAAATAAGCAATTTCGCAACGCCCGAGCGGCGATGAAAGCCATTGAGTAACGTTAGTTTATGCCCTTACTATGATTTAAGACGAGAAAGCGTTAAATCATCGGATGCAATCGCTGGCAAAAACGAGCCGACATTTAACAAAATGGCTTGAAATTGCTGGGGAGCAACATGAAAAACAAGCTCGACGTTCATTCGGAAGCTTATAAAGGGAAGAACCTGTACGATTTCGACAATGAAATCCTGTTGAATTGGTATCCGCAGAGGATCCTAATGAACTGCAAGGGAGCCAACTCGCTACTGGAACTGGGCCTTGGCCACGGCTTCTCCACAAGGATCTTTGCTGATAATTTCAAAAGACATCTCGTTCTCGAAGGATCGCCTGCCGTCATAAGTAATTTCAAAGAAAGATTTCCTAAATGCAACGCAACAATTATTGAGGCCTATTTTGAAGAGTTTGAAACAGAAGAGAAGTTTGACGTGATCGTCATGGGATTCGTATTGGAGCACGTTGATGACCCTTTCAAAATTCTCAGCCGTTTTAAAAACTTTCTGGCTCCGAATGGAAAGCTGTTCCTAGCTGTGCCGAATGCAGAAGTTTTGAACAGAAGGCTCGGGCATATTGCGGGTATGTTGGAAGACATTTTTGCGCTATCGGAAAACGATCTGTTATTGGGGCACAAGAGATATTTCACCGTTAGTTCCTTGACTTTCGAGATAACCCGGGCAGCTTTAAAAACTGATCGTCTGGAAGGTATCTATCTCAAACCTTTTGCGACGAGTCAAATCATCTCTCTGAAATTAGGTAAAAAAGTGATTTCCGCCTTGTGTGAAGTGGGAGTGGATTATCCCGAATTGTCATGTGGAATAATGGCTCAGATTTCGGTCCCTTGAGCTGCTTCAATGAAAGTATTGACTATCGGTGGCTTATCCTCGCTAGTGCAGTGTCCCAAACGCTTCTTGACATTTGGCAATTCATGGGAATGGAAGGTGTCTATCCAAAACCGTGTACAACGAGGTAGATGGTTTCGGCAGGACTTGGCGCTGAGGTGCTTCAAGCATTATGCCGAGTGGGAAGGGCATACCCAGAACTGTCGTGCGGGATTTTGGTGAGGTTAGCATCATGCGAACGGTCATTGTAGGGGGAAGGTCGTCTCTGGGGATTGCATTAGCGCCTGTAATGCGTGCGTATGGGGAGGTCATTACTGCAGGGAGAAGTGGATGCGACATAAAGCTGGATTTAAATGATTCGATCGAACAAATGGCACTGCCGGCCGGCGTCGATGCCGTTATCCACACGGCCGCTCATTTCGGTGGCTCCACGATAAAAGATATGTTGGAGGCGGAGGAGGTCAACGTATTAGGCACCTTAAAATTATGCCAAGCGGCTGTGCAATCGCGGGTCGGGTATTTCGTGCTGATTTCCAGTATGTCGGCCTGGTTGGGTGAAGATTCGCCGTACTACGGAATATATTCGGTCAGCAAGAAGCATGCAGAGGACGTGGCACGGCTGTATTGCTCGGCTCACAACCTTCCACTGGCAGTTTTGAGGCCGTCTCAGATATATGGGAATGGAGATTCATTTAGGCGCCATCAGCCTTTCTTGTATGCGATGGCCGACAGAGCGGAAACTGGCGATGACATAGTGATACATGGATCACGTGACGCTTTGCGGAATTATATCCACGTTGAAGACGTCGCCAACGTCATCGCGAGGGTAGTTCAGCATAGAGTGCAGGGTGTGTACAGTTGCCTGCACACGCTTGACGTGAAATATTCAGAAATTGCGATGGCCGTCTTGAAAGCTTTCAACGGGAGGGGAGCGATTCGGTCCCTGAACGAAAAGGCAGACATTCCTGATAACATCTTCCCCCAAGATCATTCATTGTACAAATTGATCGATTATTATCCTCGCATACCAATCGAGCATGGCATCAAAATGCTGGCACATTTTAGGGGTGTCAGAGAATGAACACTGTTTTGGTATCTGGTGCGAGTGGGCTTGTCGGATACGGCATCCTGCGTTCTCTCCGTCGGGCGGGCAAGGAGCTGCGACTGATCGGAACGAGTATATATACCGATTCTGTTGCTCAAGGCTTTTGTGATGTGTTTGAGCAAGCGCCTGCAACTTTCAGCGATGGATATATTGATTGGCTGTTGGAAGTGATCGAAAAATACCATGTAGATTTGATTATTCCGGGAATCGAGGTGGACGTATACAAATGGGTGAGGCACTCGGATGAAATTGAGGCGCGAGGTACCCAATTAGCGCTGAATAGCCGAGATCTGATATTGCTGTGCGAGGACAAATGGGTCTTTTACAGTGAACTCAGTAAAAAGCGAGGGGCGATCGTGATCGAAACCTCTCTGGAAGCCGATTATGATTCGCTTGCTGCAAAGTTCGGGGTGCCGTTTCTTGTTAAACCAAGGCGTGGTTATGCAAGCAAGGGAATTGCGATCATTCATAGTGCCGACGAGTATGCGAACGTGAAATCGGAGGTCGGGGATACCTTGATGGTGCAGCCATTGATCGGGCAAGATGGCGAGGAATATACGGCGGCGGCATTTGGTGATGGGAAGGGCGGCTATTCTGCCGTGATCACGTTAAAGCGGAAGCTGTCCAAGGAAGGATTTACCGAGAAGGCAGAGGTTGTGAGTATGGCGGCGGCAGAGGAGGCGATCGCCCTCTTGTGTTCTTGGCTGAAGCCGATAGGTCCGACGAATTTTCAGTTCATAACGCACTGGGGAGAGTTGAAACTTCTGGAAATAAATCCGAGGATATCTTCCACCACATCAATTAGGACTGCTTTCGGATATAACGAGTGCCAGATGGCCGTGGAGTTTTATTTGGAGCACCGTGTTCCACGGCAACCACCTGTTAGAAAAGGAAGGGCTGTCCGATACATAGAGGACTTCATATTCTATGACGATGGCATTCATCTCTGATGTACATGGCAATTATGAAGCGCTAAGGGCAGTATTTTCAGTGCTGGATTGTATGAACATTGCCGAAGTGTACTGCCTTGGCGACGTCGTTGGTTATTATAGCCAGGTAAACGAATGTTGTGAGGAATTGAGAGGTCGGGGAATCCCGTGTGTGATGGGCAATCATGATTGGTACATGGTTGGAGGGGGGGCGTGTCCGCGATCCAGGAGTGTTAACAAGTGCCTGAAGTATCAAAGAAGCATTATTACGAAAGAAAACATGGAATGGCTAAAGGGATTTCCTCTGCAGAGACAAGTGGGTGAGGTTCATATGGTCCATGGAGGGTGGTCGGATCCGATCGACGAGTATTTGAGCCCCAGTGAGGAGTATTTTGCGGAAATCGGCGGAAGCGTGTTTGTCTCGGGGCATACGCACGTTCAGATCGTCTGCAAATATGGAAGGAATACTTACTGTAATCCGGGTTCTGTAGGGCAGCCGCGAGATAACGACGCACGGGCAGCATTTGCTCTGTATGATGGAACGTTTTCGTTGCACAGGGTTGCTTACAATATGAAGAAGGTATTTGAGCTCATGGAGCGTGCCGGGTTTGATGATTATTATTATGGTTGCTTAAAAACTGGAGCAAAAAATCTGCGTCGGTTGTGAGGGCGGGCTGAAAACGGAAACGGACGAGGAGCTAACGGTTGAGTATGTTCAGGTGGGAAAAGTTAGGTAAGGTTTTTGGACCACAGGACGTTAAGGACCTTGACTGGATGAAGGAGTATGCGCAATCGCCTTCGGTGCTAATCTACGATGATATCGTAAGGGTTTATTTCTGCTGTAGACCTCTGCCGGATGGGAAGGGTCAATATGTGAGCCGTCTTGGATATGTTGAGTTAAACAGAAAAAACCTATTTGATGTGCTGAGAGTCTCGAGAGAACCAATATTGAGTCTCGGCGAGATAGGGACTTTCGATGAGTTCGGCACGTATCCTGCCTCTGTGATCCGAAATGGGAAGGATATACGCGTTTATTATGCGGGATGGACGAGGAGCGAGTCGGTTCCCTTCTGTGCCGCGATTGGAGTGGCGGTGAGCAACGATGATGGGCAAACCTTTGAGAGGATTGGGAGCGGACCGGTGCTTTCATACAGCGTGGATGAGCCATTTGTGTTGGGAAGCCCCAAAATTCGCAGGTTTAACGGTGTGTGGTATCTATGGTATGCGTCGGGCAGGAGATGGATTGAGTACGAAGGGAGGTGGGAGCCGGTTTACAAGATCCGAATGGCCTTCTCCAATGATGGGCTGGAATGGACGAAGTATGGAAAGAATATCCTAGAGAGCAAGCTGGAAGAGGATGAGTGCCAGGCGAGTGCCGATGTCTTTTGGCTGAAGGACAGATATCACATGTTATTTTCCTATCGATACAATCTGGATTTCAAGAAAACTGAGCGAGAGAGAGGATATCGTATTGGATATGCCTGGTCTGACAACTTAACGAATTGGATTCGAGACGATTTGCAGGTCGGAATTGGCGTATCGGAACAGGGCTGGGATTCGGAGACAATCAGCTATCCGCATGTGTTCGAGCTCGAGAATAATATCTATATGCTTTATCAAGGCAATCAGATTGGCAAATATGGTTTCGGATTGGCGCGACTGGAGGATTACCTGTGTCAGGCACCATCGGAGATGAAGGGCCTTGAAACAGCATCTCGTCGCTGTGGGAAGCGGCGGCGGAAGTTTAGCATGGGGAAATAATGGGTTGGGAATTCCCAGAGGTTTTCAACACGATTCGCCGAATGTGACCGGTTTTGTGTTGAAGGATATTTCAAGTCAGTGGTACTAAAGCTGCTAGTATTATGAAATGGAAAAAACTCGGACGACTGTTTGATCCTACAGGTCATCATTTAGCGAACAATTGTACGGCGTTCGCCAAGGCACCTCAAACTCTGATGTTTGAGGATTTTGTAAGGATATATTTTTCGGCGGTCGAAACGGATATAACCGGGAAATATCTGAGTCATATTTCGTTTGTGGATATGGATAGGCAGTTTAAAAAAATAATCAATATCTCCAGCCACACGGTTATTGAGTTGGGTGGACCCGGTTGTTTCGATGAGCACGGAATTTTTCCAATGAACGTCGTGAGAGATGCGGACAGGGTGCTAGGCTATACGACGGGCTGGAATCGCAAGGTATCCGTATCGGCTGACGCGTCGATTGGCGTGGCGATTAGCTATAACAACGGCTCTACGTTCAAAAAAATTGGCGAAGGCCCAATATTAACATCCTCTCTATATGAGCCGTTTTTGATAGGCGATGGTTTTGTTGTGAAATATGGAAACACCTATCATATGTGGTATATTTATGGCACTAAATGGTCGACGTATTCAAAAGACAATCCACCAGATCGAGTTTACAAGATCGGACATGCGACATCAACGGATGGAATTACATGGCGCAAGGAAGGTAAGCAGTTGATCTGTGACAAACTATGTGCAGATGAATGTCAAGCTTTGCCGTGCGTTATACGATTTGGCAACCGGTATCACATGTTTTTTTGTTACAGGTTCGCGTCTGATTTCAGATGCAATAAAAACCGTGGATATCGAATCGGCTACGCGTTTTCACATGATCTCCAAACATGGATTAGGGATGATGAAAGTGTTGGAATCGAGACTGCCGAAGAGGGATGGGATTCTGAGATGCTGTGCTATCCGCATGTGTTTCGGTGTGATGGCAAGATATATATGTTGTACAATGGAAATGATTTTGGACGATATGGGTTCGGGCTGGCTGTATTGGATGGATATAGCGAATGAAGGCGAACAGAGGTTATCAAGAGCTGGGGACAAATGACTGCTAAGAGAGATTATGATCAAGAGAGCAAGGACCTGTTGACCCATAAATATGCTTATGGATTCGATTACGATGTGATGCATCCTTTTATGCTGAGATCCTTTGCTCCGTTCTTTATAAAGGGGAACGTGCTGGAGTTGGGAAGTGACGAAGGGCGATTTACCAAGGGATTACTGCTATATTTTTCTGATGTCACCTGTGTTGAGGCTTCCGAGGAGGCGATTCAGGCTGCGAGAAGAGAAGTCGGGGGAAGTGTAAAGTACGTCCATGCAGTTTTTGAGGATGCTGTTTTGGCACAGAAATACGATAATGTTGTGATGACTCATGTTCTGGAGCATCTTGATGATCCGATTCTGGTATTGAAGAGAATAAATAACGAGGGGTTGTCAGTGGAAGGAAGACTATTTCTCGCTTGTCCGAATGCGAATGCTCCGTCGAGACAGATTGCAGTGAAGATGGGACTAATCCGTCACAATAACGCGGTGACTCCTTCAGAGGCTCAGCACGGGCACAGAATCACATATTTGTTGGACACCTTGGAGAGAGATGCAAGGACGGCGGGTTTGAAAGTGATTTATCGATCTGGTTTTTTTAAGGCTTCGGCAAACTTTCAGTGGGATCGATTACTGCAGACGGATATCGTTTCAAGGGAATACATCGAGGGTTGTTTCGAGTTGGGCCAACAATATCCTGATTTATGCTCTAGCATCTTTCTGGTCTGTGAAAGGGGAAGTACGAACGATAAGTTAAGGGAAATCTAGCAGCACGGAAAGAGCAACTCATCGCGCAAAACCATCGTCCGGGGGAAACGACCCGGTGTTGCACCGAGATCATAGAAACGAGGCGATATTATCGAGCGTTAGCGTCTTCAGATTCTTTTTGGGGCGGAGCCTGCTGGCGGCTATCGCAGCAGGGCGCAGCGGGTTTTCCTGGTGCTGGAATCAAAAACAAGTTGCGCAGACGACTTATGGGAAGATGTCTTACGCCGGTCAGTCGTGCTGCTCCGCAGACCTGGGATCCTGCTGGACCTGTAACCAATGTCCTGCAATTGCCGTTAATAATAAAAGCCTCATCGCCGGACTGAACGATGCACTTCGGCCCGCTCAAACTCTAAAATATCGGCACGGAGAGCGCCTGAAGATCGTGCGAATCGCCTGCCTGCCGCCAGAAGCAAAAAGCCATTGGAGCGTGCGACAGCTGACTGAAGATCGGGCTCTTTAATAACTTTCGAAAGCAAAGTGGACTAGTTGCTTCTCAAGGTTTAAAGTAACGTTCATCCCTTCAGCTACCTGTCGATCCTGTTAGTGCGTCAGAAGCCGAACCACTTAATTCGAGAAGGATCTGAATGAGCGAAAAGGCTGAATACCTAGTGATCAAAGGAATCAGGTGCTATCACCCCGAAGAAGCATACCGCTTCGCCGATTATCCTGCTGATGGATTCATTCTTACCGATAGGCTCGAAAAGGAGAGCTTTTGGGTTCGTTCGAGAAACCGTCTGTTAAGCGAGATAATCGATACCTGTTCCAAAGACATTTCCAACCCCAAATTTCTTGAAGTCGGTGGAGGGACCGGAGAATTTCTCCGAAATATCATTGGAAATAAGAACCTTCAAGTCACCGGCTCAGATATTTATTATAGCGCGCTCTCTTTCGCTAAAAAGAAACTGCCTGATGTGGAGTTCATTCAGTTCGACGTGACAAAGGGTGGCCTGAATAGAAAATATGACATCATCGGCGCATTTGATGTGCTTGAACATATTGACGATGATCTATCCGCCTTAGGAAACATCTATGAGATGCTCAATTATGGGGGTTTTCTAGTTGTTACCGTGCCTCAATACAAGTTCTTGTGGAGCAACATCGACAAGATCGTCAAACATAAACGCCGTTATTCCAGAGGGGAATTACTACAAAAGCTCTCTCAAAAGGGTTTTTCCACTAATTACTGTACTTCATTTTTGTTTTTCCTTTTTCCCTTAATGTTTATGACTAGGATCATGGATCGAAGGAAAAAGATGAATGCGAAATTCATATCGACGGAATTCGCAGGTAGGGTCAGTTTCCCAAGAAGCCTTAGCTGGACGTTTGACAAGTTGATGCGAGTCGATGAATTCTTGATCAGGCGACGTATGCGTCTCCCATTCGGAGGATCTCTATTGGTCGTTGCCCAAAAGGGAATTCGGAAAACTTGATTTCGTTATTTATGCTAAAGTGTCGGGGCTGCCTCCCGCCCGTATCCTTCACCCTTTGCATAAAGAGCGTCTTAGCCTCCTAATCCGATGCGGAGGATGTATGGCGAACCGCGCCGGGACGGATCTGCGCGGGGTGCCCTCGTCAAAAGCGGTTCCCACCGAGACTGCATCAAGGCCAAGTCAACAGCTTTTCCCAACCTCCAATCGGCGAAGCAATTCCAGAGACTGGTGGATTAATATCGATCCGCGGAGAACCTGCAGCGGTTTGTCCCGGATAGAATACGGTACTGAAAGGGAGTGTTTTCCAGCCATCCAAGTCAAAAGATCGGCACGATTCGAATTTCATTCCGGGCTGCAAAACCACAACGACATCCAGCGGGGCGTCAACCACGGGATGAACGAGGTATTGGGTGCATGTTGAATAAAAGAACACCTCATCTTGCCCTGCAGGAATGGGAAAGAAAGATACGCCAGAAAAGGTCGGTCGCCGCATCCATAGAGCAAGAATGCCGCCCTGACCGTAGGCGTGAATTTTCCAACAATAGCCTCGGTCTTTTTCCAGCGTTCCTGGGGGAAAACTCAGGATGGCTTTCTGCGGACTTTTGATGTTGTCGTCAGCAGTCAAGCCCTTGCTGGAGCGATCTCGAATCAAGCTCACATAAGATGCTCTCACCGAGGTCGAATGCCATCTCGCTACTTCGCGGCTAATCAAGAAAAGAGTCAAAGTCAGGATCAGCAGTGTCAGGCCCGATTTCCAACGTCGTTGCATCGATTGGACGGCTGTGGAGCGTCCTGCTGCAGTCAACGGCGTAATAACAGCACAACTCGCAAAAGCGAACGCGACGGCGGCCGGCAAAGACATCGGTGTGATATGTTTCTCCATTGGAAGCATGACCCAGTAAAGAGCAGTGTAATAAACCGAGAAAAACGCCAGGAGTAACGCTTCCGGGGGATGCGGAGAAAAGAGAAAAGCACCGGCAAAAGCCAGAATCAGAACAATCCAATACCGCTTCATGAACGCACGAATCAGCTCAAAACCATCGCGTACCGGTTCCGCCTCGAACCTGAGTTGAAACGACCCATAGGAATCTCCACACCCTTCCCAGATTTTCTGTCCCCACAATAACGGGAAGCCATCGATCCAGTTGAACATATTGTAGGAGGCTTCATGCCAGAGCATTTGCGTGCATGCCCGGGCATATTCTGTTCCCAAGTACGGCACAGTTTTGTTAACCCATCGATACACGTTGGAGATAACTGTGCCGTCGTCGAAAAACATCTGATAGGAGTTTTCGTATCCACCTATATTTGCTCGGGGATTATCAGCGTAAACGGCGATGTGCGTAATCCAGGCCGGAGAGAACTCTTCTTTCGTGGTGATCTGAGCTAACAAAGAAGTGTAGACGCAGGCAATGCCGACAGCAAAGAGCGTGAGGGCTGATATGCAATGCTTCCATTTTCGGTGCTGACGCCGCAGTACAATCAGCAGTCCCAGAAGGGTTAAGCCGGGAATCAGAATGGCGTCCGAACGCCAGCCTAAGCCGATGAGAGATAGGACTCCAAGCAAGAAATAGGAACACGCGTTCACCCATTGGGATTGAAATCGTCCAGCAACGCACAGGCAGAACGTCAGGGCCAGAATCGTAAACCAGGTTGGGTTGGCGTCCCGTATAGACCAGACTGAATGCACCATTTCGCACGGCAAGACTGCATAAAATGCCGCGCCTAATAGACCGCACCATTTATTGCCCGTCAGGTGCGTGCAAAGAAAGAAGATGCACAAGCAACAAAGGGTGCTGACGATAATATAGAAAATTGCGATCACACCCCAGGAGATCCCAAAAATCCGCCAGAGCCACGATGCCACCCGAAATTCAAACAGCCGGTTTCGGGCAAAAACGGTGACAGCGCCTAAGGCAGGCTTGGAAGCCAGGAATGCTGAGAATTCGTCGGTTGTCAGCGAGGCCTGTTTCAAACTCAGGAACCGGATCACCGGCGCATGAGCAGGAATCTTACCGTCCAAAGCGAACGTTTTGAGGCCGGTTTCGCCAGTCAGAGACAACGCAATGTTATATAGGTCGGGGTAGAAGTGCTTCGATTCCAAGGGCAGGCATTGATTAACGGAATAGCGAAGACCGAAGTGCACCAGAAGTATTAACGTCAGCAACACGAAAGAACCATATCGGCGCAAACGACCCCGAGGTGGGTCAGGGAGGCTCAAGCGCTTCCTAGGAGTGTCAGGCAAACCCGACTTCCGTTGGCGTTTTGGAAGGGTTTTGGCCACTGCAATGCCTCCATCGAAATGCTGTTGCCGGACACGGCGGAACACGATCAGAAGAGAACCGCCAGCCGGGAAACGTATTCCCGCTCGGATTGCCGTGCGTTCAATGGCCATGCTTCAAGACCAATGGTATTCTGCCCTCGATCATAGGATTCTTGAAAGACCACTACTGGCGCCGGCCTGT
>Ga0116116_1002142_pt1 | contig 12957 bp, 20 predicted proteins | sample June2015DPH_10_1_FD_89722 | JGI IMG/M metagenome (GOLD analysis project Ga0116116, IMG submission 89722) | Peatland microbial communities from SPRUCE experiment site at the Marcell Experimental Forest, Minnesota, USA - June2015DPH_10_150 | ecosystem: Environmental > Terrestrial > Soil > Wetlands... | reverse complement strand
CTTCTCATTCAAGAATGGGAGGACTTCCTTCATCTTTGTTCGCAATATCCTCTCACGCTCTTCCACTCATGCATTGTAGAGCAGAAGAAGCAAATCTGTCAAGTTTAATTTGTCACACACCCTAAGGAGCTTTTTCCAAAAAGCGAGAAGTACTTCAGCAATGATGAATTGGAGGCCATGCTTCAAAACTTCTGGACTTTTGATAGAAACATGATACATGAAAAATACCAAAGCATTCTTAAGAATATTAGCGGCAAGTCATAAGGGTGCAGTGTACCCAAGCCAATTTTATTGGCCAGTGATTGCTTACGGGTGGATCTTGAATGAATGTTTATGAAGGGTATCCGACGCTTCAGCATGAAAAGGCCACAAAGGGCATAGTGGAGTTCTTCAGTAATAGTGAATCGGTAGACGCGATACTTCTATTTTGTTCGTGCGCACGCGGGAAGGCGACCGCCGACAGCTGCCTGGACATTGCAGTCCTACTGAGAGAAGATGTCGATGAAGCTGATCGGCGCACGATCGAAATCGCGTGGAATGCCTTTGAAGGCAACAGTCCGGAAATTGTGGAACTTCGGACGGTCGGCAAATATTCCCAAGTTCATTTGGACTTCATCAACGGGCTATTTATTCCAAAGGATCAAGAGTTTGGGGGTGCCCAGGACAGTCTTGAATTGGAAATAGGGAATTACCTCGCGTATAGTGTCCCTCTATGGCAGAATGGTAAGCATCTACAGGAGCTCAAGTCAAAATGGTTGCCCTACTACCCGGAGGATCTGCAAAAACACCGACTACACATGGTACGAAGCAATTGCCTCAACAATGTGCACCATATTCCCCTCTACACGAAACGAGGTCTTTACTTTCAATGCTTTGACAGACTCTATAGCGCATATAAAGAACTGCTTCAGGCAATTTTTATCGCTTGTCATGCGTATCCTATTGCCTACAACAAATGGATTCGGGAGCAGATTGAAGAGATCTTAGGGCTACCTCAGCTGTATGAAAAGATTTCGCACCTATTTGAGATACGGTCTTTCGAGAGTGAGGAGATTAAAAACAAAGCCGAATTTGTAGAAGAGCTTCTAGAGCGGTATGCCTGATCTGGGTAGGACAAAGGAAGCCGCGGGACAAATGATGATGAAATGCATTAGCACAGTCGCCGTAGCGCTCCTTTGCTGCATGTGGTCATTTGCTGAGAGGAATGCAGAATTGGCCGCACTCGAGTCGCATATGGTCCTAGTAAGCCGCGGCACATTTCAGATGGGCGATACTCTTGGGGACTGCATTACTGGGCTCGGAGGATCGGGAGAATTGCCGGTTCATCCGGTGAAGCTCGGGAGCTATTCCTTTGGCAAGTTTCTCGTGGCTTTCGACCAGTGCGACACATTCTGCGAGGCGACAGCGTGGACGAAGCCCTATGACGAAGGTTGGGGGAGGGGAGACAGACCGGCAATCCATATCAGCTGGTACGATGCAGTTTCTTGCTGTGACCGGCTCAGTTTGAAGGCCGGACTCGCGCCTTGCTATCTGATCAGTGGAAGTATGGTGACTCCAGACTGGGAGGCTAACGGATACCGACTTCCGACCGAGGCCGAGTGGGAATATGCGGGCTCGAGAAAGAGGCAAGAGCGTCCGATTTGGGAACGGAAAGACTACAGCACACAATGATGATAGCGACTTGGGGGTCGATACTGACATGATGCAAAGTTTCGGCGGCATTTTCACCAATGGACAATCCAAAGGGTGGGACCGGGAGAACCGGCGTTCGAGTACTGCGAGGAGGACAATCTGACCCCGGTGATAGTACGAGCCTCATTCCGCAATGCGGACATACCGGAGGAAGTGACAGTTTCATCATTGGCTTTCGTTTGTGCCGGTCTGTAAAATGAGGCCATCCAACAAACCGTTCCAGGCATACAATACTGAGCCGATGCGGCGGGGGGACTGATTGTGAAAAAACGACTGCTTCTCTGGTTAGCTTTTGGACTATTGGAAATACTCTCAATCAACAGTGAATCGGCTACCTGGGTAATGGCCGGCGGAGGCTACTGTACTTCATTCGAGAATGCCAGCCGTGGGAGCAATCGCTCTGTAGCAACTATGAACTCGATTGACGTTATGCTTGAGTACCATATATTCCACGGCAATAGCATGTGGGGGCTGTTTTATAGATTTGACTTTCTCATCCCAACATTCGGGAGCCACACACTAAGCGGTATTGCCGAATCAAACGATGTCAGGTCATACGATAGATTGCTTGGATTTATGACTGTCATTGGGCCGGCATTTCGCTTTCCAATATCAAATAACCTGGATATGGAGGTTGGCATAGGCGCCAGTTGGACGGGATTCTCTGGGTATTTTGAAAAACATGCCCAGGTCCTCGGGAACATAAGGTATTCGATGTTCAGCTATAGTTTCGGGGTCAGCGCCGATATCGGAGTTGGAATACACATAAGTGACTCAATACTTCTCATGCCAGGGACTTCAATCACTTATTGCTTTGCCAGCCACAGCTCATTCACGGAGAATGGAACTACAATCGAAGGATGGGCGAGCAAGTACTCCGGCCTTAGCGTAAGCCCGTATATACATCTCGCTATTCGTGCTCACGCAATTTAGAGCATAGGAAAATCGGACTCAAACGATCGCAGGGCACAATTGCTTGGGACCCCAGCATTGCCTTGAACAGGGCTTGCGAGCCAGTATCCTAGCCACCACGGACAAACATAAAGATGCTCAGCGTCCTGGGTCGCAAGGCGCAACGGAAGGGCGTTCGCAATCGAATTGAACTCAGACTGGCAGATTCTACTGGAATGGGAATTGGGGATTTATATGGAAAGGTGGACTTTGTACTGGCATTCGCTATGGTTCACGAGTTGCCTGATGCCGGACAGTTCTTCAAGGAATCGTTTGCAGCGCTAAGACACGGAGGGAAACTACTGTTTTCTGAACCTGCCAATCATATCGACCAATCAGAGTTTGGCAAATCGCTGGATCACGCGAAACAGGCCGGATTTTCGGTTGAAAGCATGCCCGATATAAGGTCGAATTTGTCCGTTCTACTGGTTAAAGTCCCTGGATGATTCTGCGGCAGCCTGAATGTTTTTGTATATAGCGTCCGACTCCAATCAACATCTGTGATGATTGGGCCGAAACCGGCCACGAATAGTACTTTCATGACACAATGATAAAAGCAAACCGCCATGTGGTCAACGTCACGCGGCTTCCCAAGTTTGGCTGTGCAAAAGAAGAGGTCATACCAAATTGCTGCAATCGACGTCGGGAGGGCTGGGTGGATCGGGGTATGGAGGTTCCGGAGTCCGCGCTGGACTGGGCTGACGCGGCGGCGCCAATTAGGTCGCAAAATCGGGGAAGAGACCGCTTGTCGCTTTACGTACTGAATCCAATTTGGTACATTGCTTGAAGGAGTGGATTGTGAAGAAGCAAGGAAGCGCCGCCAGCACAGTGGATGAATATATCAATGAATTCTCCAAAGAGGTGCAAACAATTCTCGAGAGAATAAGAGATACAATTCAGAAAGCTGCACCAAATGCGATAGAAAGAATAAGCTATCAAATGCCTACATATTCGCTAAATGGAAATTTAGTGCATTTTGCAGCGCATAAGAAGCATATTGGATTTTACCCAACACCAAGCGCGATTAAGGCGTTTCAAAAGGAATTGTCGCCCTACAAAGGAGCAAAAGGTTCTGTACAATTTCCACTTGACAAGCCGATGCCATTTGATCTAGTTAAGAGAATAGTCATTTATCGAATTGTCGAAAATACAAAACAGAAGAAGTGAAAATCAATCGGCGCAGGGGCAAACCGGGATCAGCGGTATTCAGAGACCTGTGCTTACGAGACGGTAAGATTATGAATATGCACAATTCGCAAAACTACAGTAAAGCCTTTAAGGCCGGGCTGATCTCTGGCAATCTAGAAGGACTAAGGGGCGCGCCTAAATCCGATCTCCATTGTCACTCGTTGCTGAGCACGAGTCTGCAAAGCGTCCAGAAGTGGGCCGGTGCTACGATCAGGGAAGCTCCTGCTCGAATGAGTAATTTCAATGATATGAGACGCTATCTTCATGAAACTCTATACCCGCATATCTATCATCGTAAGGGGTTTGAATTTACCGCTGAGTCTTCTATATTGGAGGCCATTCAGGATGGCGTAAATGTTCTCGAGATGAGTCTGGATGTCAATTTCATGGGGCTCTATGGTCCCAAAGAAATAGATTTTATTGATTTCGTGCAAAGGCTTGCACAAAAATACAGCGAATCCATCGAATTTCGACCTGAATTAGGTTTGTCAAAAAATCGTCCTCCTGCTGATCAAATCCCGTTGGCAATGGTATGCATAGATTCCAATTGTTTTGAATCGATAGACCTTTACGGGAATGAGGAAGCACAGCCGCCTGAATCATACCGAAATCTATACAAACATGCTGCAGCTCGTGGGCTAAAGCTGAAGGCCCATGTCGGAGAGTTTGGTAGTGCTGATTTGGTCGAGAAGACTCTGAAGGCGCTCAACCTTCAAGAGATACAGCACGGTATTGCAGTTGTTGCATCTGCGCCTTTGATGAGGCAGACAAGGAACGAACAAATCAGGCTCAACGTTTGCCCCAGTAGTAATGTCGCTCTTTCTGTGGTTGAAGATCTTGCTCATCATCCAATCAGGGAACTCATTCAGAATGGAATCCGCGTAAGCATCAACTCGGATGACAAAACGGTTTTTGGTCGTAGTGTATCGGAAGAGTATCTTGGCCTCTATCAATCTGGTGTGGCTACCGCAGAGGAACTGGATGTCATTAGATTGGATTCCTTGGAAACATGAAAAAGAGTCTTTTGGGGACGGTTCATACCTGCTCCTATCAGGAAAGGTGTTGTGCCGGTGCAATGAGCTCCTGCACCTGGTGCCCTGCTACCGATCACACCCCACCCAAAGAGTTTGACTCGGCCCAGGCTGTCCGATAAGATAAAACGCAGGGGGTGCATCATGATGCGGGAAACTGCACGGAAGTCCGATACTCCAACAATCGAAAAGCCAATGGGGATCTTGCGCACCACGATCGCGTACAATGAGCTGCTCATGCTTTGTCATTTCTTTTTGAAAAAGGGTGTCCGCATACCTTTTCATGGGCACCCTTCTGCGCAGAATGGTTATCTCATAAGCGGGAGACTGCGCATGCTTTGGGAGGCTGGCCGGGAATTCATAGCAGAACCGGGCAGCGGCTGGTGTTTCGATTCAAACGTCCGGCATGGGGCGGAGGCACTTGAGGATTCCAAGGCCATTGAGTGTTTTGCGCCCACACGACCGGAATACATACCTGGCTAAGGGTACCGCTGTACGCGCAGTGAACAAATAGGAAGAACTTGCCGGCACCCGTGATTGTTCGCTGGCTGTGCCATACCATTTTCACTAAACCTTCTTTCTCGCCTTGGAAGCAGCCTGGACAGGTGCATGTTTTTCAATCCATGCCACTGGCCGCTGCAAGGTCGAAAAGAAGGAAGTGTTGAAAGGCTGGATTCCCTGGACGCGTTGTCGAACATCAACCATCTGCATATATTGCGATCAGGATGTCTGCTTTGGCGCCTCGTGTACGTGTGAGGAGGAGACCGTGAACGAAGATCTGCAATATCCAATAGGAAATCTTGTCTTTTTGGACTCGACTCCAGACCTTCGGAGGGAATGGATCGGGCAGTTCAAGGACGCTCCTGGCCTGCTGCGAAAAGCAGTAAACGGGCTCAATGAAAAGCAGCTTCAAAATGCTTATCGGGCTGGAGGATGGACCATTGCCCAAGTGGTTCATCACCTCGCGGAAATGGATGCGAGTGCATACACACGCCTGAAGTTTGCACTCACGGAATCCATCCCAGCTGTCGCTGCCCCACCGTAGGCGCTATGGGCAGAGCTGCCTGATGCAAGATCAACCAAAATTGCGGGGTCGCTGGCAATGTTTGAAGCCATTCGGCTGCGATGGGTGGAGGCTTGGAAATCCTTGAAGGAAGATGACCATGAAAAACAATGGAAGCACCCCCGCTTAGGGGTTCTTACCTTGGACCAGCTACTGCAGCAATACGCTTGGCATGCACGTCACCACACTGCACATATCACCACTCACAGGCAGCGGATGGGATGGTAGGCTATTGGCGACCGGAAGAAGGTTTGCAACATCTTGAGTGTCGTCTTGGCAACTACCTCATAAGTACAAATCGTGAGAAATTGGACCTAAGAGTGATTCATGAATATCTATCACACCACTCATATTGGGCACAAGGTAGACCGCGCGACGTTGTGAATCGTTCCGTAGAGAATTCACTTTGTTTCGGACTGTATGATGCTGTTGGACGGCAGATTGGCTTTGCCCGTGTGGTGACTGATTACGCAACATTTGGATGGCTTTGTGACGTGTTCATTCTGGAGGCAGAGAAAGGCAAAGGCCTGGGCAAATGGTTGATAGAAACCATAGTGGACTATCCAGAACTAAGCCAACTTCAAAGACTTATGCTCGGAACCAAAGATGCGCATGCTTTGTACGGCGGATTTGAAAACCTTAAAGAACCCGCAAAATGGATGGAACGCGTAGCAGTCCAAAACCAACAAAAGCAGGGATGATGGCGCCCCCACGATCCACTGTAATCGCCGCCTCGAAGGCCGCCTGGATGGATGCATGTACTTCTGGCGTTCCTAAGGCTCTTGCAATGACTCATCTATCAGCCATACCATACATGCAGAGACGTGAGTCGTGACATCGGGCTTACCGGCGCGAATGGGAGAGACGAAGGCATATGAATGTTGTGAGTTTTGACTTGAACGGGACGCAAGTAGCGGAAATGCAATCCAAAGGCATAGTGATACGGAGTGCTCGAGATGCGGCTGACGTCATAAGGCAACTGGTGGAGCGCGGAGTCAAGAAACTGATTTTGCATGAAAAGAACTTGTGCCCGGAGATGTGGCAGGTATCGAATGGGTTGGCGGGAGCGATACTAAAGAAATTCACTGACTCGGCTATTGGTGTCGCCATCGTAGGACAATTTGATCGGTCTAAAAGCAAGGCACTGCAAGCATTCATCGAAGAAAGCAACTTGGGCAATCAAGCTATTTTTGTGGGAAATGTCGAGTTGGCGAAAACGCAATTCTCCAAGCAGTAAAGCGCAATTGTCTTCAAAATCAGCAGCAAGGTTTCACGCTCCGTTCTGATTGGCGCGGCGGTCGTTGAGAACCAGCGGATATGTGCTACAAATGACACAAAGACAAGTCTAGCATCATGACGACACTCAAGGAGGCGTCTATGGCAGATTCGGCGCCGCGGGCTGATACGGCAGCGCAATCGAGCTCCCTGCCAGTGGTCCTTGGCGCCTACCCCGTCTCGGTGCGTAATATGCTAAAGGATCCGGCGAACAAAGGAATCGTCAATTATGCTCAGACAATAGCTGCACGCGCTGTTGCGCCGCTTGACCAAGCAGAATTGCACACTACAATACTTCTTGCACCAACTTTCTCGAGCAGTGTCGTACTATTTGCAAAGGAGAAAAAATGGGCAAGGTGTTCATTAAAACTTTCTTGACAGCAGCGATGATAGCCGCAGCGGCCCAGGCATTTGCTGGTTCAAACGCAAAGCAAAATCCGCCCCGTATTGTCATGATCGTCGCTCCGAAGGACTTTACGGATCAAGAGTATTTTGATCCGCGGGCAGTCTTTGAAAAAGCTGGCGCGCGCGTTAAAGTGGCAAGCACCAGTACTCAAACCGCAGTGGGCCACAACCTGGCAAAAGTAGAAATTGATCTCGCGATCGCAGAGATAGGAATTGACCAGATCGATGCAATAGTGGTAGTGGGAGGAATGGGGGCCGTCACCTACTTGATGAATGACGAACGACTAAGAAATCTACTCGTCGCAGCCAATAAATCAAACAAAGTTGTGTCGGCCATCTGCATCGCGCCGGCTGTGCTCGCGCGCGCGGGGATATTACGAAATAGAGAGGCAACCTGTTACGCCGACAAGACGATAATTGGCGTTCTAGAAATGAATGGGGCTGCGTATCTGGACAAGAATGTTGTGGTGTCTGGAAATATAGTGACAGGAAACGGACCCCACGCAGCAAAGGCATTCGCGAGCCGTGTGCTTGAGGAGCTAGGAAAAAGCTGAATAAGGCTCGGCGGGAATCAGGGGTGAGAGAAAGGAGTATGAAATGAGGACAGCACTGATCCTTCTGGTTTCGATGTGCCCTGCAGCGCTCTTATCTGCTATCAGTGAAGGCTCATTCATTCAGACATATGCCTCGTCAATTGCTCCCTATATTAATGACAATGCAGTCGCAGGCGAAATAAGAATGGACGATAGTGCCTTATTGCGCTACCAAAGCATCAAAAGCCCTAAAGAAAAGGGTATTGTAGTGCTGTTGGGAGGCCACTCGGAATCTTACGTGAAGTACGCTGAGTTGTTCTATGATCTACGTGACATGGGGATAACATTCTACGCTCTTGATCAGAGAGGCCAAGGATTCTCAACGCGGATGCTCCCGGATCGGGAAAGAGACTACATCCCTGACTATGAGAGATACCTGACGGATCTCAATTTGTTCATGAAATCCGTTGTTCACGCCAGGGCAGACGAGAAAGTGTTCCTCTTTGGGCACTCGCTCGGCGGAGCAGTTGCAGCAGCTTACGCAGAACGATACCCAAAGGAAATAAATGGCCTTGTTCTTTCTTCTCCATACTTGGGTTCGAGAACCGGGGTCCTGGCCTCGCTCATGCTCAAGACGCTCGACTTCTTCGGTCGGGGTAAAGAGTATGTACCCGGCGGAGGACCATTCCGCTTTGTTTCCTTCGAGCAGAATATGGAGACGCATAGTCGTGTTCGACATGCCCAGAAAATGCAGGACTATAAGGACTTCCCGGCAATTCGTCTCGGATTTCCGACAAATCGCTGGATGGTAGAAACGGAACGAATGGGCAAAGAAGTGATGCGGAATGCAAAGCTGATATCCTGTCCAGCGATTGTTCTGCAGGCGGAGGATGATCGGTATGCTGACAGCAGGGCGCAGGACAAATTCTGCGCCAACCTTGCGCATTCGCAAAAGATTCTCTTTCCAGGCGCGTATCACGAAGTTTTGTTCGAAAACGATTCAATCAGAGATGTTGCTCTTGCTGCAATACGGAATTTCATTCAGCACTACTTATGATCGAAAAATGACACCGCTCGTGTGAATGCAACTTGGTCGAACGATGCAGAGGGAGAAAGAATATGAAAATCACCGTGCGTGTAGACCGAAGATGATGCCTTGAGGGTGGACGCATGCGGGGCCAACTGATGGAATTCCCTTCTCGCGGGGTGTCTCTGTACGTGAAGACAATGGGCACCGGCTACCCTCTCCTGCTTATGCATGGCGGTCTTGGTGTTGATCATTCGACTCTTTCAGCATTGGTCAACTGTCGCGATGCGTTTCGGTTGATTTTCTACGACCATCGCTGCAACGGACGCTCAAGGGGGGCAGGCATCGAATCCCTGACATGGGAGAATCTGGTTACAGATGCCGAAGCCCTGCGCGAGAGACTTGGGATCTCCAAATGGGCCGTCCTCGGTCATTCATTCGGTGGCATGATTGCCCAGGAGTACGCACTGCGTTTTCCAAAAAGCATCTCTCATCTGATCTTGATGGATACAGGCGCTGACGCGAGTCTCGTGCAAATGAACGCAGCAAAGGTACTGAAGGAACGGGGGTTCAGTCGCGCCCAAGTAGACTCAGCGCGGCGTCTCTTCAACGGGGAGATAGTACCTGCTGAGCTTCCGCTCATAATGTTGAAGTTGGGGAAGGCATACTATCATGACCCTAATCTCATTATGCAGATCCGCGCACTATGGAATGCACTGAGAATTCGAAGCAGACCGGATGCTTGCATATACGGCTTTCAGCAGCTCCTAAAGGGTTGGTCCATTATGAACCGACTAGCGGAAATTCACATTCCCGTGCTGCTCATCGCCGGCAGGAGCGATTTTCAGTTTCCGCCTGCGCATCAGATTACGATGGCAAGCGCCTACCCGAATGCTCGTTATGAATCAATAGAGGATGCAAGTCACAATCCACTGATAGAAAAGCCAGGGCAGACAATGGAGCTCATCAGGCAATTTGTGAAATGATGAAGACGCCATCGCCGCCTGTTTCGCTGCTTGTGGCATCTGCTGGTACCTGAACCTGTTGGCAAAGAAGAGGGGCCAGTTGCCGTATTGCCTTTGACCAGGAGCACAGAAAAGATGTAGAGTTTGGCGAGGGCTGATTAATGCTCCAATTGTCTTCCGTTTCCGTATTTCTTCTCGCCGCTCTTGGTCTGCTCCTGGTCCCCGGACCGGCCGTTCTCTACATCGTGACACGGAGCGTCGCCCACGGCAGAAAAGCCGGACTTGCGTCGGTGTTGGGAATTGAACTTGCAACTCTTTGTCATGCAATGGCGGCCGCGTTTGGACTTTCAGCGATCCTTCTCGCGTCTTCCCTAGCATTCAGTTTGGTCAAATACCTCGGCGCAGGCTATTTGATATACCTGGGGATCAAAACGATTACTTCCAAATCAGCCTCCCCGGCCAAGGACGATTCGTCAACCCCGAGTCTTTCGCAGATGTTCCGAAAGGGGTTCCTCGTAAACCTTTTGAACCCCAAGACAGCATTATTCTTCTACGCATTTCTCCCGCAATTTGTGAATCCCGCGCGCGGGTCGTCGATTCTACAGATACTGCTCCTCGGCGCACTATTCGTTGTTCTGGCAACTATTACGGATAGTACATATGCAGTCATCTCTTCTGGTGTGGGCAGAATGATCACTCAGAAAGCAGGCTTCCCGCGAATCCAAAAATACGTCACTGGGGGAATCTACATCTCACTGGGAGTAGCCGCGGCAGTGTCGGGCTCCGGAAAGAATTAGAATGATTTGGCATAAGGCGAACGTACAGTGCGGTCTCATGAGGCGCTGACTTATCCTGCAGCAATGGGGGAGCAAACGATGAAAGCATTAGTGGTGTTTGATTCAACCTGGGGCAACACAGAGAAGATAGCGAACGCAGTTGCATCGGGAATAGGGGGAGGAACAAAAGCGCATCGGGTGAGCGCCATGGAAGCAAAGCGATTTGAGACCATAGATCTTCTGGTTGTAGGATCGCCAATCCTTGGGGGGCGGCCTTCTCCCGCTATGCATGAATACATCAACGCCATTCCCGAAGCAACTGCCAGGAAGCTGCGCGTGGCAACGTTCGATACCAGGCTGATGATGAGATTCGCAAGGATATTTGGATACGCCGCGGTACGGATGGCAGGTCAGTTGAAAGACAAGGGATGTACGCTGAGATCGACGGAAGGATTCTTCGTAAAAGGGCGCAGCGGGCCTTTGGCTGATGGGGAACTGGCACGCGCAACTGAATGGGGCAATACGCTGTCAGGGTCTTGATCGATAACGCGCATGGAATCAACGCCATACGGCGGGCCGTTCCTCTCATACTATCTTTGGTACTTTGCAAAACCTGGTCAGACCTTTCGTTCCCTGCTCAAAGATCGTCTTCGCGTACGGTTTGCCGTATTCGCCGTTTTGATACCTGCAATAGGATATGCCGTCATGTATCTATGTGGCTGGCGGGCGGGCGGCGCCCCTTCCTCGTTCACGCCATGGCTTGCAATCCCGATAGAGCAATACTTCAAGTACGATGTTTTTATTGTCGCTCCGAGCATGATTTTGTGTTGGGTACTGACTTCAGGAGTCATGCAACTCCTTTCCCCTCTTTTCTCGGGGCCCGGAAGCTTCGAAGACACCGCGACGGCCCTCTGATTCGGGATCGGGGTGGCAACCTGGGCCAGTCTCATTCATGACCTTACAGATGCGGTTCTGGACTCGCTGGGGATCATCGATATGAAAGCCAACGAGGCAGCTCTCAATGGCCCTACATTCTGGAGGGGTCTGCTTTGGACGCTTTATTCGATTTACTTCATCTGGCTCGTTGTGCTGTTTGCGAAAGGATTACGCGCAGGTCATGGAGTGAGTCGGGCTAAATCGATAGTCATGGGGATGATCGCGTTGGTCGTATACCAGGGAGTGTTCCTGGTTTTCAATAGATGATGACGTATGACGGCCAGTCGGTTGTTCAGGCAATGGACAAGCAAAGCATTATCAATAAGTTCGGGGCTCATTATCGAGCCTCTGAGATAACATTTCGAATGGGGATCGACAACCGGTTTGCCACAATATCGCGAGCAGATTCAAAGCGAAAATCGTGCTGGAGACTTGCACGGGAGGCGGGTTCACGACCATAGCGCTCGCGAAATATGCGATACATGTTTATTCCGTGGAGATTGACAAATCAAGGTCGGGAGATGCAGCGCAGAATGCCAGAATCGCGCGATTGGCTGAAAAAATCACCCTCATCAATTCCGACATCTTTGAAGTCCCGATCCGATCTCTGGAAGGTTCAATAGACGCAGCCTTGATTGATCCGGATTGGTCAGATTCGGAAAGGGATCAATGAATATCGATTTGTCAATTCAAATACACGCCCTCCCTCGGATGAATTATTGGCTTATGTGAGCACCTCAACGGAAAATACCCCTGATTCAACCTCCTTACATCCCGGTGGAAGAGTTTTCTGGTCTGCCGAGCCATGAATGCGAAAGATTGTACCTGGACGGAAGACATGAATTGTATTGTCTTAATTTTGGCGAATTAGCGAGAGGAGCCGGCGCGACGGAGTTCAGAACCTAGGCGCGAGCCACTGCCGGAGCGCTCATCCATTCCAGTGTGTGACCAGCTGCTCCGCGATGGATCAAAAAGCGATCTTGGCAAGTTCGCGGAGAGCGTCGGATCCAATCCAGCGCGCTGATTTTGATCCAGTATTCAAGAGCTTTTCCGCGACCCGTATTGCTGAAAGGTTGAGCCCGGAGCTCCTCTTGCCAATGTTCCGCAAGGCCCAG
>Ga0116116_1002126_pt1 | contig 13008 bp, 11 predicted proteins | sample June2015DPH_10_1_FD_89722 | JGI IMG/M metagenome (GOLD analysis project Ga0116116, IMG submission 89722) | Peatland microbial communities from SPRUCE experiment site at the Marcell Experimental Forest, Minnesota, USA - June2015DPH_10_150 | ecosystem: Environmental > Terrestrial > Soil > Wetlands... | reverse complement strand
GGGTGGCACGCCGCTGGAGAACGTTCGCGCGATCGTCGACTTCGCGCGCGTGATGTCCGGGAGCTGAGCGTCCAGGCAGCTACAGGCGCCGTGCGCCGACGTAGCTGGCGCCGCCCTGTGAGAGCGGCGAGATTTTGGCGACGTCGCCGGTGTGGGGCGCGTGGACGATGTCGCCGTTGCCGATGTAGATGCCGACGTGGCTGAGTCCGTCGTAGAAGACGAGGTCGCCGGGTTGGAGCTGGTCACGGGGAACGGCGACGCCGTAGCCGTACTGGGCGGCTGCCTGATGGGGGAGCTCGATCCCGAGCTGCGCGTAGACGTACATGACGAGTCCCGAGCAGTCGAAGCCGGTGGCGGGTGAGGCGCCGCCCCACTGGTAGGGGACGCCGAGGTAGCGGAGCGCGATCACGGCCGCCTCGGGGTGGCCGGCGCCGAGCGCGGGCGCGGGCGCGGGCGGCGCCGGGGTGCCGGTCGTGGCGGCGGGGACGGTGGTTGTTGTCGCGGTGGCGGTGGTTGCGGCGTCGGTCGCGGCGGCCGTCGTCTGCGCCGGGGTCGTGGCCGGGTCGGCCGGCGACGGCGCCGCGGCCGCGGGCTGAGCCTGTGCGCGCTCGGCTGCGGCGCGCTCGGCTGCGGCGCGGGCGGCGGCCTGTCGGGCGAGGAGCGCCTGCTCGCGGGCGAGTCGGGCGCGGGCTGCGGCTGCGAGTGCGGCCTGCTGTGCCGCCTCGCGCGCCTTGATGGCGGCGATCTCGGACTGGATCGAGGCGAGCAGCCGGCGGCGGTGGGCGAGCATGGCGCCGATCTGTCGTCGCTCGGCGCCGAGCGCGGCGAGGGTGGCGCGCTGCGTGCGCTGTGCCGCCTGCAGGCGCAGCCTCGCCTCTGCGAGTCTGTCCCTCGAGCGTCGCGCCTGGTCGGCGACGCGGCGGTCGTACGCGGCGATCTCCTTGGCGGCCTCGAGCCGGTCGATCAGGTCCGACACGCTGGAGGCGCCGACGAGTACCTGGGTGAGCGTGGGCTCGCCGCCCTCGTAGATCGCGACCAGCCGCTGCGCGAGCCGCTGGTCGGCGATGCGGCTCTGCCGGCGTGCCCGCTGGAGGGCGCGCCTGTTGGCCGCAAGCCGCCGCGTGCTCGTGGCGAGCCGGATGCGCGCGCCGTCCCACGCGTCGACGACATGGCCGAAGCGGAGGTCGAGCGCGTTGACCTGCGCGAGCACCACCTGCGCCTGCGCGCGCTTTGCCGGCAAGGCGGGCGGCGCCGCTGCAACCGTGCTTGTCGCGACGGCAGACGCCGTGCCGGCGAGCGCGAGCGTCGCGTACAGCTTCCTCGGCATCGGCCGCGGCCTTCGCGGGCCCCGCCGTGACTCCTCTCCTCGGGCTCAGCAGGTCACGTGGAACAGGCCGATCACGTTGCCTCCAGCGCTGTTCCAGGCTTCGATCGCCGCAGGCGTCGGCAGCAGCAGCACGCGACACTTCCGTCGTTCGGCGCAAGCGGCCGCTTCGGGCGACAGTTGCACGTTGCCGTACTGGCCGCTGCCGACGATCAGGCGGTCGACGTGTGCCCCCTGCGCGAACACGTACTCGGCCTCTTGAAGGGAGATCGTGTGCGAGGTGCCGTAGATCGCCTTCGAAAGCTTCTTCTTCCGTTTCGTCACCGGGCCGTTCGCACGGATGACGACGTCGTGCTCAAAGACGGTTCCCTCGATCGTGATCGAGCCGAACGCGGTCCCGTCGATGCGCGGCTTCATCGCTCGCCTCCAGAGAGAGCGCGCGGGCTTGCCATTCTCGTCGCCTCGCAGCCCCAGTGTACGCCGGCGAAGATCGCCGGCAGACACGCCGCTGGAGAACGACAACGCGGACAACCGCACAACCCCAGCCCACGCTCCCGATGGTTGCGAGCTTCCGCATGAGACGAAGGGCGGACCATCGAACGGACAACCATGGCCTCAACCCACCGATCCGAAGGTACGGCCGCACGGAACCCCAGGCGGCGCCAGCCAGAGGCATCCAATCCCGCGCAAACCAGCCAAGCCGGTCATCGCCCCCTGTCGCGGCTCCCGCATTCTGCGACTCCGGGTCGGGCCGCGCCGCGAGGAAGGAGTGACCCGCGAGGCGTCGGCTCGTCCGCAAGATCACTCCGCACGTCGCGCCGGGCACTGGGGCTGGGGGCATGAGTGGCGCTTCGGCTACGGCTTCACCTGCGATGTCTGGGTGAGCTTCCGCTCCGACCCGACCGGCGACACAACCCAGACGCCCGACGCGCTCTGAGGGGCAGTGCTAGCCGTGCACGGCGGTCTGGATCAGCGAGACGTGGCCGTTCGTGAAGCAGAAGCGCATCCCGTCGATGCTCGTGCCCTTCTTGCTGGCGTGGTAGAGCCAGCAGTTCGCGCCAGCACGATAGGGCGTCCCTGCGACCTTCTGAACCTGCTGCTTCGTCATCCCGTTCTTGACCGCGAAGACGCCGCTCGCCTTGTGGCTACCACCGCAGCCCGCGAGCACAGCAACAAGCGCAAGGACGCCCGAGCTCGTCGATGTCTGCGACTCATCTAGTCGTACCCGAGTCCGAAGCCGTACGGAAACAGCGGGTCGTAGTCGGCGTCCCCGATGTTGATCGGGACCTGCTCAGCGCTACGCGGCCACGAGTGTGGCAGCTTGCCCGTCGGCGTCGCCTCGCCGAAGAGAACGTCGGCGACGCCTCCGCCCTCTGTGCCTGGGAGCCAGGCGACGACCAACGCGTTCCAGTGAGCTAGCTGCCCTGTGATCACGAGCGGCCGTCCCGAGACGAGCACCGCCACGGTCGGAACGCAGCTTGCAGCGACGCGCTCCACGACGCGCAGATCGTCGTCGTCGAGGCAGAGGGTGTCCGGTGCCGGCCGGTCGCCGCGGAACTCCGCATAAGACTCCTCGCCGATGACGACGATGGCGACGTCGTGCCTATCTGCGCCGACGCCGTCGGCGGCGAAATCGACGGTTCCAGCCGACCCGACAACCTCGCGAATCCCGTCGAGGATCGAGGTGCCGGGAACGGTCAGCCCGCTCCCTCCCTGCCAGGTGAGTGTCCAGCCGCCACACTGGTGGCCGACGTTGTCGGCGTTCTTGCCGGCAACGAAGATCTTCAGCCCGCCCTTCGCGAGCGGGAGGAGGTCCTGCTCGTTCTTCAGCAGCACGAGCGACGACCGGACGGCGCGACGCGCAAGCGTGCGGTGAGCGGCGCTGTTGATCTCGCGTGCGAGCGCCCGATCGGCGAACGGGTTCTCGAACAGCCCGAGCTCGAACTTCTTGCGCAGGATACGGACGACCGCGTCGTCGATGCGCTCTTTGGGGATCGCGCCGGATGCGACGACCTGCATTAGCGCTGCGAGCATCTCCTCGTAGTGCTCCGGCACCATGATCATGTCAATGCCGGCCGTGACGGCGGTGGCGACGTCGGCCGTGGAGAAGCCGGGCTCGCCGTCGAGGTCGTTGATCCCGCCCCAGTCGCTGACGACGAAGCCGTCGAAGCCGAGCTCGCCCTTGAGCAGACCGTTGAGGAGGTTTGCGTTTCCGTGCGAGCGGGTGCCGTTCCAGCTCGAGTGGCTCGCCATGATCGAGCCGACGCCGGCGGCGACCGCGTCGACGTAGGGCGCGAGGTGGATCGCGCGCAGCTCCTCCTCCGAGAGCTCGGTGTCTCCCTGGTCGGCGCCGCCCCTCGTGCCGCCGTCGCCGAGGTAGTGCTTCGCGGTCGCCAGGAGCGATGCCTGCGTGATCGTCTCCCCCTGGAGCGCCGTCACGAGCCTCCCCAACGTCAGGGCGAGCGCCGGATGCTCGCCCGCGCTCTCGTATGTTCGTCCCCAACGCTCGTTGCGCGCGACCGCGAGGCAAGGGGCGAATGTCCACCGTGGCCCTGTCGCGCGGACCTCGACGGCAACCGCCTCACCGATCTGCCGCACGAGCTCAGGGTTGTCGGCCGCGCCGAGACCAACGTTGTGGGGGAAGATCGTGGCGCCGTAGAGGTTGTTGTGCCCGTGGACTGCGTCGGTTCCGTACAGGAGCGGAATACCGAGCCGCGTCGAGAGCGCGACGCGCTGGTACCGGTCAACCATGTCCGCCCACGTCTCGGCGTCATTCGGCTCGGGTGCCGAGCCGCCGCCGCTGAAGACGGAGCCGAGGTGAAACGTCGCAAGGTGCGCCTCGTCGCGCAGGTAGCGGCGGTCGATCTGCATCATTTGCCCGAGCTTCTCTTCGAGCGTCATCCGCTCGAGGAGGTCGGCCACGCGGTCGGCGACGGCTGCCGACGGCTCCTTGTAGATCGGGCTGGTGACGGTGCTCACCGGGGCGACCCCTCGTGGTGGGCCCGTCTGCAGCGCTCCGGCGGCGGGCTTCTCATCTGCTCACCGTCCGGGCGGACGGCGAGGGTCGCGAAACCGGACGGTGGCTCGCGATGAAGTCGCGGTACCAGTAGAAGCTGTCCTTCGGCACGCGCTCGAGCGTCGGGTAGTCGACGTACACGATCCCGAAGCGCTTCGAGTAGCCGTACCCCCACTCGAAGTTGTCGAGCAGGCTCCAGACGAAGTAGCCCTTGACTGGGGCGCCTTCGGCGGCGGCCCGGGCGACCGCGTCGAGGTACGCCTCGACGTACGCCGTCCGCTCGGGGTCGTGCACCTTTCCGTCATGGCCGCGGACGTCGCCGAAGGCGGCGCCGTTCTCGGTCACGTACAGCGCCGGCGGGGAGTAGTCCTCGGTGACGCGGACGAGCAGCCGGTACAGGCCCTCGGGGTACACCTCCCAGTCCACGTCGGTGTGCTGCGCCTCCGGGCGCAGCAGCCGGGGACGATCGCCCCCGGCGGCCACGACGTTGCGGAAGTAGTTGTTGACGCCGAGGAAGTCGAGCGGCGCGGCGATGGCGGCGAGGTCGCCGTCGCGCACGTGCGGGGCGACGATCTCGTTTCGCTCGAGTAGGTCGGCCGGATACGAGCCGCGGAAGACCGGGTCGAGGAACCAGCGGTTGCCCTCGCCGTCCACCTGCCACGCCGCCGCCTCGTCCTCGGGCGAGTGGCTCGCGGGGTACGTGTGCGAGAGGTCGAGCGTGATCCCGACCTTCGCCGCCGGCGCGCCGCGCCGGATCGCCTCGACCGCCCAGCCGTGTGAGAGCAGCAGGTGATGCGCAGCCGCGACCGCGTCGGCCTCGCTCGTCCGACCCGGGGCATGCCTGCCCCGGGCGTGGCCGATCCAGGAGACGACCCACGGCTCGTTGTGCGTGATCCAGTGCCCGACACGGTCGCCAAGCCGCTCCGTCACCGCCTCGGCGTACTCAACGAAGGCCTCCGCCGTCGCGCGCACCGGCCAGCCGCCGGCGTCCTCCAGCGCCTGAGGCGTGTCCCAGTGGAACAGCGTCGGGAACGGCTCGATGCCATTGGCGAGCAGCTCGTCGACTAGCCGGTCGTAGAAGTCGAGGCCGGCCTGGTTGACGGCGCCCCGTCCCTCCGGGAGCACGCGCGGCCACGCGATCGAGAAGCGGAACGCGTCGAGCCCCAGCTCGCGCATCAGCCCGATGTCCTCGCGGTAGCGGTGGTAGAAGTCACACGCGATCTCGCCGCTGTCGCCGGTCCGTACCTTGCCGGGCGTCGCCGCGAAGCGGTCCCAGACGCTCTCGCCTCGCCCGTCTTCGCGGGCGGCACCCTCGATCTGGTAGGCCGCGGTCGCAGCGCCCCAGACGAAGTCGGCAGGAAAGCCGGTAGTCGTCTCAGCGGTCGTGGTCGTCCTCTCGGTCAAATTGGTGTCTATGCGGGGGCGGTACCGGGATGCCCGTCGCTCGCCGGGCCATACAGGACGCAGCGAACGCGATGGCGCGCTCCGATCTCACGCCATTCCGGCAACGCCGTCTGGCACTCGTCGCGTACGAACGGGCAGCGGGGGGCAAAGGGACAGCCCGCGGGGAGGGAGGTGAGGTCGGGCGGGTCGCCCTGCGCCTCAAATTGCGTGTCTCGGTCGAAGTGGCCCTCGGGGTCAGGCGCGGCCCGGCGGAGCAGCTGGGTGTAGGGGTGGCGCGGCTCGCCCATCACCTCTGACGAGGGTCCGACCTCCAAGAGGTGGCCGGCGTACATGATGGCGATCCGGTCGCTCATATAGTAGGCGCCGGCGAGGTCGTGGGTGACGAAAACGAGCGAGAGCGCCTTGCTGCGCTGCAGATCGAGCAGCAGGTTCATGATGCTGAGCCGGATGGAGACGTCCAGCATGGACGTCGGCTCGTCCGCCAGGATCAAAGCCGGGCGCGCCGCCAGCGCCCGGGCGACCCCGACCCGCTGGCGCTGCCCGCCGGAGAGCTGGTACGGGTGGCGGTCCAGGAAGGCGCCGGCAGGCACCAGACCCACCTGGGTGAAGAGCTCCTCGACCGCTTCGCGCTCAGCACGCCGGGGCACGATCCCGAACGCGCGAAGAGGGCGGGTGACGCTATAGCGGACCGTGTGCAGCGAGTCGAGCGACGAGTAGGGGTCCTGGAAGATCATCTGCACCTGGCGGCGGTGCTCGCGTAACCTGCGCGAGCTAGGCCGCTTGGGCAAGGCCTCCCCCCCCTGTACGCGGATCTCGCCGGCCGTCGGTCGGTCGAGCTGGAGCACCGTACGGATGAAGGTTGTCTTGCCCGAGCCGGACTCTCCCACCAGTCCCAGGACCTCACCCTTCTCCACGGAGAGGTCTATGTCGCTCAGCGCGTGCACGGTCTTCTGTCGCCCCAGCCGGCCGACCGAGTAGTGCTTGGTGAGCCCGCGCACCTCGAGGACGGGCGCCTCCGCGATCTCCTCCGTGCCGACCACCGGCTCCAGCGCGCTAGCCAATGCGGGCCTCTTTCTCGCTGTACAGGTGGCACACGACTACCTGCCCGCCATCTACCCGGATCGAGGGAGGATCGAGCCTTTCGCAGGTGCCTGCGATGACCTCGGGGCAGCGAGGGGCGAAGGAGCAGCCGGCCGGCAGGTGCCGCATGTCCGGCGGCTGGCCGGAAATACTCTCCAGCCGCTGGCGGGCTCCGCCGATCGGCGGAAAGGCGCTCATCAGCGAACGGGTGTAGGGGTGGCAGGGCTTTTTGTAGAGATCCCGCGCCGCTGCCTCCTCGACGACGGCGCCGGCATACATGATCGCGATCCGGTCTGCGATCTCGACGAGCAGGGAGAGGTCGTGAGTGATGAACACGACGCCGAAGCCGAGCTCGTGGCGGAGGTCGTTGAGCGACTGCAGGATGGAGCGCTGCACCACGACGTCGAGGGCGGTGGTCGGCTCGTCTAGGAAAAGCAGCTTCGGGCGCAGGACGAGCGCGAGGGCGATCACGGCCCGCTGGCGCATGCCGCCGCTGAGCTGGTGCGGGTAGGCGTCGAAGTACCGCCGGGGGATCTTCACGAGATCGAACGTCTCCTCGGCGCGCGCCCGAGCCTCCTCGGAGGAGCGAACGCCGTGCGCCGCCATTCCGTCCAGGAACTGGTCGCGGATGCGCATCACCGGGTTGAGCACGTTCATCGACGCCTGAAAGACCATGGAGATCTCGCTCAGGCGAAGCGCCCGGCGCTCCTCCGGCGAGAGGGAAACCAGGTCGGTCCCCTGGTAGCGCACCGAGCCCGACAGAACCCGGCCCGGCGGATCGAGCAGCCCGGTCGCGGCGAGCGCCAGCGTGGTCTTGCCACAGCCGGACTCGCCGGCGATCCCCACCACCTCGCCGGCGTCGACCGTCAGGTTCACGTCACGGACGGCGGGGACCAGCGGACGCCCCGGCCACCCGTATGCGACAGTGAGCTCGTCGATTTCCAGCACAGCGGGAATCTCAGTCCCTCCTCAGGTTGGGGTTGGCGATCTCGTCGACGGCGAAGTTGAGCAGCCCCAGCGAGGTGCCGAGCAGCAGGATGCAGAGGCCGGGCGCCAGGAGCCAGACCCACATCCCCTGCAGCATGGCCTCGCTGTTCTGAGCCCAGTAGAGCATCGTCCCCCAGGTGACGCTGTTGATATCGCCGAGCCCGATGAACTCCAGGCCCGCTTCGGCGAGCACGGCAAACAGCGCAGCGCCGAAGAAATTCGCCACCATGATCCCGAGCATGTTCGGCACGATGTGGGCGAGGACGATGTGCCAGCGGCTTTCACCCGAGATTCGGGCGGCCTCCACGAAGGGGCGGTCCCTCAGGGCGATCGCCTGCGCTCGCAGCACCCTCGCGCCCCAGGCCCAGCCGGTTATGGTGATCACGCCGACTAGCACGAGCAAGCTCCCGCCCTGCAAGTAAGCGGCGAGTACGATCAGCAGCGGAAGCGTGGGAAGAACGAGGAAGACGTTGGTGACCGATGAGAGCGTGGTGTCGGCCTTGCCGCCCACGTAGCCGGAGAACACGCCCATCACGAGCTGCACCAGGCAGATCATCGTGCCCGTCAGGAGCCCGACGGACAGGCTTGTTCGCGTGCCCCAGACCAGCTGGGAGAAGATGTCCTGGCCGTTCGTGGTGGTACCGAGTAGATGCTTGGCGCTCATCGGGAGCATCGGGGTGGAGTTGGTATCCGAGGGCGAGTAGGGCGCGATGAGCGGCGCCAGCAGAGCGACCAGGGCGAAGAAGCCCAGGATCGACGCACCCACGGCGGCGCGCCGGTTGGCGAGCAGCGCCCGCGGGCTCACTTGCCCGCCTCCACCCGGACGCGCGGGTCGATAAATACGTACAGCATCTCGACCAGGAAGTTGGCCAATAAGAGGGTGAGCGTGAAGATGAGGAAGATCCCCTGCATGAGCGGGTAGTCCTGGTTGTAGACCGCCGTCAGGAGCAGGTAGCCGATCCCCGGGTACGAGTACACGATCTCGATGAAGACCTGGCCGCCGACGACGACGCCCAGAGCCATCGCGAACTGCGTGAAGATCGGCAGGATCGCGTTCCGAGCTGCATAGCGATAGGCGATCGATCGATTCGGGAGGCCCTTGGCGCGGGCGAACTTCACGAAGTCATCGTTCAGGACGGTGAGCATGCTGTTGCGCATGAGCAGGATCCAGCCACCCATCGCGACAAGCGTGAGGGTGAACGCAGGAAGCACTGAGTGCCGGGCGATGTCGACCAAACCGGCGCTGCTGCTCTTCGACAGTCCCGGTTTGATGCCGCCGCCGATCGGGAACCAGCCGAGCTTGTAGCTGATGAAGTACACGAGCATCATCGCGAGCCAGAACGGCGGCATCGCGCTCAGCATCACGCCCGTGGGCACCAAGGCGGTGTCGAGACGCGAGTTCCTGTGCCACCCCGCCGAGCCGCGGCGCCAGGCCGCTACCATTCCGAGCCCGATCCCGAAGAGGAAGGCGAGGATCGTCGCAAAGCCGACCATTCCGAGCGTCCACGGGAGAGCCTGTCGGATCATAGAGCTGACGGTCGCCGGGAAGTAGGTATAGGACATGCCGAGGTTGCCGGTGAGGATTTGCCCCAGGTAGCTGAAGTACTGACCGGGCAAGCTCTGGTGGGTGTCCAGCCCGAAGTCGATCCTCAAGGCGTCCAACGCTCTAGGGCTGAGCTGGCCCCCATAGCGGGCCATCATGTTCGACGCGGGATCGCCCGGCATCAGTCGCGGCAAGGCGAAGTTGACCGTCACGGCAACCCACGCGGTCACGAGCAAAACCGCGACACGTCTCAGCAGGTATCGCACAGGCCTCCTTTCACAGCCGGCTTCCGCAGGGAGCGAGTCACCATCGTTCCACAGCCGGTTTATGCAGGGAGCGACTCACCATCCGGTGAGTCGCTCCCTGCATAGCTTGCGAATTACAGCCCTTCAGAACCAAGTGCTACGGCAGGTGCACGTTGAGGTAGAGCAGCCTGGCACCCGGCGAGTCGGGCGGGTCACCCGCGTTGTAGGGATTCGTGGCGTCCGGCCAGCCGGTGAACGTCTTCGTCTGGTAGTCGAACCAGTTCGGCCGACCCGTGAGGGCCACCATGGGCACGTTCGTCAGCACCTGCTGCATGATCGTGGCCAGGGCCGTCTTCTGCACCTTTATGTCGCTGCTTCCCGCGTAGGTGGACAGCGCCTTATTGATCGTCGGGTTGGAGAAGAAAGACCAGTTGGTGCCAGTTGGCCCGATTTTCGACTTCGCGAAGTCGTTGTAGTCCATGAAGTAGGGCGTCGGGCCGGGCCCGTTGCCCCAGGAGATGGCCAGTTGGTAGTTGCCCTTCGGGAGATTGGTGCTGTAGCTCCCCCAGGGCTGCTGCACGACCGAAGAACTGATGCCAAGCGCCTTCAGCTCCTGGGAGACCATCGTGGCTATGACGATGTAGTCAGTCCAGCCGGGGCCCCCGATCAGGATTTGCTGCTTCGGAATGGCCTTACCCTTCGGCGTTAGAAGCGTGCCGCCCTTCAACGTGTAGCCGGCCTGCTTGAGGAGCGCCTTCGCCGTGTTCACGTTGTAGGTCCACTCCAGCTTCTTGAGCGAGCTCGGATACCAGGCCGTCAGCTGACCCCCGACGACCGCGGCCTGCTGTCCGCCGGTGGATGCGTCGACCCCTCCGTAGTACGCGCGCTGGGCGATGAGCTTCGTGTTCAGCCCGTACGCCAGCGCCCTGCGGAGGGCCGGGTCGTTGAAGGGAGCCTTCGTGGTGTTGAAGTACAGGTAGTTGAGGTTGGTGTCCGGCCACCAGAACTTGTTCGTCGAAGGATTCTTGGCGACATAGGTCTGGGCGGGGTTGGTAATCGCGTCGTAGGTGTAATCGATGTTGCCCGCGAGCAGATCGAGCAAAGCGGTGTCATTCGACTTGACCGCCGCTATAACCACCGAGTCGATGTAGGGCCGGCCTGCCATCCAGTAGCTGGGGTTCTTGTCGTAGATGACAGCAGTCGGCGTGAACGACTTCAGCACGAACGGCCCCGTCCCCACCGGGTTGGTATTCGGATCGGTGTTAGGCGAGGTGTTGCTGGACCAGATGTGCTCGGGAATGATGTACACGCCCGCGATGAACACGAACATCGGCGTGTTCGGCTTGGAGAAGGTGAACACGACCTGATTCGTCCCCGTCGCCGCCACCGATGTCAGGTTGCTGCCCTTCCAGATGCCGTTCAGGTCGATCGCCGGGTATTGCTTTATATAGTTGAACGTGAAGGCCACGTCCGCAGCCGAGAACGGCTTGCCGTCGCTCCACGTGACACCCGAACGCGTGGTGATCGTGAGCTTCAGGTTGTCCTTTGACCACGTGTACTTCGTGCCGAGGACCGGCGTTATCTGGCTCGTCACCGTGTTCAAGAAGAAGAGCTGCTCGTAAAGGCAACTCAGCGTTCCGCCGGCGTTGGTGCCATTGGGAACCATGGGGTTGAAGTTGTCCGCTATCGTCCCCCACGGCATCTCGATGTTCAGCGTCCCGCCGGTCGTGACCGCCGACGTGGCGCGCGCGGATGTCGACAGCCCGAGAGCCAGGCTCAGAGCCACGGCCACCCCGACGACGGCGACGAGTGCCATCCTCGGCCTGATCGTCTTGGCGCCCTGTTCAATACGGCGTTTCACGATTCCACTCCTTCCGTTGCACGCCTCCACTCCTCCCGTTGCCCGCCGCACAAGCTGAAGACAACCGGAAAGTTCCGGAAAGAGTATCTAGGATCCGACCGCAAAGGTCAAGGAAGACATCGGTGATTTCCCGAAATTGCCCGCTTTTCCGTTTACGGACGTTCTCGGAACATGCTTCAATGTATGTGTGGAAGAGGTGGTACAGACAGGCCGTCATCGCCCCCATCGGGTAACGATTCGCGACATCGCCGATCTTGCCGGCGTCTCGGTCGCGACCGTCTCGCGCGTCGTCAACGGCCGCGACGATGTGTCCGACGACACCCGCCTGCTCGTCCGCCGCATCATCCGCGAGCACGGCTACGTCGCCAACCGGAACACACGCGGCCTCTCCGCCCGTCCCGGTGGCCTCGTCGTCGGAGTGCTGGTGCCACTCCTGCATCGCATGTACTTCTCGGCCATCCTTGCCGGCGCAGCCGAGGCGCTCTACGAGCAGAACATGCGGCTCATGCTCGCGCCGACCCAACACGAGCACCAGCGGGAAATCTCGCTGCTCGAGCGGCTGATGCACGGGATGAGCGACGGCGCCCTACTGATCCTGCCGGACGAATCGAGCGAGGAGCTTGAGGGCCTCCTCGACCGGGGATACCGGTACGTCGTCGTCGATCCGCGGAAGCCGCTGGCCGAGCGGATCCCGTCCGTGTCTGCCGCACACACGTCGGGCGCCGACCAAGCGATGCAGCACCTCCTCGGACTCGGTCACCGTCGGATCGCAGCGGTCACAGGCCCGCCCGGCTGGGCCGCGACCGACTGCCGCCGCCGCGGCTACCACGCGGCGCTCGCCGGCGCAGGGATCATGCCCGATCCAGCCCTCGAGGTAGAGGGAGACTTCGAGATCGCCGGAGGATTCAAGGCCGGCGACTACCTGTTCGAGCTGCGCGACCCACCGACGGCCATCTTCGCCTTCAACGACAATCTCGCGGTCGGCGTGATCCAGGCTGCGCGTGCCCGCGGCCTGCGCGTTCCCGAAGACGTCTCGGTCGTGGGCTTTGACGATCTCGAGTACGCCACGGTCGTCACGCCGCCGCTGACGACGATCCGCCAGCCGCTCGCGGAGATGGGACGGACGGCCGTGAGCATGCTGGTTCGTCTGCTCGAACGCCAACGTTTCGAGGCGCTCCACGTCGAGCTCGGAACCCGGCTCGTCGTCCGCGACTCGACGGCACCGCCTCCGCGCGAGCGCGCGCATGCACTGCAACCGAAGACCTGATCGCGTGCCGCAGTGTCGATGTGCTCGGAGGAAGCCCGGGCTGAGGGGTTTCAAGACTCGGTTCCGGTTCTGGATGCGGGTGGCGACGGGCTCTGGGATGTCAAGCGCAGCCGAAAAGTGCACCAGCGCCTTGGGGTGATGGCCGCCGGTCAGGCGGAGTCGCGGAGCGGCGGTGCCTGAGCGGCGGGTGTGACGTCGAGGCCGCGTTGGCGGAGGCGGTAGCTTTTGCCTTTGGGGGTGATCATGGTGGCGTGGTGGACGAGCCGGTCGATCAGGGCGGC
>Ga0116116_1002123_pt1 | contig 13012 bp, 11 predicted proteins | sample June2015DPH_10_1_FD_89722 | JGI IMG/M metagenome (GOLD analysis project Ga0116116, IMG submission 89722) | Peatland microbial communities from SPRUCE experiment site at the Marcell Experimental Forest, Minnesota, USA - June2015DPH_10_150 | ecosystem: Environmental > Terrestrial > Soil > Wetlands... | reverse complement strand
GAAAAGAGGGTAGGTCTGCCCTACACGCGGTAGCGAGAGGCCGTCATTGACGCGCAAGGAGTTGCGCGACGAAACCACCCCAAAATGGCGGAAAACCGTCGTCAACTGCGAAAGTCAGGCTAGTGGAGGCGAGTAAGAGCAACCAGAGACAGCGGAATTTCACCCACGCGGTCCGGCATTTTCACCCATTTCACGTGTCAGGGAAATCCCTGATTGTGGTGACGAGTTTTTCATCATAATGATAATAAGAGGGTTGAGAGTCTCATTCTCTTGTCCCCGGTTTGGATGGGTATGTGCTACATTCTTCCTGCTCGGTAGCTTCGGCATGGTGAACCCGCACGGGCGGGTTGTTTCTGGCCGTTCCGGTTTTTTGGGCAGATCGGGTTTCTTGAATTGGAGATGAATATGCGGATTCCTTCTTCGGTCTTCACGGTAGGCCGGTACCTGACCGCAGCGGTATTGGTCGTGGGCGCCTGTGTATTGATAGGCGCCCCGCCAACAACTAAACTCACGCCGCACGACAAGGCGTTCTACGCCGATGCGGCACTCGTGGAATACGTCCAGCCCGGATTCACCATCACGGTGGTCTCGGCGAAGATCGCCACCGACGGTACAGTGAGCGTGGACTACAAGCTGGCGGATCCCAATGGCGCGCCTCTGGACCGTTCCGGGGTCGTCACCCCCGGCCCCATTTCGGTCAGCTTCCTGATCGCCTATATCCCCAAAGGCCAGACGCAGTTTGCCTCGTACATCACGCGTACGGTGGCGGCCGCCACCGGCTCCGCAACCGCCACCCAGGCTTCCGGCGACTCCGGCGGCACCACCACCACGGTGGCGACGGGCGAGTATATCTATACGTTCAATACCAAGCTGCCGGCGAACTACGATCAGACCGCCACTCACAGGGTGGGCCTGTATGGTTCGCGGAACTTGACCGTATGGGACCTCGGCACCAACTACGCCGATACCTGGTTCGATTGGGTGCCCAACGGCTCCAAGCCGAACCCGCGCGATGTGGTCCGCACGCCGGATTGCAATGCCTGCCATGGAAGCGCGGCCACGGTCACCGGGTCGAACGGTCTGGCCGCCCACGGAGGGTCCCGGCGCAGCGTGCAGGTTTGCATCATCTGCCATCAACCGCAGACCGTCGACCCGAACACCGGAAATAGTCTGGATATGAAGGTCTTCATCCACTCCATACACATGGGCAGTTCCCTGCCCACGGTGATTGCGGGAAAGCCTTACCAGATTATCGGATACCAGAACTCGGTGAACGACTTTTCGGGCGTCGTATATCCCTCCGATGTGCGGCGCTGCCAGACTTGCCATAATCCCAATAACGGAGCGTCCCAGACTGGAAATTGGCTGACGAATCCGAACCGGGCAGCCTGCGGGGGGTGCCACACTGACGTCAATTTCGCCACCGGCCTCAACCACGTGAACCTGCCGCAGGTCGACGATTCGCAGTGCGCCGGCTGCCACATCCCGCAGGGCGAACTGGAATTCGACGCCTCCATCAAGGGCGCGCACGTGATTCCCGATCAATCCTCGCAGATCGCCGGCATCAACATCACCCTTGTGAAGGTTACTAACGGCGCAGCCGGAAAGGCCCCCACCGTCACCTTCACGGTGCGGGACAACAAGGGCAACGGCATTCCGATGAGCACATTCTCCAGCGGGGGAACTCTGTCGCTGAGCATGACGGGTCCGACGTCCGGTTTGAAGATGACCAACTTCGGCGCGGACTCCACCACGCCGGGCTATGTCACGGAGAGCGCCATCACCGGGTCGACGTGCAGCCCCGATGGCACCTGCTCGTACACCTTCACGCATATCGTTCCGGCAGGCTCCACCGGCACATTCATGATCGGCGTCGAGGCGCGCCTTACCGCCACGCTGAACCCGGGCACCGTCTTGCAGCAGTCGGTGTCGTATGGCGCCACCAACCAGGTGATCTACTTCTCCGTGGATGGATCTCCCGTGACGCCGCGGCGCACCGTCGTGGCTATGGCGAACTGCAACAAGTGCCACACCTACCTGGAGGTCCACGGCGATCTGCGCAACAACGTGACGTATTGCGTGATATGCCACAACCCGGAAAATACGGACTTCACCACGCGGCCCTCCTCCACCGATCCGGTCCAAAAAGCCGCGCCCAACCAAGCTATTAACTTCGCCCTGATGGTGCACAAGATCCACACCGGCGCCAACCTGGCCAGCTTCAACTCGACGTATATCGTGGTGGGCCACGGCGGGTCGCTCTCCAACTTCGACAACGTGCTGTACCCCGCGATGGGGCCCACGGGGGCCACGCGCGACACGGCGCAATGCTACATGTGCCACGCCAACAACTCCGAAGCGGTCTTCCCCATCGGCAAGAACCCGGTCACCGATCCGCAAGGGCTGTTGAATCCGGCGCCGGCCACCACTTCGGCCTGCACCGCGTGCCACTTGAACACCTCCGCCATGGCGCACGCGGTTTCTCAAACCGATCCCAGATTCGGCGAGAGCTGCGATGTTTGCCACGCCGCGGGCACGGCCTTCGATGTGTTGATGGAGCACGCCGGCAAGTAGAATAAGGGAGAGATGATCGCCTTGTTCCGGCCGGTCGAGAATGCGCGCGGAGCCATGCTTCTGGCCATGGCCGCGCTGTTCACCGCCGCCCTATGGGGCGCCCAGGACAGGCCTGGCGCCCCCGCTCCCCCTCCCGCTCCGACCCAGCCGGCGGAGTACGTCGGCTCCCAAGCCTGCCAACTGTGCCACGAGGACATCTTCAACGCGTTCCAGAAGAACCCTCACCAACTGGTGGAAACCGGCAACAAGCACGGCTGGGCCACCAGGGCCTGCGAATCCTGCCACGGTCCCGGTAGCAAGCACGCGGATTCGGCCAGCGCGGCCGATATCCGGCAACCCGCCAAGCTCAAGCCCGCCGATGCCGACAAGATCTGTCTCACCTGCCATCTGAATCAGCCCACCCACGTGGGACGCATCAACAGCGGTCACGCCAGGAACCAGGTGAGTTGCACCGCCTGCCACTCCATCCACGCCAACGGGCCCAACGGGCTGGTGGCGCGCAAACCAGCCGACATCAACAAGCTATGCGCCGGGTGCCATGCGGACGTGTGGGCCAGCTTCCAGCGGCCTTACAAGCACCGGCTCCCGGAAGGCGCTATGTCCTGCGTGGACTGCCACAACCCGCACGGCAGCTTCCTGCCGCGCTCCATTCAGACCGTGAGCGCCAACGAGCCAGGCTGCTTCAAGTGCCACGGCGACAAGGCCGGACCCTTCACCTACGAACACCCGCCCGTCCGCCTCGAGGGCTGCACGGCCTGCCACCAGCCGCACGGCTCGGCCAATCCGCGCATGTTGACCCGCCATGAAGTGCGCTTCGTCTGCCTCGAATGCCACTCCAACCTGCCGACGCCAACGCCCGCCCCCACCCTCGGCACGGTTCCTCCGGCTATCCATGACTTGCGCAGTCCGCGGTTCCAGAACTGCAACCTCTGCCACCAGAAGGTGCATGGCTCTTATGTGAGCCGGGACTTCCTCAAATGAGATACCTGCTGGCCCTCATCTTGATAGTTCCGGCCCTGGCGCAGCAGCCGGAACCACCTGCCAAGCCCGACGCCCAGGCTGCCGCGGCTCCGGCGAAAACCGAATCCCCGGCGCCGGCGAAGACCGAATCCCCCGCCCCATCGGCCGCCGAGGACTGGCTTACCGGCAGCGTCGATTTCGGCTACCGCTGGGTCACCGACGCCGGCAATTTCCAGGCTTACCGGAGCGTAGTCAACTTGGGACAAGGGCCCAAGCTCACCGGCCTGGACTTCACCATTCAGGACCCCAAGAAGCGCCTCTTCGACCGCCTCGATGCGCGCGCCAATGGATGGGGCGGCGATCCTTACAGCACCGCTCACGTCGATGCGCGCAAGCTGGGCGTTTACGATTTCAGCTTCGACTACCGCAACATCGCCTACTTCAACGCCCTGCCTTCGTACTCAAACCCCTTGGCGCCCGCGGGCTTCGACGAGCAGGCCTTCGACACGCGCCGCCGTAACACCAGCTTCAATCTCGATCTGCGTCCGGGGAAACAAATTATCCCGTACCTGGCCTTCGACCGCAATTCCGGCTACGGGCACGGAATCGACACGTGGGTACAGGACTCCAACGATGAGTTCGCCGTGCCCACCCTGCTGCGGGACTCCACCAACAACTACCGGGGCGGCGTCCGCATGGAGTGGTGCAATTGTGTCCACATCACCCTCGAAGTGGGCGGCACCACGTTCAAAGACGACGACCTGGCGTCCTACGGCGGAACCAATTACGGCGACCGCACCTCGTCCCTGCTCGGGCAGACCCTGGTTCTGAACAGCCTGCAGCAGGCCTACGGCATCCGCGGCAGCAGCATTTATACCAAGGCGCTGGCCACGGCAAGACCATTCTCGTGGCTCAACCTTTACGGCCAGTTCCTGTACAGCGAGCCGAAAGTGGACGTGCACTATACGGATTCGGCGACCGGCAACTTCGCCCTTCTCAGCTCGCTGCTGTTCTATAGCGGCCAGCAGAATCTCGGCACCGGCACCGCCAATCAGCCGCACACTTCCGGCAATGCCGGGTTCGAGCTGCGGCCGTTCCGCCGGCTTCGGATCATCGAATCGTGGATGACGGACCGGTATCACGATGCCGCCTCGCCGGTGGCCTTCCCACCGGCGACGATCACAGGGGGGCTCTCCACTACTCCGCCTGTAGTGACTGGTCTGTTCTTTCTGGATACCCCGCCGAACTACAGCCAGGCTGTCAACTACAACCAGCAGCAGACCGACGTGCTCTTCGACCTCACCTCGAAGCTTACGCTGCGCGGCGGCTACCGCTACGTGTGGGGCGACGCCACGGTCCTCGCCGGGCAACTCAGCCAGTCGGGTCCGATGGCCTCGGGCCAGTTGAGCCGCAACGTGGGGCTGGCGGGTTTGACCTTCCGTCCTTCCCAGAAGTTCTCCGTCAACCTGGACTACGAGGGCGCTTCGAGCGACCGCATCTACTTCCGCTCCAGCCTGAACGACTACTACAAACTGCGCGCGCGGGCGCGCTACCAACTAGCCGCCTCGCTCATGCTGCAGGCCAATTTTCAGGTACTGAACAATCAAAACCCGGCCGCGGCCATTCAATACAACTTTGGGAGCCGCGACAATTCCCTGGCCGTTTACTGGACTCCCGCGGGCGGCAAGCGCATCACCCTGATGGGCGAGTACGACCGCTCGAGCCTCAGTTCCAGCATCGATTACCTGGGGCTGTTCCTCAGCCCGGCGGTTTCGTACTACCGCGAGAACGCGCACACGGCCAGCTCCACCATCGATATCGCCCTGCCCGGTTACGCCGGCCTCACGCCCAAGTTGACCGCCGGCGGATCGCTGTTTATCTCCTCCGGCACCCGGCCCTCGCGCTACTACCAGCCGCTCATGCGGCTTTCGCTTCCGCTCCGGAAACGGGTATCCTGGAACACCGAGTGGAAGTATTACGGTTACGGGGAGCAGTTCTACCTGTATGAGGGTTTCCGGGCGCACGTGTTCATGACCGGGCTTCGGTTGACGAAATAGGAGACCACCCAATGTGGATGCTTCGAGTGGTGGCCGCGGGCGCGCTCGTCGCTTCGAGCGCGCTTGCCGCCAATATCGTTCCCGGCGACGCGCGCCGTGGCGAGCAGCTCTTCAAAAGCGAGCAGTGCGTTCAATGCCACAGCTTCAAGGGCGTGGGAGGGGTGACGGCGCCCGACTTGTCGAGCCACATCGACCGCGACTATACGCCCGCGGTCATGGCCAGCCTGATGTGGAACCATGCTCCCGATATGTGGGCGGGCATGAAGAAGCGGGGCATCGTGAAGGCCGAGTTGTCTACCGAATCGGCGGCCGACCTGTTCGCCTGGTTCGTCTCCGCGCGCTATTTCGAAAGGCCCGGCGATGCCGCCCGCGGCAAGCTGGCGTTCACCACCAAACATTGCGCCGAGTGCCATGGCATCGCCACGCCTAACGCTTCGGGCGCGCCTCCCGTGGCCCAGTGGGAGTCCCTGGCCGACCCGGTGGTGCTGGCGCAGCAGATGTGGAACCACGGCGCCCGCATGCGCGAGGCCTTCGCCGCCAGGAAGCTGACCAGGCCGCAAATCTCCGCGCAGGAACTCACCGATATGCTGGTGTACATGCAAAACCTGCCCGAGACGCGCCACTTGGCGACCAACTTCGCATTTCCGCCCTCGGATTCCGGCGACGCGCTCTTCAGGTCCAAAGGCTGCTCCGGCTGCCATACCGGCAAACTGGCGCTGGAAGGGCTCTTGCGCAACCAGACCCTGACCGAGATTGCGGCGGACATGTGGAACCATCAGCCCAGCATGAAGCTGCCGCCTCCCTCGCTCTCGCAGGAAGAGATGCGGCAGATCATCGGCTACATCTGGGCGCGCCAGTATTTCCTGGGCAACGGCAACGCGGAGCGCGGCCACAAGGTCTTCGCGGAGAAGAACTGCGCGGCGTGCCACGACGGCCCGTCGAGCGGCGCCCCCAAGCTGGCCCAAGGCAAAGACGCGTATTCCGACATCACCCTGGTGGCCGCCCTTTGGGAGCACGGCCCCCGCATGTTGGACCTGATGAACCAGAAGAAGCTCGCCTGGCCGCGGTTCACCGCGCAGCAGATGTCGGATCTCATCGCCTATCTAAATTCGCTGTAGGGCCTCATCAGGCGGCGAGATCGGGAACGACCTGTGCGCGATCGGTCCACGGCACCGGGCGAATTTGATAATTCTGAAGCGCATCGATCACGTTGCCCGAAACCGGCTGCTCAATGTCGTTCAACATGGCGTAAGCTTTCGATTCAGGCGTCCGTGTCTGGCGGGTGTCCGTCCAAGCATTAATGAAGGACAGGGCGGTTTCGCGTGTCGGGTGGCTGATCGCCTGCACGATGCGCTCCGGTTGCTTGCGGGATTTCGGAATTACGAAATTGAATAAGTGATCGTAGCCGCTGATGCCCGTGAATTTCGGTTTCGGCGTATACCGGATATCGTTGGCGTCCAGCCATGCAACCACGTCCTCGAAAAACAAGCTCTCCACAACCGGCTTGGTGAGGTAGAAGAGATCGTTCACGGCAAGCATGGCCTGAATAAGACTGTGCTTCTTCAGCGGAAAGCTTTCGGCGGTCGTGTGTACCTCCAGAGCTTCGTCCTGGAGCTTCACACCAAAGCCGTTCAGCGTCATTCTCAGGAGGTCTTGCCGCTTCTCCGTACGGAGATTGCACCCGGACGCTTCAAGATCGTGGATGGTGTAGCTGTCGTCGGTGAGGACGTAACCGCTGTTTTCAGCGCGGACGTAGATTTGCAGGGCGTCATTGTGCCGATCGAGGTAGGGTGTCGTGATCTCGACCCATTCGCCGTTCACCTGACGGAGCGTAGTCTTGTCGCGGAGCCAGGCGCGGTAGTTGTGCAGAAGCTGTTCGATCTCGGCTACGCTCATGAAAATAGCCCCTTCTGCATCTTGGATGGTCCCGTGATGTTGCAGTGCTGCAAAAAGGCTTCGCAAGTGGAAAACAAGTCCAACGTATTGGGATAGCGATCGACGGGCGCCGCGGTCGCCCACCTGTCGCCGAAACCTTCTCTGTAAATATGGAGGTGCGGGCACGGGATTTCGGTCTCGTCCGGATTTCGATGCGGCGGACCGTCAAGGTCGGGCCGCATAAGGACAATCGCCTGGCGAGCCCGATTCTGGTAGGTGGCCTTGGTGAGTTTGATCTGCGCGCGGGTCACATCGAGCGTGAAGTTTTCCCGTTTGTCGAGGGATGTCAAGTCAAGCCCTATCCGCTGACCGGCAGCCGGGAAAGTCCAATCGCCGTCATCGATGAAGCGTTTTTCCATTGCGATCAGAGAGTCAGCCTCGGCCTGCGTGATTTCGATATCAGCCATGTGCTCCCCAGACCCGCCTCCGATTCTAGCGCGATTCGGCAAGGAGCACGAGAAGATCGGCTTTGCCGATCGTTTTTTTCTTGACACCACAAAAAGGTGCGCGGTATTTTGGGAATGGATGGATGTGGTCCGCCGTTCGGGCCAACCCATCTGATTTGCATGGATCCTCGGTAGGCGAGGCGTCCGCGCGGCATACAAGCCACTGCCCTCCGGCGTCGAAAGATGTTCGTCAGGGTGGACCAGGGACTCCCGGGTTAAGGGTTTCTCTAATGTGGCTGAGGTCTTCGGATCTCTCACGGCGTGCGGTGCTGAAGCTTGGACCAGTGGGGGAATCCGTCAGCAATCGTTCTGCGATAGTTGGCCCTTTCTTCCGCTGCGGGGGAAATGGCTTTTTGTTTCCCTCGTAAGCTTCGAACTCGCCTCCAGAAAGGTATATGGGACCAAGCGACGATAGGCCTCCGGGCCCTGGGGGCACCCCTGAGGGCGCCCCGGAGGATGCGGCGTGGAAGTTCCGGCGGTAATCCGATAGTCTTCCTGCTATCGCCTCAGCCGCCGCTTCTTCCACAAGTATTTTGGTGGTGAACGCGGAGGGCCCAAGGCGAACGCTCCGGCTTCCCGGGCGGAGCAGCTTTCCCCTTCGACATCTCCAGCAGTGCCTCAATTGCCGGTTTTTGGCCGCGCAAACCGCCGAAAACCGTAACGGCCTCGTATTGTTTGCACGGGGCGGAAAGGAGAAGCTTCCATGAGCAACCGGGCAATCGGCGTGCCCGCGTCCGGCTTGGAGACGGAAGTCATGCCGGTCCGCGGGCGCGTAGTGAAATCCAAGTGGACGCGCGATCTGCTCACCTTCCTGATGGTGGTCGGCCCCGGCCTCATCGTGATGGTGGCGGACAACGACGCGGGCGCGGTATCGACGTACAGCCAGGCTGGCGCGCAATACGGCACTCATCTGTTGTGGGTGGTTCTGCTCTTATTACCGGTTACGTATTTCATTCAGGAAATGGTGGTGCGGCTGGGAATTGCCACCGGCAAAGGCCATGCCGCCATGATCTACCAGCGCTTCGGGAAGTGGTGGGGCCTGTTTTCGCTCGTCGATCTGGAACTGGTGAACTTCCTTACCTTGGTGACCGAATTCGCCGCCATCGACCTGGCGCTGAACAAAATGGGGGTGGACCCGCGCTTCGGCGTGCCGCTGGCGGCCGCGGCCCTGGTGCTGATCGCGGTGACCGGAAGCTATCGGCGGTGGGAACGCACGGTGGTTCTTCTGTGCCTCCTGGACCTGGTCTGGTTCGCGCTGGCGTATGGGCTGCGGCCGCCCATGGGGCAGATCGTGCGCGGGTCTCTGGCGCCCTCGATGCCCGCGGGTGGGCTGACGCCGGACCTGATGTTCCTGGTGATCGCCATCGTGGGAACCACCATCGCGCCCTGGCAGCTCTTTTTCCAGCAGAGCTCGATCGCCGACAAGCGCCTGCGCTTCGCCGACGTGAAGTGGGCCAGGCTGGATACGCTTCTGGGCGCCTGCGTCACCATCACCGCGGCGGGATGCATGATGATCGCCGGCAACGCTTCGCGCGTGCACGGTTTTGCGTTTACCGATCCGGCGCAGATGGCGGTGGACATCGGCAGCTTCACCAATGGGTTCTTCAAGAACGCCATTCTGCTGCTGATGATCAACGCCGCCGTGCTGGGAACCACGGCCATCTCGCTGTCGAGCGCGTGGGCCTACGGCGAAGTGCGCGGCTGGCCGCACAGCCTCCAACTTCCTGTCCGTAAAGCGCCGGGCTTCTACGTGGTCTACGCAGTGTGCGTGGCGGCCGCCGCCGGGCTGGTGCTGATTCCGCGCGCGCCGCTGCAACTGATCATTCTGGGCGTGCAGGTGCTCGCGGGAGTCATGCTGCCTTCCGCCATCATCTTCCTGCAACTGCTGCTCAACGACAAAGAACTGCTGGGCGAGTACTCCAACAAGCCCTGGAATAATTGGGTGAACTGGACCATCATTATTGTCCTGTTCGCTCTGTCCTTGATTCTGGCCGCGCAGGTTGCGGCCCCCAACCTGTTCCCCGGAACTGCGTGAAGAGGAGAGACGACCATGGCCGCCAACCATTTCGTGGTGATTCACCCGCTCGACGACTTGCCGGAGGAAAAGGTCGATACCGAGGCCCTCGGCCCCATGCCCATGACCATGAGTGTGCGCATTTCGTTGATGAGCCTGCGCGCGTACCTGGTCTTGATGATGCTGCTGGTCTTCTACCACGTGCTGGGCATGGCCGGCCTGTTCGGCCATCGCGGGTAGAGGTTCACACCACCGGGTTGCGCAATACGCCGATCCCCTCGATCTCCACTTCCACCACGTCGCCCGGCGATAACTTGCGGGTGGCGCCCGGCGTTCCCGTATAGATGATATCGCCGGGCATGAGTGTGACCCAGGCGCTGACCCAGCTTACGATGCTCGGGCAATCGAAGATCAGGTCCGAGGTGTACTGCTTCTGTACCACCTCGCCGTTGAGCCGCGTCTGGAGCAGCAGGTTGCCGTAATCCAGGCCGGTGGCGACGGCGGGTCCCAGGGGCGCGAAGGTGTCCGAACCCTTGGCTCGCCACCACTGCAAGTCCTTCTGCTCGCCGTGCTGCCAGTTGCGCTCGCTGACGTCGTTGCCGCAGGTGACGCCGAAGATGGCGGCGCGCGCCTGCTCGGGCGTTGCGTTCTTCACCGGTTTGCCGATCACCACCACCAACTCGCCCTCGTAATGAACGTCGGTGGCGCCGTTGGGGATGACGATCGGCTCATCGGGGTCCTGGAGCGCCGTCACCGGCTTGTAAAACATTTCCGGATGCGAGGACTGCGGGCGCCCGCCCAGGTGGCTCCTGTAATTCAGGCCCACGCCCATGATCTTGCCCGGCTGGCAGGGAGCTAGTAGCTTCAAGTCCGAGAGTTTGTGGATAGCGCCGGTTCCGGCGTGGCTGCCGAAGAGACCGCCATGGATCTCGCGGACGGTGTCACCGTCGAGGATGCCGTAGGACAAGCCCGCCGCGGAACGATAGCGAATATATTTGGTCACCCTCCGCTATTGTAACGCCGAAAGGTAGGGGAGATCGCTCTACGCCCACGATGCCGGCCGCTTCAGTGCGAAGCCAGAGGCGGTGAGCACGGTCTCGGGGAAGAGACTCTTGGCAATCCGAGGCGCGTCCGATCCTAAAATGAGCAGCCGCGGCCCTGCAGAGATTCACGGAAGACCGGCCCGGTGGGCAGGCCACGACAACTCGCTTCGTGGGGAAAAGCTTTTGCACTGCCACCACCGGTCCAACCAGGTCGCTGTCGGCGGAGATAAGAAGGGCGGTGTCGACCCGGTCTTCGAACGCGTCCTGCATCAACTCAACCGCGATGTTCACATCGGTCATCTTCTCGTTCGGGATCTGGTGGACGAACCAGCAGTTGCGGCACGTGAAGGAATTGAGTTGGTATCGGCCGTAGAAAATGGAGACGTCGGAGAGGGTATGCAAGGCGTCCAGGTACGTGGCTTGACGCTTCACCTTGTCCGATGGAAAACCTACGCGGGCGGTGAAATACTTCGTGTGCACGAGAGTCTGGCAAGGTTGCAGCAAATTGCCAGCGAGGGTTTGAACGTTGAGCCACAAGTACCGTTCCCAACCCTGCGACTTAAGGCCGAAATACAGGTTGAAACCGTCGATGTATGCGATAACCCTAGCCATGGCAAGAGTTTGGTCGATATTGACTTGTCTCCGTACAGAGCGTATGCTGAAGATGAACAGCCCCAGCGATAGCATCGCTGGGCCGACGACCCGAGCGGAAGCCCGGGTCGTTTCTTTTTTGCTCCCGACTAAGCCGTTGGACCACGCCAGCAGCGATGATAGCACTCCAGGCCAACCCGAAGATCCCGAGTTCGCAAATCCCCCCTCAAGGCCCCTTCTCGTCGGCGCGGTGCTGTGCTAGCATCAGGCGACGGTGCATGAGGTTTAGAGACAGCATCGCGCAGCCCAAGCCAATTCTACCGATAGCGGATGGTGGTGCCATCGCCCGATTGCGATGGCAGTCATCAAAGGCGAAGTGCTCGACCTGATGGTGGGCGAAGCGCGTTGGGAAATGACGAACTGTTGCCATGTCCACGATATTGACAGCGGCCGTCGGCCTTCTCCTTCTTGTCCTTGTTATCTGGGGGCCAGGCTGGCAGTTGCGGCGAACGGGCTTCAGACCCGACAAAGACAAGCCAAATGACAGAATCCGGCTCGAAAACGAGCTTCGAGCCACCCTTGTCCAATTCATGGGTGGTGTCGTTGTCCTTGGCGGCCTCTACGTTGCCTATCAGAACCTGACCACCCTCCATGATGGGCAGATTACCGACCGGTTTACGAAGGCCGTCGAACAGCTCGGGAACCAGGACCCATCCGTTCGCCTCGGTGGCATCTTCTCGCTTGAGCGCATCGCCCGTGAGTCGGAGCGCGATCACCCGGCTGTGATGGAAATACTCAGCGCATACGTGCGCGCCCACTCCAAGGACCAAGACCCAAGCCGCCGCCCCGACATTGGGGCTGCAATGCTTGTGATCGGCAGGCGCCGCATCGGGCGCGACGACGCTTCCGGCGGTACAGTCCTGAATCTCAGGGAAGTTGACCTCAGTAAACTGGATCTCACCAGGGGCAACTACGCGGGGATATCCTTTGTCAAGGCAAAGTTTTCGGACGCAACCCTCGCCGACACGCAATTCGATAGTGCAGACCTGACTGACAGTGACTTCGATGGGGCCGATCTCCGGCAAGCGACGTTTGGCGGCCGTACGAAACTGACTAACGCGTCGCTTCGCCGTGCGAGGCTCTTCCACGCGGTATTGCATGGGGCGGGTCTTTCAGGCGCTGTACTAACGGGTGCGAACCTCTGGCACTCCGACTTGACGGAAGCCGACTTTACCGGCGCAAAGCTGGACAGCTCATTTCTCCTGGAGGCACTCGCGTCCAAATTAGCTGTTTGACCACATTCCCCACATTGAGAACGTTGGACATAGCCCGACTCTGAGCCTGAAGGCGCGTCTGAGCATCGACCCAGGCCGAAGTAAGTGCTTCCCGCGG
>Ga0116116_1002121_pt1 | contig 13029 bp, 8 predicted proteins | sample June2015DPH_10_1_FD_89722 | JGI IMG/M metagenome (GOLD analysis project Ga0116116, IMG submission 89722) | Peatland microbial communities from SPRUCE experiment site at the Marcell Experimental Forest, Minnesota, USA - June2015DPH_10_150 | ecosystem: Environmental > Terrestrial > Soil > Wetlands... | reverse complement strand
GTTCGGCGCTCTCGGCGCCGTTGACGACTGGCTTAAACTCACCGCCGAATCACGCCATCGCAGCAGAGACGGCCTCAAACCATGGGAAAAAATTCTCTTCCAGTTCGGCGGCGCGGTACTCATCGCCTCCTTTCTCTATATCGACTTCGCCAATATCGAAGATGGTCGAAAATTCTGGCTGCCTTTCTATAAGCACGGCCTGCCCCTCGCCAACTGGATGTTCATCCTCATCGCCATCCTGTATTTGTCCGCCACCAGCAACGCCGTCAACCTCACCGATGGTATGGATGGTCTCGCCGCCGGCTGCACCGGTATCGCCTCATTCGTCTTGGCCGTCCTCTGCTACGTCGCATCCGAAACGATGAGCCGAACCTCGACGGCCACCTGGTCGAGCTACCTGCTTTTGCCTGCCATTCCCCAGGCCGGCGAACTGGCCGTTTTCTTTTCCGCCATTCTCGGCGCAGTTCTCGGCTTCCTCTGGTATAATTGCCACCCAGCCCAGGTCTTTATGGGCGATATCGGTTCACTGCCCCTCGGCGCAGCTATGGGATACGGAGCGCTTGTTACCCGAAACGAAATTCTCCTGCTCATAATCGGCGGCGTCTTTATGATAGAGCTTTTCAGCGTTGTCCTCCAGGTCGGCTACTTCAAATATACCGGCGGCAAACGTCTCTTCCGCTGCGCCCCCATCCACCATCATTTCCACCTCGCCGGCTGGTCCGAACCCCAGGTCGTCGTCCGTTTTTGGCTTGTCGCCGCCGCCTTCGCCGCACTTGCTTTGGCAACCCTCAAAATCCGTTAAATTCGCAATAATCAATTATCAATAATCAGTCATCAATAGTAGATAACAAATCTTCCTGCTATAATACCTTACCCCGCTAAGGGGGTTTTGAAAGGTAATTATGCCCGACGAGCAAATTGCGTCTGATTTAGAGCCGGAGGCGCCCAGGCCGCCCAGAATCGCCCTTATCGCGTCGCGACAGACGCTTGCCGAATATCCTTCATATCTTAAGCACCTGCTCGTAGGCTTGGCCGATGAGTCCGTTCCGGTTATTTTGATATGCCCACCGGGCAGCGACGCCGACTCTATTATCCCGCCGGCTGTCGAGGTCGTCCGCCACCCCGCAATCGACATACCTTTTATGCAATATTACAACAGCCGCCTTCTCCTCGACAAGGTCGGCAAATTCAAACCGGAGATACTCCATTGCCTCTGCGAAACCTCGGCTTCACTGGCGCGATGGCTTGCCCGAAACCTTAATGTCCCCTATCTGCTCAATATAAATTCAATCTCTTCGCACTGGCCTGCTATTACGTTTTCTGCGACTCGTTGCGCAAATATCATCGTGCCCGCCAGGACCATTGCCGACCATTTCATAAAGGCCCACCCCAAAGTCGCGGACCGCCTCCGGCAAATCGATATCGGCACCTTCGTTGACGACTCCACCGCCTGTTTTGCCCATCCCGAACACCTGCCCGGTATCGTCGTCTCGCCGCCCATCGATAATCACGCCAATCTCGATAATATCTTCCAGGCGCTCCATCGCCTCACTGTCGATGGTTGCCAGTTCATTGTAGCGATTATCGCCGCCGGTCGCCCGGAAGGGCCGCTCTGGAAGCAGCTTCGCTCCCTTGGCCTTCTCCACGCGGTTACTATTGTTCCTCCTTCGCTGGGTCTCTACTCCGCCGGCTCCGCCGCCGACATATTCATTGTGCCCCGGCCGTCAGGCAGGTTCAATATGCTGCTGTTGGCCGCGATGAGCGCCGGCTGTGCCGTCGCCGCTTCCAAAGGCGGCGTTGATGACCTCATCATCGAAGACAAAACTGCGTTCACCTTTAACCCCGATGACCAGCTTAGTGTTTATAATTGCCTTAAGCGACTCTTCGATAGACCCGATGAAGCCCGGCGTTTGGCTGCCGACGCCCAGCAGTTCCTCCGCCAAAACCACCACGTCAGTGGTATGGTTTCCGCTACTATTTCCCTCTACAGGCAGGCCGTTTGCTCAAAGACCCGGGCAAACGCCTGATATTTGAAATAAATATAGGCGCCGGTACGTCTTACTTCCGGTTGTTTTCGTGGATAACGAGAATTCTTTTAATGTTTTTTTGAGGAGAATTGAATTATGAACACCAAAGCGATTGTGGCGGTTGTGGCGCTGGCATGTGTTGTGCTGGCGCCGGTTGTTATTGCAGCAGAGGGTGTTGTCGGCGAGTGGGAATTCAAGAGCCAGATGCAGGCTAGGACTATGACGGCGACGATGACGATTACCAAGAACGCCGAGGGCAAACTCGCGGGAACGTGGTCGACACAAAGGGGCGAAAGCACTCTGTCGGATATTACCTTCGAAAATGGCAAAGTGAAGTTTGTCCAGACGAACAACTTCGGCGGCCAAGAAATGAAGACGGCCTACGAAGGTGCCCTTGAAGGCGGGAAACTCAAGGGAACGGGCAAAGGGCAATTTGGCGAGTTTGCTTTCGATGGAACTTTGCAGGGAGAAGCAAAAACCGGAGCAGATGCGATTGTCGGTGAGTGGCAGATGAATGTTAATATGCCTGCAAGAGATAACGTGGAGAAGCTGACCATCACCAAGAACGCCGACGGGACACTGGCGGGCAAATGGGTTGGCCAGAGAGGCGAAAGCACGATTTCGAATCTGAAGTTCGAAGCTGGAAAGCTGACTTTTACCCGCGCAAGCAATTTCGGAGGCAGGGAAATGACATCGACGTTTGAGGGGACTGTTGAGGGCGACCAGATAAAGGGCAAGTTCAGCAGCGACCGGGGTGACAGAGAGGCCAATGCCACCCGCGTCGGCGCCGCAAAACCGGAACCTGCCAAGGCCGAGCCGAACAAGCCGGCACTCAAAAAGCCGGATGCGCCAAAACCAAAATAAAATCATACAATCATAGAACAAGAACGAAAACCCCTCGATTCTTTATCGGGGGGTTTTTATTTGCGCCTATTGTTGATAATATCAAGTACTTCGGCGGGAGTGTTGATGAGCACCTTTGCGCTGGCGGAGAGGAGTTCCTCCGCCGTTCGGTAGCCCCAGATGCAGCCGACGGGAAACATCCCCGCGGATACGGCCGTTTGCATATCGGTGCTGGTATCGCCAAGGTAAAGGAATTGTTCGGGCGGAATACGGAGTTTCTTTGCGATTTGCAGCGCCATCGTGGGGTCGGGCTTTAGGGGAACATCAGGCAATGCGCCTTGGACGATTTCAAACCGCCACTGCGGAAGTATTTTTTTGACCATAACCTTTGTGAAGCGGTCATTTTTATTGGACAGGATTACTAAAGACAAGCCGCGATACTGAAGTTCCGTAAGCAGTTCCGGTATGCCCGGGTATGGGTGGGTGTTGTCGCCCCAGCATTTGTCGTAGATTTCTTCCGAATATACCGCGACTTTCCTGACGAATTCGGAGTCGCGGGCGGATTCGGGCAGGGCGCGATGGGCTTCGGTTTCAACGCTTTCGCCGATGAAATACTTATACGCGTCAATAGGATGAGGAGAAAAGCCAAAGTGAACGAGGGCCTTATTCATCGCGTCGGCGACGTCGGTCAGCGTATAAAGCAGCGTGCCATCGAGGTCAAACAAAACAGCTTTGAACATCTTCGCAGCGTCCGTATTATGTGCCTTCACCGAAATCGGCGAGGTATTTGACCTGCTCAGGCGTCAGCTTGTCAATCGAGATACCCATCGATTTAAGTTTCAGCGTGCAGACGATATTTTCGATTTCGACGGGTACATTATAGACGGCGGCGGTCAGGGAACCGGCGTTTTTGACGACGTATTCCGCTTCGAGCGCCTGCGTGGCGAAGGACATATCCATAACCGAGGCAGGATGGCCTTCCGCTGCGGCGAGGTTTATCAATCGGCCTTCTGCCAGAAGATATATGCGTTTGCCGTTTTTGAGGACGTATTCATCGACGTGGTTGCGAACGCCGCGGAGGACCTTTTTGCTGAGTTTTGCCAGGGCCGGTATGTCGATTTCGACGTTAAAGTGGCCCGAGTTGGCGACGACCGCCCGGTCTTTCATCACGCGGAAATGTTCTTTGCGGATGACGTTTTTGTTGCCGGTGAGCGTAACGAAGAGGTCGCCTGTTTTGGCGGCCTGAGACATTGGCATAACGTCGAAGCCGTCCATAGACGCCTCGATTGCCTTGATGGGGTCGATTTCGGTAACGATGACGATTGCGCCCAGTCCTTTTGCTCGCATAGCGAAGCCCCGCCCGCACCACCCGTAGCCGATGACCACAACCTTTTTGCCGGCGACCAGATAATCCGTGGCGCGAATAATGCCATCAACGGTGGATTGCCCCGTGCCGTACCGGTTGTCAAAGAGATGTTTGCTTGCGGCGTCGTTGACCGCGATGACCGGGAATTTCAACCTGCCGGATTTTTTGAGGGCACGGAGACGAATGACGCCCGTTGTGGTCTCCTCCATACTCGCGATGATGCGATGGGCCTCTTTGATTCTGCTGGTGTGCAGCTCGGTAACAAGGTCTGCGCCGTCGTCGAAGGTGATGACGGGCTTATGGTCGAGCGCCGCGTGAATATGTTTGTAGTATGTTTTGCGGTCCTCGCCGCAGATTGCGAACACGGGTATGCCGAAATCCTTGACTAATGATGCCGCGACGTCATCCTGGGTGCTGAGCGGATTTGAGGCGCACAGAACCAAGTTCGCGCCGGCTGCCTTGAGTGTTATGGCAAGATTGGCGGTCTCGGCGGTAACGTGAAGGCAGGCGGAAACGTTTTTGCCGGCCAATGGTTTCTGTTTTGCGAATCTTTCGCGTATCGATGCCAGAACGGGCATATCATTGTCGGCCCAGAGAATTCGTTTCTTGCCCACAGGGGCAAGCGACATATCAGCTACATCTGATTTCATTTGTGTTTCCTTTCGAGTAAAAATGCGGATTATACATATCGGACGCCCAATTTTCAAGCAGAAACGTTGACGGATTGCATTTCGGCCGGGTTGATTTTCACCGGCAGAGGGGATATAGTAAGGGGCTTAAAAGGCAATTGCCGAGAATGTATTCGAATGTCTGTTGATTAAAGGGTCCGCTATGCCGGTAAACCAGCGTTATGGTTACTTCGATAACAAAGCCAGGGAATTCGTTATAACCAGGCCCGATACCCCTACACCCTGGATAAATTACCTCGGCTGTCAGGATTATCTCGGCATCATATCCAACACCGCGGGCGGCTACAGCTTTTATCGCGACGCCCGTCTGCGACGCCTGCTGCGATACCATTACAACGCCATCCCCAAGGATAACCCCGGCAGATACATCTACGTCTGCGACGGCAAAAAAACGTGGAGCCCCGGCTTCAAACCAGTAAAAACAAAACTCGACGATTACAAATGCAGGCACGGACTCGGTTATACTGTGATTGAAGGAGCCTTGGATGGCCTGCGGGTCTCAACGACATATTTTGTTCCAATCGATACCAACGCCGAAATCTGGTCGGTTACGGTAACCAATGAAAGCCGAAAATCAAAAGATATTGACCTGTTCAGTTACGCTGAGTTCTGTCTCTATGATGCTCTTGATGATGCCACAAATTTTCAGCGAAACTGGAACATCGCGGAAATGGAAATCGAGAGAAGTGCGATATTTCACAAGACCGAGTATCGGGAACGCCGGAATCATTTTGTTGGTTTCTGGTGCAGTGAGAAAATAGCCGGTTTTGACACAAGCCGGGATGCCTTCCTCGGCCGGCTGAATGACTATGGCTGTCCCGATGTCGTAAAACGTCGTCAGGCGACAAACAGCGTCGCTCACAGTTGGCAGCCGGTCGGCTCACACCAGGTTAAACTGTCCCTGAAACCGGGCCAGACCAAACGCCTGCATTTCGTTCTCGGCTACGTCGAAAATCCGCAGCAGGAAAAATTCTCATCCCCGGGCGTTATAAACAAAAAGAGATTCTACGAGACAATCGCAGGCCTCAAAACCGCCGGCCAGGTTGATGCCCAGTTGAAGAAACTCAAAAACTTCTGGGCGGACGCACTTTCCGGCTATCAGGTCAAAATCGATAACGAGCACGTCGAGCGAATGGCCAATATCTGGAATCAGTACCAGTGTATGGTAACGTTCAATCTCTCCCGCGCGGCCAGCTCATTCGAAACGGGTGTCAGCAGGGGGCTTGGTTTCCGCGATTCGAATCAGGACATCCTCGGGTTTGTTCATATTGTCCCCGAACGCGCCCGGCAGCGAATAATCGACCTGGCCTCGACACAGAATCACGACGGCTCGTGCTATCACCAGTATCAGCCGTTGACCAAGAAGGGTAACGCCGCCGTGGGCACCGGCTTCAGCGATGACCCGCTCTGGCTGGTTGTCTCGACCGCCGCCTATATCAAGGAAACCGGCGACTGGACGATTCTCGACGCTCCCGCCGGCTATCAGGATGTCCCCGGCAGCGAAAAAAGCACAACCCTGATGGACCACCTGCATCTTTCAATGAAACATGTTCTGGACCTCCGCGGTTCGCACGGCCTGCCTCTGATTCAGCACGCCGATTGGAATGACTGCCTCAACCTCAATTGCTTCAGCAACAACCCCGGCGAGAGCTTCCAGACCTCCGGCGACATTGAGGGCGGCAAGGCGGAATCCGTAATGGTCGCCCAACTGTTCGTTTACGCGGCAAAAGAATTGACAGGCATACTGGAACATCTTGGCCAAAAGGATAAAGCCGGCGAGTATGTTCGCCAGGCGGACGATATGCGAAAAGTCATTCTCAAACACGGTTGGGACGGCAAATGGTTTATCCGCGCCTACGACCATTTCGAGAAGCCGGTTGGCTCTAAGGTTTGCGATGAAGGAAAGATATTCATCGAAACACAGGGCTGGGGTGTTATGGCTCAAATCGGGCTTGATGATGGCAAGGCCCTTGCAGCACTCGACAGCGCATGGCAATATCTGGCTGACGCGAATGGTATGGTCCTTAATCAGCCCGCCTTTACCTATTACCAGGATCGCCTTGGCGAGATTACCTCTTATCCGCCCGGCTACAAGGAAAACGCCAGCATCTTCTGCCACAACAACACCTGGGTCATAATCGGCGAGACAATCGTCGGCCGCGGCGACAAGGCATGGGAGCTTTATACGCGAATCTGCCCCAGTACCAAGGAAGACAAAGCCGACGTTTATAAGTGCGAGCCGTATTGCTTCGCGCAGACAATATCAGGCCACGACAGCCCGCTGCCGGGCGAAGGGAAAAATTCCTGGCTTACCGGCACCGCCTCCTGGAGCTTTACGGCCTTGGCGCAATATATCCTCGGCGTTCGGGCCGAGCACGACGGACTCAGGATTGACCCCTGTGTGCCGCCGGATTGGAAAAAATTTACTATTACGCGCAAGTTCAGAGGGGCGACATATAAGATAAGGGTATTGAATCCAGATGGCGCTATGCGGGGCGTAAAGAAAATGCTCGTCAACGGCAAAGAAACCGCAGGCAATGTAGTCGGCGTATTTAAGCCGGGCAGCGTTGTAGATGTCGAGGTGCGGTTAGGATAACAGTGTGTGAAAATAAAACGCGATTTAATTGTTAAAAGGTGAAGGAAGTGTTCAATGAAACTTGACCCGACGAAAATGAAAAACTGGGAAATAGCAGAAACGGCTGAGAACAATATCAAATCGATTTTCCAGTTGGCCGAAGAGATAGGTCTGCAAAAAGACGAACTGCTTCCGGCAGGTCACACTTTGGGTAAAGTCCACTTTGCAAAGGTACTCGACCGGCTTAAAAACGTTCCGACGGCCAAATATATCGATGTTACCGCCATCACACCGACGCCTTTCGGTGAAGGTAAAACGACTACGACCATTGGTCTGATTCAGGGCCTTGCTAAATGCGGCAAACGACCGACCGGCGCAATTCGCCAGCCAAGCGCCGGCCCTACCTTCAATGTCAAGGGTGGAGCCGCTGGAGGCGGTCTTGCACAATGCCTTCCTCTTATTCCGTTTTCAATCCGTCTGACCGGTGATATCGACTCCGTCACCAATGCGCATAATCTTTGTATGGTAGCGCTTACCGCTCGAATGCAGCACGAAAGAAACTATGACGACGAACGGCTCGCGAAAAGAAACCTTCGACGGCTCGATATCGACCCCGATTCCATACAAATCGGCTGGGCGATTGACCTTTGCGCGCAGTCGCTTCGTAATATAAGAATAGGTTTGGGCGGCAAAAACGACGGATTTGAAATGAATTCTGGTTTCCAGATAACGGTATCCAGCGAGGTTATGGCCATCCTCGCGATTTCGAAGAACCTCAGGGATTTTCGGCAGCGTATCGCAAGAATTGTGGTTGCCAGGGACCGCAAGGGCAATGATATAACAGCCGCGGATCTTGAGGTGGACGGCGCAATGACCGCATGGATGCTCGACGCACTCAACCCCAACCTGCTTCAGACGATGGAAGGCCAGCCGATTTTTGTTCACGCAGGCCCCTTTGCCAATATAGCCATAGGCCAAAGTTCGGTAATCGCCGACCTCGTTGCCACAAAGCTGGGTGATTATCACGTAACCGAAAGCGGCTTTGGCGCTGACATTGGTTACGAAAAATTCTGGAATCTTAAATGCAGAATTTCGGGTCTTAACCCGGCTGCGGTGGTCATAGTCGCGACTGTTCGCGCATTGAAAATGCACGGTGGCGGCCCGCCGGTCAGGCCAGGCGTGCCTCTCAGTGAAGAATACACAAAAGAACATCTCGACCTGCTCGAAAAGGGCTGCGAAAATCTCGTAGCCCATATCGAAATAGTAAAAAAAAGCGGCGTCAGGCCGATTGTGTGTATCAACAGCTTCAGCGCTGATACTAAAGCCGAACATAAGCTCGTCAAAAAAATCGCTGAGCAGCACGGTGCTGTCGCGATTGTTTCTGAACATTGGCTCAAAGGCGGCGAGGGTGCTATCGAATTGGCCCAGGCCGTGATTGATACGTGTGAGCAGAAAAATAACTTCAAGTATTTGTATGATTACGAGCTTCCCCTGCGAAAACGGATAGAGCTGATTGCCAAGGAGGTTTACGGCGCCAACGGCGTTTCGTATTCCGAGATCGCGTTCGAAAAGCTAAAAGCACTGGAGGCAAATCCGGCGACGCAGAAGTTTGGATTGTGTATGGCAAAGACGCATCTTAGTTTGTCTTACGACCCGGAATTCAAAGGCCGACCCATCGGCTGGGAATTGCCCATCAGGGACGTCCTGGTTTACAAAGGCGCAGAATTTATCGTGCCGCTTGCGGGCGAAATCAAGCTGATGCCCGGCACCAGTTCGAACCCGGCCTTTCGACGTATCGATGTCGATGTGGATACTGGAAAGGTAAAGGGACTTTTATAAATCATTGCTTCGGCGGGAGCAAAAATATGACTGCGAAAATAATTGACGGCAAACAAATAGCCGCGTGTATGCGGGCAAAGCTCAGAACCGATGTTGCCGCCCTTGCCAAAAAAGGTATTGTGCCGGGTCTTGGCGTCATCCTCGTCGGTGATGACCCCGCATCAAAATCATACGTTGCTGCCAAACAGAAGGCCTGTGAGGAAATCGGTATCTACTCCGATGACAATCGCCTACCCGCCTCGGTTTCACAAAACGAGTTAATGGCGCACATTAATCGGCTAAACAAAGACCCCAGAATCCACGGCATACTGACGCAGTTACCTTTGCCTGACACAATCGATGAATTGGAAGTGCTGATGGCAATCGACCCTGCCAAAGATGTTGACGGGTTTAATCCCATAAACGTAGGCAAAATGGTAACAGGCCAAAAAGCGTTCCTGCCCTGCACTCCTCATGGCGTCGTCCAGCTCCTGATTAAAAGCGGCGTAAAAATCGAAGGCGCAAACGTCGTCATTGTCGGCAGGTCCAACATTGTCGGCAAACCTCTGGCTAATATACTGATGCAAAAAAGCGACACCGGCAACGCGACAGTCACCGTCTGCCATACCCGAACTAAAAATCTCGCAGACCACACCAGAAGGGCTGATATTGTCATCGCCGCCGCGGGGTCCCCCAATACCATCACAGCCGATATGATTAAAGACGGCGCGGTGGTCATTGACGTCGGCGTTAATCGCGTTGAGGACTCGACGAAAAAGGCCGGCTATCGTCTCGTCGGCGACGTGGATTTCGAGAATGTAAAAGAAAAGGCCTCGCTCATAACCCCCGTCCCCGGCGGCGTCGGCCCTATGACGATTACGATGCTTCTCTACAACACCGTCGAATCCGCAAAGCACGCGGCGGGGCTATTGAAATAATTTACTTTATAATCCTCGACTACTCCCTGTCCGGAAGTTTCGGAAAAAGTCCTCGCGGCGAAATTTAATGAGATGACGCGTAATGTTCAAGCACCCTGATATTTTCTAAAGGCGTATCACGCGTAACTTCGCATCCAGCCCCGACTATGAAATTTTCGCCCGCCTCTTTGTGACAGTTCTCAACCGCCTTGTAAATTTCCTCAGGCGACGCATCGCGCAACACCGAAACAGGATTGATATTGCCGCAGATGACCTGCTTTTGCCCCATTTTTTCTCTGGCCAGCGATACGGGAGAGGGATAATCCAGGTCAATCATCTCCGCCCCAAGTCGGCCCATCCCTTCCAGAATCTTCCGCGTGTCCCCGCATATATGAAGTCGGACCGCCGCGCCGAGTTTGTGAATACCATCCACCAGCCGTTTCTCGTATGGCCACACAAATTCCTCGTATATCTTCGGCCCCACCAATGATGCCGCGGCGTCTCCTATCCCCATCAAATCCACACCTGCCTCTATCTGTGCTTTGGCGAATATCAACCCCATTTCCGTCGCGAACTCAAACAGCTCCCTTACAAACCCGGCGTCCTCAAAAAAATCCGTCATTATCGTATTGATGCCCCGCAAATCCGCCCCCTCTGCGCAAGGCCCCTCAATCCATCCCTCGATAATTTTGTCTTTACCAGCTTTTTTTTTGAATAGAGCCGCTGCTTTTATTCTGTCATGCATCCGTCCGCTACCCAGCGGGTCAGGCATCTTCAGTTTTGCCAATCTGCTTTTATCCGCAAGCAGGGCGTTACTTTCATCGATATCAGGGGGCGAATCCTCGTGAAAAATAATCGTCGCTCTGCAATCCGCCGCCTCGCGCGTGGGGTCCGAAATGCAGCCGACGTGGTCAAAGCCGAATTCCTCCGCTACCCGTAACTGCCCCTTCACCAGCACACGGTAGTCCGTCACGTAATCGTAATACTTCCTCCCGATGCGGCCCGCCGCGAATTGCATCGTAATAGGCATACAAGGCAAGTGGTCTGGCCGTCTGTGCCCCAAAACCGCGGCCACTCTTTCCCGACTCGTCATTTTTATTTCCTTGCCGGCAAACAGTTCTTATTGCCCTTTTACATTCATTTGTATTGAGTAAAAGGAATCTCTGGCGGTGATGAACAGCGTTTTGCCGTCTTTTCCGCCAAAGCAGAGATTGGAAGTCAAATTAGGAACGCTGATATAACCGATTTTTTTGCCTTCCGGACTGACGATATTAACGCCTTTGCCTGACAGATCCGTCAGGTACAAATTGCCCAGCTCATCGAGTTCTATTCCGTCGGCGCCAATGGGGACAAACAGCTTTTTATCATACAATGTGCCGTCGTCTTTGACTTTATATACCCAGGTTTTGCGTCCTGAATAATCGGCGACGTAAAGCAGTTTGCCGTCTTTTGTGCCGACGATGCCGTTGGGGCCGAGCATATCCTCGATAACAGGGATTGGCTCGTGTGAATCCGCCGGCAGATAAAAAACGTAGCTGCCCGCCAGTTCTGATTCGCCTTTTTTGTATCCGGGGTCGGTGAAATATATGCCGCCTTTTTTGTCCCGCCAGAGGTCGTTAGTGCTGTTGAACTTTTTACCTTTGTAGTTATCGCAGAGGACAGTAACATTACCGTTTGTGTCAATGCGGGTGATTCTCCGGTTGCCGTTCTCGCAGGCATACAGATTGCCTTTGTTGTCGATATCGAGGCCGCTTGTGCCTCCCGAATTTTCGCAGAAGGTTGATAATTTCCCATCGACAGACCATTTATGAATTCTATTATTAGGTATGTCGGCGAAATAAACATTTCCCTGCGCATCAGCGATTGGCCCTTCGGTGAAATTGAAATCGCCCGCAAGTTTCTGGATTTTTGCGTCGGGTGCAATTACGGATTTTATCTCCGCGGCGGCGGGCCAGGTAACGCCCCTGGTTCGCATTTTAACCGCATAGAGCGATTTTGACGCGGTAATAAAAAGGGTATCCTGGTTTTTGCCGCCGAAACATACGTTGCCTGTCCACCGCTCCGGTATTTTGATATGCTCGATTTTCTCTCCTGCGGGATTGAAAACGGTAACGCCGTTGCCCGTCAGGTAAACATTGCCCTCGTTATCGATTGTCATACCGTCGGAACCCATATCGCAGAACAGCTTCTTATTGGATAGTGTGCCGTCGGGATTGATTGTATAGACGTATGTCTTGCTTGCGCCGATGTCGCCGACGTAAAGCAGTTTGCCGTCGGGTGTGCCGATTATCCCGTTGGGCTGTACCAAATCCTCGGTGACTCGAATCAGCGTTTTACGGTCGGGGGCGAGGTAATAAACGTGCTCGCCATCCATTTCTTTATTCGGGTCGGCCCAGTAGTTTCTATAGTAGTATGGGTCTGTTATGTATAGGCCGCCATTAGGGTGCCGCCAAAGGTCGTTTGGCCCGTTGAGCTTCTTGCCCTTGTATTTCTCGACCAGAACGGTCATTTTGCCATTCTGGTCAAATGAAACAAGCCGGTTATGCAGGTCGGCACAGGCGAGCAGTGATACGCCATCAGCGTCGAAATACATCCCGTTTGAACGTTCGCATCCGGTTAAAAAGGTGGACAATTTACCATCGGTTGACCAGATATAGATTTTGTCGTTGGGCTGGTCGGTGAAATAGACATTGCCCTTGGGGTCTGCTGCGGGACCTTCAGTGAAAGCGAATATACCGCTGAGTTTCTCGACATTCGCATCGGGGGCAATTACCCCAGCCGCAACCACGGAGTT
>Ga0116116_1002117_pt1 | contig 13053 bp, 10 predicted proteins | sample June2015DPH_10_1_FD_89722 | JGI IMG/M metagenome (GOLD analysis project Ga0116116, IMG submission 89722) | Peatland microbial communities from SPRUCE experiment site at the Marcell Experimental Forest, Minnesota, USA - June2015DPH_10_150 | ecosystem: Environmental > Terrestrial > Soil > Wetlands... | reverse complement strand
CTGTAGTAATGCTCTGCAGGATCCTCTTGCGCATCGGGCGAAGGATAAGCAGGTAAACCATCACAAAAAGTGCAAGGAACGCGCTGTACTTCATCGCAGGAATCAAGTACGGCTGCCACATCACGTACCAGGGAAGCGGCGTGCTGCTATCCTCGGCTTGGGGTCCGCTGAAAAACGGCATATCCTCAAGCGTCACGGTATCGCCGCGCTTTTCATCGAATCCGATGGCGGCCAGCACCAATCCCCGGTAGGCATCGAGTTCTTGCTTGGAATGCGGCTGTATCGATGAGGCCGTCTTCCCATCAGCCCCTTTGGTGTAAACCGTTTTGTGGTCCAACAGTACGGCAACAGACAGTCGTGCGATGGCGCCTTTGGGCTGCACCGTATGGCGTACCAGCTTGCTTACTTCGTAGTTTGTAATTTCATTCTGGCGCGACTGGTCAGAAGCGCCGGCGGCCTGCTGGGGCACTGCGCCGCCTTGATTGGAGCGTGTGCCAGGAACGCCCGAGGGGACGCTCGCGCTGCCGACCCGCTCCTCGCTCTTTTGCTGGCTCAGGATCACGGGCGGCGGCGTGGGATTGTAGGTTTCTTCCGTCTGCTCCGAACTGTCGGCATCGATCCGCACGGATGCATTGGCATGCACCTTGCCCTGGCCAACGACCGGCTCGAGAATGGAAGTGACCTTGGCGATGGTTTCCTTTTCGATCTGATCCTCTAAGCCGGATTCATAGTCCGATCGTATGCCATCTCCCGACGCCATGTGCGAGAGAACATGTCCCTCATCGTCCACGACGGAAACGTTGTAGGTAGGCAGCCCCTGCACCGCGCCGGCGACCAGATTCACGATCCCTGAAATACTGTTTTTCGACAGCTCGCGGCCTTTTCTCAGGCGCACGAAAACGCTGCATTTGGCTTCTTCCTTTTTGTCCTCGAACAGTGAGTCTTTGGACAGGACCAGATGCACGCGAGCATCAGAGACTTCAGCCAGGCTCGAGACGGTGCGGCCGAGTTCCCCTTCGAGTGCGCGCTGGTAATTCACCTGCTCGGTAAAATCGGTCATGCCAAACTGGTTTTTGTCGAAGATCTCGTAGCCGACCCGGCCGCTGCGCGCCAGTCCTGCTCCGGCAATGTCCAGTCGCAGCTTGTTGACTTCGGAGTCAGGACCAGCCACTTCGATCATGGTCTGATCGGGGGAGACCTGGAAGTCTTTCTTGAGCTCCTTCAGCCGCGAGGCAATGGCCTGGGCGTCTTCTGGATTGAGATCCCTGTATAAGACAACGTATTCGACCCGGTTCATGAAATACACCAGCGAACCGATGCCGACGAGTGCCAGCACGGCAAAGAACCCGATGGAAGCGCGCTGCGTCGCCTGCAGTCGGGACCAGATGCCTACCAGTTGATTGAAGAAGTTCGCTTGCTTGCCAGGCACTTCACAATCTCCAATTAAATGTGTTGATGCGCACGCAGAATCTGACCGGAAACCGGCTTATACCGGCAGCCGCATGATCTCCTGATACGCTGAGACAATCTTGTTGCGGACCTGCATCATCATCTGAAATGACAGGTCCGCTTTTTGCACGGCGATCATGGTAGTGTGCAGATCTTCGGTCTCTCCGGTCATGAGCTTTTGAATCTCATGGTCGGATTGCTTCTGCAGATCGTTCACAGTTGAAATCGCATCCTTCAGCACGTCGCCAAAACTTGCGCCTTCCTCGGTCTTGCCCGGGGCCAGAGGTTTGGTGATTTCCGGAAGTTGAAGGTTGGGGTTGATTTGACCTATTGAGTTTTGTGCCATGAAATTTCCTTTAACGGATGATGTCCAGCGTCTTCAGAGCCATATCCTTGGTGGTGTTGACTGCTTGCAGATTGGCCTCGTAAGACCTTGTGGCGGAGAGCATATTCACCATCTCCTCCATCGGGTTGATGTTGGGGTACGTGACATATCCGTCCTTGTCCGCGTATGGATGCCCCGGTTCGTAACGCCGTATGGGTTCAGACTTGTCTTCCACGATTTCCGAAACCGCAACGCCCTGAACGGCGCCCATGGCTTGGTCGAGGGTGCCGCCAAACGATTGTTGCGGTGGCGTCGCCGTGAAAACCACATCCTTGCGCCGGTACGGTTCCGTTCCGGCAGGTGCGGTTGTATTGGCATTCACAAGGTTGCTCACCAGGACCTCGAGCCGCCTGCGCTGGGCGGTGAGGCCTGAAGCGCCTATTTCCATTGCAGTCATGAGACTCATGAGCCGACCCTCCCTTCATTGATGCTGCTGCCGATCGTACGGAACTTGAAGTGCAGCAGCTGTGTCATCATGCTGTACCCGAATGAAGTTTCTCCGAGCTTGAGCATTTCCCGATCGATATCCACGTTGTTTTGATCGGGGCGCATAGGCAGCCCTGGCACTTCAAAAACCTGAGGTTCGGCAGGCGTGAGCTTCCACGTCTGCATCCCCTCCGGGCTGGAACCTTGCATGCCGGATGTCGAACCAGACATCAGTTCCTGCATCGTGGCATAGAACGATATGTCCTTCGTCTTGTAGCCGGGGGTATCGATGTTGGCGATGTTTGACGCCGTGACCTGCTCTCGTTTTGACAGCCGGGTCATGTAATTCTCCATCGCGTCAATGGTTACGTCTTGGAGAAGTCCTGGCATGGATCGCCACGTCCTTTCTGCCTCGATCGACAAGGCCCCCACGGCTTCAAGCAATCTTCTTGCCAGATCCGCAAGGTCAAAAAAATGCGCCAAATCGCCGGATTTACGCCTGAAAGCGCACCCCGGCCATTCACAAGGATGCCCGTGCCTGGGCAAGTTTTGCCGGCCTGTCCTGCAAGCCGAATTCATTCAGTTTGTTGCGCAAGGTCCTGAGACTGATACCGAGCAGACGGGCTGCCTGCGTGCGGTTCCCTCCGGTGTTTTCCAGAGTTTTCTGAATCAACTGGCGCTCCATGTCGCGCACGGTTGTACCGACTTTCGTGGAAGCCTCCGTGCGCAGCATCGGTGCCGCTGCTCCCAGGTCTGACGGCTCGATGACCGGCCCCGCCGCCAGAGCCACGGCCCGCTGGATGGCGTTCTCCAACTCGCGTACGTTGCCTGGCCACTGTTGAGCGGACAGCACTTGCAGTGTCGCGGAGCTGCAACGAACGCCGTCTTTCCCGAATGCTTTTCCATATCGCCGACAGAAAAAGTCCGCGAGGAGAGGGATGTCTCCTCCACGTTGCCTCAAGGGCGGAATGTTTAGGAGGATCACGTTCAGGCGATAATAGAGGTCCTCACGAAACTCCCCGTTGTGCACCAGCATAGCCAGATCGCGATTCGTCGTAGCGATGACTCGGACATCGATGCGAACCGGCTCTTTTCCGCCGATCCTGTCCACCTCGTGTTCCTGCAAGACTCTCAACAACTTCGCCTGGAGAATAGGCGCCATCTCGCCCACTTCGTCGAGAAGGAGCGTGCCGCGATGGGCCAATTCGAATTTTCCAGGCTTCGATACGGAGGCTCCGGTAAAGGAGCCGCGTTCGAAGCCAAACAACTCGCTTTCCAGGAGATTCTCAGGAAGGGCCGCGCAGTTCACCGCCACAAAGGGACCCGAGGCTCGCGGACTCTCTTGATGAATCATGCGTGCGATCAGTTCCTTTCCCGTGCCGCTCTCCGCTTCGACCAGCACGGTCACCGAGCTTGCCGCTGCCTGGCGCGCCCGCTCGAGCACGAGTGAGAACGCCGGGTCTTGCGTTACGATCTCATAGCTCTGGCCTGTGACGCGCTGCGGCAGGCTCCCGAGGGCACGGCGGACGACCGCCTCCAGAGATTCAGAGCAGAAGGGCTTCAAAAGGTAATCGAACGCGCCCTGCTTCATGGCGTCGACGGCATTCTGCACCGTTCCGTAGGCGGTCAATAGCACAACGGGTGTTTGCGGGGTCGATGCCTTGACCTTCTTAAGAAGATCGAGACCGCTCATCTCAGGCATGCGCACGTCCGTAAGGACCAGGTGGTAATACCGCTCCTTGAGGCGGCACAGAGCTTCCCTGGCACTTCCGGCGGTCGTGATGGAGTATCCCTGACGGCGCAGAGTCTCGTGGATCGCTATCAGCATTTGAGGTTCGTCATCCACCACCAGAACTTCTTCTTGCATGCTTCTCCTCGCTATGCGGCACCCGACACCAGAGGGACGCCCGGCAGATTGATGGTAAACGTCGTGCCCGCGCCGACTTTGCTGTCGACGTGAATAAAACCTGAATGCTGCTCCACGATCTGATGGACGACGGACAGCCCAAGACCCGTGCCGTTCTTGTTTGTTGTGAAGAAAGGATCGAAAATCCTTCCCAAATTCTCGGGGGGGATGCCAAGTCCTGTGTCCTGCACGGTCAGTTCAACTCCCGCGCTGCAGGCGCCGCCCGGAAGGAGTTGGACATCCCGGGTTCCTATCATCACGGATCCGTGCGACGGCATTGCCTGCAGGGAGTTCAAGAGCAGATTCAAGATCATCTGCTTGAGCAGCTCCCCGTCGCCGACGACGATCTTCTTTTGAGCATCGAGGCGGGTTCCCACCCTGACATCGCGCTGCTTCAAAATCGGCTCGGCAAAACTGAGAATCTCATTGACCAGGTCGTGCAGATCCACTTCACGAAACTGCGGCGCGAGAGGATTGGCGAATTGGAGCATGTTCGAGACGATGTTGTTGAGCGAGCGGCTGCCGACGCGGATATTCTCAGCCCAACGCCCAGGATCGCTTTGCCGCGGCAGTTCCTTTTCGAGCAGCGAGGCAAACAACTCGATGCTTCCGAGCGGGTTGCGGATCTCGTGAGCCAACTCGACGGCCATTTCTCCCATGGCAGCCAGCCGCTCGCTGCGCTTGCTCTGCGCTTCCATGGATTTCATTTCCGTGATGTCGCGAATGATGTGGAGCGCTCCCACCTTGTCTCCGGAGGCGCTTCTCAAAGGCGTGCTGGCAGTGGCCAGGACTCTCAGGTCGTTTCCTGATGCAAATGGAATCTCTACGTCAGAGCCGCCGTTCTCCCGGTCCCCAAAGGCCGCCAGGTACTTGCGCACGGCGGCGCTCCACCGCGCCGGCTTGTTTCCCTTCGGCTTCGCGCTCGACGATTGATCCAGAACTCGCGCCGCTACAGGATTGCAGAGCGTGACTCTACCCGATTCGTCGAAAACAAGGACTCCGCATGGGAGACATTCCAGAATCCTCTCGAGGTAGTTCTGTACCTCCTTTTTCTCACGGAGACTTTTCTTCAGTTCACGATTCTTGGCAGCCAACTCCTCGGAAAGACGGCGCGTGCGCGCCCGTAGCTGATGAAATGCGGTTTCCAGGGAACTGGACGCCTGGGTGAACATTTGAAAGGCTTCAAGCAGCAGACCGGCTTCGCGTGAGTCTTTACCCTCCGGCACCGGTTCCAAGTCCTGAGGCAAGGCATCCAGCAGACTCGCTGTCCCGTTCGCGCTCATTCCCATCCGCGTGGCTCCCAAGAAGTGCCCCTGGTTCCGGTTCGGCCCGGCACTTCCGCATCTCAGTTTCCAGCGACCTCTATCGCAAGCCGCATGCCACGCGAGCGAGATTTTTCAATAAGTGGCTTTTAAATCTGCAAACATTTGAGATGATGGTGTTTGTACTGTCGGAAGAGATTAGCCGTTTCAGGCGGAACACCTGCTCATCCCACAAAATCAGTCAATTTGTTGACATCGGCGAGACCGATCGCTTGACGTCCAGTGATTGAATGATGTGCGCTGGAGATCCTGGTTCAGGGCGTACAAACACCCGCTTGCGAGAGTGACAAGCGTGACTGTTTAGCCTTCTTGAAAACCGGATCGCATAACCGAATGGCAGCGGAAACCTCCAACACTCGAATTACTCAGAGAATCTCCAAGAGACGTCGCCTTCCGCGGCCCTTTGAGGCTGGCTTTCGTCTTTATCCCAAGACACCAAGTCCTTGTTGCCTCAGCTCAACAGTCGCTGAGAAAGTTGAATCGGGCCTGTGGTCCGAATAGACCGCAACGTTGGGCATGCGATAGCGGCCGAATTGAAAGACGGCGATGCTCCGCAGTGGAGCCTGTTTTCATTGGACAAACCTGCGCTGGAGTCTCTTGCACAGGGGTTCGCCGCATCGGGATGCAATGGAAATCCGGCTCATCGACGGGATTAGAAACAGGGAAAATCCACAAGATAATGTGAAAAACTGCGATAAAAGAATGTGTCATTATTTTGATTTTCTTCTTGTTGACAAATGTGAATTACCTGATATATAAGAATTCTGTGATTTATGTGAGTACGTTCAGTCCATAAGTAGCCATGTTTTTGACGATTTACTAGCCTTACAATTTTCAGACAACAGTTTTCAGCTCCTTAACTGTCATTATTTCTGCAAGTAGTTCGCCGCTTGGAGGCTGGAATGCGCAAAATCGGTCTTGAAGATGTCAAGGTTTTGGTGGTTGATGATGAGGACTACATGCGCGAGATCGTACGCCAGGCGCTAGAAGGGGCGGGATTTAAGGTTGAAGAGGCAGCGGACGGTGCTGTCGCCCTGGAGATGATGCGAAAGTATGCTTACGATGTAATCGTTACCGATCTGCGCCTGCCCGCAGTTGCGGGAGAAAAAATCCTGCAGGAAGCGTTGACCATCTTTCCTGAGACCATTGTGATCATCATGACCGGCTACGGCAATATTCAGACCGCCGTCGATGCTATCCGCATGGGCGCCTATGACTATCTGCCCAAACCGTTCCAGCTAGAAGAAATGGTCATGCGCGTCGAGAAGGGACTGCAGGACAGAAAGCTCAAGTCGGAGAACTCCCTGTTCCGATCGGAGCTTCAGGGGAAGTATCAGTTCGCCAACCTGACCGGCAACAGTCCTGCGATGCAGCAGGTCTATCAAATGGTGGCGATGGTAGCCATGAAGACCAGCACAATTCTGATCTCGGGTGAGACCGGGACAGGAAAAGAAGTCGTGGCGCGGGCCATCCATTACAATGGCCCCCGCAAGGATCAGCCGCTGGTATGCGTCAATTGCGCTGCAATCCCTGGGAATCTCCTGGAGGATGAGCTCTTCGGCCATGTAAAGGGCGCATTTACGGGCGCGCACCAGCATCGGATCGGACGGTTCGAGCAGGCGAATCATGGGACGCTTTTCCTGGACGAGATCGGAAGCATGCCGCTCGACCTCCAGGTCAAGCTACTCCGTGTTCTGCAGGAGCGTGAGTTTCCGAAGCTCGGAGGATCCTCGACGATCAAGGTTGACGTCCGCATTATCGGCGCCACCAATGAGGATCTGTCGGAAAAGGTGCACAGGGGCGAGTTTCGCGAAGATCTCTATTACCGCCTTAACGTGATACCAATCCGGATTCTGCCGCTCCGGCAGCGCCGTGAGGATATTCCCCTGCTGGCCTCCCATTTCGTCAAGAAATATTGCAGCGAGCAACAGGTAGCGATCAAGCGCGTGTCGCATGAGGCCATCAAACAACTCGTGTCCTTTGAGTGGCCCGGCAACGTTCGGCAGCTCGAAAACGCGGTAGAGATGGCCGTCGCGCTCTCTGGAGATCGCGAACTCCTTGATGTCAACGATTTCCCTGTCGTCGGGAGGACGCCGAACGAGGATGCGGTTTTCCGCAATATCGACATACCTGAGGACGGCGTGAACTTCAACACGCTCATTTCGGAACTCGAGCGGCGGCTGATCCTTCAGAGTCTCAAGGTCACGGGCGGGAACAAGAAGCGAGCTGCCGGCCTGCTACACCTGAAGCGAACGACCTTCGTGGAAAAGCTCAAGCGAATCGATCCTGCCCCCGAGCTCACTCATTAATCCTCGAGGTAGGTGTACGCATCCAGAGTGGATTGATAGAATTCGGCCAGCGCGCCGGCCTCGTCCGCACTGACTCTCCCCTGTGCCTCCGCGGTGGAGATCATCTGCTGGAGCCCTTCAACGAGACTCTGGGAATCGTAGCCGGCATTTGCCAGCACCTGGGAGAGGTTTTGCCCCCGTAAGACGCGGTCGAGGTGGGCGCGACCGGAATCATCCACCAAGAAGTGCGCTTCGTTGGCCGATCCGAGAAGGTTGTGGTTCATGCCCAGCGACTCCTGATAGGCCCCCACCAGCGGAATCGCCAGATAGTAGGAATCGTTGATGCCGCCGTGCAGTTCGAGCGCCTGTTTGACGTCCCGAAGGTCGACGAACTTGTCAATCTGGCCATCAGAGTCACAAGTAATGTCGCACAGGGTTGCCCGCTCCGTAGGCTCCTCGGTCAGTCTGGTCACGGGCACAATGGGGAAAAGCTGATCGAGGGCCCAGGCATCCGGCGTGGCTTGGAAGACCGAAAAGTTGCAGATGTACTTGCTGGCCAGGATGTTTTCGAGGTCGGCAAACTCCTCGGGGCGTTCTTTGAGAAGATGCGAGAACTTGATCGCCTTGCGGCAGATTTCCCAGAACAGCCACTCTCCGTGCGCGCGATTCTGGAGATTGAGATAGCCGAGATTGAAGAGAGACTGCAGCTCCTCGCGATGCTGCAGGGCATCGTGATAGTACTCACGAAAATTTTTCTGGTTGATGTCCTTGTGCAGGTCCATCATTTCCACAACCACTTCGGAATCGATCTTCGAAAGGTCGACTTCGGGCCCGCCCAACCCGGGATTCAGCGTGCGAATCACATTGGTAACGAATACGGCATGATGGGCGGCCACCGCGCGTCCGCTCTCAGTCACAATGGTGGGAGGCGGCACGTTCTCTGATTCGCAAATCTCATCAATCGTATAAACGATATCGTTGGCATACTCCTGGATGCTGTAGTTCACGCTGCAATCCGAAGCAGTCCGGCTACCGTCGTAGTCGACACCAAGCCCGCCGCCGACATTGAGGTACTCGACCGGGTATCCCATCTTGTAAACCTTGGCATACACGCGTGCCGCTTCCTTGATCGCGCTCTTGACCCTTCGGATGTCGGTGATTTGGGAACCGATGTGGAAGTGCAGCATCTTGAGCTGGCGCGCCATCTGGGAATCGGAGGCCGATTTCAGACAATCGAGCAGCTGAATGGTGTTGATGCCGAACTTCGAGGTTTCACCGCCCGATTCCTCCCATTTCCCGGCGCCGCGCGAGAAGATCCGGACGCGCACTCCCAGGGCAGGTTTGGCCTGAAGTGTGTTGGAGACTTCCGCAATCTTCTTAAGATCCGACACCTCCTCCATCACTATGACGGGGTTCTTCCCGATTTTCGCCGCCTTGATCGCCCACTCGAGATAGCGCCGATCCTTGACTCCGTTGCAGACCAGGAGCGCGTTCGGATGAACCGTCAGGGTGAGCGCGGCTGCCAGCTCGGCCTTTGTGCCCACCTCGAGCCCGTATTCGTATCGGTGGCCGGCGGCCATCAGACGTTCCACCACGCTGCGCTTCTGGTTCACCTTCATCGGGAAAACCCCGCGGTGGCGTGCCCCATAGCCGTACTCCGCGATCGAGTTGCGGAAAGCTTCGTGAAATTCCTTGATCTGCGTGTCGAGGATCTGGGGAAAGCGGAAAAGAAAGGGGGGAGCCACACGGCGCTGCAGCAAAAGGCTGATGAGAGAGATCACCTCCACTCCCATGAGGGGATTGCGCGTAGGATGAACCGTGAGACATCCCTGATCACTAACTCCGAAATACCCCGCGGCCCAGTTTTCCAGGCCGTAAATCCGATGCGGGATCTCACTGGGAGACAGCCGCAGACTCTGGGTCAGTTCTTTCATGAGTAAGCTCACCTCGTCGCGCAAAAATCGCTACCGGCCGCCCAATAATGGCCTCTGAGAGTGGTGGAATCCGCCGGACGCCATTTCAGCCAAATCAGGATTTGACGCGCTCCAGATATTTTCCTTCGTTGGTGTCAACACGAATTACTTCTCCCTCATTGATGAAGGGAGGAACCGGGATGACCAGGCCGGTCTCGAGGGTCGCGGGTTTGTTGACGTTGCTGACCGTGGCGCCTCGCAACGCAGGTTCGGTGGAAACGACTTTGAGTTCCACGGACGGAGGAAGCTCGATACCGATCGGCCTGGACTCATAAAACTCGACTTGAATCTTGATGTTCGGGATCAAGTATTGAATTGAGTCGTCGAGGAGTTCCAAGGGAAGATGAATCTGCTCGAAGGTCTCCGTGTTCATGAAAAAGTAGTCCGTTCCATCCGAGTACAGGTACTCCATTTCATGAGTTTCCAGAAAGGCCTGCTCGACCCGGTCTTCAGAGCGGAACCGGTGCTCCACAATGGAGCCCGTTTTCACCGATTTCAGTTTGGTCTGCACCATCCCGCGCCAGTTTCCGGGAGTGATGTGTTGAAACGAGAAGACACGATAAAGCTCATTATTCAGCTTAATGGCCATTCCGCGTTTGATTTGGGTTGCTGCAATCATGAAAACATGCCTCTGATGGTTGTTGAAAATCAATGACAGTCAAAATACCGGCACCCTCGCAGTGCACAGATCAACAGCAGGAGCCTGTTGTGCGCGCATCCGAATCCTCGTTCGCATCCTGGTCGCCGGCGTCCACATTATTCCACGCGTCTGGCTGCCGTTTCCCGCCGCCGATTGCGCACTATTTCGATTACGGCGGGAAGCATCGACAAAAGTATAACAACGACGATCACCAAATGAATGTGTTTGGTGATGTCCGGGATCGCCGAAGACAGAAAGTACCCGGTCAGGATCATGCTCCACACCCATAGAACGCCCCCTAATACATCATACGCAAGGTAGCGCCGGTACTTCATATGAGCGGCGCCGGCCACGGCAGGCGCGAACGTGCGCACGATCGGCACAAACCGCGCGAGCACAACAGTCTTCCCGCCGTACTTCTCGTAGAAATCATGCGCCCTCTGCAGGTGTTTCCTGCGGAAAAAAAACGAATCGCCGCGCCGATAGAGCGCCTCCCCTGCCTTGCGGCCGATCCAATAGTTGACCTGATCTCCGGAAATCGCACACAGGGACACAGAAACGAGCATCATAGGCAGATTGAGGTGCACCACAGATGCGAAGATTCCCGCTGCCACAAGCAGGGAGTCGCCGGGCAGGAAGAAGCCGACAAACAGCCCGGTTTCCACAAAGACGATGGCGCAGACCATCAAGGCTCCGCCCCATTCCACAATCCCCTGCACGTCGGTCAGCAGATGGAATGCGTTGCGAATGAATTCCAGGATGTCTCCTTTCCAAAACCGCAAATGATAGTCGCAATTTCGAAAATTCGATAGTGCCAATTTTGGATTCTGGCATGCGGATTCCGGATTTCCGCACCCAGCGCCGGCGGACAATAAACACCGAAATCCCCTTTGGAAGCAGAGAACCAGGTCATTCCGGCGCACTCAGGTACCGATGGCAGCCCTGATTTCAGACTCGGTCAAGACCTGATTTGAGGACTTGGCGCTGGCGAAGAGGCGGGCAACCCTGTCATCGTCCGGCGTGAATCCGTGCTGTTCAAGCCAGTACTCGATATTGGACCTGCCGCTCATGGGTCCGATTTCTATCTGCTGCTGGAGCCCGAACCAATGGGATGGGACTGCAGAATAGACAAGGTCCGCGAGTACCGCATCTCCTTTCTTCAATGCTTTGATGACCGCAGCGGCATGGACGCCGGTAGCGGTCCGAAAAGCATCGGCGCCCATCACCGGGTAGTTGAAGGGTATGGGCATCCCGGTAGCCTCGGAAACGCCCACACAATATTCTTTCAACTTGATGAGATCCTGTGCGATATACCCCATCAGGCGCATATTCACCAGGAGCTGATCCATGGCAACGTTCCCCACGCGTTCTCCGATCCCGAGCGCGCAAGCATGGAGTTGATCCGCGCCGGCTTCAAACGCGGCGATGGCGTTGATGACACCCAACCCGCGGTCATTGTGGCCATGCCAATCGATTCGAATCGGCAGCCCCGAGGGTCCCACGATCTCGTCACGCACAAACCGGACCACATTCCCGGCTCCGGAAGGAGTCGCATGTCCGACTGTATCCGCGATGACCAGCGCACGGGCTCCCCAAGAGATTGCTTCGGAGTACAACCTGCGGATTACTTCCGGTCGTGTGCGTGTAGTATCTTCGGTCACGAACATTACCGGAAGGCCTTCCCGCACCGCAAAGCGGATCGCCTCCTCGCTGCGCTTTAGAATCGCTCCCAGGTTCCAGTCCTCCACGTACTGCCGCACGGGGCTGGCGCCGATAAATGCCGCGACCTCGATGGCGATGCCCACTCTTTGGGAGATTTCGACGATCGGGCGGATGTCCCAATGCACCGTACGGGCGGCGCAGTAAGGCGCCAGCCGCATGTTCTGCGACGCGATTTCCAAGGCCAGTCGTTCGGTCTCTGCCGCAACCTGTGCACCTGCGCCCGGCAAGCCGATGTCGGCGGACTGAATCCCCAGATCCTCTATCAAATGGAGAATGTGCAGCTTTTGGTCCAGCGAAGGGCTGTGGATGGAAGGAGACTGCAGCCCATCCCTCAGCGTTTCATCAGCGAAGCTCGGCCTGCGGGCTACGATCGCGCTCCCTGATCCGGCATTCCAATCGTGGATGAGATCGGTTTCTACGTTCACTTGAACCCCGAGGCGTCGGGCATCGGAAAATGCGCCCTGTGCTGCAGATCATGATAACTCCAAAGAGGCCGGGCAGGAATGGCGGTAAAGACACCAATGACAAAAAAACACGAAACCCGTTCCGCGTGTATCGTGTCGCGCGAACTCCGTGAAGAGGTGCTGCGGGAGCGCTTCGCCGCCCTATTCGTCAGATCTCGAGGATCTCCGCCTCTTTTTTCTTCTGCAGGGCATCCACCTTGCTGATGAAGTCGTTGGTGATATCCTGGACCTTCTTGAGCGCGTCCTTCTCCTCGTCCTCGGAGATCTTCTTATCTTTGAGCTCGACCTTCAGCTGATCGTTGGCGTCGTGGCGCACCTGCCGAACGGAAACGCGGAACTGTTCGGCCATGTGCCCGACGGTCCTCGCCAGCTGCTTGCGTCTCTCCTCGGTCAGGGGCGGGATGGGAAGACGGACGACCTTTCCGTCGTTGGTCGGATTGAGCCCAAGATCGGATGCCAGAATCGCTTTTTCGATGCT
>Ga0116116_1002116_pt1 | contig 13059 bp, 8 predicted proteins | sample June2015DPH_10_1_FD_89722 | JGI IMG/M metagenome (GOLD analysis project Ga0116116, IMG submission 89722) | Peatland microbial communities from SPRUCE experiment site at the Marcell Experimental Forest, Minnesota, USA - June2015DPH_10_150 | ecosystem: Environmental > Terrestrial > Soil > Wetlands... | reverse complement strand
TTTCAGTTGTGCCCTCTGTGGCCAACTAACTAAAAACTCATTTTTCCTTTGCCAGTTTGAATGCTATGGCCAACTCGCTGACCATTTTCGCGGGCGTAGTAACCACAAGGCCGGCGTCCGTTCGCTCCCACTTGATTTTCTCTTTTGTGCCTAACATCGAAACGCTTTCAACCTTTATCTTCCCCGCCTTATTGCCCTTGCCGAACATCGTCATAGTAACCTGCGTATTTTCACCCGGCCAGCCCAGCACTATCGCGTAAACGGTATTGCCCCTGTGGGTATAACGAATGTCCTTTGCCGTGTAGCCCCCTTTCATTCTGGCGAACCCTCCGCCTGATTCCATTTTCGCAGGCCCTTCGCCGTATTCGATAAAGGGTCTTGTGCCGTAAATCGCCTCGCCGTTTTGCTTCATCCAGTCGCCGATTTCGAGCAGCACTTTTTTCTGGTTATCCGGAATGGTCCCGTCCGCTTTGGGGGATATATTGAGCATGAGTTGACCATTTTTGCTGACGATATCTACAAGAGTCCGTACAATCTCCAGCGACTTCTTTATCCCGAGGTTCTGCGTATAGCACCAGGACCCGCGGCTGATTGTATCATCGGTGAGCCAGACAAAATCTGTTATCTTGTCCGCCCTGCCCTTCTCGTAATCCTCGATGCCCACTTCACGGGGGAGGTCTTCCTGCTTGTATGTAACGACGACTTCCTTGCCAAGATTGGCGGCGTCGTTGAAATAATGCGTAAGATATTCCATTTTGTATTTGTCGGGGATTTCGTCGAGCCAGGAATCGAAATACATCAAGTCAGGATGATAATGGTCGATGACTTCGATGAGCTTGTCTTCCCACATCTGATAGAATTTATCGGCGGGCATATAGCCATACATAATCGCGCGACAGGGGTCGTTGAGCAATTCCGGAAAATACTTTTTCACAAATTCGTAGTGGCCTGTCCAGTATGTCTTGCCGCCCTTTGTGATTTCGTAAAGGCCGTTGCGCTCGTGGTGAAAGGTGGTAACGAAACGCATACCTCGTTTGCGGATTGCTTTTTCAAGTTCGCCGACGCAATCGCGGTGCGGCCCCATATCTTTTGCGTTCCACGGGGTCAGCTTGCTCGCCCACATCGAAAAGCCGTCGTGGTGCTCCGCTACCGGCCCGGCGAACTGCGCACCCGTTTTTTTGAACAAATCCGCCCATTCATTAGCGTTGAACTTCTCCGCTTTGAACATAGGCACAAAATCAGGATACCCAAACTTGTTCGGTTCGCCGTATGTCTTGACGTGATACTTATATTCCGATGAATTTACGTCATACATATTCCGTGGATACCATTCGTTGCTGAACGCAGGCACGCTGTAAACGCCCCAGTGAAAATATATCCCGAATTTCGCGTCCCGGAACCACTCCGGCGCAGGATTACGTTTCTTCAGCGAATCCCAGTCCGCCGTAAAAACTTGCTTAGTTTTGCCGCCCACAGGTCTCTTCCAGCACGTCTGACTTGTGCAGCCGTTTAACAGCCCAAGGGTTAGCGTGAGGCAAACAATGCCGGTCTTTACCTTCTCCATTTTTTGATACTCCTCAATAGCTGCTGATAAAGCAGAATACGCCCGACAGGATTCGAACCTGTGACCTACGGATTAGAAATCCGTTGCTCTATCCAGCTGAGCTACGGGCGCAAAAATCGTTAAGTTATTGTAACATAACCAGTTGCTATCACTACTGTCAAGAGCTTTTGGCTGTCAAAACACTCGTTGCACCAATTTATGATATAAACCGGTCGATTGAATGTACTATTCTGAATCTATGAAAGTACTGGATGACCTGATAATACTTAATTCTCAGGCCGTTTGAGTCAGTTGTGTAAAACTATCTTGCCCATCATATCTGAATCCCTTTACCTGTGTCACTTTTGCTGACGCTAAACAGAGCACGGTGCACGCACTTGGCTGTAGAGTCTCTCAAAAGCATTTCAATTGGGGTTTGGCATATCCCAATGCTTTCGTTCAATAACAGCTTCCGGTGTTTTAACTTTTCAAAGTGCAAACATTATAAATTTAACAAGCTTTCAGCAGTCCTAAAAACGCCTGACAAGCGCACCCTGAACCAGCGACGATAGCGTTGTTCGGGTTTGGCGCAGCTCTGGTTTGAAAGAAGCGGTGAGAGTATATTGGCAAACTATCACGTTTTATACGCTATTTGAGCCAGTTTTGAGCCATTTCTGCAAAATCTGAAAAGTCATAATCGATGAGCCAGGCATCGGCGAGCATCTTTAGATCGTCAAGATTGACCAAACAATCGCCGGTAAAGTCCCCTTCCAAATCACACCTGAACAGGATATTCACAGGCATCTGTGTCTTTGTTATACTGGGGCCTGCATAACTTACAAGCAACGCATTATCGCCATCGTATTCGAGATAATCGACAGTAATTGAATGTCTGCCGGCGAGGAGATATTTGTAGCCGCTCTTTTCCCGCATCCCGTGCAGACCATCGTTATCAACCACAAGGCTGCCGTTGACATACAATTTGCTGCCGTCGTCGGAATTAGTATAGAATGTATAGTTGCCATCCGCCGGCACCTTTATGTAACCGGTGAAACGGAATGCGAAATAATCGTCCCGCTGCCGCAGGCCAATATCAAAATTGTGAGCAATTCCAGTTGCCGTCGGAGTGAGGGAATCAAAATCGGGCAGCGAAGTCCACGTGCCCTCGTAGTATTTATAATTAAGCCCGTTATCAGCCCTCGTCGCCCAGCCGACACTCTCGAGCATAGGCGATATCTCAGGATTAGCCATGAATAAGTTCCAGCAGAGGCCTGTGCGATAATTCTCAATCATCGGAACAATTGTACCCTGGTCGATGGCCAGATAGTCATCGCAATACCAGCTTTGCCCTAAATTGAAAGCATCGTAAAAGCCAAATGGTCCCCATAAACTGCTGCCGTAAGTGTAGTAAAAATTCTTCATAGCGGCGATTGATTCGGTCGGTGTGTAAGGCATAGAACTTATAGCAGCGGTCGGAGTAATAGTGCCGTTATCGGAAGCGCCCGGCGCATGAGCAGCATAACCCCACGGATTATAGCTGGCAGTCAGCCCCCATACAAGATTGCTGTAGCCTGTAAAACCTTTGGGATTGGCAATGCAATAGGCGTGGTCGATTAGCGCGATGTTTCGGCTGTTCTCAAAATAATTGCAGTAATTGTCGTTTTTGTTGCGAGGGTCAAATCCAAGAAAAGAATAGTGCGTCCAGAACATCGGCGTCTCATACGCGCTGACCCATTGAGTATAACCATAGTACCTGCTGCCGTTTTTATAGCTACCGCCAAGGCCAAAGCCGTCATAATAACAGGATGCCGGTATCGGATGCGTCGGCGAAGCAATGGCTAAAAGATACGCTATCATAGTCTCCGCACCGCCAAAACCAAAACTGCCCGCCCAGCCAGTTGTTGGCGACCAGAACCAATACAGATGCTTGCCATCTGTCTCAGTAGCTCTGCGGTACCAGTCCCATTCTACTTCTTCGTAGAGTTGAGTTGTGCGGGAGCGGATTTCATTTTCTGTCGGGTTATTGGCATCGAAATACTGTCGAGCGACAAGCATACCTTCAATCATATAGGAAGTTTCGACAATATCGCCGCTTATAATCGGGTTGCCGTTGACATCATGATCGGCAGCAATGGATATGCCGGTTGAGCCGTTCATCCAGTGAGACCAAACACCGTGATAGCGTGATGCATTATCCTGAAGGAAGCTGACTATTTTGAGGATGCGTTCGGCGGCCTGTGTTCTTGTAATCCAGCCGCGTTCAACACCGACGACGATGTTTATCAGGCCAAAGCCTGAACCGCCTGTGGTAACGGTCTGGCGGTCGTACGAGGCGAATCTTTCGCGAATCATTCCGCTGTCAGGATGAGCAAAGTCCCAGCAATATCTGAAGGTCGCCTCTTCTATGGAGGTCAGAAGCTGCTCATCAGTCATAGCGTAAGTTGCGGCGGAAACAACATCAGATGGACTGGATTCAATGCCGCCGACGACGGAAACCACGTAATAATATTTTGTCGAGCCGTTTGTTCCGAGAAAGTCGCTGTGGACGGCAATATCATCGAGAGATGTATTTATTTTTGTGAAAGGACCTGTTGCGGAATTGGAACGATAAATATTATAACCATTTAAACCCGATGCCGACACAGGCGTCCATCGCAAATCAATTCTGCAGTCGTGGCCCGCGGCAACAAGGCCTTCAATCAAGGTATCCGCCGCAGACAGCGGCAAGGCTATATTCAACGCCAACGCTAATATTGCAACAAACTTCACAAAAAAAGCTTTTTTCATTTTAATACTGCTTCCGTTATCTATACAGCAAAACGGGGTGTCTGACTATTTGAGCCAGACACCCCAATCGCTAATTAGTATCAATCATCGTTATTCGATGATTTTTTAACTATTGACACTGCGGATTAGACACATCGTTGCATTTGCGCCAATTAGCAGCCATTTCTGCAAAATCAGCAAAGTTGACATAGCAGTCTTTATTTATATCGCCGGGCATATACGAAAGACCGCAGTTATCGGCCGTATTGAAAGTCCACGTCCAGCCTTCCGACTTTATCTCCGGACCTGAACCGTCCGGGTCATAGCAGTCAACACGCCAATAATAATTCTGATATGAGGCAAGCGAACTAATCGCAACAGAATTGGCATCCTGCTTGTTGAGGATTTTTGTGTTTGTTCCGGGCATGTTGCTATCAGTGCCAAACCATACATCACAGCGAATAGTATCGCCGGTGTGACGAGGAGCAGGCCTGTTCCACGACAGCGCAGTTACTCTAAACGGAAGAAGATCGAGCTCGCCATTTGTAGGTTCAGGGTTCGACGCACCGTAGCGGTAAGTAACTGATACATCATCCCAGTTAATAGAGCCTATGTGAGCATCGGGTCCTATACTGCCTGCAGTCATGCCCATAAAAACCCTGCAGGTAACAGCCGGAAACGGCGCGATACTGGTACCGGAAATAAACTTCCATATATCACAGGGATCGAGAGCACCAGAGGGAAAGGGGGGAATGGGGGGACTGGGATCGGCATAAAAATACCCTATTACTTCGTCGTAAATCAGGATACCGTACACGTCGTACCACTCGACTTTGAAAAAAGCGTCCCTGCCGTAAAGACCACCACCATCGCTTGAGAGAGCAATGGCCCAGATGCTGAAATCGTACGTATTACCCGCGACCACAGGAACATCCTGGAATATACCGCTATCATCCAACCATTCTTTCACAGCTTTGGTGCCGCTATGTACCGCATTAGCATCACTGTGATGCTCACCGTTTGTGCCGTAAGTCGTCCAGCCTTGAATCGGAGGACCACCAAACCTGCCTAAATCACCCTGTTCAAAGCCGGGGTTCATCAAAGCATTGGCCAAGGCATTGCCGGCAGCAAAACCTATAACCAATATCACTAACAGGACAATCTTTTTCTTCATAATATATCCTTTCGTTAATATGACAAAACAGAGCGCTCGACTTTTTACAGCCGAGCACTCCAATCGTCAATTCATAAAAATCGTCATCAAGATGATTTTTTAACTATTGACACTGCGGATTAGACTTATCGTTGCATTTGAGCCAATTAGCAACCATTTCTTTAACATCAGCAAGGTTGACATAGCAGTCTCCATTTATATCGCCAGGGATATACGAAGGACCGCAGTTACCGGCCGTATTGAAAGTCCACGTCTCGTCGCCTTCCGACTTTATCTCCGGACCTGGACTGTTCGGGTCATAGCAGTCAACACGCCAATAATAATTCTGATGTGGGGCAAGCGAACTAATCGCAACAGAATTGGCATCCTGCTTGTTGAGGATTTTTGTGTTTGTTCCGGGCATACAGGGGTCTGTGCCAAACCACACATCACAGCGAATAATATCGCCGGCCTGACGAGGAGCAGGCCTGTCCCACGACAGCGCAGTTACTTCAGACGGAACAAGAGCGTTCGCGTCATCTGCAGGGTTAGGGTTCGACGCAGCGTAACGCCAAGTAACTGATACGTCGTCCCAGTTGAGAGATCCTGTCCCGGGTCCAGTAGCCACAAGTTTCAAAAATACTCTGCCATAAGCCGTTCCTGTAGGGGAAGTGCACACACCAGAAATAAGTTTCCAAGTATCACAAGGATCGACTACTCCTCCTCCTCCTCCATAATAATACCCAATTATTTGGGCTCCCTTTCCGACCGTCTTTGTACTATCAAGCCAATTAACCTCAATAACACCATTCAAGCCATGAAGACCGCCATTATCGGCGAAGGCAGAAAGGGCCCAGACGTCGACTTTGTAAGCTTTTCCTACGATGGCATTAAAATCCTGGTATAAATAGGTATTCGACGACCATATTTTCACAGCTTCGGCGCCGCTATGTACGCAATTAACATGATTAGGACCATAATTAACATCATTATGATGCCAACCGTTTGTGCCGACAGTCGTCCAGTATGTCACATTCTGAGGATCAAACCTGCCTATCGAACCCAGCTCAAAGCTGGGGTTCAGCAAGTTATGGGCCAAGGCATTGCCAGCAGCAAAACCTATAACCAATATCACTAACAGGACAATCTTTTTCTTCATAATATATCCCTTCCTTAATAGGGCAAGACAGGTCTTTGTTTTTATATTCATATCTAATATGACAAAATAGGGCGCTCGACTTTTTACAGCCGAGCGCCCCAACAATCAATTCAAAGACCAACTATTTCCTGCGTCTGGCAAGGAATAAGCTGCCCAATCCCAATATCATCATTGTTGCCGGCTCGGGAACATAAACCATATTACCGAACGTTGCCTGCTCCCACACTGTAGTGTCCCACACCTGTGGCTGAAAATAGCCGCCGACCTGGGCGGGAGAGAGCATTCCATACAGGCCGTGGGGCGGATCCTCAGCGGGATTGCCCTCGTCGAAGGCTAGCTGGCCGCTGCTGTAAGTTGTCAAGCCCATAGTCACGATATATTCTATGGTAGCCGGGTCTAACGCGCTAAGAGAGTTAGGGCGATAGACGACACCCATTCGAACCGTGTCTCCTTTGGTATAAGTGAGGCTATAGTTGGTGGTAAAACTATAAAACGGCAATCGGCCTCCAAAGGCAGCAATCTCTCCGGTTTGGCCATTAATCATAAACTTGCCGTCACCTTGCAATGACCACCAGGGTGCGACCTGCAAGCCGGCTTCGGCGTTGCCTGTACCCGTAATAGTCACATCTGCGGCGAATCCAAAGGCGTCGCCGTTAGCAAATGAAGCAGGAGTGGTTCCGTCGGTAGATAAACGAACAATGTGCAAATTGGCCCAATTACCCCCATCACTCCCACGCTGGTCATCGTTGATTGTTATCGACGACGGATAGGAATTGGTGGTAGTGACTATCGACGTAGGGTTGTCGTTCCAGATACGCGTCTGAATAACCGCACTGTTTATTGCTGGCGACGCGAGGGCAGTTCCACACAGAACCATGCCCAAACTGACACATAACATAACACATATTAATCTCTTCATCTCTCTGACCTCCTAAAATAAAAAGTTTACGCGTACTTATAACCCAGCTAAACACTTAGTCGGGCAATACGCGAAAATGCAAAAATATCATTGTCATAACGTTTTCGCAGCACAATTCTACCAATCCTGCAAGTCCAAAACAACGCCATTTTGCGGATATTTTTCACCATTTTGCGACATTTTTTGCCACAGAGAACACCCGCCGCCGATAAAACAGCAGCCGTCATAAAAATCACACCTAAATATAACTGGTTGATAATTTCATAACATAAAACCTATTTATTAATAGTTAATTCCACGTATCAATTGGTCAACTCCAAAAGTCAATTCCATACTTTTATCCGAATAACCGTTGGCAATGTCCTGCTGGTCATAAGCCTTCTCCTCGCTGACATGGCCATCGATAAACACTACATTACCGACACCCGTGTTCTGTTTTGAATCGTTAGCCTTGTGGAACGTCGCTATACAATCGCCGTTGCCGTATTTTTGCGTGCCAAAAAACATATCATTAAGGGCATACTTAGATAAACTAATGGCATCTCCGTAAGTTCTGTTTATAATCCATATATTTTCCTCCGTGAAAAAAAGCACTCGTGATGTGTGTTTTACCTGACCGAGTACTATCATTTGGCCGAGAGCACCGGTAAGGTCACTGTAGCCGCCGTTGGCGTTGTTGCAGCCGCCGGCGCTGAGACGTCCGTTCATACTGTAACTAAACGTCGGGTTTATAGGGATACCCGGTATATGCAATGGGTGATTCGCCCCCCTGGTTTTGGCGATGCCGGCAAAACTCGGGCAGCAATGTAAATTCTTTGCCTGCAGATATGGCCACAGAGGCCCATCAGGAACAACTCCGGCATCGTGCCAACGGCACTCAAAAGGATGCTCCGTTGTAAACGTTTTGCAGCTGTAAATGCAGGTGAGCGGAAACGGAAACTTATCGTCGTTTGCCTGAAGATACATCATTCCAGCAAGAGCATAATTTTTAAGATTGTTCCTACAGACAACCGATCTGGCCTGTTCGCGTGCCCTGTTCAGCGCCGGCATTAGAACCGCCATCAGCAACGCAATTATCGCAATCACAACCAGCAATTCTACTAACGTGAAACCTTTATTCTTTCTCATAATTCTATTCCCTAAGAACATTTCAAATTTATCGTTCTTATTTCCGCCAATCGGCAGCCATTTGTGCAAAATCAACGAATGTATAACTGTTGAGCCAATTTGCGGCTAATATCATTAAATCGTTCATATCGACAACACAGTCGTGTGTGTAATCGCCGGGTAAATTACATCTGAACAACAGATTTACTGGAATTTGCTCTTTGGAAATTCCCGCACCGGCAAAACTGACTGTCAACACCTGAGAGCCGGTTTGTTCAAAGTAGCTAACAACAATCAGATGTTTTCCGGCAGTAAGACTGAGTGTACCGCTTGCGTCCTGAGTTCCGTGCACGCCGTCGTTGTTTACGACAAGAGCGCCGTCGATGTATAATTTGCTGCCGTCGTCGGAGTTAGTGTAGAAAGTATAATCGCCGGCGGTTTGTATATCGATATAGCCGGTGAAGCGGAGGGCGAAAGAATCGTCCTGCTCTCGCAGGCCAATATCAAAGTTGTTGGCAGTGCCTGTTGCGGTCGGTGTGAGGGAATCAAAATCAGGCAGCGAACTCCACGTTCCCTCGTAATACCCGTAATTGAGGCCGTTGTCGGTTCTTGTCGCCCAGCCGATGCTTTCGAGCATTGGCGCTATTTCCGGGTTGGCCATAAACAAATTCCAGCACAACTGAGTGCGGTAGTTTTCAATCATTACTATAATCGGACCCTGGTCAATGGCAATATAACCCGGAGCAAACCAGTTTTGTCCCAGATTAAACGCATCAACAAAACCAAACGGTCCCCATACGTTGCTGCCATAGGTATGGTAAAAATGTTTCAGTGTCGCGATTGATTCGGTCGGCGTATAAGGCATTGAACTTATAGCGGCGGTCGGAGTAATAGTGCCGTTATCGGGACTGCCCGGCGCCTGTGCGCCATAGCCCCATGGATTATTGCTTGCGGTAAGTCCCCATACCAAATCGCTGTAGCCTGTAAAATTTCCGGGGTTGGCGATGCAATAGGCGTGGTCGATTAGCGCGATGTTTCGGCTGTTCTCGAAATAATTGCAGTAATTGTCGTTTTTGTTGCGCGGGTCAAATCCGAGATGGGTATAATGAGTGAAGAACATCGGTAATTCAAACCCGCCTACCCATTGCGTATAACCATAGTATCTGCTGCCGTTTTTGTAGCTGCCGCCGGTCCAGCCGTTGTAGTAGCAGGAAGCGGGTATTGGGTGCGTCGGTGAGGCAATGGCCAGCAGATAGGTAATCATACACTCGTTGTAGCCATAGATAGCAAAATTCATAACCCAGCCGTAATTCGGCGACCAGTGCCAGTAAATGTTTTGGTTGGTTTCGTACCCCGGATCCGAACGACGCAGATACCAATACCAGTCTATCCCCTCCCAAAGAGCTGTGGCTTTGCTGCGAATCTGAGTTTCTACAGTATCATTAGAATCGAAGTATTGCCGAACGGTGAGCATTCCCTGCGCTAAATAAGAAGTTTCAACGATGTCTCCTCCGTTATCGTATGTGCTAAATGGAATCGTTGCGCCGGTAGCCCCATTAACCCAATGCGACCAAGCTCCGTGATAACGGGGTGTTTTTTCATCCAGAAAAGTCAGTATCTCCAGGACGCGTTGTGCAGCATCCGCTCTGGCAATAAATCCACGCTCAGCACCGACACAAATAGCCATTAACCCCATACCCGAACCGCCAATAGCGCAGGTATTGTCGCCCTGACCGAAATTATAACCTTCTCTTGCCAATCCGCTTACCGGATGGCCAAAATCCCAGAAGTACCTGAAACTCGCTTCCTGTATAGACGTCAAAAGCTGCTCATCGGTCATTGCGTAAGTTACGGCGGAAACAACATCAGATGGACTGGATTCAATGCCGCCGACGACGGAAACCACGTAATAATATTTTGTCGAGCCGTTTGTTCCGAGAAAGTCACTGTAGACGGCAATATCATCGAGAGATGTATTTATTTTTGTGAAAGGACCCGCTACGGAATCGGCACGATAGATATTGTAACCATCCACTCCTGTTATGGGGTTCCAGCGTAAATCTATCCTGCTGTCGTGGCCGGTCGCAATCAGGCCATTGGGTTCGTTAGGTTCGCTCCCAATCAGTCTTATGTTGTCAACGTATAATGTGCCGCTGTTGGCGCCATAATTTTGAAAAACGAGAGCGGAGATGTGATTCAACAATCCAGGGCTAAATGAGCTTATATTCATTTCAATTGTGAACCATTTGTCATTTTCAGTCGGCACGATATCGCCTTGGCTCCAGTTGCCCGGCACCCAGTTATCACTCCAGATACCGATAAGCCCGTTTGACTGGAACAAGGCTGCTCCGGTCGGTATAAAAACATCGACAAGGGCTTTGTCGAAGCCGGCCAAATTGTAGTTCAAACTTCCGTGGTAGATTTCGACTTTGCGGTCGGGTTGCCCTGTCCAGGTCACCTTGAGGACATAACTGCCCTGCGTGGCAGCCGGTGCGCCGCCGGTGCCGCCCAGTACTTTCGTGAGCGTCATTCCTGTATCAGGGGAACTGAGGGTAAGATTTGTTTCTGATGTCTCATAACTTACAACGGTAAGTTCCGAGGCTGATGCTGTCGCGACAGCTGCCAGTGCGATAAGGAGCAGATATTTTATCTTCCGGCACATAAATTTTTCCTTCTGTATTTCAGGGGGCTGATTCCTTCGATGTCTTTGAAGTATCGAGCGATGTGGGCAACATCAGCGAAACCGAGTTTTGCGGCGATTACCGAGATATTGTCCGATGTCCCAAGTAGTATTTTTGAAATCAATTGTACTTTTGTTAGTTTAATTTCCCGATGAATCGAGCGATTGGATGATTTTTTGAACCGTCTTTCAAGTTCTCTTCGCGAAACCGAAACGTGATTGACGACATCGCTCACCTGAATTTGTTTGTTGGCGTTATTTTTTATAAAATCAATAGCCTTTGCGACCAGACTATCAGAAACAGCGGGCGTGTTCATCGCTTGTGTTTCCAGTATAAATTCCCGATAGCTTTCGACGGCCAGATTGTTTTTTAATAAATCGTTCATATAAACCGAAAAATCCTAAATCCTATTTTCTTCGCCGACGGCGGCAAGTTTACGTTTTGCAAGCAAATCCTTAATTTCATAAGCCCGCTGTTCAGTTAAAGGATATTTAATCAGCAATAAGACGCTTACAAGGCACATAACCGAGGGCAGGCCGATTTCCCATACCCGCAGCCAAAACAGGGTAGAATCGGACTGGGCTGCAAATTTTTCATTAAACCCTGTTGACCTGAGCAGAAAGCCTGATACGAAAAACGCACCAGATATACCGATTTTCCACCACCAGTTATAAACGGCCTGGTAGCTGCCTTCTCTGCGTTTTCCGGTGTTAAGCTCGTCCTCATCGCATATATCAGCGAGCATCGAGTAAACAAGCGAGAACAGCACGAGAAAGCCAAGCGACAAAGACGCTGTCGGAATCAGAACTAACCAGGGATGCGTCCTGCTGTAACAAACAACTTTGAGTGAATTCCCCAGAGCCATAACGATAAGGAATATCATAACGGTTTTTGACTTGCCCAGACGAGTAGCGACATAAGTCATCAGGAAAACGCCAACAAGAGAAAGCGTTGCCCATAAAGTGCCGCACCAGCCCATAAGAACGGAGGCAGCCTGTTTGTCGCCGCTGTAAACAAAATAGAGCATTATGTACTGGCTGAAGCCGTTGACGAAATAGAAGCCGAGTGTTATGGGAAGAACAATTGCCAGCAGCCACAAAAACGTTCGATTTTTGCAGGTCATCGAAACGCTGCTCCAGAATTTGACCCGCTCCTGACGAGTAATCTGCTGAGTTTTTCTTTCTTTGCAGACAACGGCACAAACTATGCCGCCAAATATCATTAGAGCGCCCATAGCGATACCGACGTATTTCATACCCTGCGCTTCATCTTTGAAAACGCTAAGGTTGGCGATGAAATACAGCCAGGGAGTTGTAATAGCGCCGACGTTTATCAGGAAGCTGCAATATGCGAACAGTCTTGTACGTTCATGATAATCATCGGTCATTTCATAGCCGAGTGCGCCGCGTGGTATATCGAAAACCGCGACGGCGGTATAGAACAACAGAGACATTACAAGGAAATAGCCGAATGTTGTATATTCGCTCCAGCCTTTTGGAGCCATCCACAGCAGCGAGAATGTAATACCCAGAGCAATCGCTCCGAAAAATATATAAGGCCTTCTTCTGCCGAATCTGGTGCGTGTGTTGTCGGAACAAACACCGATAATCGTATCGGTGGCGGCATCCCACAAACGCGGAATGCCCTGAGCAAAACCAAGTAAAATCGGATTTACGCCGAGGCACGCGTTATAGATAAGCATAGTCAGATTGCTGAGCGAATTGACGGCTA
>Ga0116116_1002112_pt1 | contig 13083 bp, 13 predicted proteins | sample June2015DPH_10_1_FD_89722 | JGI IMG/M metagenome (GOLD analysis project Ga0116116, IMG submission 89722) | Peatland microbial communities from SPRUCE experiment site at the Marcell Experimental Forest, Minnesota, USA - June2015DPH_10_150 | ecosystem: Environmental > Terrestrial > Soil > Wetlands... | reverse complement strand
ATATCGGTCGGCTTCTGAGTAAGCCGGTCGAGTGTTTTGTGAATAAAGGCGTAAACCGCGTCGTCTTCTTTTCCGAGAATCTGGGCATGGTCGGCATACGCGGCAAGCCCCTTGAGTCCGTAAACAATCAATTCCTGCAAGCCGGCGACATCGGGGCCGAGCTTGTTGATTTTATCCTGAACGCCGACGAGAGCGCCTGTTTCAACCAGCACATCCAAATTATCGAGATTAGTCCACCATAAAACTTCGCAGGGGAAATGTTCTGCTTTTTTGCCCGCACGCTTACAGGCGTCTTCGTAAAGCGATTTGGCCCTTTCTTTTATCGAAGCCGCTTCCCTTAAAAATCCCTGAAAACGGGCGGGGTCAAAATCGACGTTTGTGAGCGTGCTGAATAACGCCTTGACGGTAAAAATATTTACAGCTTTATCAATGCTGCCCAATTGTCTTGCGCGATTGGCATAGCGAGAAAGGTCCTTTATCGCGTAAACCAAAAGGTCCTGCAGGACAGCCGTGGTTGGCTCTTTGCCGCAAACCCCTAAAACGGTGCATCCGGCACCTTTGGCCGTTTGTTCACACTGATAACAAAACATACTCATAAAATATCCCCTTAAAACTCACTTCAGTTTATTTTTGTTGTTGATTACCTCATCCTGCTCTAATCATAGTAAGCAGCATTTTGAATTTTCCGTCGGAAGCAACGGCGTGAGGGATATTCGCGGGCATAATAATCAACTCGCCCGCGGAAACAGTTATCTGTTTGCCTCCGATGGTTAATAACGCCCTGCCATCGAGCACCTGCACAACGGCGTCATACGGCGCGGTATGCTCACTCAGTCCCTGCCCCTGGTCAAAGGCAAACAGGGTGAGCGTTGCGACGGGCTTATCGATTATGGTTTTACTCACTACCGAGTCGTCGGCGTAATCAATAAGCTGTGCCAAAACCGAGGGTTTTGCCAGACAGGTTTCCAAAACAGATGAATTGCGTTTCTTTTCGTTCATTTTTTGCTCCTGCTGCGTTTGCTTTTTGCCGGCTTTTGGGCCCCGTTTGTATCCGCTAACTGCCTCAAAGTAAGGCCGTCAAGAAACTTGTTGATTTTGCCCTGAAGACGGGTTAATTCAGGACTGATAGTGCACCTGCACGAGAGCCGGCAAAGCTTACAATTATTGAGCCGGACAGGCCCCTGAATGATTTCGACCAACTGGCGAACGGTTATCTTTGACGGATTTTTGCAAAGTATAAACCCGCCTGACGGCCCCAGTTCGCTTTTTACAATCCCGGCTTTATGAAGACGCTGCAGGAGTTTACAGGCAAGCTGATACGGTATTTGCTGCCTGTCCGCAATTTCCTTTGTGGGAACGGGTTCGCCATTAAATCTGCCTGCCAGCTCAACCACAGCCCTTAATGCGTAATCCGTATTTCGCCTGATAATATCCATAGTTTCCTTAAGATTAATAACTATAGGACTAATGTAGTCCTATTTAATACCAGCATCAATACAAAAATGTTCGTTTTTATGTTTTTTTTAATCCGTTAACCGCGCCGGCTTTCACCCCGACACGATAATCTCGCCGGCAGACGAGATACGAATCTGTTTTTTGAGGCCCTTTGATGAATCAAAACGGTATTCGCCTGCGCCTTTCAAGACGACACTATTGCCGGCAACGGCAATCTCGATATTTTCATTTGGGAATTTTTGACGAATGACGTTAGCCAGGAGCAATGCCTTTTCGAGGCCGTCCCCCCTGTGGTAATTTGCGACCTCATCGGGCTGGGCGAGACGTTTGCCATCGTATATCGAATCGCCGTCCATTTTTTGCAGAAGCTCGTAGACAGCATCGGGCGACATTGACTGAGCCATTGCCAGCGAGACGGGGTTTCGCTCAATGACGGCCTTAAGGAAAGGTATCCAGTCGCAGGTCTCCATATCACGATAGGCGTAGAAGGCAAGGTCAGCAGTGGTGTTTTGGCCGCGGAGGTTTTGCAGGTAATCGATGATTTTGTCACGCGTCCAGTCAACGCCGATTTCAATGGCCGGGGCCGGCAGGTATTTTTTTTCTGGCGACGGCAGTTTCGGCTCACAATAAACAAAGTCAGCAAGCCCATCGACAAACTTTTTAACCTCGGGCATAAACGGCTGGAGAATTTCGGTTATTGCCGCCCTGCCTTCGGCAGTCCGGACATCGATTTTCTTTTTGGTTATAAAATCACAGATAAAATCGCAGCGGACTCTGCCTGGAATCTCGGATTGGACAAAATCATCATCGGCGACCTCAGCGAGAAGTTTTTCGTGCGTGGTATCGGCGATGCGGTAATCGCTGCCGTGCTCGTAACTGAACAACGTTTCGGCCTTCAAAAATTGCGGATGGCCGTGGCAGTCCCTGCAAAGCTGGAAATATTTCTGATATGACGAATTGCTCCTGAGATAGTTGGCAAAAACAACCAGCGAAAGCTCACTGGACAGATATGAGCCAAGCTGCTTTACGAAATACCCGTAAACATCGGGTTTTATCGTGGCTTCCATATAGAAACAATGGATATAGCCGGATGGATGAGCAACGATTGTTACGTTTTCGTTGCGAAGCGCACGCTGGGCTTTGCCTGAGATTTCAGTGCCGTTGAACCACATCGCCTTTGTCACGAGGCGCCGATTATTGGTCAGGACGCCGTCGCGAATGTCGATGAAGTTCTGCGAATGAAGCGGCGTGAGTATCGCGTAGATATCCTTAAGCGGTATGCCGCAGACAATAAAAGCAGCGGCGGCGTAAAGCGCCGACAGCGAGACACACTCGCCGGCTTTTTTGGAGTAGTTGGGCTTGTGAACAAAGGCATCCATCGCCTCGACTGTTTCGGTCTTCCAATAGGGAATAACGTCGGTGTCGTATTTATCCAGGCCGAAGTGCTTTCGTATATCCACGTCGAAATAATATTTGTCACCCTCGTAGCCGAAGAGGCCGTTGCTTTTGGCAACGTCATCGGGTGAAACGAATTTGGCAAAGCGCCCCAGCTCCCTCGATTTGCTCGTCAGTCCCCAAGTTTCCAAATCGAGGTTGAAGTCGTATTCGTCCATTATGAACTGACGCAAGCGGAGAAGTTTTTTGAAACTGTCCTTGCCCTCGAGTTTTTTGAAGCAACTCTCGTCACGCCACTTCCAGACAAGCGGGCTCATTATATTGGCAAGAATAAGGGCATAGAACAATTCAGGGAACACGAACACTTCCATATCCGAAAGCGTTACGGCTGAACTGTATTTTTCGAGGTCTTCGGGTTTAATCCTCGTCATTACCAGTCCTTCCTGTTTAGGCACCACGGGAGCAATTCGCAGATATTACACTGGTCCCGGCGCTTGCCCGTGCAATCTTCGAGTATGCCGATGCGTGAAAGAGCGAAATCATATTTTACGGGGTCATCCGGCGAAATCCGGGCAAAGTTGCGCGTTATATCAATAGCGGTCTTCAACGAAACGTTTTTATGACTGTGAAAGCCAAGAATCCTGCAAAGCCGGGCGATATGAACATCGACGGGAACAATCAGCTTCGATTTATCAACCGAGCGCCAAAGACCCGCGTCAACGTCGTCGCTGCGAACCATCCAGCGGAGAAACAGATTCAGCCGTTTGGCCGCTCCGCCCAGACCGGGACCCGCGAGAAGAAAAGCAAGCCCTTTGGATTTACGCCCCTGATGTATCATACGATACTTATCCAAAAGTGAATCGCAGAAACGTATCAGCGCAAAAATCGTATTTTCGTGGGCTGGGTTAAATCCAAGAAGAAAAAACTTCTCTATACTGCCGTATTCAGCAAGCACACCTTTCAGCAGGGTCAGCAGGTCGGATATGTCATCGCCGGTATTGAAACGATGCTTGAAACCTTCAAGCGATGCCCGGTTTTTATTCGTGAAATTGAGCACAAATTCATAAGGGCTGCGGCCCATTCTTCCAAGCAAATTATTCAAATCATTTTGAATCTGCTCTACCCGGCCATAGGCAAGGCAGGCGGACAGAAGGCCGACTATTTCCATATCCGCAGGATTAGTGTATCGGTAAACAAATTGCAGCGGGTCGGGCCTTATTAACTCTTTACGGTTGTATTTTTCATACAGCCCCTCGAACAATGCCCTTAGTTTTTCGGGCTTTGCAGCGGAAGCATCGGCCGGTGAATTAGCAGTCATTTCTTTCATTAACTCACGACTCCAGCGATTAGCCGGCGACCCGGAATTTTTCAATAAGCATTCGTAATCGATTCAAATCAGGTTCTCTCTCAAACAACGGCCGATTGTCCTGCTGATAAATCCCAACATTATCCTCGAATACACTTTTGTTGGGATTGACATAAAAAATTCCCAGCGGCAGTTTGTCTGTTTCGATCGCCCTTTTGAAGGCAGCTGAGCGGTCAAGCGGGTTGTAAGAATCCTCAAGATAATAAGTATGTTCTTTGAACCACTGCCAGGTGTTTATTTTGTTAAAAGTAACGCAGGGCTGGAATATATCGACTAAGGCATAACCTTTGTGCGTAATCGCCTTTTTGAGGATTTCTTTGGTTTTTTCAGCGTCGCCAATGAATGCCCTTGCGACAAAACCGGCATCAAGGGCAATCGCTACCGCAAGAGGATTGAACGGCTCAAGCATAACGCCCGCAACTTGGACGGGGGTCTTGAAACCAAGCTGGCTGGTCGGCGAGGCCTGACCTTTGGTAAGGCCGTAAACCATATTGTTGTGGACGATATTTGTGATGCCAGGATTTCGCCTGATGGTGTGGATGAAGTGGTTGCCGCCCTCGCCATACATATCACCGTCGCCGCTTTCTGCGATGACGGTCATCGAGGGATTCGCCGCTTTAATGGCGGTAGCGGGAGGGAGGGCGCGGCCGTGCAGGCCGTTAAAAAAATTAGTCCTGAAGTAATGCGGAATCTTTGCCGCCTGCCCTATGCCTGAGACCATAACAAGCTTTTCGGGAGCGATATCAAGCTCAGCAAGGGCTTTTTTGAGCACGTTGAGAATGCCGTAATCGCCGCAGCCCGGACACCAAGCGACATCAATCTCGCCAATATCAAAAACATTCGTATCCATAAGAACCTCACTTCAGGATTTTTTTCAACGCGACGGTTACTTCCTCGACTGAAAATTGCAGGCCGCTGTATTTCAGGATTTTATCTTTAATATCGAAGCCGGCATGTAATTTTATCAACTTGGCAAACTGGGCGGTGGCATTGCCCTCGACGATAACAACTCGTTTTGCCTTAGACAAATAATCCGCGGTTTGCGGGTGCAACGGATAAACCTGGCTGTAATGCAAAAGAGAAGTATCGGATTTACCTAAAAGCTCAATCGCCTCTTTGACGACGGGATAAGTCGAACCCCAGCAGACAACGAGATTCTTGTATTTGCAATTGGGATAAAGCTGCGGCTCGACAATCTCCGCCTTGGCGGATTCGAACTTTCGCAGGCGTTTATCAACCATCCTGGTTCTAAGTTTCAAATCTTCCGTTATATGCCCTTCGGCATTGTGCTCGTCGCTGTCAACGCAGACCAAACCATCGCCGAAACCAGGAATGCCGCGAGGCGATATGCCGTTGGGGGTTATCTCATAGCGTTTGTAATCGGCTGCGGTTTTGACAATATATTTTTCGACTTTGACCTTCGACACATCAAAGGCAGCGGTATTGTAATAAGAATCAACAAGATACTGGTCGCTCAGAATAAATACCGGCATCTGGAATTTGTCGGCAAGATTAAACGCGCGGGCGGTAAGATAAAATGCCTGCTCAAGCGTGCCCGGCGCAAAAATAATTCTGGGAAACTCGCCGTGGCCCGCGTAAAGCGCAAACTCTATATCGGCCTGTTCGGTGCGAGTAGGTAACCCGGTAGCAGGAGCGGGCCTTTGACCAAGATGAATAACCACAGGGGATTCGAGCATACCAGCCAAACTAACGCCCTCGACCATAAGAGCAAAGCCCCCTCCCGACGTCGTAACCATTCCACGAGCGCCGGAATACCAGGCGCCAATCGCCATATTTATCGCGGCGATTTCATCTTCTGCCTGTTCGACGATTATACCTGAATCACGCCCGTGTTTTGCCAGAAAGTTCAGCACGGACGTCGAGGGCGTCATCGGATACGAGGAAACGAAATTGCATCCCCCCGCCATAGCCCCAAGCCCGATGGCGTCGCCGCCGCTCGGTATAATCTGGTCTTTAACGCCTGCGTCCGGACTTATATTTATTTTGATATCGGCCCTGGCCGCCACGTCCTCAGCAAGCCGAAAGCCGGCCTGGGCGGCTTTAACATTGTTCGAAACAATATCCGCGGCCTTTGTGGAAAACGACCGCTTTACATATTCGCAAATATCGTCGAGCTTCATTCCGAGCAAGCCGGCCAATGTTCCCGTAGCGACTACGTTGGAGTAAATCTTGTTGCCGAGGTCGCTGGCGATTTTGGTAAACGGCGTCTCGACGAATTTAAATTTCTCCCCGGAGACCTCATCGCCGAGCAATTCCGCCTCGCCGATGACCACAGTATCATCGGAGATTCTATCCCGCAGATGCGATATAGCGCCTTTGTTCAATGGCACAAGGATATCTATGCGGTCAACATAAGCGGACACCGGCCTGGAGCTGACGCGAATTTCGGTGGAGTTGTTGCCTCCGCGGACACGGGACATATACTCCTTTGTAGCGAAGACGTTATAGCCGGCGAGTTTCAGCATCCCGGTCAGAATGCCCTCGACCGTTTGTATGCCCATACCTGCCTGGCCACACAAAACTATTGAAATACCATCAGCCCCGACAGATTTCCCCTTTGCCATATCCACATCCGCCCATCTTCGACTATCGCCAATCAATATTTTTCGAGATGATGGAACTCCGCGTTTTCCAGCCACGTCTTAGGCCTGGAAACGAACTCGATTATATTTTCGAGAAGGAAGTAATGTTTGTTTTCCTCTTCCGCCAGCGTGTTAAAAATCGCCTTATGACTGGGGTTTTCCGATTCCTTAGCCTTCTGGCGGTAGAAAGAGCGGCTCTCTTTCTCTATGTCCTGCGCCTTTTTGTAAAGGTCAATCTGGCTGTCGCCAAACTTGAACTTTTCTTTGCTCTGCCTCATCTTCGCGAAAATCGTCTTGGCATTGGTCAGCAATATGGTATCCGCGACTCCGACGGGAATCCCCTCCTTCATTTTCGAGACAACCTCAATGTGGCCGTGCTCCTCGTCGGCAAGCATAGTAAGGATACTGACAAGCCCCTTATGCGGCGCCTGCTGCGCCAACTGGCGATAGTACTGTTCGGACAACTGTTCTTTTTCTATAGCGAATTCAAATATGTTCATCGTTTATTTCTCCAAACAGAATCGTTCATACCTCACACAGGGGCCGCCATTTCCTGCCGTCTGATTCGATAAGCTGGTCAGCCTGTAAAAAGCTTTCGGAACCCGCACGGTATTCATAAGGCATCGACGACTTATCTTCCCACACTTTCAGGACCGGCTCAAGCAAACTCCAGGAAATCTTCACATCATCCTGCCTGGTAAAAAGCGTCTGGTCGCCGAGCATACAATCCAGGAGCAATCGCTGATATGCGTCAGGTGGCTCGCCGCCGAAGACCTCGGCATAACTGAATTTCATTCTGAGTGTCCCAATACAGACCTTCGAGCCGGGACGCTTGGCCTGGAAGTTCAGCGAGATTCCTTCCTCCGGCTGAATATGCATCACCAGCGTATTGGCGGGCAAATCAGGCAGCCCCGCGGAAACGAGCATAGAATGAGGAATCCTCCTGAACGTGATGGCAATCTCCGTGTCTTTTCTCGCCAGACGTTTGCCAGTCCTGAGATAAAAAGGCACATCCTGCCACCGCCAGTTATCCACGAATAATCTCGCGGCAACATACGTCTCTGTCGTGGAAGCGGCATCGACCTTCGGCTCCTGGCGATAGCCCGCAACATTTTGGCCGTCAATCTTACCGGCTGTGTATTGTCCCCTCACAAAATCAGTGTTTACGCTTTGTGCGATCAAAGGCCTGATACACCGCAGAAGTTTGACTTTTTCGTCACGAACGTGGTCGGCCTCAAACGAGGGGGGCGGCTCCATCGCCACCAAGGCAAGCATCCCGAGCATATGGTTCTGAAACATATCACGCAAAGCGCCCGCCTTATCGTAATATCCGCCGCGATGCTCAACGCCAACCGATTCGGCTATGGTAATCTGAACATGGTCGATAAAATTGCGATTCCACACCGGCTCAAAAATTGTGTTGGCAAACCTGAACATCAGAATATTCTGGATCGTCTCTTTTCCCAGGTAATGGTCAATGCGGTATATTTGCCGTTCGCTGAAATGCCTGTGAATGGTCTGGTTAAGGTCTTCGGCGCTTTTTAAATCCCTGCCGAATGGTTTTTCGACAACCACGCGAATCCGTTCGCATCCCGGTTTGCCTGGACAGGAAAGCCCCGCTTTATCGAGTCCTTCCACTATTGTCCCATACAGCAACGGCGGCACGGCGAGATAAAAGATACGGCCGCCTTCGACGTTGTGCTCGCCGTCGAGTTGAGATATTCTCGCGGCGATAGATTTGTAAAATGACTCCTGTTCGTAATCACCGACAATATAATAAACCTTGTCTGTAAAACGCCTCAGCAAATCTGATGGGACATCTCCAAGGGATCCCCGTAGGCAATCGCCAACATCGGTCCTGTACTGCTCATCGGAAAAATTGCTTCTGCCACAACCCACAAGATAAAAATTCTCATTGAGCAAACCACGCCTTAAAAGCTCAAAGACACTGCTGAGCAATTTGCGACGGACCAGGTCGCCGGAGGCCCCAAACACAATCAAGCCGCAGGGAGGGGCATTAACCTCCGCACAGGCGATTTCCTGCGGTAAAACTGTCGGACAAATATCGCTCATAAAAGACATCCATCAAAACCACGATGACAGCTGCCCGGCCGAAAAATCAATCATTGACCGGTTCAAACTCGTCTTTTCCTGCGCCGCAGTCCGGGCAAACCCAGTCGGCGGGCAAATTCTCAAAACTTGTCCCCGGTTTGACGCCGTTATCCGGGTCGCCCACTGCCGGGTCATAGATATAACTGCACATAATACATCTGTATTTCTTCATCGTTTTTACTCCTTCAGCTGCCTGAGGTTTATGTTCAATATACGTCGCCGCCGACTTGGGCGTCTTGCCGTGCTTGACATCGCGATAATAGGCATAGGTCATTGGATAACCTTTGCCTTCGAGCGATTCGCAGGCAACTACTTTGCCTATAAAAAGCGTGTGGCTTCCGACATCAACACTTTGCATCAACTCCGCTTCAAGAAACCCGACGGTATTATCAAGGATAATCGGCGAACCCGTCGTGCCGAGGCGATATTTCACCTGTTCAAGCTTGTTTATGTCCCTGCCGGTCCTGAAGCCGAATTTGCCGATAAAGGGCATCGGCGCCGCCTCGGAAAGGATTGAAACGGCAAAGACCCTGCTTGCACCGATGAGCTGGTGCGTCAGACACTGTTTATTGACGCTTACCGCCACCACAGGTGGATCGGGCGTCAACTGGAACACCGTATTGACGATACACCCGTTGAGTTTATCTTCCTCTTTCGAAGCGATAATACACATTCCATAGCTAAGTTTGAATAACGATTCCAAATCAAGCATCGTTCGGCATCCTGCCTCTCCGGCGTAAGTTAAGCCGACCTCGACCAGCGTTACGGCATTTTCTCCAGTTGCATATACAGAATGGACAGGTGATTGAATTCTTCAGAGATAATCGCATCAATTTTTCCCTTCCCGTCCGAAGAAACAAACTTTTTTAAGCCGGAGTAAAAAACTATCGAGAGCTTCTCCGCGTTGACCGCTGTCTCGAAGACCTCTTTTATCGTCTCTTTGCCGGTAAATTTGGTTGTCCGGTCCTTTTTGCCTTCGACACCGTGGCTGGCAGCCATCGCCTGCAAATAAAAAGCTGCTTCGTTGTCGGGGTCAAAGCTTGTCGGCTCTTTACCAGAGGCATCAAGCTGTTTTCTCATTTCCTGGAATATTTTGAAATGGCCGTCTTCCATCCCAGCCAGGGAGATGAACATATCCCGCGTCTTCCTGTCTGAAACTTTTTTGGCCGCCTCACGGTAGAAATTTGCGCCATTTTTCTCTATTTGCTCGGCCATTTCAAAAATTTCATCCAGGTTGAAACCTATCGCCATTATCAATCTCCTTACTTTGCGGCCCCGCGTTTGCCAAGTTCTCTGTCGAGCATAAACATCGAGCCGGTTACTTTACTTCCCACAGGCCGTGAATGTTGCAATGTTCACGAGCCGTCACATTGGTTGCTTTTATGTTAAAAATCGCCTCGGGCGCGACGCCCGGTTTGAGGAACTGGCGATATACTTTACCGTCCGCGAGAAGCTCAATCCATTCAATATAATGCTTTTCTTCCATCGGGTGAGGAATACTGCCGACCTTGACCTTGAAGCCGTCGGGGAGTTCCTCGATTACCGGCACGTGTTTTTCCTTCGAGGCGTCAACTGTATTGACAACCAGTTTTACCATCGGCTGTTCGCAGCAAACCAGATCGCCCGAGCCCCCTCGCAGTACCTCAACTATATCGCCGCACGTCTTGCACTCGTAAACTTCCAATCTTTCAGCCATTATAATCCCCTTTTACATAAAATCGAGTTGGCTTCTTCCGTTTCTTTATCCCGCTATCATTAACTATTTAAGCACTCCGATTTCCCGGTGTTTGGCCGCTATTTTCTCCGCCAGAAGGTCCAGCGCGACGAAATCTTTGTCCGTCGCCACACCTTTCGCTATCACCGGCTCTATGACCTCAACTTTCAGATTGCCCAGCATACCCGACAGTTGTTCGACCATTTTGCCGCCCCAGCCGAAGGAGCCGATAATCGAAACAAACCTCGTCTTGGGCTTCAGCGCATTGGCCAGAAACGCTACATACGCCGCTGAAGGATGCGCACCAATAAGCACCGTCGGCGAGCCGATGACTACGGTCGCCGCATCCACAAGCGCCATCGCCAGCGACCCAATATCCACACCCGTCAGGTTGAACTGCCTGACCTTTATACCTCGTTCAGCCAGCGCGTCAACTAAATGCTCAACCATCTCACGAGTGCTGTCGTGCATCGACACATACGCCACTACCACTTCATTTTTCACCTCGTCGCTGACCCAGTTCTTGTAGGCGTCGATTATAAACTTCGGTCTTTGATAAACCGGGCCGTGGCTTGGCGCAATTATCTGAATATCAAGCGATTCCAGCTTCTTGAGATTGTTTTTTATCGGGGTCCTGAACGGCATCATAATCTCAGCGTAATACCGCTTCGCGCCTTCATAAACCATCGATTCCTCTTCCACAAACAAGCTGCTTGTCGCCAGGTGCGAGCCGAAGAAATCACAGGGGAAGAGGATTTTGTCCTCCGCGAGATAAGTGCTCATCGTTTCGGGCCAGTGCACCCAGGGGATAAAAACAAACTTAAGCGTCTTATCGCCCAGCGACAATTCCTGCCCATCCTCGACAACGATAAATTTGTCGTCCTCTATGCGCAAAAGCTCCATCAGCATAGCCTTGCACTTTGCGTTGGTAACAACTTTCGCGTTCGGGTAAAGCAGCAGCACATCCGGCAGTGAGCCGGAATGGTCCTGCTCGGCGTGATGGGCGACAACATAATCAATTCGCTCGACTCCCGTACTAACGATATTATCCAGTAAAACGTGCGTCTTTTTCGGGTCAACCGTGTCCAGCAGAGCTGTTTTTTCGCTGCCCTTTATCAGGTAGGCGTTGTAGCTGGTGCCGTCGGGCAGCGGAATCAATTCATCGAACAGCCGTCTGTCCCAGTCAATAGCCCCTACCGAATATACATTGGGTTTAATCTCGTTGGTCATAAGTCAAACTCCTTTTAGCTTTGTCCTTACAACTCTTTGACTGCCTTCAATACCGCGTCGTAATCCGGCTCAGTGGCGATCTCAGGCACTATTTGAAGGTAACGTACAACGCCCTTCTTATCAACAACGAATACAGCCCTGGCCAGCAGCCGCAAGTCCTTTATCAACACTCCATACGCCCTGCCGAACGAGGCGTCGCGATGGTCCGACAGCGTCTGAACATTTTTTATGCCTGCCGCTCCGCACCACCGCTTCTGCGCAAACGGCAAATCCATACTGATTGTCAGCACGACTACATCACTACCGAGCTGGGCCGCTTTCTCATTAAACTTGCGGGTCTCCAAATCGCAGACCGATGTATCTAACGACGGCACAGACGCGATGATACAGACCTTGCCGGCAAAAGACGACAACTTAACCGGCGACAAATCGTTTGCCGTAACTTCAAAATCAGGCGCCTTTTGTCCTACTTTTACCGCCTGACCGACAAGGGTAACCGGCTTACCCTTCATCGTAACCAAACCTGTCCGTTCTTCCATAATGTTCTCCTTGCATCCTGTAAACAATAACGCCATCGATGCAGTAAATCCAAAAACACATATTTTTATCCATCTTTTACTCATAATTAACTTCTCCAACAACAACTGGGATACGGCCGGGTTTGATCCCGGTTTCGGGGACCAAACCTGGCCTCGCTTCTTTGCCCCTCGCCACCATCAGAATATAGTAACGAGAAAAACGTTACTATAAGCAAATCCCCTATTTTATGATGGGAGGTTGCCTATATCCCCTCAATAATTAACCGCTTCAAGCTCAAAGTGCGCCTTCGGATGCGCACAGGCGGGGCAGGAATCAGGCGGCTCAGTCCCCTCGTGAACATATCCGCAATTTCTGCAAACCCATCTGACGGGCTTTGACCTCTTGAACACAACTCCTTCGGTTATGTTTTTGGCAAGTGCCACGTAACGCTGTTCATGTCTTTTTTCTGCAATAGCAATGTTCCTGAAGACATTCGCTATCACCGGTAAACCTTCCTTTTCCGCGGTCTTCGCGAATTCCGGGTACATAATCGTATTCTCATAATGCTCGCCGCCGGCCGCCTCCTTGAGGTTTTCCAGTGTGTTGCCTATGACTCCGGCCGGATAGGCCGCGGTGATTTCGACCTCGCCGCCCTCAAGAAACTTGAACTCTCTTTTTGCATGCTCCTT
>Ga0116116_1002099_pt1 | contig 13123 bp, 8 predicted proteins | sample June2015DPH_10_1_FD_89722 | JGI IMG/M metagenome (GOLD analysis project Ga0116116, IMG submission 89722) | Peatland microbial communities from SPRUCE experiment site at the Marcell Experimental Forest, Minnesota, USA - June2015DPH_10_150 | ecosystem: Environmental > Terrestrial > Soil > Wetlands... | reverse complement strand
ATTTGGCGTGGCGCTGGCGTTGCGGAGACAGCCACGCTACCGGCGGCCCTGGCTCCCGCTGGCATTTGCCGGCGGCATCCTGCTGGCAGGTGTGTTCAGCCGGATCAATATCGGCCTGCGTCACGTGCTGCCGGTCTATATCGGATTCGCGGTGTTGACGGCCGTGGCGGTGGTCCGGTTGTGGGAACTCGCCGAGACTCGGAAGTGGGTTCGAATCGGCCTGCCGCTGCTGGTGGTCTGGCTGGCCGGTTCGTCTTTGTTGAGCCATCCGGATTACCTGGCGTATTTCAACGAGCTGGGTGGAAGCGAGCCGGAGAAGATCCTGGTGGATTCCGATCTCGACTGGGGCCAGGATTTGAAGCGCCTCGCCAGGCGCTTGCACGAGGCCGGCGCGCGGGAAGTAGCTTTCCTGCCGCTAACCCTTGGCGACATCGAACATGAGATGGGTCTCCCGGCGATCCAGGGAATGGATGTGCAGCGTCCCAGTCCGGGCTGGAACGCGGTGGGAGTAACCTGCTGGAAGGAACTGCGGCTGGGGCTGGGAGACAAGCATCCCGAAGCCGCACTGTGGCCGGACCGGATCGAGCCCACGGAGCGGGTCGGCAAATCCGTGCTGCTGTATTATTTTCCCTAGCAGTCCCGTCATAGTATCAGACGCTCCTCTCCCTCGCGTTGCGTGAGTCGCTCGCGATCGAGGAATTCCAGCAGTGGAATGGCGTACTTCCGCGAAACTCCGGTCCACTCTTTGAACGTACCCACGTTGAACCGCGCCGGTCTGCGGGCCGCCAGCATCCGCCGCAGCTCCTCGATGGCGGAGTGGTGAATTACCAGCTCGTCGTGAATGCGCACCAGGTGCTTCTCGCGCAGCAGAATCTGCAACAGGGAGCGCGCCCGGGCCGGCTCGACGCCCGATTTCGCCAGCACCTGCGCCACCGCAGGCGCCGCCAGGCCCGCCTGTAGGAACGCGCCCTCGATGGCCGCGCGCGCCTGTCGCTCATCCTCGCTGAGCACCAACGTATGGCCCCGCAACCGCACCGTATCGCCCTCGGCCACGATTTCCCGGGCATCCGCGAGCAACGCATCCAGCACGAATTGTGGCGCGCCCGCGGGGCGCAGGTCCGGCCTGGCGATCCCCGGCTGCAACGGATTCTTCCGGTGGAACTCGCGAACCGTCTCGACCATCCGGGCGCGCGCGGCGTGGAACCATGCGCGGTCCACGTACCAGGGTTGGGGCTGCGGAATCGTGATGAGGGGCGCGCGCGCCGCGGCCGCCGCAATTTCAGGTTCCACCAATCCGGTGCGCGCCACCAGATCGGCCATTCCCATGCCGAAGGGAGTCTCCCGCACCAGGAGCGCGATGCGGTCCGCCGCGTCCGCGGATGCCAGAACCTCCAGCCTGGCGGGAGCGGCCTTCCCGGCCGCGCCCACGGCTACATCCAGCACCACGCCGCCGCCGATGGTCGCCACCGGCGAGAACATGCGGATGATGAAGCGGTCTCCCGGCAACAGCAGCGCCGCATCGCGCAACAGCAGCCGCGCATACGCCGCGCCGCCCGGCTGGAGCGGAGCCGCTCCTTCCAGCAGCCGCACCTGGGCTTCGATCTCCGCCGTTCCGGAATGGAAATGCACCGGCGCGCGATGCTTCAGCGGCTTGGCCGTGGGCAGAAGCTGGAGCCGGCAATCCACCTGCTTGACGGCGCGGAACCGCCCCGGTTCGGAGAGCGCATCGCCGCGCGCCAGTTCCGCCGGCTCGATATCCGCCAGGTTCACCGCCGTGCGCTGGCCGGCCACCGCGCGGTCCGCGTTGGCCCCATGCACCTGGACGCCGCGCACGCGCAGCCGCCGTCCCGCGGGGTAGAGCTCGACCTCCTGCTCCTTGGCGACCGATCCCGAGACCAGCGTGCCGGTGGCCACAGTGCCGAAGCCTTTCACCGTAAACACGCGGTCGATGGGCAGGCGGAAATGGCCGGACGCATCTTTCTCCGGCGCTTCGGCGGCCACGCGTGCCAACGCCTGCCGCAGTTCCTTGAGCCCCGCGCCCGTTACCGAGCTGACCGGCACCACGGGCGCGCCTTCCAGGAACGAGCCGGCCACCAGTTCTTCCACCTCGATCCGCACCAGCCCGAGAATCTCGTCATCCACCAAATCGGCCTTGGTGAGCGCAATTACCCCGCGTGGAATCCCGAGCAGCCGGCAGATATCGAAGTGCTCGCGGGTCTGCGGCTTGATGGATTCGTCGGCCGCGATCGCGAACAACACCAGGTCGATTCCGCCCACGCCGGCGAGCATGTTCTTGACGAAGCGCTCGTGTCCCGGCACGTCCACGAAGCCCAGCCGGAGAGTGGGCGTCAGTTCGAGGTGAGCGAAACCCAGGTCGATGGTGATGCCGCGGCGTTTCTCTTCCTGGAGGCGGTCCGCGTCGATGCCGGTCAGCGCCTTGACGAGGGCGGTCTTGCCGTGATCGATGTGGCCAGCGGTGCCGACGATGATGTGCTTCATGACGGTTCGTTTTCATCGTAAACCCAGCAAGCCCTCTGCTCCCTGCAGGTGAGTCCTTTTCGACGCGGAGTCGCGGAGACGCGGGGAAAAACGCAGAGAGGAAAAAGGAAAGAACAAAGTCAAAACCCGAGGGCGCGGAGGGAGCGGAGAATCGTGGAAAACGGAGGGCAGAGGAAAGGGAGCGGGAGGACTGCTACATTTGAGTGGTGCTCGCCCTGCCTCTGCTGGCCCTGGTGGCGGGATCGCTGGTCTATTGCGTCCTCACCATCTTGGCGGCCGTGCGATACCGCGCGGTGCGCCCGCCGGAGCTGCGCGCCGCCGCGCCCATCAGCGTCCTGAAGCCACTGGCGGGCCTGGATGACGGCCTCGAAGCCAACCTCGGCACCTTCTTCGAGCAGAGCTACCCTCGCTTCGAGATCCTCTTCGCCGTGCGCAGCCCCGAAGACCCCGCCATCGCGGTGGTGGAACGTTTGCGCACGCGCTACCCGGGTGTCCCCTCGCGCCTCATCGTCGTCGGCGAGCCGCCCTATCCGAACGCCAAAGTGTACAGTCTCGCCCGCATGCTGGCCGCCGCGGAGCACGACCTGCTGGTGATGGCCGACAGCGACATTCGCGTGACGCCCGATATGCTCTCGACCATCGCCGCCGAATTCCAGGACGAGCGGCTCGGCCTGGCCCCCTGCCCCTACCGCGCGGTTCCCGGCCGCAGCTTCTGGTCCACGCTCGAAGCCATCGGCCTGAACACGGAATTCCTCGGCGCCGTGCTGGTGGCGCGGATGCTCGACGGCATGAAGTTTGCGCTTGGCCCCACCATCGCCGCCCGCCGCCAGACGCTGGAGCGGATCGGCGGCTTCGATGCCGTGAAGGACTACCTGGCGGAAGACTTCGTGATGGGAAAGCTGGCGGCCGAACGCGGCGACGGCGTGATTCTTTCGTCTTATGTAATCGAGCACGCCATCGGCGCGCAGCCGTTCGCGGCCAATATGCGGCATCGCCTGCGATGGAACCGCAGCACGCGCCGTTCGCGCCCATGGGGCTACATCGGCCAGGTGTTTACCAACCCTTTGCCGCCGGCGCTGGTTCTCTGCGCGTTGAAGCCGGAATGGTGGCCGGTGCTGGCCGTGACAGTGTTATTTCGCGCCGCCGCCGGCTGGGCCACCGCCGGGCACGTGTTGCGCGATCCGCTCACGCGCCGCCTCTGGTGGCTGACGCCGCTTCAGGATATAGCGAGCTTCCTGGTGTGGATCGCCGGCTTCTTCGGCAATACCATCGTCTGGCGCGGCCGCAAATACTATCTGCTACCCGATGGACGGTTTGAGCTGGCGCCGTAGCCGTCGTGCCACAATTTCGTTATGAAGACCCTTGCCTGCTTTCTGTGGCTGGCGGCCTCCGCCGCCGCGCAGGACCGCTATCCGGTGGATTGGCAGAAGCTCGAACCCGAGATCCTCGACCACTTCACCACCCTGCTCAAGATCGACACCAGCAACCCGCCCGGCAATGAGACCCAGGCCGCTAAAGCCGTCCAGGCCGTGCTGGAGCGCGAGGGCATCCCGGTGAAGCTGTTCGCCCTGGATCCCGCGCGCGCCAACCTCGTGGCACGTATCCAGGGCAACGGTTCGAAGAAACCGATCCTCCTCATGGGCCACACCGACGTGGTCGGCGTGCAACGCGAGAAATGGACCGTCGACCCCTTCGCCGCCATCCGCAAGAATGGCGTCATCTACGCCCGCGGATCGAGCGACGACAAGTCCCACGTCGTGGCCGGCATGACGATCCTGCTGCTGCTCCACCGCCTGCAGGTGAAACTCGACCGCGACGTCATTTTCCTGGCGGAGGCCGGTGAAGAGGGCACCACCAGTTTCGGTATCGACTTCATGGTGAAGCAGCACTGGCCCGAGATCGAGAGCGAGTACGCCCTGGCCGAAGGCGGCGCCATCGTCGAAGACCACGGCAAGGTACACCACGTGCTCATCAGCGCCACGGAGAAAGCGCCGCGCCGCATCCGCCTGGTGGCGCACGGTCCCGCCGGCCACGGCTCGCGCCCCATCCTGGAGAACGCGGTAGTGCACCTCGCCCAAGCCGTGGCGCGGGCCGGAACCTGGCAGACGCCCATGCGGCTCAACGCCACCACGCGCGCCTACTTCGAGCGTCTGGCCGCGATATCGCCGCCCGCCGAGGCCGCCCGGTACCGCGGGATTCTGGACCCCGCCCGCGCCGCCGAAATCGACCGCTACTTCCGGCGGCACGACCCCGGCGACTATTCCATCCTGCGGACTTCAGTGGTTCCCACCATTCTGAAGGCCGGCTTCCGCAACAACGTAATTCCCTCCGAAGCCGAAGCCAATCTCGACGTGCGCGCGCTGCCCGACGAAGACATGACGAAGTTCCTGGCGGAGCTGCGCCGCGTGATCGACGATCCCGCCGTGGAAGTGATTCCGCCCGCGGGAGAAGAGCGCCCGCTGGCCGCGCCGTCGCGCATCGACACGGAGATGTTCCGCGCGCTGGAAACGGTGGGCCGCCGCATGTTCGACGCGCCCACGCTCCCCGGCATGATGACCGGCGCCACCGACAACGCGCAGCTCCGCGCCACGGGCGTCCAGGCCTACGGCGTGGGCGCGATCGTCACGCCCGAGGAAGGCCCCCTGGGCGGCGCGCACTCCGACGACGAGCACATCTCCGTGCGCTCGCTGATGACGATGATCGAGTACCTGTGGAATACGGTGCTGGAAGTGGCGGCGAACTAGGGCATGTTGGCCGCCGACCGGCACAGCGCGCCGGCGCCCGCGATGCCGGCGTCGGCGCCGTACCTGGCCATCAGCAGCGGAATCTCGCCGGCCCGCTGATTGATGGCCCAGTGCGACAAATCCTTCGAGATAGTTTCGAAAAACGAGCTCATCAGCTCGGCTACCCCGCCGCCCACCACCATGACGTCGGGTTCGAGAAGGTCCACGATGTTGCCGAGCCACACGGCTAGCATGTGAGCCGTCCCGGTAAGAACCTCGATGGCCACGGCATCGCCCTCGCGGAAGGCCTGGCCAACGTGTTCGGCGCGAACCTGCTCCAGGCTTCCGGCCAGTTCCACAATCCTCGACGCGCCGGCGCCGCCCAGCCTGGCCCGCGCCCTCCGGGCGATGTTCGGACCGGAGGCCAGCGCCTCGATGCAACCGCGCTTCCCGCATCCGCACCGGTGTCCGTGAAAGTCGATGGTCATGTGCCCGCCCTCGGCGGCGCTTCCCGTGCGGCCGTGGTAGATCTTCTTGTCGAACACGATGCCCGTGCCGATGCCCGTGCCGAGCGTGGCGTAAAAAACGTTGGTGTACCCAACCCCCGCGCCCCAAAGCGCTTCGGCCAGGCCGGCGGCGTTGGCATCGTTGTCGACGCGCGCGGGAACGCCGAATACCCGCTCCACTTCGGCGGCCAGAGGGTAATTGCGCCAGCAGGGCACGTTGGGCGGATTGAGCACCACCCCGGTCTTGGGGTCGAGCGGGCCGGGCGAGCAGATTCCAATACCCGTCACCGCGCCCCGCGCCTCGGGGAATTCGGAAAAGACCGCATCCACAGCGTCTTTCACCGCCGCGAAACCCGTGGCCGCGTCTCCCGTGGCCACCATCGGCGCGCGCGTCTTATGGGAGATCTCTCCGCTCGAGTCCACCAGCCCAGCGGCCACTTTGGTGCCGCCGATGTCAACGCCAATCGTCATTGCTTCCGGCATGGATCGGTGTCCTTAGGATGTTGCTAACGACAGCACCACAATGGAGAGCACCAGCACCACCAGGCCGCCGGACATCACCCGAAGCGGCTTCTTGCCGCTGCCCTTCCATTCGCCGGTGATCACGCCCAGGACCATGGCCGTGATGACGATCAGCGACATGAACGAGGGCCACGCCACCACCGTGGTCAACATGTTCTTCGACACGCCGTATATCACGGTGCTGCCGAACCAGCATACCGCCATGATGGCGGCCAGGAACCAGTAGCCGCCGGTTCCGCCCAAGCCCAGTCGGTTGCCGGTTCTGTTCTTCGACATCAAGTAAATGCAATAGATGAGATTGGGGATTGCGCCCGCGCACATCAGCGGCAGCCAGGTGGCGTTGTTCTTCCAGGTCTCCGAGGCGCCGGCGGCTTTGGCCACATCCGCCAGGTGGCCGCCATATTGCAGGCCCAATCCGACCAGCGCCGATCCCAAACCGCTGAACGTGCAAAACAGCAGCCCCCTACCTATCGAGGGCTTCCCCGTGGGTCCCTGGCCCAGCGCGGCTTCGCGGGCGCGGCCGGCTTTCGCGCAGATGAGCACGCCGATGATCACCAGCGCCACTCCGCCCATCACCGCGCTACCCTTCGGGGTGAACGCCGCAGCCGTCGTGAAGAGCGGGATGAGCGCGCCCACCGCCGCCGCAATGCCCAGGATCACGGAGAAGGCCACGGCAATTCCGACGGCATCCACCGCCAGGCCGAAGAACACCTGCGAAACTCCCCACCCGGCGCCGCAGCCCGCCGCGATGGCAATCGGTCCCGAGCCCGCATCGGAGTAGACCTGGCCAAGCGACGGCACGGTGAGAAACGCGAGCACGGGGGGGAAGATGCACAGCGCGAAGATGGTCCACGCCAGCCAGGTATTCTCCCACGCCCACTTCCTGGTGAACTTCATGGGCAGGGTGAAACTGCCGTTCATCGCCGCGGCTACAATCAGCAGCAAAATCCCTATCGCGCTCTGGTTCATAAGTTCCGTCCTTTCGCCGTGATTCCTCTGCATCATACCACCGGACCCGAATCTTCGTGTTTGGCGTTTTGGAACGGCTACAATCGAAAGGAAGGAGCTTTCATGTCAACCGCAAAGGAATCCCTGGATCGCCGGGATTTTCTCAAGACCGTAGGCGCAACGAGCCTGACTCTGGGCGCCGCCAATTCCGCGTTCGCCGCCCGCACCGGCACGAAGATGTCCGGGGGCCGGGTGCTGGGCGCCAACGATCGCATCAATGTGGGCGTCATCGGGTACGGCGGCCGCGGAGAATACGTGGCCGCGCAGTTCGCCCGGTATGGCCAGCAGAACAACGCCTGCCAGATTGTCGCCGTTTGCGACGTCTACGAGAAGCGCAAGCGCAAGGGCGCCGGCGTCTACAATGTCAAGGGCTACCTGGACTACCGCGAGTTGCTGGCCCAACCCGATGTGGACGCCGTGATTGTGGCCTCGCCGGACCACTGGCACGCCAAAATGGCGCTCGACGCCATGGACAAGGGCAAAGACGTTTACCTGGAAAAGCCCATGGTCCACACCAACGACGAGGCCCGCCAGTTGGTGGCCACGGTCAAGGAGACCAAGCGCGTTTTGCAGGTGGGCTCGCAAACCACTTCCGCCGACATCTGGTGGAAGGCCAAGAAGGCCATTGCCGACGGCATGATCGGCCAGATGATCATGAGCCAGGGATCGTATCACCGCAACTCCTTCGGAGGCGAGTGGAACGATGGCTGGCCCATCGACAAAAATGCCGGTCCCGAGGGGAAGGACGAGAACTACATCGACTGGAACATGTGGCTGGGCTCGGCGTTCAAGCTGGCGCCCAAGCGGCCCTACGACGCCGACCGGTTTTTCCGCTTCCGGAAGTATTGGGACTACTCCGGCGGCATTGCCACCGACCTCTTCTATCACGTGGTGGCGCCGCTGAACATCTGCTGGGATGAGCCGCAGTTCCCGAGCAAGGTCACGGCCACGGGCGGAATCTACGTCTTCAAGGACGAGCGCGAGGTGCCCGATACCTTCCATCTTCTGGCCGACTACGCCAAGGGCCACTCGCTGGTTCTCAGTTCTTCCATGGCGAACTCGCAGCATATCCCCGGCCTGATCCGGGGACATGCCGGGACCATCATCGTGGTGGATCACGGCCAGTTCGAGGGAATGGTGCCATCCATCACGGTCAAACCGGAGATGAAGAGCAAGTCCGGGTCGAAGGAATTGCAGCCGATTGGCGGCGAGGCATACGCCAGCAAGTTCGGCACCAAGGAAATCCAGATCCCCGTCGACCAGAAAGACCCTATGGTGGCCCACGTCGAGAATTTCTTACAGTGCATGCGCACGCGCGAGAAACCTCACCTCGACGTGGAAACCGGCGCCCGGGCGGTGGTGGTGATCAATCTTGCCGTCCAGTCCTATCGGGAAGGCCGCACGCTCTACTGGGACCAAAAGAAGTGGAAGGCGTCCGACAAGCCGGTTAAGGCGTGACCAAGGGGTGGCGCCGGCCTGTAGCCATCCCCACAATCAAAAGGCTCGTCAGAAGAAATCGTGGGTGGAATCGGGTTCGGGCAGCTTGCCAAGTGAGTGATAGAGGGCGAGTTCGAGGACGCGGTAAGTGGGGAAGCCGTACGATTTTCTCATAGTGACTTTGGCCTTGTTGTTCAAGCCCTCCACGACGCCGCTGGAAAGTAGCTTTTGAGCGCGGAAATAGTTCAGGATGAGTTCGCGATGCTTGCGTAGCGAACGGGCGATCTTCTTCATGGGTTCGATGCGGGATCGCATGGTCTGGCGGCCTTGGAGCCCTTGCGCGGACGTATGGCGATTTCGATGCTCTTGTGATCGGAACTGAAGCCGGCCTTCTGGTAAACGAATCCCGGAAAGCGGTGGCACCGATTTAGAATTGTGATGAGCTGCAGCATGAGGTGGAAGGTGGCGACAGCGAAAACTACCAAAATAACCCGCGCCATCGTGGCGGCTTTGAGTCCCCTGAGCCGGGATCCGATGATGAGTCCCAGGCCGAGGGATTCCCCACTCGTGGATCTTGAAGACGGTTATAATAACAATCAAGGCACTGGCAGTTTTGGAGGCGCTTTGTGGGCTATATCGCACCGCTCATTTTAGGCTGCTGCGCACTGGCGTTGGCGCAAGAATACATGCTACGGGACGATAAACCCGATGCCAAGGTGGCCACTTTCCAGGCTAAAGTCGACCTCGTGCTTGTGCCGGTTGTCGTACGCGACAAGCACCGGCGGCCAATCGGCGATCTCACAAAAGACGATTTCCAGCTTTTTGACAATGGCAAACCGCAGACCATCGCAAGCTTCTCAACCGTTGAGCGCACAAAGGGAACGCGAGAGAACAAGCGGAACACGACGGCAGCGCCAATGGCCGACTCAGAGCAGGCAGGTTCAGATGGTGGGAAGGATAGTCGGGAGCGATATTTCGTCTATTTGTTCGATGACGTCAATATCAGGTTCGCCGACATGGCCAATGTTCGGGCGGCGGCCCTCAGCCATTTTCAGAACAACTTCGCTGCCGGAGATCACGCATCAATCTATAGTATCTCAGGCAAGACTTCGTTGGAGTTCACCACCGATCGGGAGAGGCTTGAAGGTACGGTCTCTAAACTGGGGTGGGGGCAGGTAGCCGACAGCGGAGGAATGCAGTGTCCGGACGTCAGTTATTACATCGCGGACTTAGTAGTGACGAAGGCCGACAGCCAAGTCCTGCCAGGGTTGATCAAGTACACACTAGAATGCTCTCACGTAGTAAATCCGGAACTCGCAAAACAGATCGCCCTGGCGGCTGTAAATCGAGAGCTGATCATCGGCTCTCGGAATACGCAGCTTGCGTTGTCAACACTGAGACGTGCAATCCGGCGCTTGTCAGGAATGCCAGGCCAACGCGTAATCGTGCTGGCGTCGCCGGGCTTTTTTGCGCAAACACCGGAAGCCATCAAAGCCACGGCTGAGGTCCTTGAACTGGCAGCCAAATATGACGTGATCATCAACGGGCTCAGTGTTCGCGGCGTCATTTTGGCGGAAGAGGAGGAGGATGTTACCCGAAAGGTGATCGTCTCTCGCCGAGCCCCGCCCCGCGCATCTTCGCCTGAACAGGGGTGGATCCGATACCGCCGCGAAAGCGCACGTGCAGATGGTGACGTGATGAATGATCTGGCGGAAGGCACAGGCGGCATTTTTGTTCACAACAACAACAATTTACGCACCGGTTTCGAGCAGGTAGCGACAGCCCCGGAATTCTCTTATGTGCTCGGGTTTTCGCCGACCGAGTTGATGGCAGACGGAACCTTTCATTCCTTGAGAGTTCGTCTGCAAAGCGAAAAGGGCGCCAGTGTAGAGGCACGACGCGGGTATTATGCGCTCAAACCAGACCCGGAAAGCAGCCAATCGTCGACGGCAGAACTTGAGGACGCCATTTTTTCCCGGGATGAGAAAAGCGACCTTCCGGTCGTTGTTCAGACCGGGTACTCAAAACCTAAAGTCGCCAACGTAGTGAAGGTTCTGGTAACCGCAAAAATAGACGTGACATCCCTTCCACATAAGGACGTTGGCGGCCGGAGTCTTGATTCCTTTGATGTGGCAACCACCCTTTTCGATCAACAAGGGGGCTATGTGGCGGGAACCGCGGAGACTGTGACTTTCGGCTCCCCTGCCACGGCACCCTCTCGAGAGGATCCGGCGGTCACATTACATTGGGAGTTCCCGGAGATAAAGACCGGGAGCTATATGGTGAGGCTGGTGATCCGTGAACCCGGGAGCAAGGCGATAACGACCATTAATCGGACGCTGATAGTCCGCTGATCCAGCGCCCATCGCGGCGACAATAAGCCGATTCTCGCCGCGGCGAGTTTCGGTTTGCGTTCAACTACGGAGATGTAGACGGGATACGGTGAAGATCCGGCGCTCGTTGCGGCGACGGAGGATCCAATCACCGTCCCTTCGCTGTAAATCGGATCGCTTACAGCGTCCTTTTCTGATCGACACTGGGCCGCGAACCCACAGATTCCCCCGACGAGGCAATCAAAAGGGCCGGCCCGGTTAAATCCGGACGCGGCCCTTGTTAGTTTCCCAGTGCCGGCCAAGAGGCCGGCACTACCCTAGAAGTGGAACCTCAGGGACAGTTGCAGGTTGCGGACGTCGTTGCTCTTTCCCGTGACCTTCAGGAAGGTGGTCAGGTTGCTCGGGTCGGTTCCGACGCCGTTCCAGTTGGGGTGATTGAAAACATCGTAGGCCTCGGCGCGGAACTGGAATCCGAGGGCTTCGCGAATCTTAAAGTCCTTGAACAACCCCATGTTCCAGTTTTCGAAGCCGGGATTGTAGATCATGTCGCGGATGCCGGTCTGGTGATTGAAGGTGCCGGCTGGCGGCGCGCTCCACTTCAGCGTGCAGCCGGCGCCGCCTGCCGGGGGACAGCCGGCCTCGTTGAACGGATAGATCCACCAGTTGGAGTCGCTGTTGCCGCTGTTGTGGGCCATAGTCTTTTGATAGTCGAGGCTGCTGCCGTTATACACCCAGAACTGGCCGATGCTGCCGGTACCCAGGCTGCCATCGAGTCCGACGCCGACGTAGTCGGTGCTGCGGCCGATGTTGGTCGGAGTGCCCGACTGGTACTGGATCAGGGCGCTGACCTGCCAGCCGCCGAGCAGCTTGCCGGTCAGGGTGGCGGTGTTCTTGAAGAACGGCAGTTGGTACAGGACGTTGGCGATGAAGATGTGGCGCGTATCGAACTCCGCCGGCCCCCAAAGGTTGTGGGCATAGTAGGTGTCGGGGATGATATCGCGCTGGTTGGAGCCATCGTCCATGACCTTGCTGTAAGTGTAATTGGCTCCGATCAGCAAACCACCGGTGAAGCGGCGGTTCAAACTGAGCTGCAAGCCGTTGTACTTCGAGCTGGCAACGTTATCGCTCTCGCGGATCGAGTTGTAGCCCTTATACGGGCGCAGGGCGTCAAGGTTCACCCCGGGGTTCGCCGCGACCACGGAAGGCAAGGGCTGGTTGATGTCGGATTCCCGCTGCATGTGCAGGCCGCGGCGCCCGACGTAGCCGACGGTGAGGATAGCATGGATCGGCAACTCCCGCTCGACCGTGAAGTTCCAGTTCCAGGCCTCGGGATTCTTGAAGTCGCGGCTCTGGGTGGTGACGGTCAGCGGGAGAACATTGGCCGAGGTCCCACCCGGAGTGTCCGCGTTGCCGAAGGTGACGTTGGCGGTCGGCTGGAAGGGCGGGTTGCCGCCCATAAAGATGGAGTCGCTGACGCCCAGGCGGGTGAAGAAACGCCCGCCGCCAGCGCGGATTACGGTCTTTTCATTGATCCGGTAGGCGATACCGGCACGCGGCTGCCACTGCCCCCAACGGATGTGGGAGAAATAGTCCGGGTACGCGCCGTTGCGATGCAAGTAGTCGTAGGTCCCGGCCGTGGCCTCCGGAAAACGGCCCTTGCCGGAATCCGGCCAGGCGGAGCCCGGGATCACCATGCCGTTATACCGGTCGCTGCCCGGAGTGAGGATCACGACGCCGGTCTTGGGATCGATCGAGACCGCCTTGCTCGGATCATAGAGCATCGGGTCGAACACGATCATGTTCCCCCACAAAGCGTGGTAAGGAACAATAACGGTATAGCGTATGCCGTAATTGACCGTCAGTTTCGGGCTGACCTTCCACGAATCCTGCGCGTAGGGTTCGTAGGACGCGCCACGGAAGATGGTGTAAGCGCGCTGCCCCAGCTCAGAGTAAGAATCGAACAGACCCATGGCCGTGTTGGCGACGCCGTTGCCGGAAGACGGCGCGCCGGAACGGGTATCGGTGAACGTGAACTGCCCGTTCTGATTGTTGGTGCAGGTGGGGCAGGCGGACACGTTGATTTCGTCGTTGTCGT
>Ga0116116_1002078_pt1 | contig 13207 bp, 10 predicted proteins | sample June2015DPH_10_1_FD_89722 | JGI IMG/M metagenome (GOLD analysis project Ga0116116, IMG submission 89722) | Peatland microbial communities from SPRUCE experiment site at the Marcell Experimental Forest, Minnesota, USA - June2015DPH_10_150 | ecosystem: Environmental > Terrestrial > Soil > Wetlands... | reverse complement strand
GGCTGCAGCTGCGTGGCTACAAGGTCACGTTCGTCCACAACATGTCGGACGTGAATGACAGGATCTACGACGCCGCGCCGGGTAAGAGCGCGGAGCTCGCGGTGCGCGCGACCGAGTGGTATCTCGAGGACACAGGCGACCTCGGCCTTGGCATGCCGGACGTGCTGCCGAAGGCGACCGAGAGCATGCCGGCGATCGTCCACTTCGTCGAGCAGCTCGTCGACCGCGGGTCGGCGTACGCGGTCGAGGGCGACGTCTACTTCCGCGTTGCAAGCGATCCCGGGTACGGGCAGCTCTCCGGCCAGCGGCCCGACCAGGTCGAGGAGCAGGAGCCGAACCCGCTCAAGGAGGATCCGCGCGACTTCGCGCTCTGGAAGGCGAACAAGCCGGGCGAGGACACGTGGTGGGACTCGCCCTGGGGCCGCGGCCGGCCCGGCTGGCACATCGAGTGCTCGGCGATGGCCGAGGAAGCGTTCGGGCCGGTGTTCGAGATCCACGGCGGTGGGCTCGACCTCGTCTTCCCACACCATGAGAACGAGCTCGCCCAGTCGCGCGCCGTCGGGCACGAGTTCGCCCGCATCTGGACGCACAACGGGATGCTCGAGTTCGGCGGCGAGAAGATGTCGAAGTCGCTCGGCAACGACGTCTCGCTCCGCAACGTGCTCGACACGTGGGGGAGAGAGGTCGTGCTGCTGTTCTTCATGACCGGCCACTGGCGCAAGCCGATCGACTTCACGGACGAAACGCTCGCCCAAGCGAAGGCGCAGGTAGATCGCTTCCGGAACTTCCTCACAGAGGAAGACTTCGAGCGGCTTCCCGGCGTGACACCGGCGGCTTTCGACGCTGCGCTCGATGACGACTTCAACACAGCGGAAGCGCTCGCGCTGATGCACGTGTGGACGAACGAGGGGCGACGCGATCTTGTCTATCCGTGCCTGGAGGTCTTCGGGCTGACGAGCCTGTCCGAGGTTGCTGCCGCCCCAGCGGAGGTTGTGGCTCTCGCCGAGGAGCGCCAGCGAGCGCGGGAGGCCAAGGAGTTTGCTGAGGCCGACAGGCTCCGAGCTGAGATCGCAGCTCGCGGCTGGGAAGTCAGAGACATCTGGGCGGGATACCGCCTGTTTCCGAAGTGACCCGCGAGCACGTCTACGGCCGCCGCCCGGTGCGCGAGGCGCTGCGGGGCCGGCGCGAGGTGCTCGAGCTGTGGGCCACCGAGCGCGCGGTCACGTCGGAGCCGTGGCTGCGCGAGACGGAGCGGCCGCGCGTGCAGGTCAAGCTCGACCGGGAGATCAGCGAGGAGGTCGGCACCCGCGACCACCAGGGCGTGCTTGCCTGGTGCGAGCCGTACCGCTACGCCGATGCCTACGAACTGGCCGCCTCCGAGCGCCCGCTGCTCGCCTGCCTCGACCAGGTCAGCGACCCGCGCAACCTCGGCGCGGTCTGCCGTAGCGCCGAAGGCGCGGGCGCGACGGGCGTGATCGTGCCGGCGCACGGCTCGGCGCGCGTGACGCCGGCCGTCTGCCGCTCCTCCGCGGGTGCGGTCGAGCACCTGCCGGTCGCGGTGGTGACGAACCTCGCCCGTTATCTCGCGGAGATCAAGCGCGGCGACCTCTGGATCGCTGCGGCCGCGGGCGAGTCGGGGACGCCGATGTGGGAGGCCGACCTCTCGGGCGGCCTCGCCTTCGTCTTCGGCGCCGAGGGCAAGGGCCTGCGGCCGCTCGTCCGGCGGACGTGCGACCTGGCGGTCTCGATCCCGCAGCTCGGCCGGATCGAGTCGCTGAACGTGAGCGTCGCCGCGGCGGTGCTCCTCTACGAGGCGCGGCGGCAGCGCGGTGGCTGAGCCGACCCTCTACCTCTTCGACGGCTTCAACCTCCTGCACGCGGGAGGCTTCGGCTCGCCGGAGGAGCTGCGAGACCTGCTCGCGAGCTGGGTTGCCACGAAGGGGGCGCGCGGCGTGCTCGTCTTCGACGGGCACGGCCCCGATGAGCGGCACGGGCCGCTCGAGGTCCGCTGGGCCGAGGACGCAGACACCCTGATCGAGCGGCTGGCCGCCGAATACCGGCGCGGGGAGCAGGTGGCGGTCGTCTCCTCGGACGCGGCGGTGCGGGGCACCTCGGGCGTCGAGGTGCGGAAGCTGTCCTCGCGGACGTTCCTCGGCGAGCTCACCCGCCCCGGCCACGCCGGAGGGCCGCGTGGCGCCCTCCGCGACAAGCTCGACCCGGCCACGCTCGCCGAGCTCGAGCGGTTGCGGCGCGGCGGTTGACGCCCGAACATACGTTCGTATCATGTTGGGTCCACCGCAAAGGGGGTTGTAAGATCTTGGACCCCTTGCTATCTTCTTCCTCAACTTCAGGGTGAGAGTTCGGCGGCGGAGCGGAGGGAGCCGACGCCGGGATCGCCCGTCACAGATCGAGGGGGGCTCGTGGCCGCTCGTGCTGCGCCAGCCTATTCGCCGCAGAAGGCTCAACGAGAGCTTGAGGATCTCCAGCTCGTGCTCAAGGCCCGGAACGGCGACAGCGTCGCGCTCGACGCGCTCATCCGCCGCTACACGGGCTTCGTCCGCCTGAAGGCGAGCTCGTACTTCCTCGCCGGCGGCGACGGCGACGACCTGATCCAGGAGGGCCTGATCGGGCTCTACAAGGCGGTCCGCGACTTCCGCGCCGACAAGGAGACCTCGTTCCGCAGCTTCGCGGAGCTCTGCGTCACCCGCCAGATCATCACGGCGATCAAGACCGCGACCCGCTTCAAGCACACGCCCCTGAACACGTATGTCTCGTTCAGCCACACCCCGGCCGGCCAGGAGTCGGAGGGCGAGTGCACGCTCGGCGACGCGCTGCCCGGCCCGGGCGTCCACGAGCCGTCGGTGATGGTGATCTCGACCGAGGAGCTGCAGAGCCTCGTCTTCTGCCTCGGCACCGGCCTCTCGTCGCTCGAGGCGGACGCGCTGCGCCTCTACCTCGAAGGCTCGTCCTACGAGGAGATGGCCGAGCGCCTCGGCTGCGACACGAAGACGATCGACAACGCGCTCCAGCGCGTGAAGCGCAAGATCCTCACGCACCAGAAGGGGCGCGAAGTCCTTCAGTAGCGCCAAGAGCGTGCGACCTGGTTTCAACGGTGCTTCTGCCTTTTATGTGGGTAGCTGGATCGTGATTGGTCCGCAGCAGAGGTAGATGAGTGCGATTAGTGGGTCGGCGCTGTGGAAGCCGTGGCTGCGGTGGCTGATCAGACGGATTTTGGAGTTGAGCGCTTCGGGTCGGCTGTTGGTGAGGCCGAGCTCGATCGCGGCCAGGACGCCGTCTTTGTTTTGGCGGAGGGTGCGGGCGAGCGTTTGGAAGGGGCGAAGCTGGGAGCGGCCGGCCCAGCGGATCCAGGCGTCGAGGAGCCGTTCGGCGTCGGCGGGCGCGGCCTGGTAGATGGCGCGCAGTTGTTCCTTGAGCAGGTAGGCGCGGTAGAGGCGCGCGTTCTCGCGTTGCAGGAAGGCGAGCGTTTCGGCCTGGCGGTCGCTGAGCCGTTCGGGTCGTTTGAGCACTGCCCAGCGGGTCTGTTTGAGCCAGCGGGCCTGGCCGCCCGAGCGGCGCAGCTGCTGCCATTCCTGTTTGCGTACCGTCTCGACCGCTTTGTTGGCGCGTTGGACGACGTGGAAGGGGTCGAAGCAGACGCGCGCCTGCGGCGCACGGGCGGCGAGCGCGTTGCGGTAGGGGACCCACATGTCGACCGAGACGGCGCGGATCTTTGCCGTCTCTTCCTCGCCGAGGCGGTCGAAGAAGGCTTCGAGCGTCTGCTGGCTGTGCCCTTCGCCGGCCCAGACAACTCTGCCGCTGTCATGGTCGGCGACCACGGTCAGGAAGCGGTAGCCGCGTCGGTAGCTGACGTCGTCGACGCCGATCCGCTCCAGACCATCGGGCCTCGCCCCGGCGCGGAGATCGCGCACGACGCGAGTGACGATCCGCGCCACGCTCCGCCAGGTGATCCGCAGCAGGCGACAGACCACGCTGAACGCCGTCTGCTGAGCAAGCCAGGCGACCAGGTCCTCGAAGGCCCGCGTGAAGCGCGCCGCCGGACGCGCCCAGGGCACCGCCTCGCTGACGACCCGCTTACAGCCGGGACAGCCGAAACGGCGCAGCTCGTATTCCAAGTAGCAGCGCACCCCGCCCAGATCGAGATGACGCCAGCGGCGCCAGCGCCGATCATAGCCAGCGCGACCAACACAGCCGCAACACGGACAGACAAGCCGCCGCGCCCGACGACGCAAGCCGACCACTACCCCGCCACGCTCAAAACTGACCGCGGCAACGCTCGCGCCCGGAACCTGCAACAGACGATTGAATGCCGTAGTGACGCGCATCTCTGCCTCCCCGTAACTCGCTGGAATCGACACCGCGAGCCTACGAAGGCCGAATGCGCGTCACCACCTCACCACCCAGTCACCCAAACCGGTCAACCAGCACCGCCCGCCCACACAAAGAACAGAAGACCCGTTTCAACCAGGTTGCGGCCTTCGGCGTCAGCCCGGGAGCCTCGCTACGCTGCGGGGCGACTCGCCGGAGTAGCTCAGCTGGTAGAGCACGTGATTTGTAATCACGCGGCCGTGGGTTCGAGTCCCACCTCCGGCTTGTGGCAGCGGCGCCTCAGGGAGGCGGCTGCCGGCCGGCGTCCATGAACCGGTCGGCGCGCGCCGCGCGGCCTTCGCGCTCCAGCCAGCCTTCCGGACCCATCGTGCCCGGCGCGAGCTCCCGCTCCCGCCCGCAGCGCCGGCAGCGGAGGACGGGGAACGGCTCGTATTCGTCCTGGGCCTCGTTCCAGCGGTGACCTGCGACGACGCAGACGATCACCTTCAGGTTCATGCACTCAGGATATGCCCGCTGGCGGAGCCCGGCGAGCCGGGAGGACTCACCGGGCTCCACGCAGGTCGTCAGTCGAGCGCGGGCGCCGGCTCGGCGGTCGGCGGCGCCACGCCTGGCTCGGGCGTGAGCCGCGGCAGCCAGGCGAGCGAGCGCGGCAGGTACCAGTTCCAGTCGCCGAGCAGCTTCATCGTCGCGGGCAGCAGCACGCCGCGGATGACTGTCGCGTCGAGCAGCACCGCGACCGCGAGGCCGACGCCGAGCTGCTTGATGTCCAGCGTCCGCAGCGAAGCGAAGATCGCGAACACCGCGACCATCACCGCGGCGGCCGAGGTCACGGTGCTCGCCGTCCGCCGGATCCCGTGCGCGACCGCGTCGGCGTTCGGCTCACCGCGGTCCACGAGCTCCTTGATCCGGCTGACGATGAACACGTGATAGTCCATCGAGAGCCCGAACAGCACAGTGAACAGGAACAGGGGCAGCCACGTCACGACCGCGCCGTTCGAGTGGAAGCCGAGCAGCCCCTGCAGGTGGCCGTCCTGGAAGATCCAGACGAGCACGCCGTACGCCGCCGCCACCGAGAGCAGGTTCAGCACGATCGCGGTGATCGGGACGACGATCGACCGGAACGTGAGCAGCAGCAGCAGAAACGCGAGCCCCAGCACGAACACGAACACGAGCGGGAAGCGCGCCTTCATCGTCTGGTTGAAGTCGTGCGTGCCCGCCGTCTCGCCCGTCACTGCGTAGGCCGTGTTGCCGAGCGTGCCGAGGGTGGACGGAAGCACGTCGTTGCGCAGCGTCTCGAGCGCGCGGACGGAGGTGGCGTTGTCGCCGTTGCCGGCGAGCGGCACCTGGATGCGCACGACCGTGTGCGACGGGTTCACGAACTGCTCGATGGGCTCGAACATCTGCCCCGTCGCCAGCGCCTTGCGCTCCAGCGACCGGATTGCCGCCTGCACCGGCGGCGCGTTCACGTCGGGCGCCTGCACGACCACCTGCGCGGGCGACTGGGCGCCGGGGAAATCCTTCTGGATCTGGATGTACGTCTGGACGATCGGGATGCTGCGCGGCAGGTCGGTGAAGCTGAGCAGCTTCGTGTGGATCGTCCGGGCCGGCAGCGCCAGCACGACCAGCAGCGCCGCGGCGAGGACGGCCGAGACGGCCGGCCGGCGCAGCACGGGCCGCAGGGCGAGCGCCCACGCGCGCGACTCCGGCCGGTCGCCCTTCAGGCGGCGCAGCCACGTCTCCCGCTCCCGCAGCCGCACGAGCCCGGCCGGCTGCCGCCGCGCGAGCCGGAGCACGCGCAGCAGGCCGGCCGCGCCCACGGCGACGACGCCGCGCTCGACGCGGTCCCCGAGCCTCCCGAGCAACGCCGGCAGCACCGTCAGCGAGCCGACCATCGCGAAGAAGACGACGAGCATCGCCCCGATGCCGATCGACGTGAAGATCTTCGTGCCGGAGAGCAGCATCCCGGCCATTGCGATCAGGACCGTGCCGCCGGAGATGAGCACCGCCTGGCCGGACGTTGCGGCCGCGCGGTGCAGCGCGTCCTCGCCGTGGCCGGCGATGCGCTCCTCCCGCTCGCGCTTGAGATAGAAGAGCGAGTAGTCGACCCCGACCGCCATCCCCATCAGCAGGATCACGGAGTTGGTCGCGTCGGAGGCGTGAGCGACATGGCTGAGCAGTTCGGCGAGCCCGATCGACCCGAGCACCGCCGTGAACGCGAGCAGCACCGGCATCCCGGCCGCGACGAACGCGCCGAAGGCGAAGAGCAGGATCAGGAAGGTGATCGGGACGGAGAGCCGCTCCGCCTTCTGGAAGTCCTTGCCGATCGTGTTGTTCAGCTCGTGGTTGGCGCTTGCGAAGCCGAACTCGGCGACGGTGAAGCCCGGGCTCTGCTTCTGCACGGCGGCGACGGCGTCGAGCACCGGCTGCACCTTCTTGTCGGCCTGGTCGGCCTTGCCGACGATCGAGAACTGCACGAGCGCGGCGTGGCGGTCCTTCGAGATCGCGCCGCCGGACGGCAGGCGGATGTCCTGTACCTGCGCCAGCGTGCCGAGCTGCGCGGAAACGCGCAGGATCGTCGCGCGAAAGGCCGGGTCGCTCACGGTGAGCGAGCGGCTCTGCACGAGCACGTTCTCGGCGGCCGGCTGCGAGAAGCCGGCGCCCTGCAGGATCGCCTGCGCCCGCGAGGCCTCGCCGGTCGACTGCTCGACGTCGGAGAGCTTGACCGTCCCGACGGCCTGTCCGATCGCCACCGCGGCAACGACGAACGCGATCCACGCGAGCGTCGCCGTCTTCCAGTGCGCTGCGCTCCACCGCCCCGCGCGGGCGGCAAGATTCTGACTTCCCATCTCGGAAAATCCCCCTGGTCGCCTTTCGGCCAGTGTGCCCTCGGGGGGCAGGGCTAGGGAATCCGGAACCCCCCGGAACCGTCCCGGAGATGGGCCCCTATCCGAGTGCCTGAGCGAGGTCGGCCCAGAGTGCGTCCACGTCTTCCAGCCCGACGCTGAGCCGGAGCAGGCCGGGCGGCACACGGTCGCCCTCCCAGCGGTGGCGGCTCTCCATCACGCTCGTGACGCCTCCGAGCGAGGTCGCGTTGACGATCAGGCGGGTCGAGGTCTCGACGCGGCGGGCCGTTTCGGCGTCCGCGACGTCGAAGGACAGCAGCCCGCCCAGGCCCGGGTAGCGGACGGTCTGCACCCGGGGGTGCCCGGCGAGCCGGCCGGCGAGGACGCCTGCACTGGCGGTCTGGCGGCGGACGCGCAGCTCCAGCGTCTTCAGCCCGCGCAGGAGCAGCCAGGCAGGATCCGGCGCTGCGACGATCCCCGTCCTGGTACGGAAGGTGCGTAGCGCGTCGGCCGCAGCAGGGTCGCGGCAGACGACCGCGCCGAGCAGGACGTCGTCGTGGCCGGCCAGATACTTCGTCGCACTGTGGAGGGCGAAGTCGGCGCCGTGCTCGAGCGGGCGCAGGTGCACGGGCGTGGCCACCGTCGAGTCCACGACGAGCGGGGCCGGGTGCGCGGCGGCCGCCTCGAGGTTCGGCATGGTCAGGAACGGGTTGGAGGGCGCCTCGACCCAGACGAGCTGCACACCCTCCGGCGGCGGCCCGGTCTGGTCGAACTCGACGCAGCGGAGGCCCCACTTCTCGAGCGCCTGAAACGTGACGCCGGTTCCGAAGTAGCAGCCGGCCGCGAGCGCGATCGTGTCGCCCGGCTGCAGCAGCGAGAGCACGAGTGCCGTCGTTGCGCCCGAGCCGGAGGGGAAGAGGAGCGCGCTGCCTCCGTCGAGCTCCCCGAGCCGCTCCTCCGCGGCCGCGCCGGTCGGGTGGCCGTAGCGCGAGTAGTAGAACTCGCGCGGCTCTCCCCGCTCGTCGTACGGCCAGATGGTGGAGCGGTCGAGCGCATCCATGGAGGGGAATCTATCCCGGCGCGTTACGCTCCCCGCAAATGGCCGCCACCGACGACCAGTCCACCGAGGCCAAGCTCGCCCGTCTCGAGAACCTGCGCGAGCAGGCGCTACACGCCGGCAGCGAGAAGGCCGTGCAGCGGCGGCGCGACGAGGGCCGCCTGCTCGCGCGCGAGCGCGCCGAGCGGCTCTGCGACCCCGGCTCCTTCGTCGAGCTCGACCGCTACGTCCGCCACCGCGAGTGGAACTTCGGGATGATGGACCGGCGGCCCTACGGCGACGCGGTCGTCACCGGCTACGGCACCGTCTTCGGCCGCAAGATCTTCGTCTTCTCGCAGGACTTCACCGTCTTCGGCGGCTCGCTGAGCGAGGTCTTCGCCGAGAAGATCTGCAAGGTCATGGACATGGCTGTGAAGTACGGCTGCCCTGTCGTCGGGATCAACGACTCCGGCGGCGCGCGCATCCAGGAGGGCGTCGTCTCGCTCGCCGGCTACGCAGAGATCTTCTGGCGCAACGTGCAGGCCTCGGGCGTCGTGCCGCAGCTCAGCCTCGTGGTGGGGCCGTGCGCAGGCGGCGCCGTCTACTCGCCCGCGATGACCGACTTCGTCTTCATGGTCGAGGGCTCGTCGTACATGTTCATCACGGGCCCCGACGTCGTGCGGACGGTGACCGGGGAGGAGGTGACGTTCGAGGAGCTCGGCGGCGCGGCGACGCACGCGGCGAAGTCGGGCGTCGCGCAGTTCATCGCGCCCGACGAGGAGTCGTGCCTGGAGGACGCGCGCTACCTGCTCTCGTTCCTGCCGCAGAACAACGCCGAGAAGCCGTCGTTCTCGGCGCCGACCGACCCGCGCGGCCGCGAGGATCCCGAGCTCGACACGCTGATCCCCGACCATCCGAGCAAGCCGTACGACATGCACGACGTCATCCGCCGCGTGATCGACGACGGCGAGTTCCTCGAGGTGCACGAACGCTGGGCGGAAAACATCGTCTGTGGATTCGCGCGCCTCGGCGGCCATGCGGTCGGCGTCGTCGGCAACCAGCCGCGCTCGCTCGCCGGCGTGCTCGACATCGACTCGTCGAACAAGGCGGCCCGGTTCGTCCGGACGTGCGACGCGTTCAATGTCCCGCTGGTCACCTTCGTCGACGTGCCCGGCTTCCTGCCGGGGACGGCGCAGGAGTGGGGTGGGATCATCCGCCACGGCGCCAAGCTGCTGTACGCGTACGCGGAGGCGACCGTGCCCAAGTTGGCCGTGATCACACGCAAGGCGTACGGCGGCGCGTACGACGTCATGAGCTCAAAACACGTCCGCGCCGACTTCAACTTCGCGTGGCCGACCGCCGAGGTCGCCGTGATGGGCCCCGAAGGCGCAGTCAACATCATCTTCCGGCACGAGCTCGAAGGCGCCGGCAACCCGGAGGCCCGCCGCGCCGAGCTGATCGCGGACTACAAGGAGCAGTTCGCGAACCCGTACGCCGCCGCCGAGCGCGGCTACGTCGACGACGTGATCGAGCCCCGCCGCACCCGCCCCGTGCTCATCGACGCCCTGGAAACGACGCTGACGAAAGCCGAGCCGCGGCCTCGCCGAAAACACGGGAATATCCCGCTTTGAACGTCGCAGTCTTCTGCACCGTTGTCTAGGAGCAAGCTTGAAGCCGCAGCTCGGCGCGACGGTCCAGGCCGAAGGCTAACGCGGCCGCAGACGCGTTAGCCGGAGGCGGATCCACGCGGGCGGAGATGCCGGAGGCACCACCGCTCGCGCCACGAAACCCACTCGCCCCTGGTCAAATAAGAGCCCGCCGGCTCCGCCGGCGGGCGCTCCGCGAAGCCGAAACCCACCCCGGAGCGAACCGCAGGTTCGCTCAGGACGCGAGCTCGGCGAGCCTTTCGTGGACCATGCCGAGCTCCTCATAGAACGCGCCGACGACGATCGGGTCGAACTGGGAGCCGGCGCAGCGCTCGAGCTCGGCCATCGCGTCGCGCTCGGAGAGCGGCTTGCGGTAGACGCGCTCCGAGGTCATGGCGTCGTACGCGTCCGCGACGAAGATGATGCGCGCGCCGAGCGGGATCTCGTCGCCGCGCAGGCGGTCCGGGTAGCCGGCGCCGTCCCAGCGCTCGTGGTGGTGCAGCACCCATTCGGCGATCGGCTCGACGCCGAGGCTCTCGAGCATCCGGTAGCCGATCTGCGGGTGGCGTTGCAGCACGAGCCGCTCGGACTCGTTGAGCGTGCCCGGCTTGCGCAGGATCTCCTCGGGGATCGCGAGCTTGCCGAGGTCGTGGAGGCTCGCGGCGAGCCGCATCAGCCCGACCTGCGACTCCTCGATGCCGAGCCGGCGCGCGATCCGCGCCGCGAGATCGCCGACGCGCTCCGAGTGGCTGCCCGTGTATGCGTCGCGCGCGTCGACCGCCTTGGCGAGGCTCGCCGCTGCGCGATAGCGGGCGGCGCGGTCGGGGCCCTCGGCGAGCTGTTGCAGCTGTGTGAGCTCCAGCGTCGTCGTCTCGTACGTGCGCACGCGGTTCTTACCGTCCTCCTTCGCCCAGTAGAGTGCGCTGTCGGCGAGCCGGATCAGCTCGTCGCGACCGACGCCCTGTACCGGGAAGGTTGCGACGCCGGCGCTGACGGTCACCTCGCCGACCTGCTCGAGCTCGGCCGCGCCGACGCGCTCGACGATCGAGCGGGCGACGGCGACGGCGTCGCGCTCACCGAGGCCCGGCAGCAGCACTGCGAACTCGTCGCCGCCGAGGCGGAAGCTCTCGCCGCCCTGGCGCAGGCGCGCCGCGATCTGGCCGAGCACGCGGTCGCCGACCGGGTGGCCGTAGCGGTCGTTGATGCGCTTGAAGTCGTCGATGTCGACGAGGCAGAGGCTGAGCGTCGCGCAGTCGCGCTCGGCCTGCGTGAGCTCCCGTTGCAGCCGCTCGTGGAAGTGGCGGTGGTTGCCGAGGCCCGTGAGCGGGTCGGTGAGGGCGAGCCGCATCGCGCGCAGCGCCGCGAACGTCGAGCGCTGGTAGAGGGCGATCGCGAGCAACGGCCCGATGAGCGCGATCGACAAAGCCGGGGAGCGCTCCCAGAGGACGACGAGCATCAGCGCCGCGGACGCCATCAGCGCGAACGGCGCGGTCGTCTGGCGTACGTTCATCCAGACGAGCTTGAAGAAGCTCCGGCCCGAGTCCACCGCGAGCACGGCGCTGATCAGGACGAGGTTGACGACCCAGTTGTAGAGGAAGGCGCAAACCGTGAGCCGCGCGAGCAGCCCGTAGATGGAGTTGTCGTGAATCGACTGGATCGCGAGGCCGCCGGCGAGCGCCGACAGCGCGAACATCGAGCCGTTGTAGGCGACGCGCAGGGGCGGCCGCCGCCCCACGAGATGGGCCACCGTCGGGCCGCCGGCCGCGATCAGCACGCCCGCCGCCCAGCCGAAGAGGAGGATGCCGGCGACCGCGAAGACGAACCCGAGCGTGACGCCGCTCGAGTCGATCCCCTCGACCGGGACGGGGAACCGCTCGGCGAGGGCCACGCCGGCGAAGAGCGCGACGACCGCTGCGACGTCACCGACCGAGTGCGGTGTCGACGCGTAGGAGTACCCCGCCGCTACGACAGTCGCGACCCCCGCCACACAGACGGGGGCCACGAGCGCGAGAACTCTAGAGGGGACCTTTGCGGTCGCGCTCACCGCCCTGATGCGGCCGCGACCGGCCGATCAGGGGAGGGCGCGCGTCTCCCGGAGACGTGGCATGCCGCCGACGCAATCGGCACCTTCGTCACTTCCCTCCTCGGTGTTAGCCGTTCTTACCAGCTGTGATTGATGACGTGCACGCCACTGGCGCTGACCACCGACACCCACAGCGCAAGGCTCACAGCTGCGACGAGAAGTACGACGAGCCGCGGTTTCCACTCCAACATGTTTCCCTCCAGATAAATGAGACGCCAGACAAAGAGATTCTGCAGTCCAAGGGGTGCGACGGAATCACCCGAAGGGGTGATCGTGCTGCGCAGATCGCTTATCCCTCGAAAGGGTGGCGGCCTGTGGGCCTTCCTAGCCTTCCAACCCGGCCTCGCGCAGCGGCCGCCGGGCCCAGGCGAACTCGTGCCGGTAGTAGCCGGTGAGGGTCGCCAGCGCGACGCCGTAGTCCGAGGACTGGATGAACCAGCCGTTGCCGAGGTAGATCGCCGTGTGGTCGACCTCGGACGGCTTCGAGCGGGGCCCGTGGGCGCCGAAGAAGAGCACGTCGGCGGGCTGGAGCTTGGCGAAGCCGATCCGCTGGGAGGCCGGCACCTCGCCGCTCATCACGAAGGTCGTGCGCCCGCGCAGGACGGAGGCGAGCCCGCGCTCGTCCGGGTAGCTCTGGAGCTTGTACACCCGCCAGACGAAACCGGAGCAGTCGTAGCCGCCCCGGGCGGGGACGCCGAAGTCGGTCTCGAGGCCGTCGCTCGTGCCGCCCCAGACGTAGGGCATGCCGATCCGGGCGACCGCCGTGTCGAGGATCCGCGTCTGCCAGGCCGACAGCTGCGGCAGCGCGAAGTCGTCGGCGAGGCTCTGGACGCCGGCGACCTCCCAGCCTCCGAAGTGGAGCACCGCGGCGGCCGAGTAGGCGGCTTCGGCGCGCGTGGCCGGGTCGTTCGGCAGCAGTTCGAGCGAGTCCTCGATCGCCGGATGGTCGGTGCGGAGCCCGAGCAGCCGGGCGACGACCTCGGTGCCGAAGCGCGCCGGCACCTTCAGCCCGGCGGCCCGCGCTCCCTGCGCGAACTCGGCGGCGGCCTTCGAGAGGTCGAGCGCGGAGACGAGCCGGGCGTCGAGCGCGGCCATGGTGATCGGGGCACCCGGATTCGCGACCTCCGGCGGCGTCGCCGGGGGCGGGGGCTTGGGCTGGACCGGCGTCGTGACCGGCGCCGGCGTCGTCTGCGTCGGGTCGGTGGTCGTCGGGTCGGTGGTCGTCGTCGGGTCGGTGGTCGTCGTCGGGTCG